>FMSI01013631.1_pt1 | contig 45048 bp, 37 predicted proteins | sample 1504471 | NCBI WGS metagenome assembly FMSI01 (sample SAMEA4475357, study PRJEB15587) | soil metagenome | biome: Soil; feature: Field | place: India | collected 2015-03-11 | depth 0 m
GTTGCAAAATTGTCATCTAATAAAACCATATGTGCTGCTTCTCGAGCAACATCGGTTCCACTTCCCATTGCTACTCCAATGTCGGCTTGCTTTAAAGCAGGTGCGTCATTAACACCATCTCCGGTCATTGCCACAATGTTTTGGTTCATTTGCAATTGTTTTACTATTCTAAATTTGTGTTCCGGAACAACCCTTGCATAAACATCCACCTTAGGTGCAAGTTTGAATAATTCTTCGTCATTAATACTATTTAGTTCTACTCCAGAAAGAGTATATGGTTCGGTTTCTTTTCTACTTATACCTACTTTTCTTGCAACAGTTTTAGCAGTCTTTACATGATCTCCGGTAATCATTACAACTTTAATCCCTGCACGATGGCAATCGGCTACTGCTTTTACTGCCTCAGGTCGAATCGCGTCTTCGATGCCAGCGAATCCAACAAAAATTAGTTCGGTCAAATGCTCCAAAGTAGTAAATTCATTTGTTTGGGTATTTTTGTAAGCCAAAGCTAGTATTCTCAACCCTTCGGCAGACAAATTATTGATTTCTTCCTCAACCTTTTCTTTTTGTAAATCTTGTAAACTCCCATCTTCTTTGATAGAATATTTGCATCTTTGCAAAACTTTCTCGGGGGCTCCCTTTACTAGAACGTATACCTTGCCATCGATTTCTGCCCGAACGCCCATTAATTGGTGTTCCGATTCAAATGGAATGTCCACAAATACTTTTACATCGTCCCAATTAAAATTTAACTTCTTTGCAGCAATCATTAATGCTCCTTCTGTAGGGTCGCCAGTTATTATCCATTGGTCATTTTCAGATTTAATCATGCTTTCTGAACATAAGGCAGATACGTAAGCAGCCACTTTTACAGGTTCTTTGTAATCATAATGAATAACTTTTCCAGTTTTCTTATCTATGACGTAACCCTTCTTTCCATATCCAGAACCAGTAACAACGTAAACATCATCACAAAGAATATATTTAGTTACAGTCATTTCGTTTTTTGTAAGTGTTCCAGTCTTGTCTGTGCAAATAATATTAGTACTACCAAGTGTTTCAACTGCAGCAAGCTTTTTTACAATTGCTTTATGTTGTGCCATTTGCGAGAGGCCTATTGAAAGAGTTATAGTGACCGCTACCGGTAGCCCTTCGGGAATTGCAGAGACCGCCAATCCAACAGAAGTAAGGAACATTAAGATAAATTCGTTACCTCGCAAATAACCTATCACAAAAATCAAAGCAATGACTATTAAAATGGCTAAGCTTAGCGCCTTGCCAAATTTTGCAATTTGAATTTGAAGTGGCGACTGGCTTTCTTCAGCTTCAGAAACTTTTTGTGCTATCTTTCCAAATTCAGTATCTTGCCCTACGGCAGTTACTACTGCAATTCCTCTTCCCTTTTGTATTATACTCCCACTGTATACCATTGTTAATCTGTCGCCGAGAGGGGCATTTTCAGGGACTCTCACATTGTACTGCTTTTCAATTGAGAATGACTCGCCGGTAAGCATGGATTCGTCAACCAAAAGATTGTTTGATTCTATAAGCCTCCCGTCGGCTGGTACTCGAACCCCACTCTCTAGTATCAACAAATCCCCGCAAACGACATCCTGAGTGGGTATATTTTTCTGTTGTCCATCGCGAATAACACGAGCTTTTGGTGCAGCCATCTTTTCCAAAGCTTTAAGTGCGTCTGAAGCTTTCCTTTCTTGAATGTAGCCAATAAGTGTATTTAGAATTACCACCGCTGCGATGACGAAAGTGTCCTTGATATCCGAAATGAATGCATTAAACACCGCTGCTACAATTAAGATAATGATCACTGGATTGTTAAATTGCTCAAGTAACAATATCCAATGGGACTTTGCTTTCTTTGTTATAAGTCGATTTTCTCCAAATTTTTTTCTGTTTTCTTCAACCTGCTTTTGGTTGAGTCCTTTTTCCTTGTTTACTCCAAAATTTTGTAAAGCTTTTTCAAAAGATTCAGAATGCCAATTCATGACCAATAGCTTTTGTTATAAACAGCAAAATTAACGATATTTTTTTTCAAATTTAATTGCTTTTTGCTTTCTTGGGGGAATAATTGTCCCAAAGCGCAAAAAATTTTATGCCAAAACCTTATTTTCCCAACTGATCCTGCCAATTTTTGAAATGCTTTAATCAAAATTAAATCTTTTGTTCTGGTAATAAGAGTATAAAGTGAAAAAATATTCTTTTTAGCAAAAAGTAAGTATTACTATTGATCAAAAAATCTTTGCAAAATTCAAATTGTAAATGAAGTTTGATTTAAGATTATGAATTTAGGGGAAGCAAATGTAAATTATAAATTAATTATTGATGTAGAATATTGTGACCCTAACGGGATTCGAACCCGTACTACCACCTTGAAAGAGTGGTGACCTAACCATTAGTCGATAGGGCCATTTGATATAAATACAAAATTAAGAAAAAATATTGAACTACGAAAAGAAATGCAAAATACTTTGCTTTATCTACTCAATTCAAATTTTGAGAGTGCTTGCAGGCAAGCTTTTAGTATTAAGTCGTAAGGAACTATTTCGTAAACAATATCTCCAATTTCGATTGTTCTGCAATCAATGTCTTTGCATACATCGCAGCAAGAACTTTGCCCAGTTTTACCATTTAGCCATTCTTCCAATGGTTTCTCATTAATTATGATTTGATTTGAAATTAATGGATCTTTTTCAAAATCAACATTTGAAATTTCTTCCTTTTTCAAGATAATTTCAATTTCGTTTTTATTAAGAGTTTTATCCAAATAACTTACTACCTTTTCCAATTCTAACTCGGTTCCAAGGCAACGGGGACATGTTTTTCCGTTATTTACCAATCTTTTCCAAAGTATTACTAACCTTTTTCTTTCTTGCGAGTTAGTAAAATTGAAATTAGAAACTTGTGCGTTTTTGATTGAAGTGCAGCAATTGTTCTTTCGTTTAATTTTCATGACAACAATTCATCAATTTTCTTACGCATCGCTTTAATGTTTTCTACTAAATTTCCCTTGAACAAACCAGAGCCAGAGACTACCATGTCCGCACCAGCACGGACTACGTCTTGGACGTTGTCTATTTTTATTCCTCCGTCAACTTCGATGTTAACATTTTCAAGCCGGTTTTTTATTAAAAAATTTTTTAAACTCTCTGCTCTTTTTAAAAAACTTGGGATAAAAGTTTGGCCTCCAAAACCAGGATTCACGGACATTAAAAGAATAAACTGACAATACCCAGCGTTTTCAAAAGCAAATTCAAGAGGAGTACCAGGGTTTAATGCTAATCCACTTTTTTTGCCAAGACCACTTATCATTTCAAGAGTCCTATTGATATGAAATTGCCCTTCGGAGTGAATTGAAATGTAATCTGCTCCAGCTTTAGCAAAATTTTCTATGTATCTTTCTGGTTGTACTACCATTAAATGGCAAACTAAAGGCAGCATTGTAACTTTTCGTATAGCTTCGACTATAGGTGGTCCAAATGTAATGTTTGGAACAAAACACCCATCCATAATATCTAAGTGTAAAAGGTCGGCACCTCCCTGTTCGCATAATTGAATTTCTTTCTCCAAATTTGAAAAGTCTGCACTCAAAAGGGATGGTTCAATTAGCACTTTTCTCATAGATTACTCAACTTTTCTAGTAATTTTTCAAGTTTCATTAACGTTTTGTTCATACTGTCAAGTTTTTCCTTTTCTCTTTCAACGATTTCTGGATTTGCTTTTGCTAAGAAGGATGGGTTGTCCAGTTTTTTATTAATACCTTCAATGTTATTGGTAAGTCGCTCAATTTCCTTCGATATTCTTTCGCGTTCCCTCGATATGTCGATATCTTCTGTTATTAACAAATGTAATTCGCAATCTCTAACAACGCTTGATATTGCTTTTAGATTCACTTGAATTTTGTCTAAAATACTTATTTCATTTCCACGAACAAGAAATGACAAAGCATCTTTGTTTTCCGTAAGCATTGAAAGAATTTCTTCGTTCTGAGTTGTCAGTATTAAGTCAATCTTTTTGCTAGATTCGATGCCAATTTCATTACGGAGTTTTCTTATTTCTTCGACAATGAGTTGGAATAACTCGAAGTTCTTTTCGGTTTTTTCGTCGATATAATTTTCATTGTATGTAGGAAATGGTTCAAGGCTAATACTTCGATTTTGGTCGTAATTTTTCAAAAGATGCCAAAGTTCTTCAGAAATAAATGGCATAACTGGATGGATAAGTTTCAGAATATTTTCAAATATATCCAATGCGAAATTCATCAGAGCTTTATTGAAAGAAACTTCTTTTGCCTCAGACAATTCTACTTTAAGAATTTCGACATACCAATCGCAGAAATCTCGCCAGATAAAATCATAAAGAATTTTTGCGTAGTCGTTTATTCGATAATTCTCGAGGTTTCGGTTAACATTTAATATTGTTGAATGAAGTTTAGAGCGTATCCACTTATCTGCATACGAAATTTTGTCTTCAGTTAATTCATGTACCCATTTTGTCGTGTGATTATTGGATAAATCAATAGCGTCCCGTTTGAGCAAAAGGAATCGACCAGCATTCCAGATCTTGTTTGCAAAGTTCCTTCCAATTTCCATCGATGGTATATCTTGGGTTTTTACATCGATTTCCATTCTTACATCTTGCCCGAGTGGTGAAAGAAAGGTCATTGTATACCTAGTGGCATCGGCACCATATTTTTCAATAATGTTTAGTGGGTCTGGTGAATTTCCAAGGGATTTGCTTAGTTTTCGTCCAAGTCCATCGCGAATTGTACTAGTAAAGTAAACTTCCTTGAAAGGTATTTGATTTTTAAATTTCATTGTTGCCATTATCATTCTTGCAACCCAGAAGAAAATAATGTCGGGTGCAGTAACGAGCAGATCCGTTGGGAGAAATTTTCTCAAATCCAAGGTGTCTTCGGTAATCCCATCGTGCAACCATCTCATTGTAGTTAAGGGCCAAAGCCACGAAGAAAACCAAGTATCCAACACATCTTGGTCTTGCTCCAAAGGTATGTAAGGATTAATATCTAATTTTATTCTTGCTTCCTCTTCATTTCTTGCAGCAGTGAATCTGCCATCTGGTGTATAGTAAACTGGTATTCTATGTCCCCACCATAATTGACGAGAAATGCACCAATCGCGAACATTTTCTAACCAATGCTGGTATGTTTTTTCCCAATGTTTGGGGTAAAATTTAATTTTTCCATCAAGAACAGGTTGCAGTGCAAGTTCTGCCAAAGGTTTCATTTGGACAAACCATTGGTTCGAAAGATAGGGTTCTATAGGTTCACCACCTCGTTGCGAGAAACCGACATTGTGAATATAGTCTTCTATTTTCTCAATCAAATCTTTTTCTTTTAATTTTTCAACTATCTTTTTTCTTGCTTCAAATCTTTCAAGCCCATTGAATTCACCAGCATATTCATTTAAAGTACCGTCGGGGTTCATTGAATTGACAGTAGGTAAATTGTGTCGCAAACCAACCTCGAAATCGTTAGGATCGTGGGCTGGTGTGATTTTTACGCAACCAGTTCCAAACGTAGGGTCTGCATATTCGTCGGCTATTATTGGAACTTCTCGATTAGCTAGTGGCACAATTACTTTTTCACCTATGAAATGTTTGTATCTTTCGTCGTTTGGATTAACTGCAACGGCAACATCCCCAAAAATTGTTTCCGGTCTGACAGTTGCAACACGCAAATATTTATCCGACCCGACAAAGTAATAACGAAGGGTAAATAAATGCTCTTTTACTTCGCGAAATTCAACTTCTTCGTCGGAAAGGGCAGTACGAGAAAGAGGAGACCAATTGATAATCCTTTTTCCACGGTAGATCAGACCTTCGTCAAACAATCGAATAAAGACTTCTCGAACAGCGTTCGAGGCTGATTCATCCATTGTAAAAAGTGTTCGTGTCCAGTCGCAAGAAATTCCTAATTCGCGAAGTTGCTTTAGAATTATCCCTCCGTATTCTTCTTTCCATTGCCAAACCTTTTCAAGGAACTTTTCCCTCCCTAGGTGGTACCTAGTTAACCCTTCCTTTGCTAATTCCTTTTCTACACGGGTTTGGGTTGCAATTCCTGCGTGGTCTGTCCCAGGAAACCAACAGGTTTCATATCCTTGCATTCTTTTCCAGCGGATGTAAATATCTTGGATTGTAATGTTTAGCACATGCCCAAAATGTAATATTCCAGTGATATTAGGTGGGGGCATCAAGATGCTGTATGCTGGTTTAGAATTATCATTAGCTGCGACGTAAAGTTGAATACTTTGCCAAATTTCATACCATTTTTTTTCAACTTTCCTTGGTGAATATGATTTCGGATATTTATCTTGCATAAAAATCAAATCTTAATAAAATTACAAACTTACGAAAATTACAAGTTTTACAAAAAATGGGGAATGATTTAAAGATTTGTTAAGATTGCATAAAAACCAGCATTACTTAATAAATAGTACATTATAATGCTATTTTAATTTATTATTTTTCTTGGGTAAGGCAAACGAAAAATATTTTACATTAAATCAAGTCGATAAATCAAATCGAATTGACAAAAAATATATTAGTTTTTACTGTATTTATGAGTTATCTTGTTTATCAAATTTGGTTTAGTGCGTTAGTGAAAAAAAATACGATTATGTATTTCCTGATTCTCTAATATTTGCCAACCAAAAGCAGAACATCTTTCGGGGAATTCAATTAAAAGGAATCTCTCTTGGGTAGTCCTCCATAAAATGTTTGTTATGATAGACACAGGTACAATGCCTTCCTGATGTATGTTAAAGAAATTTTAATAACAACAAAGAATTAAGAAAGCATACAAATTGTCAGAAACAACAAGTTAAACATTATTACTTTGTAGCAATATTTTAACTCATTTTTAACAAATTTAAAATACTTCTTTTTTAATTTTGCTTTTTTAAAAGTTTAAACTTATAAATTTCTTGGAGTTGCTATGAAAAAATTATTTCTTTCATTTATTTTTTTATTTTTATTTACTAACTTTTTATTTTCACAAATTACTTTTCCCACCCCTTTCGATTTATCCACTAGTAACTACCAATTGACAGAGTGGAGCGCTTCTAACCCCGCTGGTACTTATCCGACCTCTATGATTTTTCATAGAACCTCTACACAAGATCCATTTCTTGCAACAGAAATGACCACAAACTACACTGCTGCATATAATTTAACATCTGGTTCTAGGATAAATGGCTTGGGAACAGATGGTTTTTCTTTTGTTAATACTTCTACCAGTGGAAATCTGGGGGCAGCGATTCTTGCTCTTAACACAACAAACCGATCCAATATTCAAGTCTCGTGGAAAGCTGGATTTTGGAGAATTGCTGGAACTACTACTAGAGAATATAGAATAAGATTACAATATAGAATTGGTGATTTGGGTAGTTTTACCGATGTGAGGGACCAAAATGGCTTTCCCGTGGAATATACATATAACGAATATGTTGGACACCCAAATCCAGTAACCCTTCCACCGCATACCCAGTCTTTTAGTGTCACTTTGCCAACCGATGCTGAGGACCAACCGGTTGTTTACCTTAGATGGAAATATTACTTTGTTGGCACTGGTTCTGGTAATCGGCCCGAGCTTCGAGTTGATGACATAAATGTTACGAGTGTTTCTTCTGTGGGTGGTGGTACTAAATTGCAAATATCAAACATTACTCCGCAGTTTCCTTTGACTAACGTTCCATTTTCACTTATGGTTTCTTCTGTAGACGACGATGGTAATGCTAAAAAGGTAGCTCAAAACACTACTGTTAAGTTATCACTGGAAAGTGGAAGTGGTACTTTGCTTGGAACATTGACCAGAGTTATTCCTTATAAATCTACCAATGTTCAATTTCAAGACTTGGTTTACAATGTCACTGGAAATATTACTATTCGAGCAGAGGTTCTTTCCGGCGATCCACTTTCTCCAACACAAGTTAATCTTGGAGTTATACAGGGACCTTCTTCCATTGTAATTGAAAATTTGTATACCAAGTTACACGTTAGTTCTCCAGTGCCACAATTTACTTTGCGTGCTGTTAATTCTGATAATACCACTAATTCCTATTACCATAATTATCAAGCAACAATTTATTTTAATGGACCTACCAATTTCCAAATAAGTGCTAATTTCATTAATGGTATAGCCAGAATTGATAATGTAACATTTAACGGTCCTGGAACTTATCAAGTTTTCGCAGCTTCACCTGGATTTTCCAGTTCCAACATTGTTAATGTGAATGTTAGACCATTACCTACATTTTCAGAGATTTTTGTTCCTAAATTTTTAAAAGGGGTTGGCACTTTTGGGACTCGTATTCCGACTTTTGCTTTGGTGAAGTTAGAAAATTTACATCCAAATACAATTTATCGATACTTTTCTGGTGGTAGAAATGTAGGTTTTACTGGAAATGTTGAAACTGATAACGGTGCTGGAAATAATTTGCATTTCAACCATCAAAATAATACTTATTTATATAATTCTATTAGAGATTTAACCCAAACCAATTCTTACTCTACCTTCGAATCCTCAAGTGATGGCACTATGTTTGTTTGGTTGACCCTTGTACCCACAACTAATGCCTCTTTCAATGAGGGACAACGTGTTTATTGGATTTTAGTTCTTGGTACCGAACGTGGTACTTTAGTCAAACGTTATCAAACTACAAACAATTCCGTTGCTATTGATTTTGGAAATCCACCCACAAAATGTACTGGAATTTATGACAGCGAAAGTTGGCTACCTCCTAAAAGTTTTGTTTGCTTATTTGATGATCAAGCTGGGTCAAATCCTGTTACTGTTGCATTAGTGCAAGATGAAGGTACTGTTTTGCAAGAAGGTGTTGATGCTCAGGGTAATCCTTTTCCACCGCAAGGCCCCACATTTTACAATGTCTTAGATGGCGTAAATGGTGCTTGGGCAACAATTATACCAAATAATCTTAGTAGCGGAATTAGGAAAATTGAAGTGTACGACCGGAATGGACAGTTAATTCGCAGAATTTACGATACGGATGGTGTTTGGGCTGGAGTTAAAACAAGTAATATTTATGGTGGTATCGATAATCCAATTTCCTTCTACACACCAAATTTAAAGCTTTTAAATCCTGTTGAAGGCTCAACTCAAGAAATTTGTAATAATGGAAGCTACGAAATAAGATGGATTGCTCGGGGTGTCGACAAAATTGACATAGATGTTTCGATCGATAAGGGTATGAATTATTTCAATATTCTCGAAGGTATCTCAGCAAAGACCGGAAAAGCTGAATGGAGAATACCTCGAGGTTTATTTGCAGACACAACTTGCAGAATTAAAATTTACGACCGTGAACATCCAACAAGTCTTCAACCTTTGGATTATGTCTCCTCAGAAACTGATGATTTCTATGTCTTTGACAGACCTTTAGTTAATTCTCATACGAAATCGGCTATTGCTTGTCTTGGAGAAGAAGTTACTTTAATTACCCATGCCACTGGCTCGAAACTTGGTTACCAATGGTACAAGGATGGTAACAAAATTCCAGGTGCAACTTACCAGGAGCTTGTTTTGAGAAATGTTAATTTCTCCACATCTGGTGTTTATCACTGCGAGGTCTCTGGCGCAAGTGTTTGCCAAAGTGATTATACTGATAGGATCCTCGTTTACGTTTTAACAAACACCAAGGTAACGAGAGAACCAAAAGATTATTACGGGTATAAAGGTTCAGATGCTACATTCAGTTTTGATGTTCATTCTTACGAGGAAGTTCCCCTCGGGGTCATACCGATCCAGTGGTACAAGAATGGTCAGCCCTTGCGTGACGATTGGAAATATTCGGGTACTCGTTCCAACTACTTTACAATCAAAAATATTACATATGCAGATACCAGCGATAATTTCTATGCAATAGTAAATGGGAAATGTGGTGCCGATACTACTGTGGTTGTCAAAGTAAGAATTGTACCAAACATTCTTATTAAAATGGATACCTTGTATGTATGTGATAATTACTCCTATTTAACTATTCCAATTGAAATTCCCTTCCCAAGCTTACCAGGTAGTTATATTGTGGAAATTTATCGTGGAAACATTTTGGTTGGTAGTTTTTATCCTACTGCTGCTGGAGCAAGAATTCAATTACCTTCAAGTGCTTTAATTCCTGGAGATTATTATGCTGTTGTGAATGTTCCCGGTATTGGTTCATCCTTTAAGTCAAACTTTTTAAAAGTAGTTAAAATAACTGAGCCTCCAGTTATTACAAAAGATTTGCCCGATGCTTTAGCTCTTAAAATTGGCGATACTTTGAAATTAAATGTTGAAGCTAAAGGTTTAAACTTACAATATCAATGGTACAAAGACGGTATTCCGCTTGCTTCTGCGGTTGAACCAAATCTTTTCATTTCAAATATTACCACAGAGGATGCTGGAAGGTATTATTGTCTTGTATGGAATTGCGATACTGTGAGGTCGAATGTTGTCAATGTCAGTGTTACTTTGTTCACTGTTTCACAAGTTGACTGGAATGAAATGCCCGATGGTACGAGATTCAAACTTTACCCGAACCCTACATTTAATTCAAGTGAATTGATGATTTTTTCGAGCAAAGAAAAGTTATTCAGCATTGAGCTAATTAATAATTTAGGGCAAAAAGTCTACCATATCAATGCAATTGCAAATAGTCATACTCAAGTTGTAATTCCGTTCCACTCTTTGGATTTGCCCAGCGGAGCCTATAATCTTAAAATTGAAAATCAAGGGGAGATAAAAGTCCTTCCTGTTGTTTATGTGAAGTAATCTTTTTAAATTACGAATCTAAAAATCAAAAGCGGGCGAAAGCCCGCTTTTTTTTAAAAAAAAGTAAAATTTAAAGTTTGCTGGTAAATTCAGTTAAAACTTCTTTCAAATTGGGTGTTCCAATTTCAGCAAGTTCGTAGAAGACTCGAGTATACGGCTTCTTTATATTAATGAAACGGCTTAAATTGATTGGTGTTCCTATAACAACAGCCTCGCAATCGGTTTGATTTATAGTATCCTCTAAATCTTTCATTTGTTTGTCCCCATAGCCCACGGCGGGAAGTAGGGATCCAATCTCTGGATATTTTTGAAAAGTTTCAATGAGCGATCCAACTAAGTAGGGACGTGGGTCCACTAATTCACTAGATCCATATCTTCTTGCGGCAACTACTCCAGCTCCGATAGACATTTCCCCGTGTGTTAATGTTGGCCCATCCTCAATTGCTAAAACTCGTTTCCCACGAATATATTCTGGATTATCTACAATGATTGCCGAAGCAGCAAAAATAACTTTGGCATTTGGATTGTAATTGCGGATGTTTTCTAAAACAAATTCTACATCCTCTGGATATGCTGAATCCACTTTGTTTATTACAATAACATCAGCCATTCGAAGGTTTACCTCACCAGGATAGTAGGAAATTTCGTGCCCGGGCCTTAGAGGATCGACTACAACAATTGATAAATCTGGTTTGTAAAAAGGCATATCGTTGTTTCCGCCGTCCCAAACAATTATATCTGCTTCTTGTTCGGCTTGTCGCAATATTTCTTCGTAATCAACACCAGCGTAGATAACACTTCCCATAGCAATATGGGGTTCGTATTCCTCCATTTCCTCTATGGTGCATTTGTATTTATGTAGATCTTCGATTGAAGCAAATCGTTGTACTTTTTGTTCATCTAAATTTCCATATGGCATTGGATGCCGAACGGAAACGACCTTTTTGCTCATAGAACGTAGAATTTTTACAACTGCACGGGTGGTTTGACTTTTGCCGCAACCGGTACGAACAGCAGTAATTGAAACAACTGGTTTGGTTGATTTTAACATTGTTTGGCGTGAACCAAGCATTGAGAATTTTGCCCCAGCTTTAATAACTCTGGAACCAAGATGCATAACTGTATCGTATGATAAGTCGCTGTATGAAAGTACACATTCGTCAATTTCGAATTTTATAACTAGATCCTCCAATTCCTCTTCAGAATAAATAGGTATGCCCTCGGGATATAATTCTCCAGCTAAAGATGCTGGATAAATACGACCGTCGATGTTTGGTATTTGTGCAGCGGTGAAACCGACTACTTCATATTCTGGTTTATTGCGGTAATATACGTTGAAGTTGTGGAAATCTCTACCGGCTGCTCCTAAAATTAATACTTTTGTCCTTTTTTCCATAAGTTCACCAAATTAGTTTGACATCAATTCCAACTTGTAATCAAAAATTTTTTCTACTGATTTATCAATTTTGGATATTTTAATTTTTCCTTTATTTACTAGGCTTTTAACAATGTCAATTATTTCATTTACAATGTTTGGATTGTATTCCATTTGATTTGCGAAAACCAACACATCAATACCGCTGTTGAACGAAAGTTCGACGACTTCCTCTAAAGAAAAATTTTCTGATATTGCTTTCATCTGCAAATCATCTGAAAAAATTAATCCATTAAATTCAATTTGCTTGCGAAGTACTTCTTCAATCCAGATACGAGACAAAGTTGCCGGGTATATCGGGTCAATGTTTTTATTGAAAAGATGACCGACCATAACAGCAGGCAATTTGTTCGCTTTCGAGAGTATTTTGTAAGGAATTAATTCGATGTATTTCCAGGTGGTTGAAATGTCCACCCAGCCAAGGTGTGTATCCTCAAATGATGAACCGTGCCCTGGAAAATGCTTAGCTACTGGTAATATTTTTCTTTCTAAATGCGACTCAATATGCACTTGGCCAAATGTTGCGACTTTTTCAGGGTCGTCCGAAAAACACCTTTCTCTACCAAAGATTACTTGGTTTTTTGTATTTATGCATAAGTCTAAAACAGGAGCAAAATTGACATTGAACCCAGTCTCGTACAAGGTTTGGGCAACTTTTTGATAAATTTTTTTTGCAGAATTCAAGTCACCTTTTGTTCCAATTTCATAGGCAGAAGGAAAATCCGTAAAACCATTGCTTGAATTTAAGCGTGTCACTTTACCACCTTCTTGGTCAATTGTTACAAATATTGGAACCTTGGAGCTTCCTTTAATGTCGTTAATAAGTTTCTTTATCTGAGCATGATCAATTAAATTTCTACTTTGTCCGGTTTGCAAGTCTCTTTTAAAAAGAATGATACCACCCAAAAGCCCTTGCCTCAGCAGATCTTCTAGTTGAGGTTCATCCTGCAATTTTGAGCAACGAAAACCGACAATAAGCTTTTGACCAATTTTCTCCTCTAATGTTAAATTAGAAATATTCATACTAATCGACGGACATGATTACTTGTTGGATTCGTTCCATTGCCCAATCAATTTCATCTTTTGTAATAATTAATGGTGGGGCAAATCGTATTACTCGATCGTGAGTTTCCTTGCATAAAATACCTTCTTCTTTAAGTCTTTCGCAATAGGGACGAGCGGGACCATCGAGCTCTACACCAATCCATAAACCTTTACCGCGAACTTCAACGATATGGTTGCTTTGTATATTTTTTAGCTTATCCAAAAAATATTTGCCCATTTCGACTGAGTTTTCAATCATATTCTCTTCGATCAAAACTTTTAAGCTTGCTTGAGCAACTGCAGCTGCTAAAGGATTTCCACCAAAAGTCGAGCCATGGTCACCTGGTTTGAACACACCAAGAACTTCCTTTTTGCCTAATACTGCAGATACTGGATAGAAACCTCCAGACAAAGCCTTTCCAATTATCACTAAGTCTGGGTGAACATTCTCATATTGATATGCAAAAAGTTTTCCGCTTCGCCCCAGGCCACTTTGAATTTCGTCAACAATGAAAAGAATATTATGTTCCCGGCAAATCTTCTCAGCTTCGTAAAGATAACCTTCGGGTGGAATAATAATACCAGCCTCTCCTTGGATTGGTTCAACCAAAAAAGCTGCTGTATTTTTATTGATTTTGGACTTTAAACTTTCGATATCTCCATATTTTGCAATTTGAAACCCTGGAGTAAAAGGTCCAAACCCATCGCGGTATTGAGGCTCCGTTGAAAAACTTATGATAGTTGTAGTCCTACCGTGAAAATTGTTTTCGCAAGCTATAATCTCGGCTTCCCATTCGGGAATACCTTTGATCTTGTAACCCCATTTCCTTGCAGCTTTTATAGCTGTTTCAACGGCTTCTGCTCCAGAATTCATAGGCAAAGCCATATCAAAACCAGTAAGCTCGTGTAAAAGCTTGTAAAGCATTGGCAATTGGTCGTTTCGAAATGCGCGACTGGTAAGTGTTACTTTGGCTGCTTGCTCGATAAAAGTTTTAAGTATTTTGGGATGACAATGCCCTTGGTTTACAGCCGAATAGGCGGCAAGGCAATCGAGATATTTCTTGCCTTCGACATCATAAACCCAGCAACCTTCTGCTTTTGTAATTACTACATCAAGGGGGTGGTAATTGTGGGCACCATAAAGATTTTCAAGTTCAATGTAATCTTGTGTTTTCACTCTTCACCTTTAATCATTTTTATCCAATAACATAGTAATCAAAGCCATACGAACATAAAGCCCATTTTCGGCTTGTCTGAAATATGCGGCTCTTGGATCAGTGTCGACTTCACGACTTATTTCAACTGAACGTGGTAGTGGATGCATAATAATTGAATTACTTTTCATTTTCTGAAGCACATTTGGTGTTATATTGTAAATGCTTAAATCAATGTTTTTATTATCAAGCCTATCTTTGTCTATTCTTGTTTGATAGATTACATCAACCTCGGCAATTACTTTTTCTACTGAATCCAAGAGTTCAAATGAAACTCCTTTTTCCTCTAAATGCTCAAGTATGTCTTTTTTGATTTGCAACTCACTTGGAGCAATGAAAAATAATTTAGTTCTTTCGAATTTACTTAATAAATAAGCCAAAGATCGTGCAGTACGTCCCTTGTCCAAAGCACCAATCAATGCAACTTTCAAACCGTCGAGGGTTCCAAGCTCATGATAAATAGTATAAAGATCCAACAATGCCTGAGTTGGATGCTGGCCCCCAGAACCGTCGCCAGCATTTATGATAGGAACTTTGGAAACGTTTGCAGCCCGCGAGGCACCGCCTTCCTCATGGTGCCGCAGAACAATAAGATCGCAATAGTTCCCAATGATTCGTATTGTATCCTCGAGGCGTTCTCCCTTTACTTCGGAAGAAAATTCTTGTGCTTGTTCGGTTGATAGAACTTTACCACCAAGCCTATACATTGCAGATTCAAAAGAAAATCTCGTCCTTGTCGAGGGGGCATAGAAAAGTGTTGCCATTATATAATCTTCATAATCCTTTGTTCCACCTTTTTGCACAATTCTTTTCATTTGCTTGGTTCTTCTGAACAATTCCCAAATCAAAGGGACTGTAAATTGTTGCGATTGAATAACGTGTTCAATTTTCATTTTTTATTCCATTATTTATGGCAAAATTTTAGTTCCAGCCTTACCATGAAGTGCCAGTTCAATTAATTCATAAGATGTAATGATTACTTCATTGCCACCGGAACGTAGGAATTTAATCGCGGATTCTATTTTTGGCCCCATGCTTCCCGGTGGAAAATGCCCTTGGTTGAGGTATGTTTCGGCTTCCTCGCAAGTCATAGAGAAAATTGGTTTCTTTTCCGGCTTTTTGTAATTCAAGTAGACGTAGTCGGTTGCAGTGCTAATTAAAAATAAATCAACCCCAAGTTTTGTAGCGAGCAAAGCCGAAGAGCGGTCTTTGTCGATTACAGCTTCACAACCAAAAAATTTTTCGTTTTCAATAAAGATTGGGATTCCGCCCCCACCAAGTGCAATTGTAATTATGTTGTTTTCTATCAATGTCTTGATAACATCGATTTCGACAATTTCCAAAGGTTCAGGCGAAGGTACTACTCGGCGCCAACCACGATTTGCATCTTCTACGATTTCCCATCCCATTTTGCTTTTTCTTTCTTCGGCAATTTTTCTTTCGTAAAAGGGACCTATTGGCTTTGTTGGATTTTTGAAAGCAGGGTCTTTTGGATCGACTATAACCATTGTTGGAACAATTGTAACATGGAAATTTAATTTTTCTGCTTTAAGCTCTTGATAAAAAGCCTTTTGCAAAAGATAACCTATTTCGCTTTGTGTAGTTGCAACACACATATCTAGTGTATGGGTGTAAACTTCATTCGAAGCTCTTTCGGAGCGAATTAAAGCCGCTCCTACTTGTGGTCCATTCCCGTGTGTGACAACTATTTTCCAGCCATCTTTAACCATTTTAACTATATTTCTTGCGGTATCAAGAGCATTTTTAAATTGCTCGTCAAGTGTTCCGCGTTCACCTGTTTGAATAAGCGAGTTACCTCCAATTGCAATCAAAGCAGTTTTTGGTTTTGTGTTCATAATATTTTATCTCATTAATAGATAGAGAATGGCTTTTTGTACGTGTAGTCTATTTTCAGCTTCTTGAAATACTACGGAATTAGGAGAGTCTATGATTTCATCGGTTACTTCTTCTCCACGGTGAGCAGGCAAACAATGCATAAATATTGCATCAGGTTTTGCATAGGAGAACAATCTACCATTAACTTGATATGGTAGGAATATTTTTTTTCGACGTTCTGCTTCAGATTCTTGTCCCATTGAAGCCCAAACATCGGTATATACAACATCCGCATTTTTGACAGCCTCAATTGGGTCGTTGATTACTTCTATTTTTGCATCAGTTTCTTTTCCAGCTTCGATTGCATTTCTATAAGCATTCAGGTTTGGCTCAAAACCTTTAGGTGTAGCTACAACAATATGAGCCCCGAGTCTTCCGGCTGTAGCCATTAATGAATGTGCGACGTTGTTGCCATCGCCAATATAAACAATTTTCAATCCTTTTATTGTACCTTTAACTTCTTCGATAGTAAAGAAATCTGCCATTGCTTGGCAAGGATGGGCGTAATCAGTTAACCCGTTGATTATGGGTATTTTTGCAAATTTTGCCATATCCTCGACAATGCTGTGAGCAAAGGTTCTTACCATAATACCATCGACCATTCTTTCTAAATTCTTTGCAACATCGTACACTGATTCGCGCTTCCCCAGATTAATTTCTGCGGGTGAAAGGTAAATAGAAAAACCACCTAATTGTTGTATCCCAACATCAAAAGTTGTCCGGGTTCGTAACGATGGTTTTTCAAAAATCAGGGCGAGTGTCTTATACCTTAATGCCTCGTAATAATCCGAGGGTTTTGCTTTCATTTTTTTTGCAAGATTAAAAGTAAGTTGAATCTCTTCACTTGTAAAATCAGTTACCTCTAAAAAGTCCTTTTTCATAGTTTATACCTTTAAATTAAACAAAATTATAAAATTGAATTAAGAAAGGAGAAATTTGGCTATTTATATTGGTGCATCTGTTGTGTAATGCTTGAAAAGTATAATTTTGAGGGCACGGGTTTTGGGTAGTCGGATTATTTTTTCGCTAAAATCCACTTTAACTGTTTTCAAAATTGGCTGTTTAAAAAGCTTAAACATAAATGAATTAGAAAAATACAAAATTAAATAATCTATTTGAATTTTTTTCATATTGTAATACTTTAAAATAAACTCATTTCACTTCTTTTTTCCTATGTTTTTATTGACAATTAAGTTAATAGATGTTTGTGTGCAAATCAAAGAAATTTAGAGAGGAGTAGCTTAGTTAGTGATTAGAAAATATTATTTTAACGAAAAATTAAGTTTTATACTTTAAGTTAAATTTTTTTAAGCCTAATTGAACATTAAAAGCGGATTATTATGAGAAAAATCAAATTTCCATTGTTCTTTAAGTTAATGACCTTGTCGGGTATTTTAATGGTTGTTATTGTTGTCATATCTTTACTTTTTAAATATTCTTATACTAAACTCTCAGAAAAGGTAGAGTTGAACGAGCTTGTAATTGAATTCAATGAATTAAGTATGACATTGCATTCGATGGCAGAAAGAAAACGTGAAAATTTAAATCAAACTTTTGAAAATGATGTAAAAAAAATTAAAACTTCTTTGGAGAAAGTTGAATTGCATGTGCTTAACTTGAAGTTACCCGAAGAAGCGGATTTTTTCAAGGAGTTTTCCGAGTATAAAATTAACATTAACTTATTTGTTGATAATCTTTTAAAGCTAGGTTTAACTGAAAACGATGGTTTGGAAGGTGAATTTCGAAAAAATATTCACAAGTTGGAGAGTTATCTAAAAGGAACCAATGATTACTTAGCTCTAATTTACCTTCTACAAGCAAGAAGGAGAGAAAAAGATTTTATTATACGCCATCGCGAGGAATATGTCGACCAAGTTAGGCAATATATTAAATCTCTTAGTGTAAGATTAGAAAAAATCAACAATTCTAAAGGTAGCATTCAAAATTATATTTCAAACTATTTAAATAGCTTCGAAAAATACTACCAGGCTTACTTAAGTTTAAAAGCTTCTATCGTAGCTTTCGAAAATAATCAAAAAAATTTGGGTCACTTTTTGAAGAAACGTTTAACCGAAAGACATCTTGAAGCGGAAAATGCATACAAAATGGTTTTTCCTGTTATGTTCATTTCGATCGTATTAGGTATAGTTTTCACTTTATTCTATGCACAAACAATTACAAAGCCAGTAAATCATTTGCAAAAGGCTACCTTACAAGTTGCCAGTGGAAATTTAAAAGCTAAAGTTTCGATTAAGACCAGTGATGAATTTTCTCAACTTGCTGATTTCTTTAACCGCATGGTTTGGAACCTTGAACAAAACAGTCATATTATTTTAAAGAAGAATAAAGAGCTTGAAGAAATTAATCAAGAGCTAAAAGTTCTTAATTCCACAAAAGATAGACTTTTCTCCATAATTGCACACGATTTAAAAAATCCGGTGGCTTCTTTCAAATCCCTTACTGATTATCTAAGTAAAAATTACCATCAATTTTCAGAAGAAGAAAGAATTGAATTTGTACATGAACTAAACAACTCGGCAATAGCAGTTTATGATTTACTTGAAAATTTGCTTCAATGGGCTTTTATGCAAATGAAGCGAACGCCCTTTAATCCACAATCATTTGACCTTAATTTTCTTATTAAGACAACAATTAACCATCTTTCATTGCAAGCTAAGAATAAAAAGATTACCGTTAATAACCAAGTTAACGAAGAGATTGTGGTCTATGCCGATGTCTTCATGGTTTCGACCGTTGTAAGAAATCTTTTAAGTAATGCAATAAAATTTACAAAGGAAGGTGGAGTTGTTAATATAAGTTGCAAGAAGAATGAAACTTATTGCATTGTTTCAGTTCAAGACAATGGAATTGGTATCCCAAAAGAAATAATAACCAATTTGTTTAAAGTTGATAACAATATTTCTAGAAGAGGGACTAGCAGTGAAACTGGAACTGGGCTTGGTTTAATTCTTTGTAAGGAATTTGTAGAAAATAACAAAGGCAAAATTTGGGTTGAAAGTGAAGTCAACTTAGGGACAACAGTTCATTTTACACTTCCTCTTTCGCAATAATTCATTGTTTTCATTTCCTATACTATTCGATTTTAACGCAAGTTTATTTAATTTGTAACAACTTGCGTTAATCTTCGTATTATTTGGTTGTTAATAAGGAAAGAAATGAGAACAAGGCTTTATAGAAACAAGGAAAACAAGGTAATCGCAGGTGTTTGCAGTGGCCTTTCCGATTATTTTGACGTTGATGTTGTTATTATTAGGGTGATATTTCTGCAACGGCTTTCGCTTGGGGGATTAGTTTTATTATTTATGTTTTTTTCTGGATTGCAATGCCAATTCGAAAAGATGCGGCTTCGGCAACCGAAAATGTGAATGCTTCGATTGGAAATCCTATTGATGCTGATCTACAGCTGAACCTACGCAAGCGTAGAAAGAGTACCAGGGAAGTTTTGGCTATAGTTTTAATAGTTACTGGTGTTTTTGCTACCCTCGACAACTTGTTTCATTGCTTTTCACTGGGATTGTTGGGGCCTGTAGTTTTGATTACTATCGGGCTACTTGTGCTTTTCTATGGATCACGAGGTGAAAGCATAAGTAATGAGGAGACAAAAAATGAGTAAAGCTAAACTTTTTTGGGGAATATTTTTCATTTCCCTTGGTTTTTTCTTTTTACTTGATTTACTATCTCAATTTACATATCCATACATTTTTAACCTAAAGTTGTTTCCCTTGGTTTTTCTTTTTTCTGGAATTCTACTTTTGAAGCCGCAAAAACTTATATATACAATCGTTGTAATATTTCTTGCCTTGTTGCTTTCGAGCATGGTATTTTCAACCTACAAATATGCTAAATCTGAAAAACTTTTACCATACCACTACTTTTACAAGTTTGATGATGAATGTAATTTTCTTTAATTTGCTTTTTTAAATTTTCAAAAGTTTATGGCAGTCCTATCTATCGAAAGCAATGGAACAATTGAAATGACAGCAGTTTATTACAATGGTCAACAAGTTGCTGGTTTAAGCGAATTATTTTTAAATCTTTGTGAAGACGGGACATTCGATTCTGTAATTTCCTACACTGGTACCGATGGGTTTGAATATCATAAGAATCCTTTTCTTGATTATTTGGATAATATTCCATATCGTGAGCCTGCCTTCACCGAGGAAGAGTCTCAAAGGCTGCACCTTTTGACCATAGAAAGTGATGGGGAAATTGAAAATACAAATGTTTATTTCGACAATGAAATGGTTGATGGCTTGGTTAATCTTTTCGTTCATATCAAATCACCCAAAAAAACAAAATCTTCAATAGTTTCTTTTCTAAAAAAGGAAAAGTCACTTGAAGGAGCAATATTTAAGGCTACTTTTACGTTTCGTTATCCGGGAGATATTATAAAAACTGAGGAGATTTTTTGATGAAAAGAATAAATATTTTAGTTTGGATTATTTCATTTGCATTACTGATAGTTGCATTTCCCTTCGATGAAATTTTAGCGAAGAAAGGTGGAAGTTTTGGGGGTACGCGTGGTTACTCTCGCAGCTTTGGTGGGTCAAAGTCTTTTGGGGGTACCCGTTCCTTTCGAATCCCATCGACTTCACCACGGTACTCAAACCCAATGCGGTCTTACAATGCTCCCCGAGCTCGAAGTTTTGGGGGGTCAGTTACTTCTATGTACAATCGAGCACAAATTCAAAGCAAATACGGTGTTCCGAGAAAGATAATTACTCCTAATGAACTTCCTAACCTTCCAAAAAATATTAGAGCATACGATTACGGAGATTTTCCAAGCGGGTTAATGATGGGTTACCTAATGGGGCAGACCTCTTGGCTTTGGGCTTTGCCATTTCATCCCGCTTTTTATTATTCACAACCTGTAAAAGTTGTCAACGAGGATGGTACAATATCATATTATCCTCCAACCTTTGATTATGCCAAGTTTTTTATGACTTTGATAATCATTGGCTCAATTGGTTTTATTGTTTTAAGAGCCTTGAAAAGAAAAAAAGTTACTTTTTCAAAACCTTCAACAATGGGTTTGTCTCGCTCATCATTTTCATAACAATTTTTTGCTAATTGTAACTTTTCTTTCATTAATCCGTAATTTTGATTTATTTTTTCGGTTTTAAAATGAATAATTTTTTTATTTTAATTTTGATTTTTTTATTTCAAATTGCGGCCTACCCCGTATTAACTCAAGAAAAAGGAACAAATGTTAAACGTACATATTCACTAAAAGAGTGTTTACAAATTGCTAGGGAGAATAACCCACAAATCAAAATAGCGGAATCTCAAATTTCATCTGCAGGGGCCGAAATTACTTCGGCTTTTGGGAACTTTCTTCCTTCTGCAAATTTAAATATGGGTTATACAAGACAACTGAACGTTGAAAGTGGACAAAAAATTAATATTGGTGGTCAGACAATTGTTGTAGGTAGGATTGAGCCAAATTCTTACAATATGTCTCTATCTTTAAACTACAACCTTTTTGATGGTTTTTCTAAAGAAGCGTACTACAGTTCAGCAAAAGATAATCTCAATGCTGCCTACTCCAAATATTCTCATACAATTCAAGAGATTGAGTTGAATGTATATCGATCATACATAAATGTTTTACGGTTTAAAAAAATTTTTGAAGCAAGAAAGCAAGATTTGGAAGTTGCCAAAAAGGAGCTTGAAAGGGTAACTGCAAGGTATCAAGCTGGCTCAACACAATATGCAAGTGTTTTGTCTCAAGAGGCGGAGTTGGCGAATAAAGAAATGTTGGTAATTCAATCCGAAAATGACCTAAAAAATTCAAAAGCAATGTTGCTTATTTCTATGGGATTAAACCCAGAGACTGATATAAATGTCAATGAAAATGAAATAAGTACAACATTAGACGAAAATGAAATTAAAAGGTTTAGAGCAGAGTATGTGGATTACGAAACTTTGGTCAGATCTGCACTATCCAATAGATTAGATATTGTTGCAATGGACCAACAAATTGCCTCGGGAAAGGCAAATTTGACCGTTGCACGTTCAGGTTATTATCCAACACTTTCGGCATATGGTGGTTGGTCTTGGGCTAATAATGAATTAAAAAACTTTTCCGAATTAGGTCGTTCTTTTGTAGGTTTGTCTCTTAGAGTTCCAATTTTCGAAAATTTTAAGTCAAATTATCAAATTGAAATAGCCAAGGCTCAGTTGTTACAGCTTGAGATGCAGAAACTTCAACTCGAACAGAGCATCCGAAATCAAGTAATTCAAGCCTTAAACAATCTCGATGCTGCTGAAAAACAATTGTATGTAGCTCAAAAATCCCTTGAGTCTGCTCAGAAAAATTTTGACAGTGCACAAGAAAGATATAGAGTTGGGTCAATTGGTGTTGTTGAATATGTCTATGCCAATAACCTTTTAATTAGTTCTAAAATCAACCAAATTAATTCTGTTTACAATTATTACATAGCTCAACATGAATTGTTGTACTCAGCTGGAAAAATGACAATTAAATAGAGGTGCATTATGATTTGCGAAAAATGTTACAATGACTATCCATCGACTTACTACTTTGCAACTCCCACAATTTGTAAATCTTGTTTCTTAAAACTACCCGAAGACGAGAAGCAAAGACTTGCAAAGTTTTCGAAAGCTTATACAACAGAACAAACCCTCGAATTAAGGACTGGTTTTGGTAAACGCTTCCTTGCTTCCCTTGTCGACACTTTGATACTTTTAGCTATTATTCTTGCTTTCTTTAAGTTTTCTGGTTTCTTGGATTCCTATTTCAATTTTTTTCAAGAACTTAAAGAATTTGGGGGTAATCCCCAAGAATTGCAAGAACATCAAAATCATTTTTTTAAGCAAAATGCTCTAAACTTTGCTTTTCCAGCAATCCTTTATTTAGTTTATTTCCTTCCAGAAGTTTTCCTTGCTTTTTCACTTGGAAAGTATTTTCTTGGTTTAAAAATCGGAAGTACTACTGGAGAGCAAGCCGATTCACATTCATTATGGTTAAGATACATTGTGAAAAATTTCGGTAGCATTATGATGCTGCTTTGGGTTGTTACTCAGTTATCAATTTTTAATGTTTTGAACTCAATTTGTGGACTTGCTGTGATGTTTGGATTTTTACTTATTCTTGGACGGAACAAGCAAAATTTACAAGACATCTTAGCAAAAACAGCTGTTTATCCCGTAGAATTTTTAGAAAAAGTTGAAAAAACTAACGAATGAATGAAATAAATTTAAGGTAGATACGATGGGTAAAGGAAAATCGAAGAAAAAAAGAATTATTTTGGTTTTTACTGTTTTAGCCATTTTTTTGCTAGTTTTGCTTGCATTTGTTTTTAGTGGTAAAAATGATGTAATAAAAGTTACAACATCGAAAGTCGAAAGGCGAACTATTTTGCAAACAGTCTCCGCAATTGGAAAAATCGAACCAGAGACAAAAGTCAAAATCTCTTCGGAAACAAGTGGCGAAATCATTTACCTTGGTGTAAGAGAAGGTGATACTGTTCGAGTTGGTCAGTTGCTTGTTAGAATTAAACCTGATATTTTTGAAACACAACTTGAACAGTTCAAAGCCGCTGCTGATGCTGCTAAGGTGCAAATAGAGAGTGCACTTGCTGAAAAAGTTCGTTCCGAAAGTGAATTAAAGAGAATTACAGAACTTTACCAAAAAGAATTTGCATCCAAACAAGAATTTGAATTGGCAAAAGCGAATTTCGAACGCGCGGTAGCTGCCTACAATGCTAGTTTGTCGAACTATCAACAAGCTCTTGCCGCTTACAGACAAATGCAAAAAAGTTTCGAAAGGACGACTATTTTTTCTCCAATTAATGGAGTTGTAACTTCTTTATCAGTTGAAAAGGGAGAAAAAGTTGTTGGAACTGCCCAAATGGCTGGGACAGAGATTATGCAAATTGCTGATTTGTCTGTTATGAACGCTATTGTTGAGGTTGATGAGAACGATATAGTCAATGTGAAAGTTGGTGATTCTGCAGATATTGAAGTGGATGCAATTCCAGATGAAGTATTCAAGGGGATCGTTCTTGAAACTGGGCATAGTGCAATTGCTAGCAGACTCGGAACCCAAGACGAAGTAACCAACTTTAAAGTCAAAATTCGTTTTTTAAGACCAGACAAAAGACTTAGACCGGGTATGAGTTGTAATACTGAAATCCAAACTAATAAAAGAGAAAATGTACTTGCTGTACCTTTGCAAGCGGTTACAGTAAGAATGGAAGGTTTATCTGCAAAAACCGATGTGGTGTCTGGCGATATTGAAAAAGAAGAGGAAGTAGCAAAGGTCAAAAAGAAAAATCCTCCTTCTGTTGTTTTTCTAAATGAGAAAGGAAAAGCGAAAATGATCCAGGTAAAGACTGGAATAAGCGACAAAGGTTACATCGAAATAATTGAAGGTTTAAAAGAGGGTCAAGAAATCGTCACTGGTAGCTTTATGGCTGTTAGTAAACAATTGAAGGATGGTTCACCAATAAAAGTTGATACTACAAAACATGGATTTAAGAAAAAGTAAGTTATTATATGAATGATTTCATTCAAAACGAACAACCATTGATTGAGCTTCGCCATATCTCGCGAGTTTATCAGGTTGGTTTCGAACAAGTATTTGCATTACGCGACATCAATTTGAAAATTTTTAGAAACGAATTTGTCGCTATTATGGGTCCTTCGGGCTCTGGAAAATCTACACTAATGAACATCATTGGTTGCTTAGATACCCCAACTGGTGGTGAATACATTTTGAAGGGCATCAATGTAAGTGAACTCGACGATAATGAACTTGCAGAAATTAGGAATAGGGAAATTGGCTTCGTGTTTCAAATGTTTAATCTTCTTCCTCGTGCCAATGCATTAAAAAATGTTGAGCTTCCTTTAATTTATGCCGGTGTACCCAAGTCTCAAAGATTTGAGCTTGCAAAAGAAGTATTAACGTTAGTGGGAATGGGCGACCGAGTGAAACATAAACCCAATGAGCTCTCTGGCGGTCAAAGGCAAAAAGTTGCTATTGCCCGCGCTCTTGTTACAAATCCTTCAATTATTCTTGCAGACGAACCTACCGGGAATCTTGATTCCAAAAGTGGCAATGATATTTTGAAATTGTTCCATAAAATCTGGAAAGATGGAAATACTATTGTTTTGGTAACACACGAAAGAGAAATTGCTTTGCATGCTCATAGGATAATCAAATTGCGTGATGGTTTGATTGAATCCGATGAACCAAACCATTCCAGGATTGTTTTTGAAGGTGTTTCGGAATGAGGCTTTTTGTTGAATTTAATGAAAGTGTTAAGCTTTCTATTGAATCAATAATTTCAAATAAATTACGCGCTTTCCTTGCTACGCTAGGTGTTGTGATAGGCATTTCATTCGTGGTTCTTATGGGTTGGGCTGTTTCGGGATTGGACAAAGCTCTTCAGGATTCGATTAATCTTATTGGTGAGGATATGCTCTTTATTGACAAATGGGACTGGTCTGGAGGAAAAAAATGGAAAGAATTACGCAATCGTAAAGAGATTACATTTAAGCAGGCAAAACAATTGATTTCTCAGCTAACTTTGCCAGAAATTGCCGTACCCACCGCAACTTTTTGGGGAGCCCAAGTGAAAGCCAACAATAATGTTTTTTCTGGTATTAGTATTTTTGGAACTACTGCTGATTATGGTTTGCTCCCTTCCGGTGATGTGATCCAAGGTAGATTCTTTTCTCAATTCGAAGAAAGGGAGACCCGACCCGTAGCAATTTTGGGTTTTAAAGTTGCAAAAACTTTATTTCCCGAGCAGAATCCTTTAGGTAAGCGAATTAAGATCGCGGGCAGAGAATTCGAAGTAATTGGGGTAGTGAAAAAACAAGGTACAATGTTAATGGACTTTATTGACGATAGGATATACATTCCCATCGTTAATTTCTTGGATATGTTTGGGGAACATAAAAGGAATATATCCATAGGAATAAAAGCTGGAGATATTGATAGGATGGACGAAGTCCGCGAAGAAGCTCGAGGTGTGATGCGGGCTATCCGAAACCTTAAGCCTTGGCAAGAAGATGATTTTTCAATCAACGAGACAAAAGCCTTCGAAGAAATTGTGTCGACTTTCCGTTTGTATGTTTGGGGGATTGGAATTGGAATGACAGTTCTTGCCTTCATTGTAGGAATGATTGGAATAATGAACATAATGTTTGTTTCTGTAACTGAAAGGACTAAAGAAATTGGAATTCGAAAGGCAGTCGGTGCAAAAAATCGATCAATATTAATGCAGTTTTTAATTGAATCATCGATGCTTTGCCTTGCAGGAGCATTTACTTCCATAATATTATGTTCAATTTTAGTTTTTGTAGTAGCCAAGATTTTGCCTAAATTTGTACCCGAAACAGAATTTTTACAACCAATTTTACCCTTTGACTTCGTTGTGTATGCATCAATTGTAGCAATATTTGTTGGAGCTATTGCTGGTTTGCTTCCGGCAATTCGAGCTTCGCGGGTAGATCCAATTGAATCATTAAGATATGAGTAAAATACCATGAACATCTCGGAAAGTATTCTTCAAGCTTTAGATTCAATTAGAACAAATAAGTTGCGGACTTTTTTGACACTTCTGAGTATTTGTATGGGTGTCTTTGCTCTGATTACTGCTGGAACTATCATCACTTCATTTGAAAAGGCTGTTTTGCAGCAGCTTCAAGATATCGGCGAAACAACCTTTTGGATTAAAAGAGAACCAGCCATACAAACGGGAAACACATGGTATAAGTATCGGAAACGCAAACCAATTACATATCGCGAATGGAAAGAGCTAAAAAAAATGACAAGTTCAACCGATTTGATTTCAGCGCACTCTTTTACTTTTGGAATGACTGTTACATCGGGAAACCTTTCAACAGATCCTGACGTTTATCTTGCTGGAGCCGACCATACTTTTTTTGTCACAAATGCTATTGACGTTGATTATGGTAGGATTTTTACCGAAGAGGATCTCGACTACAATCGCAACGTCGCTATTGTTGGGAATGATGTTGTAGTAAAAATTTTTCCCAATTCTAATCCAATTGGCAGAGAAATAGTTGTAAAAAATCAGAAATATACCGTTGTTGGGGTAATGAAAACCCGAGGAGCAATGCTTGGGCAAAGCAAAGACAATATGATAATAATTCCTCTAACGAGTTTTTTAAAATATTTTGCATCGCCCTGGGAGGAATCATTAACTATTTCAGTAAGAGCTTTGGACCGAAATCTAATTGAAACTACTATGGACGAAGTTATTGGAAATTTACGAATTATTCGAAATGTTAAACCTTGGGAAGATAACAATTTTGAAATTGAAACTAACGAAACGATTTCTGAACAATTTGGAAGTTTCGTGAATTTCCTTTCAATTTTTGGATTTATTTCGGGTGGTTTTGCTTTAATTGCTGCGGGTGTTGGAATAATGAACATTATGTTGGTGGCCGTTAAAGAAAGAACTAGAGAAATTGGTATTCGAAAAGCAGTCGGTGCAAAAAGAAGGTGGATACTCTGGCAATTTATTCTCGAAGCAATAACTTTATGCCAAGTTGGTGGTATTTTTGGTATTATTTTCGGTATCTTTGGTGGCTTTTTGCTGGGAAATTTAATTAAACTTCCAATGTTTTTTCCAATTTATTGGATTGTTCTTAGCGTAATTGTTTGCACAGTACTGGGTTTAAGTTTTGGGGCTTATCCGGCATATCGAGCTGCCAATTTAGATCCCATTGAAGCACTTCGTTACGAATGATTTCCACAGGAAACATATTTTTTTATGCATTAATCAAACTTTTCTTTTCTTTTGTTAATTTCTACTATAAAATCAATTTCAGAACATCTTTATTAAAATCTCGATTTTTTGAAAAATAAAAGTTAGGTTAAGACTATCCAGAATAATTCATAATAAGAAAAATTCTGGTCCCAGGTATTTAAGAAAATATAACCAACTAAATTTCCTATTGAGATAACAGTTTTGTTTTTCTTATTTTAGAATTCTTATTTAATTTATTATGTATTTTAGTTTTCTTAATGAGATTATCATTTAAAATTGCGATAAGATATATATTTACTTTTAGGAAATTTCAATTTATTACTTTCATATCTATTTTATCTTCTTTGGGTATTACAGTAGGAGTTGCTGCTTTGATCATTGTTACATCTATTTTCAATGGGTTCCGTGAATTTGCCCAAAATGAAATTGTTGGAATAGAACCACACATTAGAATATTTTTTAAAGATGTTGAAAAAACTAGTTACAAAGAGCTACAGGAATATTTTATAAAAAATCACAATGCTTCAGTTTTCCCTTTTGTTACATTCAAAGTAATCTTTGAAAGCAATCAAAACACACGAGTAGTTCAAGTATTTGCAATTTCCGATTCCGCCTTCCCTCGGCATCCAATAGTAAGTAAATTTGTTTTTAATGTTAATTCAAAAAAGTTAAATCAAACCCTTGCAAACAGTGTAAATATTGGAATTGGTCTTGCAGATGCTCTACGCTTACTTCCCGGTGAAAGATTTTCCCTTTTAACTATACAGGACATAGATTATTCAATTGCTAATTTCAGTATTCCTACCAAAAAAGAACTAACGGTTGGTTCTATTTTTCAAACTAACAACTTGGATTACGATAATAATTATGTTTTCGTTTCGCAAAGTCTGGCAGATGTCTTGCTGAAAAAAGATAAAAGTTCCATTAGTGGACTTGATATTCGGTTGGCTTCTTTGGATAAATTGACAGATATTGCTAACGAAATAAAAAACAATTTTCCGAATGTCTCAGTTTTTACATGGTACGATTTGAACAAGGACATAATGAATGCAATGCAATTTGAAAAATATGCGGTTTTCATTATTATGTCTTTGATAATTTCAATTGCTGTGTTCAACATACTTGCTTCCCTATTTATGACTGTTTTAGAAAAGAAATCCGACATAGCAACCCTGCTTACTTTGGGTTCGACAGAAAAGGATATCCGACTCATTTTTAGGATTCAAGGAATAATAATAGGTTCAATAAGTACAGTGATAGGTCTTATAATCGGGCTTGGTTTTACCTTAGGGCAAATTCAATTTGGGTGGATAAAACTCAATACTCAAAAATACGTTATTTCGACCTTACCAATGCAAATATCAGTTCCAACAATTTTAGCTATAGCTTTTGTTGCAATTTTGTTATCTTATCTAGCAACAATATATCCCTCGTTAAAAGCGTCTAAAATCAACATAGCAGAATCAATTTTTAGAGAATGAAAAAGTTGCTAGCAACAATGATTTTTTCTATTGCTTTATCTATACTGAACATCGAAGGGAAGACCTACCTTAAGCCTATAGTTCCAATTATTTTAAGAACAGAAATGCCAAGAAAGAACAGTTTACTGATAGATTTTATTAAACCTTTAAAAGACTACTTATCGAGAATCTATAAGAATTGAAGATAAAATTATTGGTTAATTCCTAAATTTGCTAAGTCTTTTTGAGTTAGTCTTCGTGCACCAATAAAACGGGAACTATAATATTTACTTTCGAGTGAGGAAACAGTGACACCATAGCGGGAGCTTGAATGTGCAAAAAGGTTATCCCCAAGGTAAATTCCCACGTGCGAAACATATGCATGCCTTCGTGTGTGGAAAAACACAAGATCGCCAAATTCCAGTTTATCGCGCTTAACCGGAATACCAACTTTAATTTGTTCTTTTGCTGTTCTTGGAAGAAATATTTTAGCAGAAGAATAGAATATTTGCCGAGTGAATGCAGAGCAATCAATTCCTCTATCTGTAGTTCCACCGAAATAATATGGAGTTCCAAGCCAATCTAAAATAAATTCCATAACTTTCTTTCGACTAATACCAGAAGCCAAATTCCCCCCAATGTTTAAAAGTTCTTCTCCTTCGATATAACTTAGATACATAGCTCGGAAAACATCAAGGTCTATTGGTTTGTCGTCTTCGAATTCCAATTCGATTGGGTCTTCACCTTGATCAATAATAAGAGAGTCGATAATAAACTCGGATTCATCCAAATCACCATTTGCAAGTCGCACTAAATAGTTTGCATTCGAAGAATTTAATATTTCTAAAGCCTCTCTTTTAGTTTTTTCTGGATTATAACTTCTACGGGGGTTTTTGTATCTTTTTGAATATTTAGATTTTGATTTCTTTTTTGCAAACGTAGTTTCAGGTACAAGGAAGAGGATAAATAGGGAAGGCAACAAAATCATTAACATCAATTTTAAAAAATTTGTTTTGTTAAGCAATTTCATATGCCCCCTTTGCTTGATAAACTTAAAGTAAATTTCAAAAAACTCGAGGTGCAATAAAGTAAAATATTTTCATCAATGCAATTAAAATTTTTTAATGAAAATATTTTAATACTATTTTAATTTTTAAAATTCAGAAAAAATCCTATCTCTATGATTTAAAATGTGTTAAACAAACTGAAAATCTTTAGGTTTAACTAAATTATTAGTTAAAGATAATTAGTTTCCGCCTTCCTGTTGTTTTTAATTTACATGTTTTGATTTTTTGACAGTATTATTAAAAACTAAAAACCCCGCAAACCTTTTGCGGGGTTTTTAAGCTAGAAGAAGAAGCTAAAAACTTCAGCGAACGATTGTAAACTTGATTGAGTAAGTTCGGTTTAGTGTTGTAATTCTTGCGAAATAGATCCCGGCTGAAAATTGGCTTATGTCGGTTGATATGGAATATTCAGTTTGTGTATATGTTGTTGGTAGTGAATTACCAAAAATATCAAATATTTGGACATTTTGCGGATTTATCACATTTTCAAATATAACAACCAACATTTGCCCTGTTTGGATAATACGGTAATTGCTTTCTTCGGAAACCTTACTAACTTCTTTTTCCAGAAATATATCTGTGTTGAGTTCAAAATTGGATTCATAATCTCCATTAAAAGTGGCTTCAGTATCTTTGTAGCCAACCTTAGTGATTAAAATTCTGAAGGTTGTGGGGGGAAGTGTTTCAAGAATGAACTTACCATCATAGCCTGTGATGTAGTAGTCGATAACATTTCCATTTTGGTCAAGGGCACAAACTAAAGCCTCTTGAACAATTTTTCCATTTTCACATGGTGGTTCGATAGTTTGTTTTATCAAGCCAGTAGATTCAAAGACTTTTCCCTCGAACCGAACCAAACCCTTCCACCCAGAACGGTTCCTATGTTTAATTTCGAAAATCATTTGAATCATACTTTGGTCCACTGAAATTATTGTTGCTTCTTTCCACTTCAAGGTTGCGAAATCATTAATTTTGTAGTAACCTGGTGCATATTGCTTATCCTTAGGTATGGAAAGTAATACATAGTCTCCGGGAGTTAGATTAGAGAAGGTAAATAGGCCATTACTGTCGGTATCTACTATTCTAACCGAAACGTCCCTCGGTGGAACATTTGGTTGACTTGATCTTAATAAAATTGCCATAACCCGTGATTGAACTGGATTTCTATCCTTATCGATTACAATACCTGTGAAACCATTGTTTGGTTTTTCAATTGGTTCAAGTAGGAAGTTAATATCATCTTTATCGGATGACAATTCGATAATATCTGCTAAGTATGGGGACGTGGATAAATAATAGTATTGATCAAAGAATTCAGATTTGTTGTAGTAAGGGATAGCGTGCGCGATATAAGTAAATGAATTTGGTAATTGTATTTGATAGAATCCATTTTTGTCAGTTTTGGTGACGAAATTAGTATTAATACCATAGTTAGCTTTTTTATCAGGATTATTTAAAAATTCCACTGGGATAAATTCAACGACTGCAAAAATTGGTGAATCATCTTTTGCAGATTTAACGAAACCAGATACATTGTATAGTTTAGGTTGCGGCTTTTTAGTTAAAACCATTTCAATTGTTTGTTCAGTAATTTGGTTATGGGAGCATTGAAGCTTTACTCTCGTGGCATTGTTAAACTTTGTTGCATCTATATAGAATCGGTTCCCAAATAAATCTCCCCAAAATTCGAATACGTAAGTTCCTTCGGGTAAGTAAAATTCAAAAGCACCATTTTTGATAAAGGTTCTGAATACAACGTTGGTTTGGTTATCTTGAGCATCTAATTTCCAAGCATAAACAAACCCATTTGGAACTGGAGTATCATCGTCGAATTTTGCAATTCCATTAATATGAATACAATGTTTTTGTGGGGGATTAAAATCTTGTACTACTATGAATAACCTTTGGTGAGTAACAACATTAGTGTCGCATGTTAAATATGCAAAAATAACTATTTCGAATTGTCCAGGTTTATTTGGTGTCCAAGTAAGAAGCCCAGTGTTTTCATCGATGACAGCATCTTCTGCATTGCTATTAGTTATTTTGAATTTAATTGGGCATCTAATATTGGATTCGGCAATAACTTGATATTTAATTGGAACACCAACTGTTCCTTTTGTCGGTGGCTGGCTAACAATTCTAACGTAGGGTTTATCATTTGGTTGTTGAGGAAGGACGGTAATTTTAAATGTTTGCTTTGCTGGTTGTACATTGATTTTGCAGGTTGTGCCAACAACAACAGTAACCAAATACTCTCCCGAAGCTTTTGGAACCCATTCTATTAATCCATTTTTAGAAATTGTCATTCCTTCTGGTGGCGTTCCTTCAAAGCCGAATATGTCGATTGGGCAATTAATATTAGAATAAGCTTTCAGTTGGTACACATACGATTTTCCAACATAAGCGTAAATAGGTGGTTGGGAAATTATTTTAATAAAAGGATGCGACTTTACAAGTTCAACTCTTACTGAATTACTTGGCTTGCTTTCAGACTTGCCAATAAAAGCGGTGGCGTAAAATTCGTAAATACCAGGCTGTAAGTTGCTAACGACGTAATAATATTGATATTGATTCTGCTGAGCTTTGAGTTCTGCAATAGGTGATTTTTTTGCAATTCCATTTTGAAATTCAGTTTGGTAAAGTCGGAATCCCTCGGGAAATAGGTTGTAGAAGTTTTGACTGATAAACCAACTGAGTTTAACATTAAATGTACCATCAGAAAGTTCTTCTGCAGCTGCTTGCAAGTTGTGCGGAGGATTTGGAACAGTATTTTGTGCAAGAACAGAGTACGATAGGAGTAGGGCTAAAAACTCCAAAGCAAGAGTAAGAATTAATTTTTTCATAAAACCTCCAATGAATTTTGGAACATTTAGTAAAAGATCCTTTATTAATATTTTAATCTAAATTTAAAATTCAAAAGCAATGAATCAGGAAATGGAGTAATTTCTTCAATTTGTAATTTAATTTCCTTCCTTTCCCAATAATCCACTTTTTTTACATAAGGTTTGTTGTCGATCCAGACTGTATCGTATCTTGATTTTAGCACGGAATCAACGACTATTGTATCCCTTTTAATCAATGCAAAGCGTTTGTTGTAAATTTTTCCATATCCTATTGCCCAAATTTCCCTAAAAGGTTTATTCAATGAGAATCCAATTTCGAAGTAATTTGGGTAAGTAGTTGGGTCGACAATTGTGTCGAAGTACATCTTTGGGCCCCTTGCTAGGTTAATTTTAATCCAAGATTTGGGAAATTCTTTACTTATTAAATCTAATGGAATACCCAAAATTGGGAATGAATCGATATTAAAGTTAATGTTTTTAATTGTTAATCTTCTAAATCCTCTTTCTTGATATTCAAAATGTTTTCTTTCTAAATTAACTTTGAACCAAATTAAAGGAGTTTGATATAGTGTGTCGATTGATATGTCTGTTTTCATTGTTTCATAGTAAGTCTTTTCAATATTTGAATATTGTTGATTTTCAACTCCGTTTTCTGCAATTGATATGTAGTAAATTTGAGGATAGATCCTAGCTTTTATTCTGTCTGTTGGTGTAACTTTTGTAGGCTCGTTCAAGTCTGATGGTTGTGTACAAAATTGCAATAGCAAACTAGTTATTACAAACCAAATTAGAATGAATTTTCGTTTCATATATACCTTAAATATTAAAGCTAATTAAAAAGTAATTGAAATACCATAAGTAAAGCTAATTTTACGAGACAAATAATAATTTTTCTGGTTTTGGTAAAATAGCAATGTCCCCTCGGCTCCAAAGTAAATTTCAAAATTTGAATTTAATGGTCGATACTTCAAGCCAGCAATACCTTTCAGCAAGGGACCTCCAATTTGACTACCTCCAGCCAAAAAGGTTGTGTATGGATATAAGTTCTCGATGTTCAATACATTAAAAGGGAAAGTATAATCCAAACCAACTGCAGCCCAGTATATGCTTGGCTTTTGCTCGTAACTATATTCAATCCCACTCATCACATTCTTATAGCTAAGCCCGAAAACCTCGTTACCGAATTCGATTCCAAATCTAATATTATCCCACTGAGTGAAATATAAACCAGCACTGGCATTGGTAAGTGTTTTGTTTGTAGAACTTGATAAAATGCTTGGATTTGGAAAAGATTTTCCTACTATTCCTCTAAAGGATAAACTAACATTTTTATCGTTTTTATGGTTAAATTCCTCATTGGAAATTATTGGGTTAACTAGCGTGTTATTTTTTGATAGCATGAAATTATGCCTTTTTCGTAGTGTATTTACCCCGGCATCGGGATTAATTTTTGTTTGACTAAATTGAAGTGCAGTAGTTTGCAATGAAGCGGGAAAGTTAGTCGGTGTTGCTAATTGCTCTTTTTCTAAAACTTCTTGGGAGGATTTGTTAACAAAGACTTTATGTACTATTGGCTTTATAGGTTCGGCAGTTGACACAATAATTGGGGGTGTTTGAACAATAGCTTTGGATTCTTGCATATCGTTTTTGCTTGTGGAAAAGTAATAATACGTTGCTACGAAAGTAAGCAAAGACGACAAAATGGCCAAAAATGCTGGGACAATAAATTTTTTTGCTTTCTTTAAAATTGGGGAACTTGTTTCTTGATTTAAGTTAATATTTGTAAAATTTTCAGCAACAGATAAGCCCAATGTATTTATTATACTTAAAGTTGTGCTTGCGGGTGGTTGAAGTGAATTAGCATCGTATTGTATTGTTCTTGAAATTGTTAAATGCTCCCGCATTAATCTTCGCACCTCTTCATTTGCTGCAAGTGCCTCGAATAGTTCTTGTTCGAGTGTAACTGGCAACTCACCATCAAGATATTCAATTATTTTTTCCGTTATGTCTTTGAACTCCATTTCAACCTCACTGCAATTTTGACAACTCAGAAATATAAGGTTCAAGGATTTCTCTCAACTTTTCCTTTGCACGGAAGAGTCGAACTTTTACCAATGGAAGCGAAATGTTTAAATGCTGAGCTATTTCATTGTAACTCATACCTTCGTATTCACGCAAGATGAATATTTCCCTGAAATCCTCTGGCAGTTTATTAATTGCCTTCTTTATTAGATTCAACAATTCGTTGTTCTCGGAAATAATTTCAGTGTTAATAAAAGACATATAATCTTTTACTTCAGTTGATTGTTTTCTTTGCCTAAGCAAATTCAAGCACAAATTTCGTGCAATCTTTAAAAGGAAAGCGGGAAGATTGGTCATTTCTCGTTCTTCTTTCGATGTTTGGTAAAATTTAATAAATGTTTCTTGAAAAACATCCATAGCGTCTTCCTTGTCTCCTAAGAATCTCTTACAATACGCAAAAATTCTTCCAGAATATCTTCGGTATATTTCCAAAAAAGCATATTCGCCTTCTTTATTCCCTTCTGAAAGCATTCTAAATAAATCGTGATCACTATATTTCTCTAAGTTGTAATGCATTCACAAGCTATAACATATGATTCTAAAAAAAGTTACAACACTCTTGAAGACAATCTACAACTATCATTATTATATTTTTAATTTTGTATATTTTTGATAGTAACCTAAAAAGATGAGTAAACTAAGAATTATTTCCGTTGTTGGAGCCAGACCCAATTTTATGAAAGTTGCACCCTTGCATCGGGAATTTTTAAACTATTGCAATAGCGTTGAACATTTAATTTGTCACACCGGACAACATTACGATTACGAAATGTCGAAAGTCTTTTTCGATGACCTCGGATTGCCAGAACCGGATTTTTACTTAGGTGTCGGTTCCGATAGCCACGGAGCCCAGACTGGCAAAGTTATGATTGAATTCGAAAAAGTTTGTTTCGAATCCCAACCTGATGTTGTGATTGTTGTTGGAGATGTAAACTCAACAATAGCTGCTAGTTTAGTAGCGTGTAAGTTAGGAATTAAAACTGCTCACATCGAAGCTGGCTTGCGTAGTTTCGACAGAACTATGCCCGAGGAAATTAATAGAATTGCAACTGATTCTATCTGCGATTTTTTGTTTGTTACTGAAGAAAGTGGTAGAAAAAATTTGTTAAAAGAGGGGCACCCCGAGGAACAAATCTTTTTTGTTGGCAATACTATGATAGACTCTCTTGTAAGTATTCTTCCCAAAATTAACGAAAGTAGGATAATTTCAATTTTAGATTTAAGCGAGAAAGATTTTGCATTAATGACACTTCACCGACCAAGCAATGTTGACAACAAAGAACAACTTCTAAAAATATTAGAGGTAATAGAGTTTATTTGCGATAATCTAACTTTGATTTTACCTTTACATCCTCGGACTAGGAAAAACATCGAAACATTTGGATTTAAATCCAGATTGGAGCGTATTCAAAGTCTTGTGATTACTGAGCCATTGGGTTACATTGATTTTGTCAAACTTATGAAGCATTCAAAATTTGTTATAACTGACTCTGGCGGTATACAAGAGGAGACTACTTTTCTTGGTATACCTTGTATTACTATGAGGACAACAACAGAAAGACCAATCACTTGCGAAATTGGTACAAATCTATTAGTCCACCCAGAAAAAAGAAATCTTGTTAAAGCTGTAGAGCATGTCTTACTTGAGAAAGACAAAAAATATCAAATTCCCCCTTTTTGGGATGGTAAAGCAGCAAGCAGAATTGTAAGTATTTTACTAAATAAATGTTTAAAAAAATAAGGTGTTAAATGAAAATACTTGTTACTGGTGGTGCTGGGTTTATTGGTTCTCATATAGTCGATGCCTATATTGAACTTGGTCATGAAGTAACGATTGTCGATAATTTGTCCACTGGGTTGCTGTCGAATGTTAATCCAAAAGCAAAATTTTACGAATTAGATATAAACGATCCAAAAGTCTCTGAAATAATTGAGCATGGGAACTTTGATGTTATTAATCATCATGCTGCACAAATCGATGTTCGCGTTTCCGTTGAAAATCCAGTTTTAGATGCCCAGTCCAACATTATTGGAAGTATACGATTATTTCATAGCGCTGCTAAAAGTGGTGTGAATAAAATTATTTTCGCTTCTTCTGGTGGAACAGTTTATGGGGAACAAAGTTATTTCCCAGCGAATGAAGAGCATCCCTTATTTCCCTGTTCTCCATATGGAATTTCAAAATTGACAAGCGAACTTTACCTGGCTTTTTATAAATCTGTTTACAATTTAGATTTTGTTGCATTACGATATAGTAATGTTTATGGACCCCGACAAAATCCAAAAGGGGAAGCGGGTGTCGTTGCAATTTTTGCTTCAAAAATGCTAAAAGGTGAACAACCAATTATTTATGGTGATGGTACTGCAACCAGGGATTATGTTTACATTTCCGATGTTGTCCGAGCAAATATGCTTTCGCTCGACCCCAAAGTTTTTGGTGCGTTTAATATTTCAACCGGCGTTGAAACAGATGTCAACACAATTTTTAAAAAAATAAAAGATATTACAAATTCCAGTGTTATGGAATTTCATGGGCCACCCAAACCAGGTGAACTCCGAAGAAGTTGCCTTTCCTATGATAAATTTAGGAATTTAACTGGGTGGAATCCTGAAGTAATGCTTGATCATGGTTTAAATCTAACTGTTGAGTACTTTCGAAAACTATGATTTCCTTTTTATTTTCTTTTTCGGTTTGACTACTGGTTGTTGGCCTTTTCGGAATTCAACAAGAGTAAAGTTTGAGTTAATATAATGCTTTCCTGTGCTTTCGGTGTCTGTGGAAGTAATATTAATTTTTTGCTCAAGAGTTGTATAAAGATGTACAGGGATCATTTTCTCGAGAGAGACATCCAAAACCCCATAGGAGTTAATAACTGTAGATAAAGTCAATTCTCCATTTGGATTAAGCAATTTTAAGAAACCTTGACCGGTGCGAATAAATTCGCTTCTGATTACTTTTTCTCCCAAGGTATCTAATTCTCCAATCATTTTAAAAAGCATTGTGTGGCGAAGTCGCGGAATTGGTATTCCATTTTCGACCAAATCCTCAGTGGAACGCACAAGCCAAGTTTCGTTCTTCTTTTTGCAAGAATCTTGAAAACTAAATAATAAGTGGGGTTGGAATGGGCCTCCAGGGGTTCTGCCACTTTTGCTCGAATCCTTAACCCAAAATTTCCTGCGATTTCCAAAGGAATCAATTTCAATTTTAACTTCTCGATTTTTCCAATCAGAGTCTATATAATCTATTATTGATGTGTCTTGGAAATCACGCCCACTAAAATCGATCAGTTGATATTTAAGAACGAAAGTACCTTCTTTAGTTACCTCTTCGCAAATAACTCTGTGAATTTCGTTTCTGACTTTCAACAGCGGTTTATTGTAATCAATAATAATGCTATCGTATGAATGAACAAGGTAAACCAAAGTATCGTTTGTATTAAACCTATATTTGAAACAATACATAGTTGTATCATTTGAATGGATAGTATCTTCTTGGCTGTATGCGGACGTATAAGAAACAATCAACATTACCAAAAGGTAATTCAAAAAATTATTCAGCCTCATCAATTATTCCTCCACCGACTATATCTTTATCCTGGTAAATTACAACAGATTGACCAGGTGTGATAGCTTTCTTTGGCTCTGCAAAATTCACTCGGAGTTTACCAATTTCTGTAATTCCACACCGTGCAAATGTTCCTTTGTCCTTATATCGAATTTTTACAAGGTAATCTTGTTTTTCGTCTAAAAATTCGTATTTCATAAAGTTTACGTTCGAGGCAACAAGGCTATTAGATTTTAAATTTTCTTCAATATCTACTTCAATTGTATTTGTTTCTGGAAAAATTCTTTTTACATACAAAGGTTGATGGTAGCTAAAGCCCAAACCTCTTCGCTGTCCGATAGTGTAATTCACATATCCTTTGTGTTTTCCAATAACGAGTCCACGAAAAACGATATCCCCCTCTTGAAATATTTTATTGCTATCGCTATCTGTAAATTTAATCAATACATCTCTATAATTGTTTGATGGTACAAAACAAATTTCTTGACTTTCGTACTTATTATGTACTTTTAAACCAAAACTCTTTGCCAATTCTCTTACTTCCTTTTTCAGGTAATTGCCCAAGGGGAAAATAGTTCTTTTCAATTGGTCTTGAGATAAACCCCAAAGAAAATATGATTGGTCTTTTGTTATATCCTTTGCCATTCTGATGTAATATCTTCCATTTTCTTTGTCGTAAGCCAATCGAGCATAATGTCCAGTGGCATAGTAGAAGCAACCGAATTCTTCAGCTTTTTTTAGAATTTCACCCCATTTAATTAATGGATTGCAAAGTGAGCAAGGATTGGGAGTTCTTCCGTTTATGTATTCTTTCACAAAGTTATTTATGATTTTATCTTTGAAAACATCGGAAAGGTCCACAATATGATGTTCGATTCCAAGAAAGTCAGCAATGTCGCTTGCATCAACAATCGATTGATAATTACAACAACCAGAGTTACTATTTTCTACTTTGCAATCGTCTGTTACTTTAATTGATGTTACTGTAATTCCAACCACCTCGTAACCTTGTGTTTTAAGCAATGCAGCTGCGGTGGATGAATCAACTCCGCCGGACATTCCTACCAAAACTCTTTTTTTATCTATTTTATTCATAATTCATTTTAGAAATCTAAATATTTGACGATTTGGTAAAAATTAAATTTATTTTGTAACAATTTAAAAGCTATATCGTATTATTTAGTGAACCAAATCATGGAGGTTTTATGAAAGCCAAATTCTTATTAATTACAGCATTTTCACTTTTGGTTGCAAGTTGTGTTTCAACAAATAAGTCTCGCGAAGATTATTTTGGTTTCAGCAACGAGCCTAAATATGATAGTAAAACGAAGTCTGACTCCCAATCGGTTCCCAATGTCTACTCGTACCAAAGAAACAAAGAAACTAAAATTCGGAAAAAACAAAATGATGATGGCGATACCTATATAATCAACAATTACTATCCCTACCCTTACGATCCAAGATATGTTCGAACTTATGATCCCTACGATGTCGATATTTTTTTCTTCTATGGCGATAAGTACTACGATCCTTACTTGGGTTCCTATGTTATTTTTTCACCACATAAACGAAGACATTATTATATTTACTATCCGCATCCATATTGGGGTTATTGGTGGGATAGAAATCCACGTGTGATTTATGTACCATACGACGATAGTTATGAGAAACCCCGTGAGAAAAAAGTTCGCGATTTTGGTCCTTCTCGTGGCGATTATGATTTCAACAGTGGGAATGTTCCTACGAAAGAAGCAAGAAGCCCTTCGCGTGGAAATGAAGTGAAAAAGAACATTGTTCCCCAAGATGAGCCAAACAGAAAAGAAGCCGAGCCTGTGAAACTTAAACTTCCAGATAGGTCTTCCACCCCGAGGGAAACACCAAAAAACCAGGAACCTCCAAAATCTGAACCAAATACAAAACAAGAGAGAAGTTCAACAAGACCAAGGTAAATTTATGAAAAAAGTATTTTTAATTACTTTTTTGGCTTGCTTTTCATTTCAAATTTCATTTGGTCAATTTGTCGAAGATGCTCTTCGCTTCACAATACCTAATTCAATGATTACTCCACGCTCTGCGAGCTTTGGGGTTTCTTTCTATGGGCTTTCAGACGACATTTCTGGCCTGTTTTTCAATCCAGCGGGTTTGTCTTACATTGGAAAAACTGAGTTCTCCATTGGATTGGGATTCACCCGAAATGCTACCGAAAGTGAATACATCTTCAACAAAATCGATAGGAGGTCTAACTCAAGTTATGTAACCCACGTTGGTTTTGCTGTTCCTGCAAAAGAGTTTGACAAAACCTTCATTGCTGGAATTGGTTATTTCCACGAAAACAATTTTTTGAACAATTATGATTATTCAGCTTTCAACCAAAAAAGTTCACTTGTGCATTCTCTTGCTAACTATGGTCCAAAGGATGCCAACCACAATATTCCTTATTTTCTTTGGCTTGCAAACTCAAAATTTCATACTCCAATTAAAGATTCTGTTCAGCAGAATGTATTTGTAAACGAAGATGGAGGGTTACATAACATAACGGGTGGGTTTTCAATTCTTTTAACTAAAAATGTATCATTTGGAGCGGCTTTGACTGGAAAGTTTGGCAAATACACTTATTTCCGTGAATTCAATGAATCTGACGTATTAAACAAATATAATTATTTCGATTCTGTGGATTATTCGAATGTTGATTTTAATTCATTTGTTCTAAAAGATAACATCAATCAAAAGATATCTGGTATTTCTGGTTCAATAGGCTTTTTTGGAACAATAGAGAATTTCTTCCGTTTTGGTGCAACTATTAAATTTCCTACTTACTTCCAAGTAGAAGAGGAATTCCGACGTGATGCTTATTCTAAATTTGACAATGGTTGGGAACCAAATCCGTATGAACCAAAAGACAATTCCTACAATTCATACAAAATTACAACTCCATTTGTCTATGCTGCTGGGGTTTCTTTTAAGGTTTTAGACTTTATACTCACAGCTGGTGTTGAATATTTTGATGTCACTCAGTTGCGTTTTTCAGATGCTCCTCCAGCAGTTGATAATTTAAACACAAGGGTTGTCCGTGAACTCGTTGGGCAGACACAATGGGGGATTGGGCTACAGTATTCGCCCCCGATACTTCCAATGGAATTTCGAGTTGGTTTTTCTTCGATTACATCACCATACGTCAAGGACATACCAAATGCAACTACTAATATTTATTCTCTCGGTATGGCAATTTATATTGCTCCCAATATTCGTGTAGAGCCGAGTTTTCAATATCTAACCAACTCGATTTTACGTACTAATTATCAAACAACAGACGAGCTATCACAAAACTATATCTTGAAGCTTACTCCTTTAAAATTTGCTTTGCAGTTGACTTATAGATATTGAGATAATAATAGTTAGATATCAATTAAATAAAAAAAGGCTGGTTTCGAGCCAGCCTTTTCTTTTTACACTTTAAAAACTTTTTATTCTATGATTGCTAAAACGTCTGAGCGTTGAATAATTCGATACTCTTGCCCTTCGATTGTAATTTCTTCTCCTCCATATTTTGCGAATATTACCTTGTCACCAGTCTTGATAATTTTTTGTAATTCTTCATCTGTTCCAACAGCAACAACTTCACCTATAATTGGCTTTTCCTTTGCAGTATCGGGGATAATGATTCCACCAGATGTTTTGTTCTCTGGTTCAATTGGTTTAATCAAAAGGCGATCATCAATTGGTTTGACTTTCATTTTTCCTCCTATTTGATATTTAATATCTTATTAATCTGGGTTTTATCGAACCCAATGATTGGTTTATTATTGATTAATATTACTGGTACCCCAGTATTTCCACCAGTTCTTTTTTGCATATCTCGAAAAGCTACTTCATCCTTCGATACATCAACTTCTTTGAAAGGTATCTTTTTTTCGCGAAGGTATCGCTTTACTGCATTGCAATAAGTGCAAGTAGGTGTAGTGAAAATCAAAACTTTAGCTGTATTATTCATATTTCACCTTAACATTTGAAATATGAATAACGAGTAATATAGTTTGATATTTTATTTGTAGGCCAAAATTGGAGATAACCATTTTTCGACTTCTTCTAAGTTCATACCTTTCCTTTGCTTATAATCTAAGACTTGGTCACGGTCGATCTTTCCAACTGGAAAATACTTTGCTTCGGGGTGAGCAAAGTAGAAACCGCACACAGAAGCACCTGGTTTCATTAGATAAGTTTCGGTTAGTTCAACTCCAATCGAATTTCCATTTAGAAGTAAGTCAAAAATTAGTTTTTTTTCTGTGTGGTCCGGACATGCTGGATAGCCCGGTGCGGGTCGAATTCCGCGATATTTTTCTTTAAGTAATTCTTCGTTGGATAAATTTTCCACAGAGTATGCCCAGTATTCTGTGCGAACTTTTTTATGTAATAGTTCTGCAAAAGCTTCGGCAAGGCGGTCTGCAATAATTTTTGTCAATATTGCGTTAAAGTCGTCGTGTTTAGCCTGGAAAGATTTGGTTAATTCTTCAACCCCAATACCAGCGGTAACGATAAATGCACCAATAAAATCAAAAACTTGGTTTTCTTTTGGGGCAATAAAATCGGCTAAGGAATAGTTTGGTTTGTTGTTTTCCTTTTTTGTTTGCTGTCGTAAAAAGTGAAAAATTGTTACTATGCTTTTAAGATTGTAAGGATTGTAAACTTCAACATCTTCCCCAATCGAGTTAGCAGGAAAAATTCCAAAAGCAGCATTGGCTTGTAATAATTCATATTTTATTATTTGATCTAAAAGGTCATTTGCTTCTTTAAACAATTTTTTTGCTTCTTCTCCATATTTCGGATTTTCTAGAATTGCTGGGTAGCGTGCCTTCATTTCAAATGCAAGAAAGAATTCTGTCCAATTAATGTATTGTCTAATTTCGTTTAAATTATAATTGAGCAAGTAATTCACACCCAAAAAATTGGGCTTGCTAATTTTGGCAGTTTCTACCTGGAATATATATTTATTACTTTTTGCTTGTTCAAATGGAATCAAATTCAAATCTTTATTTTTTAAATATTTATTCCTTATTTCCGAATATTCGGTTTTTATTTTTTCAACAAATTCATTTCTAAAATTGGAATTTATTAGATTTGTTGCCACTGCGACGCTTTTTGATGCATCGGAAACATATATTACTGGTTTAGAATAATTGGGAGCTATTTTAACAGCAGTGTGTACTCGGGAAGTAGTTGCCCCGCCAATTAATAAAGGAACATTCATTTTTGTTCGTTCGAGTTCTTTTGCTACATTTACCATTTCGTCAAGGGATGGAGTTATTAGTCCACTTAACCCAATGATGTCAACATTGTGTTTTTTTGCTTCTTCGATTATTCTTTCTGCTGGCACCATTACTCCAAGGTCGATTACTTCGAAGTTGTTGCAAGAAAGCACAACTCCGACTATGTTCTTTCCAATGTCGTGAACATCTCCTTTCACCGTGGCAAGTAGTATAGTTCCTTGCTTTTTTACTTCCTGGTCTTCTTTTGAAAGCGATTGTTTAATAAAAGGTTCCAGAAAAGCAACAGCTTTTTTCATCACCCTTGCAGTTTTTACTACTTGGGGTAGAAACATTTTCCCCGATCCAAAAAGAGTACCAACTTCCTCCATTCCCTCCATTAATACGTTCTCGATAATGTCCAATGGTTTTTCGTAAATTTGAAGAGCTTCTTGTAAATCTTCTATTAAATACTTATCAATACTTTTAATCAATGCATATTTTAAGCGTTGTTGCACAGGCAGATTTCTCCACCCTTCGGTGGTTGCTTTGTGCTCGGCTTTATGGTGTTTTACTTTGTTGGCATATTCAATCAAACGCTCGGTTGCATCT
>FMSI01022044.1_pt1 | contig 45019 bp, 36 predicted proteins | sample 1504471 | NCBI WGS metagenome assembly FMSI01 (sample SAMEA4475357, study PRJEB15587) | soil metagenome | biome: Soil; feature: Field | place: India | collected 2015-03-11 | depth 0 m
ATCGACTTGGAGACTTTTTAAAAAAACTAAATATTACAAAATTTACTTAAAAATTTAATTGACAGCATAATTTTAATGTGTATAATTTAATACAGATTAGATTATGAATTATAGAAGCGAAAGCCCATTTTATAGATTTTTTCAAATCCTAACTTTAGCTACTCTAATTATTCCTGTTTCTGCTTCATTCATTGAAGCCAAGGAAAAATATCCCTGGACATTAAAGCCAATCTATGAGATCAAAACCCATAAGAATGTGATTCCCATCGATCTTGAGGGTGATGGTATCGATGAAATACTTGAAGGCATTGCTTATTGTTATCAAATCAGAAACCTCGATGGAATAATATATAGACAGATGAATTTTGATACTGCCATTGTCTATGCAATAGGAGCATTTGACTTAGACAATGACAATGAAAAAGAGATAGTTTTTTCGGAAACATACGATGACGAGGTTTTTATCCAGACCTTTGGTAGTGCCGGACAGAAAAAAATGCTTGCATATAAAGGTCAGGACATAAGAATCGCAACTGATCAAAAATACGATAGTAGATTTTTATGTGGCGCTGCCCATGACCTTAATAATGATGGCTGTAATGACCTCATTATGACTGTACATACCGGCTTCGACCTCTACCCCAGAGGGATATTTGCATATGACTATAAGAACAACCGAGAATTGTGGCATTATTGGACTGCTGGAACAATGAATGATATAGTACCCCCAATATTATATGACATAAATGGTGATACAAAAAAAGAGATAATTTTTGGAACATCTGCACCGTGTAATGGTGCAATCCTTGATGGTATTGATGACCGCAGTTCATGGATATATGTTTTAGATAACAATGGTAAACTAATCTGGAAAAAACAGGTTGGTAAAATGTCAACACGCGCACTTGTCTGGGTTGGAAAGATTAACAACGATACCACCATAGACCTTATTGTCTGTGAAACAGATGGTTTAGCGAGTATTAAAGAACCAAATCGCTTAGAAGTTCTTAACGCAAAAGATGGGAGCGTTCAGACATATATCTGTGTAGGCGAAAAATTCTTAGGAATGTCTGTCTGTGATTATGACCGTGATGACCGGCTTGAAATCATCACCGGCAATAGTGATGGAAAACTAAGAGTATTCAATGATAAATTAGAGCTAATTGCCGTTAAAGAATTTGATTTGAGTATAAAGGTTATTGATGTAAAAGATCTTGATGGTGATGGTCATATAGAAATTCTGATTTCAACAAATGACGGTCGGTTGGTTATTTTGAATGAAGCATTAAAGGTGCTATGCGATTACCGGACTTTCCATGGTAGATTGTATAATGAACGATTAGTAAAGGTTCGTAATAGATACAATATCATTTGCAGTGTTCCAATTTCTTCAAGCGAATCGCTATTTAGTATATTTAAGATAGAAAAGCTTTCAGTATCACCGGTGATTCCATTTCAATTTTTCCTGAGCACTGCTTCATTGTTGGCAGTAGTTGGTTTGATTTTAATGTTTGTATCCCATAGGAGATATGTAAAAATAATCAGGAGACTAGTTGATGAGTCGTTGTTCGGGGTAATATTATTGAACAACCAAAACAAGCTTATTTACTATAACTTACGAGCAAGAAAGACAATTGGTGAATCAAAGGGTGAAATATTAGATTTTATAGCCACAAAAGAAATAAAAGAACTTTTGACCAGCAACGATAGAACAAAAGATTTGGAATTCTATTTTAAAGAGAAAAAATTGTCAATTTCTTATCGTAGAATTGCCAAAAGAAAATTGTTGATGTTATATGACAAAACCAGCGAAGATATCTTGGCAGGAATTACTGAATGGTCGCTCTTTGCCCAGCGCCTGGCACACGAGATTAAAAATCCACTCTCCACGATAAATCTAACCTTACAGAGGATTCAAAGTATCTGTAGAGAGAAACTCGGTAAATCCAGCAGGAACATTGATAAATATACCAGTTCGGCACTGGAAGAAGTCGCCCGATTAAGAGAAACAGTGGATAAATTCATGCGTATTTTGTCATTGGATAAACCAACTATTATACCCGTGAACATAAATGAACTATTAGATAGAATTCTTAATAAGCACCAATTGAAAAAACCCCGGGAAATTAGAGTGCAGAAATTCTATACCCTTGATTTACCTGTAATATATTGTGACGAAAACCAGATTACTGCTGCCTTTTCAAATATCATTGAAAATGCGTTTGAAGCTATGAAAGGCAAAGGTGTTCTCACAGTGTATACCAATATTACTGAAATAATCAACCCCTGGATAAACCCAGTTGAGAGTTCACAAAAACCAAACGATAATTTACTGACGATGGGCAATAATCAAATTTCAAAAGAAAATAACTATTCATCTGAACTCTCTTGCTCTGTAAAAGCAGAGGAAGGTAATTATATACAAAGGTATGTAGAAATCAGGATTGAAGACACAGGTTCGGGGATGTCTGAAGAACAATTGTGTAATCTTTTCAAATCTTTTTGGTCAACCAAAGAAGGTGGGACTGGTTTAGGTTTAGTGATTGTGAAACGAATTATTGAGAAACATAAAGGTAAGATTGAAATAACGAGTAAAGAAGGTATTGGAACAGTCGTGACAGTGCTGTTACCGGTACAGCAACAGGTAAACAATGAACAAAATTCTTGCAAAAATAGCCATCAAAACTAATTGAAAAGTTGTAAAAATTAACGGCACGGTTTTCCTATTAATTACTGATATCAACCATAATAGGAATATAAAAAATTGAGAATAAACCGATGAAACTTCAAAATACCCTACAACTTTACAGAAAATTTTAAAAAATTTTTTCGCTTAAAAAACTGCAAACGGTTGCGGTATGAAAGTTAGAACTAATACAATCAATGGAAGTAAAGCATAGAATTTTTCTTTCTTTGAAAGAGGTGTTAATGCATCCTGTATTAGAGGTTCTTTGCGTGCAAGTATAAAAGCAAGCAAACCCCAGATAATCCAGCCCTGCCAGAAGATTCCAAATCCAATTAAGGCTATAATCACTGGTAAATAAAGTTTTTTCTGATTTTTCAATAGCACACTATAGGCAATATGACCCCCATCAAGCTGACCGATTGGCATAAGATTCATTGATGTAACCAGAAATCCTATCCAGCCTGCAAATGCCATTGGATGTAAAAATATATCCATACCCTCAGGTATGGAAGGATGGACTATTTTCCCCAGAATGAAAAACAATAATGAATCGCCCAATCTTAGATAAGTTCCTGTGGCGGGTGCGGCTTTAACCTCGGAATACATAATACCGATTATTGAGACAATCAATGCAACAAAAAATCCTGATAACGGTCCTGCCATTCCAATTCTCAGCAATGCCTTTCTTGAAGGAACGATTGATTTCATTCTAATGATTGCACCAAATGTGCCCAGAAAGTGAAAAGGAACTGGAATGAAATATGGCAAACTCGTAACCAACCCATATCTTTTTGAAACAAAATAATGTCCGAGTTCATGACAGGTAAGGATAGCCATAAGTGAAAATGAAAATGGAATACCTAAAAAAATATCTGCAAAATTTGTCAAAGGGTTGCCACCGCTGTTGAATGCGCCAGCAAGTAGTGTGGTAAAGACCGTTGCCACAAACAGCAAAATATTCAACCATATCTTAGGTTTATCAACAAATTTAGGAAAGGCACCAAGAATCACTTTATGATATATCCCTTCCTGACTGAAGAGAGGGGTGTAATCGTACTGGGAACAGAAATCTTTTATCTCCTCAATCGTCTGCTCAATCGGTTCATATATTCTTCCATAAAACACAATGAATTGCACATCCTGCGTCGTATCTACAATATACATTTTCTTTTCAAGAAAGTTTATTATCTCTTCATTCATTTCTTTTAACCCCCTGCCTGTGCTTCAAATGTATTAAAAGGGTCAATATATCAGCAGGCCCAATCCCCTGTATCCTTGATACCTGGTCAAGATTTTGGGGTTTAATATCATTGAGTTTGCTCTTTGCTTCATTTGATAACCCTTTAACAGCATTAAAGTCAAATCCTTCGGGTATTTCAACATTCTCAATTTTCTTTAGTCTTTCAATCATTTCCTGCTCACGTTTTATATAACCCTCATATTTGACTTCGATCACAGTTCTAAAACCTATTTTTTCCGCAACCTGTTCATTTAAAATTACATTTATATCCTGCCAGGAAATACCAGGCCTCTTCAAAACCTGTAAAATGCTTATTCCTCCCGTTTCTTCCGGAACAGGCATTTCATCTTTTGCAATCAAAAGGGGATTAATGAGCTCTGGTTTTATTATTGACTTTTTTAATTTATCAATCGTTCTATTAATTATCTCTCTTTCGTTAAGAACTTTTTCATAAAAATCATTATTAATAAGTCCAAAAACAACCCCGTAATGTGCAAGCCTATCATACACATTATCTATCCTCAATATCAACCTATGTTCAGCAAGGGATGTAAACATCCGATAAGGCTCAAGGGTGTTCTTTGTGACAAGGTCGTCTATCAACACACCAATATATGCTTCATATCTTTTCAAAACAAAAGGAACTTTATTCTGCAATTTTAAAATGGCATTTATTCCTGCAATAAAACCCTGTGCAGCTGCCTCTTCATATCCTGATGTACCATTTATCTGCCCTGCACAATAAAGATTTCTGATTAACTTTGTCTCCAGTGTTGGGTATAACTGAATTGGGTAAACAAAGTCATACTCCACTGCATAACCGGGTCTGGTAATTATCGCATTTTCCAGCCCATTTATTGAATGGAGCATCTCTTCCTGGACATCATAAGGAAGCGATGTTGATAGACCATTGAGATAATATTCACCAGAATCATATCCTTCCGGCTCTACAAAAACTATATGTGAATTACGGTCTGAAAACCTGACGACCTTTGTCTCTATTGATGGACAGTATCTTGGTCCTATTCCGATAATCCTGCCTGTATAAAGTGGAGAACGGTCAAGGTTTTTGTTAATAATTTTATGAGTCTCTTCATTAGTCCTTGTTATATAACATGGCAGTTGTTTTATCCTTACTTCTGATGTTTTGTAAGAGTAAGGTTCAATCGGCTCTTCACCATCCTGAATATCCATCTTTGATATATTGACTGAATGCTTTGCTATCCTTGGTGATGTTCCGGTCTTCAACCTCCCAAGATTAAACCCCAATTTTTTTAATGATTGGCTCAAATTGCCTGACTTTGGCTCTCCCAGCCTGCCTCCTGGATAGGTTTCAAGCCCTATGTGCATCAAACCATTTAAAAAAGTTCCCGTTGTGATTATAACTGCCCGAGCAAGATATTCATTTCCGATACCTGTCCTGACCCCTATAATACTATTGTTTTCCACCAAAATATCAGTTACTTCTTCCTGTTTTATCGTAAGATTTTTTTGATTGACGAGCGTCTTCAGTGCTTCCTCTTTATATCTTATACGGTCGTTCTGTGTCCTGGGCGACCATACTGCAGGACCCTTTGAACGATTGAGCATTCGGAACTGAACCATGGTCTTATCTGCAAGAAAACCAATTTCGCCACCAAGTGCATCAATCTCTTTGACAAGATGCCCTTTGGCAAGTCCACCGATTGATGGATTGCACGACATCTGCCCGATATTATCTATATTCAAGGTCAAAACAATGGTATTAAAACCACAACGGGCTGAAACAAGGGATGCTTCAATCCCGGCATGCCCGCCACCGACCACAATAACATCAAATCTTTCAGTATACGCCACATATAATAATAAAGATATTTAAACAAAAATCAATGGTCTTGATTCGGGGTGAAACTTTTTTACAAATTTTGCGTATTACTTATTGATGAGGCACAAAGAGATAGAAAGGCTTGTCCATAAAAGGCTTGATAAAGAGATTACAAAAAAAGAAGAAGTGGTACTTTTTAAACATATAGAAAATTGCCCTGAATGCAGGGATTTTTTTCTTGAAATGGAAAGACTTAGGCAAGAAATCTTCAACCTGCCTGAATACTTCCCAGGAATTGATTTCAATACCCGTGTTATTTCAGCGATAAAAGTTAAAAGACATATACCCTGGTATAAGGCTATTCCAGTATTCGGAGGTATATACTTAGCAGGGCTTGTGATTCTATTTTTAACCCCTCTTCCCCATTATCTATTCTCAAAACTTATTTTTAAATTACCAGGGCTTGTCCATATTTTTGATAAAATTAGACCGATTGGGAATGGATTATTTCTCCTTGCCTCATCATTTTTAAAAATCAACCAATTACCTATCTTTGCTGGAATTTTGTTCATTTTGGTTGTATTTATTGCATTTGGAGAAACATTAAAAACCAAGGAGGCATAATGATAGACTTCATTACAATCATCACCCTGTTAACTGCAGGTGTTCAGTATCAAACAGAACCCTGCACATATAAATTCTCTGGTAATTATCATTTGAAATCTAATGACACACTCAGAGAAGATGTCTTAATAAGTGGTGGAAATGCCACGATTGATGGTTTGATTGATGGTGACCTTGGAGTAATGGGGGGTTCAATAGAAATTAATGGTGCGATTAATGGTGATGTTACGGTATTTGGTGGAGAGATTGAAAATAGTGGTAAAATAACTGGTGACGCTGCAGTTGCCGGTGGCTCGGTAAAAAACAAAGGAACAATAGATGGCGATATTGCAGTGGCTGGCGGGACAGTCATTCTTGATTCAGGTTCAGTTGTTACCGGGGACATTGCAATCGTTGGTGGGAGCGTTGACCGTTCTGAATTTGCAGTTGTTGAAGGAAAAATAACCACCCTTGATCTTGGTAAGTTTGATAAGGTTATGCCAAGTATTGGCAAACTGTTAAAATTAAGACAGACAGCTTGCCCAATGGAAACCGGTTTGTATATAGTCACTTCTGTCGCTTTTATCATTGTAATGTATCTATTGAATCTCCTCTTTCTTTTGATTTTCCCAAAAGCAATAGAAAAAATAAGCAGCAAAATCAAAAACAATATCTGGGTCTGTATCGTTATTGGTATCGGTTTTGAAATACTATTTGTTCCGTTGATTCTACTCTTTGTGATTTCTATCGTAGGTATTCCAATTATACCTGCTTTTTTACTCGCAGTATTTATTGGTATGATTTTTGGTATCTCGGGATTTTCTGTTGTTCTGGGCGAAAGGATATGCACGAGTTTGAACTGGAATGTAAATAATAAGATTGGGCTGTTCTCAATCGGCTGGCTTGGTATTATGATTATATTAATAATGGGAACTTTGCTCAGGAATACAGGCTTTCTTGGGACTTTAATCTGGATTTTAGGGATGGTGATAGTTTATGTTGCGCTCACGATTGGAATCGGTGGTGTAATTTACGCGCTGATAAAAAGAGAGAAAAAAAGCATTTAGAAAATCTGAAACCTTTTTCTTTAAATAATTTTATACAGATATCTACAAAGTCAGCATCAAATTTTATTCCCATTACTTTACTTATATCATCGAGTGCCTGTTCAAAACCCAATGCTTCACGATATGTTAGAACCATCCACTTTTTCGTGTTGTTGTAAAACAATCTCGGGTATAAACCAAAGGAGTTAAGATGAAGGTTCATAAAAAACCGCCTCCTGCACAATTCATTATACATTTTATATTACAGCTGATTCTATAAAAATGTCAATAAACAAAAAATTGTTATTGGTTACAGGTCATAGCAGCAGGTATAGTTTTAGGTGAATATTAGATTTTACCTAAATGGTTCTATTATCACTTTTAATGAACGGTCGGCTTTTTCAACGAGTTCAAACCCTTTCTTGATTTCATTCAAACCAAATCTATTCGTAATCATATCCACAACAATTATCTTCTTATTTTTCAATAAATCAATTGCCTCAATTATATCCTGTTTAACTGCTGCATAAGAAAAAATAATTTTTACCCCTTTAAAATACAGATCAAAAAGTGGAAGGGGGATACGGACTTCAGGGGATGTAGGGGCAAATAATAAAAGCGTGCCTGCGCGGTCAACCGAAGAAAATGCCTGTTCAAATGCACTGAGTGCAGTGGTATTAACAATCACAACATCTGCCAGACGCCCATTGTTTAGTTCTTTCACCCTCTCTACAACATTCTCACCTGCATTAATCACCTCTACCCCACATTTTCTTGCAAAGGTAAGACGATATTGATTTATGTCTGTGGCAATTATATTTTTAACACCCCTCGCCTTTAAAAGTTTTATATGCAGGATTCCAGCGATACCTGAACCCATCACCAAAACGGTATCTTCAGTTTTTATTCCTGCGAACCTCTGACCCCTTATTACACAGCCAAGTGGTTCAATGAATGTCCCTTCTTCATAAGATACTTCGTCTGGCAACAAAAATGTTCCAAATTTAACATTTATCTCGGGCACGCGCAAATATTCAGCAAAACCGCCGGGGTCAAAATTAGTCTTCTTCAATGTCTCACATACTGTATGATAGCCCTTTAAACAATATCTACATTCATTGCAGGGAACATGGTGTGAAACAAAAACCCTATCTCTTACTCTAAAATCTTTAACACTCCTCCCTATCTCAACAATTTCACCCGCAATCTCATGTCCTAAAACCCTTGGTGCACTCTTAATTCTATACCATTCCATAACATCACTTCCACATATACCGCTTGCAATGACCTTAACTAACAGTTCATTATCACCGATCTCAGGTATAGGTCTTTCCTCTATTCTTATGTCTTTGTTGTTATAATAAACAGCGACCCGCATCAGAACTCACTTCGCATAGGAAAATTCTAAATCTCAATCACTTATAATCAAAACTTTATATTATCATTAAATACCAACTTCTTGACCTTAACCCTTAAATTTTTTTCTTCTCTTTTCCTCAAACATCTGATATGCCTCTTCCACGCTCACATTCTTATGCACGATTGCCCTGACCGCCTGTATCATTGCTACCGGGTCCTGGGACTGAAATATATTTCTGCCCATATCAACCCCGACTGCCCCTCTATTTATTGCATTATAAGCCAATTGCAACGCCTCTATTTCTGGAATTTTCTTACCCCCTGCGATAACAATCGGAACCGGACAGGTCTCAACCACCTTTTCAAAATCTTCGCAATAGTATGTCTTTACAAAATGTGCACCAAGTTCTGCTGCAATCCGACAGCATAAACTGAGATATTTCGCATCCCTTTCCATTTCCCTGCCTACTGCTGTAACTGCAAGAACTGCAATACCATATTCCTCTGCCTGATTGACAAGTTCAGAAAGGGCAATTAGGGTTTCTTTCTCGTGTTCTGAACCTACAAATATTGATAATGCGACTGCACAGGCATTCAATCGGACAGCCTCTTTTACAGAAGTTGTAATTCCTTCATTTGATAAATCTTTTGAAAGTATACTTGTACCGCCTGAAACACGAAGCACCACAGGTATATCAAAATCAGCAGGGACCGAGGTCCTTAATACACCCCGTGTGAGCATCAGTGAGTCGGCAAAACGTAAAAGCGGTCTTAAGGTCTTCTTGGGAACTTCAAGCCCGCTTGTTGGACCAAGGAAATACCCATGGTCAACAGCCAGCATCACGGTCCTGCCGGTTGCGGGCTTAATTATTCGTGATAACCTATTTTTTAACCCCCAATCCATAAAATCTCCTTTTTGCATTAGCATAAATTTGCAACCTATAGGTTGCATTAAAAATACAAACCAGTATCATAGTCTTTTCAAAAATTCAATAACAAGACGGGCCGTTCTCTCAATATCTTTCAGGCACACAACCTCAACGGGTGTATGCATATAGCGAAGCGGTATACCCAAAACACAGGTGGGGATTCCTTCTTTATTAAATGCAATCGCTTCTGCATCGGTTCCCGTATAACTCGGCACAGGTTTAATCTGGTATGGAATTTCATTGGACCTGGCACTTTCATTAAGAAGCCTGTATAACCTTTGCGGGATTGTTGCACCACGTGCGATAACCGGTCCTTTAGTCAAATTGAAGTATTCACCTTCTGAGAGTCCGGGATATTCACCGTGTGTAACATCAATCACGATACAATAATCCGGGTTCAAACGATAGGAATGAATTCTTGCTCCCAGACCAGAAAATTCTTCCTGATTCGTTGCAACAAAATGTAGATTGACAGGCGAACCAAGTTTATAAAGTTCACGCATAACAAGGATTGCACAGGCAATGCTTGCACGATTATCAAGTGCTTTGGCACTTCTAAAATCACTCTGCAATTTATTGTAATATCCGGCAAAACATATATAATCACCAATATCCAGAAATTTCTTTAATAATTCGGGATTCAATCCTGTATCAATAAAGAGTTCATCAATTCTCATCACCCTATCTGCTTCTTCTTTTTTCATTAAATGTGGAGGTTTAGCACCTACATAGCCTCTTATCTCTTTTTTTCCAAGAATTACAACTTCCTGTCCCGGCATAATTCTGCCATCACAATTACCAACCTGTTTGAATTTAATAAATCCATTCTTCTCAATATCACTAACAACAAAGCCAATCTCATCTATATGACAGGCAAGCATTACATTTATATTATGCAACCCTTTGAGTAAGCCATAAACACTGCTGTCAGAGAAAATTCTTGCATCGTCAGTGAAAGATTGGATCTCATCAAGAAGGATATTTTTTACATCACCTGAAAAACCAATCCCATTAGCCTTGCATAATTTTTCTAAAATGTCATCAAGATATGTTAGATTATTATTCATTTTGCCTGCCCACCTTTCACTTTTTGTTCTTCGATTTCAATAAGATTCTCTGCCGGCTCAATCGCGGTGCCAAATACGAGATTACCTGTTTCAGATTGTATCATTGAAACAACCTTGACATCCACATTCCGATTTATACTTTTCGCACCATTTTCCACTACTACCTTTACACCTTCAATATAACCCACCCCTTCATTCGGATTCAATCCCTTTTTAATTATTCTTACCGAAATCACTCTGCCCGGATAGAAAATTGGAGTAAGGATTCTGTAGAGTTCTTTTATATTGATAATACGCAGTTCGGGAAATGATTTGATATAGAATTCATAACCATCAGATGCAGTGATGACCTTGGCTTTCCTGCGTTCGGCAGTCTTCAAAACACACTCTTCTTCCACAACGCCATCCACATTTTTATCAACAAACTCAATACTTACAAATTTTTTGAGATTGTTGATTATTTTATCCGCCTCTACTCCAATTTTTCGACGGACAATAATTCTCACAAGATAAGGTATTATCACCTTACCTTCAAAAAATTTTTTTTCAAATAGATTGACGATCCGACCATCAATAATGCATGATGAATCAAGAACGAATCTTTCTTCTTTCTTAAAAAACAACATTCAAAACCCCCTTGTCTCAGGTAGAGAATACTGCAGATACTGCTTCATTCACTTCACTCACCTGCATTACATTTATTTGTAAATTGTTCGGCAATTTATTTTTTGCAGGTGCAATTGCACTTTTGAACCCCAGTCTCTCTGCTTCTTTTAGCCTCATATCAATCCCGAAAACTGGTCTGACCTCACCACAGAGTCCTACTTCACCAATAGCCAGCAATTCCTTGCTCACTGGCTTATTTTTTATAGATGAAGCGATAGCAAGAATTATACCTAAATCGCTTGATGGCTCGGTAACTTTAATACCACCGGCGACATTAACAAAACAATCAAGTCCATAAACATTTATGCCAACGCGCCTTTCCAGAACAGCAAGAAGCATTGCCAATCTTTTATAATCTATGCCGGTTGTAACGCGCTGGGGATAATTAAAAAATGTGGGGCTCGTAAGTGCCTGGACTTCAACTAAAAATGGTCTTGAACCTTCAAACACCGAGACAATGACCGCGCCCGGCGCCATTATATCCGAGATAAATATACTTGATGGATTTTCAACCTCTTTAAGGCCACTGCCCGTCATCTCAAAGATACCAAGTTCATTTGTAGCACCAAACCTATTTTTTATCGCCCTTAAAATTCTGAACTGACCTTCTTTATCACCTTCAAAATACAAAACCGTATCAACAATATGCTCCAGTGTCTTTGGTCCTGCAATGACTCCAAATTTTGTTACATGTCCGATTATCACTGTCGTAATATTATGAACCTTGGCAAATCTCATAATATCACTACCACTTTCCCGAACTTGGGCTACACTTCCCGGTGCAGAAGATATTTCTGATTTATAAATGGTCTGGATTGAATCGATAACCATTAAATCGGGTTTCACCTCTTCAGCAACACTGAGGATTGAATTGAGTTCAGTCTCGGCGAGGATATGGATATTTTCTGCACTCATACCAAGCCTTTCTGCCCGAAGTCTGATTTGTGAAGAAGATTCCTCTCCACTTACATAAAGAATCTTTCCACCATTCTTACTGATGAAATCCGCAATCTGTAGCATTAATGTGGACTTACCAATTCCCGGATCACCACCGAGAAGAATTAGAGAACCTGAAACAAGTCCACCACCGAGGACCCGATCCATCTCACCGATACCTACAGAACGGCGCCTGTAATCCTCATAAGGCACAGATGAAAGCACAACGGGCTTTACCTTTTTTACGCCAGTTTCAATCTGTTCAACCCTTTCTTCAACCATTGTATTAAAGGCACCACAATTAGGACACCTGCCAAGCCATTTAGGTGAGACCGCACCACAATCCTGACAAACAAATCTATTCTTCATAAGAATCCAAACTACCTATATACCTAAATACCTGAAATTTTTTAGGTAATTTAGAACCTTTGAAATTTTAGACACTTTTCAGAATACCTTTATTTCCAGATATTTTTTGGGATTTGCCTTTATATCTTCAATCAGCGACTTCAATGCCTGATTGGTCTCCCTTACTTCCTCATAAAGTTCATCAGATTCTACAAGTTTTGCCACAGTTCCCTGTTTCTGGAGGAATGCATTTAACGAATCAAGAAGCACGCCCAATTTCAGTGCAATCAAACCCAACTGGTCTTTAGGTTCCTTTATCATTTCTTTCAATTCTTTGATATTTTTATCCAACATACCGGCAAATCTGTCTCCAATATTACTCAGATCCGGAAGTTTTATGTTATTAAACAAGTTACTCAGACTATCAAGTTTTGTTGCCACAAGTTCAATATCAAAAGAAGCATTATAACCATAATAATATTCGGGGATTACTCCACTCTTTCCCGGCACGACCTTTATATAACGATCTGAACCAAGATAACTCACAAGTCTTATCGAAATCTTTGAATCGTCATAGAGAATGACTTCGGGTTCAAGTGCGAGAACAACCAGTACTTTATCACCTTGAAGTAACATTGATTTAACTTTTCCTTTCTCAATCCCGTATATGACGACCGGGTCACCTGCTCTTAACCAGGTGACATCATCAAAATAAACTTTAATTTCCTTGGTGTGATGCAACGAAATCTTTCCTGATAGAAGGATATAAAATATAATGAAGAGTATCACACCAATCGTAATATAAACACCCACCAATGTTCTTTTAATTTTATTAGCCATAAATTCCTTTCTCAATCCTTTCCAACTTTTTAATCTGTCCATCTTTTAACATATATATTACATCACCCACTATGCGGGCTGTCTCAAGGTCGTGAGTAACTACAATCCCACTTTTTTTAAACTCCTTTTTTAGATTTACAATCAAAGCCACTATTCTATCACGCATAATCGGATCGAGCCCGGTTGTAGGTTCATCATAAAAAAGATAACGGGGTTCAAGTGCCAGAGCCCGGGCGATTGAAACAAGCCTTTTCATCCCACCTGATAAGGCACCAGGATATAATTTTTCCCTTCCCGGCAACCCCACAATTTCCAGTAATGATTTCACTTTTTGTCTTGCTTCCCTGCCTGAAATCTTTGTATGTTCAAAAAGAGGCAGGGCAATATTCTCATAAACATCCATAGAATCAAAAAGCGCACTACTTTGAAAAACAAAACCAACAGTCCTTCTTATCTCATATACTTCCTTAATGTCAGCGGTCAAAATGTTTTTTCCATCAAAGTAAACCTCTCCATAATCCACCGGTAATAATCGAAGTATTGATTTTAAAAGAACAGTCTTACCTGTTCCTGAGGGTCCTAAAACAACGACGAGATTTGCATCCTCAACAATGAAACTCACATCCTTCAACACATAATTTCCATCAAACTGTTTTGACAGATTTTTTATTTCTATCATTATCCAAACACAATGAGAGCAACGATGAAATCTAAGATCAAAATCAAAACACATGCACTAACAACGGCATAGGTTGCAGCAGCACCAACTTCCTTTGCACCGCCCTTGACCTTAAAGCCAAAATAACATCCTGAGACTGATATCGCAAAAGAAAACAAAAGTGATTTAAGTAATCCACCAAAGAGGTCGCGGTGGTAGAAATTTCTCACCAAACCGTAATTAAATACACTCAAAGGAACATTCAAAAATGTATGGGCATATAATCCACCCGCATAGATTGCTACAAATTCAGAAAAAATCGTGAGAATTGGAAGTGAAATAAGTGTCCCTATTATCCTGGGAAAACCAAGAAACTGATACGGACTTATCGCCATTGATTCAAGGGCATCAATCTGTTCCGTAACCCTCATAGTCCCGATCTCTGCTGCCATTGCTGATGCACATCTTCCACTAACGATCAAACCCGTAAGTATTGGGCCCAGTTCAATTAAAACCATTCTGCCCACCACTGCACCAAGAAAATATCTGGGCAGTAAACCAAGTAACTGGTATGACAACTGAACTGTCGTAACCAAACCAAGGAATGCAGAGATAAGAATGATAATTGGTAGAGAACCAATACCCACTCTATCAATCTGCTCAAGAATTCTTAACTTGTGTTTGCGAAAGTCCCAGGGAAAAAAGAAACTCCGCAAAAAGAATTCAGCGTAGTCTGCGATATTGCTAAAAAGGTTCAAATTCCTCCACTTCCGTAGCGATAGAACCAGGTGCAAGGTTTGTAAATCTTGTAAACTCTTTTTGAAAACCGAGTTTAATCCTGTCTGTGGGTCCGTTCCTCTGTTTTGCTACATCAATCTCTGCCTCACCCTTGACATCGGGGTCATCAGGATGATAAAACTCGTGGCGATAAATAAATATCACCACGTCTGCGTCCTGTTCAAGCGCTCCGCTTTCCCTTAAATCTGCAAGTCTTGGTCGGTGATCTCCAACCCTATGCTCAGGCATCCTTGAAAGTTGAGACACAACAACAACTGGCACATCCAGTTCTCTTGCCAGAGCCTTCAATGACCGAGAAATTTCTGAAATTTCCTGTTGACGGGAGACTGCCTGTTTTATACCAGAGGCACTAGCAATCATCTGCAGATAATCTATAATAATAAGTTGAATATCATAATCAACTTTCAACCTTCTTGCCTTTGTCTTTAATTCCAGCATTGTAAGGGAAGCGCTATCATCTATAAATATTGGTGCACGGTCTAAGTTTCCAGCTGCAGTAGCAAGATTAACCCAATCCCGGTCCGTAAGGATATTGCGGCGCAAATTTCTTAAATTAACTCCCGCCTCACTGCATAGCATTCTTTGTGTCAGACTTTCTGCCGACATCTCAAGAGAAAATATTGCGACAGGAACATTATTTTTAATTGCTGCAAAGGCAGCGATATTAAGAGCAAACGCCGTCTTCCCCATACTCGGTCTTCCTGCGATGATAATAAAATCACCTTTCTGAAAACCTGAGGTTAATTCATCCAGTGCAAAAAATCCTGTCTCGACACCGGTAACCAATCTTGCCCCCCGCATTCGCTCAGCAGTCTCAAGTATATTTGTAACAAAAACCTTTATCGGCATAGGTTCCTTCCGTAATCCCCTTTCTTTTATCTGGAAAATGAAATTCTGAGCAATATCCACCATCTCGGCTGCACTCTGTGAGTCTTCAAATGCATTTTTTAAAATATCCATAGAAGATTTTATCAGTGTCCTTTTTATTGCCTTATCAAGAACAACCCGGGCGTGATGTTCTACATTCGCAGTAGTAATCACACTGGCAACCATATTTGAAAGATAATCTGCACCACCTATGTCATCAAGCACTTTATTCTTTCTTAACCAATCAGTAACGGTAACAAGGTCAGGGGTAGTATTATGGTTATACAAATCAACGATAGCACGAAAAATTTTTTGATTTGCTGGTGAATAAAAATGTTCTTCTCTTAAAATTTCGAGAACCTTAACAACTGCTGACTCATCAAGGAGTGCCGAGCCGAGTACAGATTCTTCAGCTTCCAGAGAATGTGGTGGAACTCTTTTATCTTCAAACATTTTCTATTCTTTAACAATTAAATCGAGAATACGATTCGCAATCTCCCATTTTGTTATTGTTCCCAACTCTGTAATTTCTCCATTCTTTTTTAATACAGTTACAGAAGTGGTTTGCTTTCCAATAACCGCAACTGGGTTGGAAATAATATAATCAAGTCCTTTCTCCTTCAGTTTTTTCTGTGCCCTTTTCAATGCATCTTTGTCCTCTACAGAAAACCCAATAAATGTTTTATTCTTTTTGTAATTTCTTATCGCTTTCAAAATGTCAATATTCTTTTTTAAATCCAATCTCAAGGAATCGGAATGAATTTTTGTCTCACTCAACTTTAAAGGTTTATAATCTCCGATTGCAGCATTCATTATCAGAATATCTGCCCATTCAATATGTTTTTTCAACATCTGCATCATTTCTTCTGAAGTCCTCACCCTAAATATACCCGGGTCATCAGGCACTGAAACACTCGCCTGCCCAATAATCAACCTGACATCACCATCCCTACACCGCGCTGCCTCATATAATTCAAGCGCCATAACTCCTGAAGAACGATTCGTAATAACCCGAACAGAATCAATATCCTCTTCGGTTCTCCCACCAGTTATGAGAATCTTTTTATCGGCGAGTGTTTTGTAACCAGCAACGCAAACGAGTATTTTTTTATAAATTCTATCCAGCCCGGGGAATCTCCCTTTACCAATCTTGCCTGAAGCAAGTGGACCTGAATCAGGTTCAAGTATATAATAACCGTTTTTTTTCAGTTTTATTACATTATCTTTGACAATCTTATTACTCCACATCCCTGAATCCATCGCCGGAACAAAAAGGACGGGTTTCTGAAAAGAAATTATCGTTGTAGAAAGCAAATCATCACCTATCCCTGCTGCTGCCTTACCAATAATATTTGCCGTGGCAGGTGCAATTACTAAAATATCAGCCCAATCATTTAGTGAAATGTGTTTTATCCCCTTTGTCAGAACAAATTGGTCAATATAAACCTCATTATCAGAGAGTGTTTGGCAGGTAAGTGGGGTAACAAATTCAAGCGCAGATTTTGTAAGTATGACTTTTACTTCATTTCCATCAAGTCTCAAAAGTCTGATAAGTTCTAATGCCTTATACCCTGCAATAGAACCAGTTATTCCTAATACTATCTTCACTCTTTATATTTTAACGCACCCACAGAACATTTAATCAACGCTTCCCTGATCGGACTTACTTTACTGTCTATCAAACCCTGCAACTGTTTATCCTTTATCTTCCGTGCATAAAGTGCAGCAATATTTATTGCCTTGTATTTATTTCCATAATGTTTCCAGATATTCTCCATAAGAAATATCATAAACCTCCTTTTCTTCTCCATTACCAATTAATCCCAATTAAATCTTGAAAAATCAAAGCTCTTCTAAACGTTATATTATAGTGAAATAAATATTAATGTCAAGGGAAATTTTATTTAAACAATCCTGCGCTATTTTTAACTCTTAATACTCTATCCCTTTCCTTGCCTTGGTACCTTTCTGGAAATAATGCTTCACTTCTATGATTTCACTTATCAAGTCAGCATATGCCTTAAATTCTTCGGGCATATATCTACCAGTTATAATTATCTCCATTTTCTTTGGTGTTTTCTTTAATAGTTCAACAACTTCTTTAACAGAAATCAAACCATAGTCAACTGCCACATTCAATTCATCAAGAATTACAATATCGAATTTTTTGCCCTTTATTATTTCCTTTGCCCTTTCAAAGCCTTTTTTCGCCAGCTCAATATCAATTTTTGCAGGATGGTCTTTATCTACAAAATCAGGCCTGCCATATTGTTCAATCTTAAAATTCTTAAGCATCATTGCTGATTTCAGTTCCCCATAATTGATTTTGCCTTTCATAAATTGAATCATAATGACCTTTTTGTTATGCCCGACTGCACGCAGTGCAAGACCTAATGCTGCAGTCGTTTTTCCTTTGCCGTTTCCAGTATATATCTGAATCATACATCCATATTAAAAAATGAAGCCACAACCCTTAGTGACAAAAAATCCAATTTATATCTCCAGCAGATTCAAACCTGTATCAGTATCTTTTTTACGCACCAATTTTTTATCAACTGGCAATACGATTATCTCCAATGTTGCTGGGACATAACCAGAGAATAAATGACCCCCAAAGGCATTAAAGTCCCTGTCAGTAATTGTCACATGTATATGAATTACCACATCTTTTTCAAAATAAGAAATATTACCGAGAAAGCTTGTAAATTCGTATTCCTCAGTGAAATGTTTCTTAATATACGATTTCTTATGTGGATCGAAATAACCAAGCTTCAAGTTTTTGCCCACACCCAAACCATAAAGGAAGGCGCCTCTCAATTTTGTCTTTTTTGTAAAATCTTTTAGACACTCAATTATTTCTTCACCCTTTTGTAATCGCAAAATATAATAATTTTGGTATTTTTTATATATCATAAATTCTCCTTTTTGAGTAGGAGACACTACTACGGGTTTTGCTTGGTTAGTATCACGATATTCATGGAAAAAATTCAAAGTTTCGTCTCCTTAATAATTAAGCAATCGCCGGCCAGAACCTTATCAATCTTCCCATCGGGAAGCACAACAACTAACGCACCATTACCTGCGATATCAATCGCCCTTCCCTTAACTTTTCTTTCGGGGGTTTCAATCTGCACGGTTTTGCCAAACATTATTGTGTAATTCCGCCATTTTTGGAGTAATTCATTTGTTTTGTTATCCTTTAACATCTGATAATCATTATCAATCTCTCGACACAGATCATTGAACACCATCATTTTATCAAGTTTCTTTTTTGTCTCAAGAAATATCGAACTGGCATTTTTTTCCAATTCTTCAGGAAACTCCTGGATATTCAAATTTATTCCAATACCAAGAATTAGGGCTGCATCAACGACTTCCACAAGAACACCGGCAATCTTTTTATCATTCAAGAGAATGTCGTTGGGCCATTTTATACCTAACAGAATATCATAGTTATTATTAAATGTCTCACAGATTGCTACGGCGGCAAGAACAGGAATCAATAACGGTTTTTCTGTAAATAATATTATCGAGATATATAATCCACCTTCAGGAGAATACCATTGACGGTCAATTCTTCCTTTTCCTGCAGTCTGAATATCAGCAAGGACTACAGTACCGTCTGTCGCTTCATTTAGAATTCTTTTGGCATACTCATTTGTTGAATCGACTTCATCGTGATAGTAAAGTTTAGAACCGATAATCACAGATGGTTAAATGGTAATTGGTTAAATAAAAATAATCGAACTTTCAGCATTCTATTCTATCTTTTTAAAAATCATTGTAACAACGGTCTTGTCATTTCCGCCCATACTTGAAAGCATTCCAAAGGGTTTTTTCGAATCGATCGTCACCTGACAATCACCCGCCTTACCCAACAATTGATGGACTACATCAACCGCCTGTCTTACGCCTGTGGCACCGGTCGGATGTCCATAACCAATTAAACCACCAGTTGTATTTGTGGGTATAATCCCGTTTGACTTAGTCTTGCCCGCTTTTACAAAATCTGCACCTTCACCGTAATTAGTGAACCCAGCAGCTTCTATCGCCATTATACCTGCAATAGTAAAGCAATCATGAACTTCAAGAACACTCAAATCAGTTGGTTTAATCCCCGCCCTTTCGTACGCCTTCTTTGCCGCAATCTCACAGGTTGTTAGTTTTGTCACATCAGGTGGAGGTGTTGTAATATTATCCTGAACCTGGGCAAAGGCAACAACTTCAATCGCATCATTTTTATCAACGCCGATTTTCTTTAAACCCTCTTCTGAAGCAAAAACCAAGGCGCTTGCGCCATCAGAAACCTTTGAACAATCATACACATTCAAAAATTCACAGAATGTTCGGGGGTCTGGTTTTGTCATTGCGGTATTGAACAAATCAGAATTTGTATTATGATATTCCTGCGCCTTGGGATTTCTTCTTGCATTTTCAATAGCATTCACATACCATTGTGCCATTGCTTCTCTTGTTTTTTGTTCACCAAATTTTTTCATATATGCACCAGCGCGTTCGGAGAATTTATCAGGAAAGAAATATGCATGCCCATTCTTTCTTTCCCCCGCATACCAGCCAGCAGCAGCAAGATAATCTGCACCATATAATGCCTTGACTGTATTTTGGACTTCCACACCGATACACAAAACAACATCCGCAAGTTCCGAAAGAATATTTTTCACCGCAGTTACCAATGCTAGCCCGCCAGAATCACAGGCGCCTTCAACATGGATGCAGGGTTTATATTGAAATGTAGGATGCACATAGGGAAAAAATCCACCAAGATTACCTTGTCTACAAAATCTATCGGCAACAAAATTTCCAATCACTCCTTCATCAATATTTTCAGGATTTTTAATCTGTGCAATTGCACCGAGACCTGCTTCTTTGATATAATGTTCAATCCCAGGCCTGGGTTTTTTAGGGTGAAACTCTTTTCTTCCTGGACCTAGGGCAACTGTGTTATACCCGGCACAGACATAGACTTTTTTTCTTAGAAAAGACATATAAAACCTCCCATATGGATAAATTACCTAAATACCCAAACATCTAAATTTTCGAATATCTTAATTTTTGTATATTCAGACATTTTGAACTTTCTGGTGTCTTATTTAGTAAATTCATTTATTGGTCCGTATAACCAGTAAAATCCATTGGTTAAAACTGCATTGACATCATCAGATGAATTTGCAACACCCTGTTTTACAAGATTCTCTGCAATCTCTTTTGTTCTCTTTAAGTAATTAAGGGCAAGTTCTGCACCAAGTGTATTCATATTTTTGAGTGCCGAAAAATGATTCTTCAATTTTTCTTTATTGTTTTTATCATTGAGCAATGCCTTCCAGGGAACAAATCCTCCGGGCAGAGGTCCGATTTGTTTATCAAGTTTCTTTTTCCAATCATCTGTAATAATAAAATATTCACCTTTTTTCAAGTCATAAATTCCAACCGGACGATTTTTATCGTATTTTAAAAAGCCATCTTTCTGTGAACCATCCGGATACTGACCACCTTTTATATCCATTTTCATCATTTTATCAATCAACTTGTGTTTTAATTCATCATCACCAAGATGGGTTCTCATAACTTTGAGTATCCACTGGAAAACATCGATTCCCACATAATCTATCAACTGAAAGATTCCCATCGGCCTCAAAAGGAAATCCTGACTTACACGGTTCATTATATAAATTGCGCCTGTTAACTTATACTTCCCTTTCAATCTTAAAACTTCATCAAGTGCAAATAGCCCATCGCGCATAAAATGTCCATTGCCGATAAATCCAGAAATATCATTTGCAGGAACGAGGGTTTTACGAAGACGTTTACCAAGTTCGTTGGCAATATCTTTTAATTCATTCTTTGTGTATTTTGAACATATTACTTCGACAAGTTTCTGGACGACTGGTGGGTTATAAAAATGGTAACCAATCAATCGTCCATCAAGACCTGATTTTTCATCAAGATAACCTATCGGTATACTTGAAGTGTTTGTCAAAAAGAAGGCATCCTTTGAAACTATTTTCTTCAATGATTTATATGTTCTTATCTTAATTTTTTCGTCCTCAATAATTGCTTCAAATACCAGATAGCTATTTTTTGTCAGTGCAAGGTCGGTGCTAAAATTCAAAAGTTTCATACCATCATTTACATAGGCATCAACGATTTCAGCATTCTCCACAAGGTCGGACCGGTCTTTATATTTATCCCTGAGCGATACAATAGTTTTCTCTGCGGTTCTTATGAATTGTGCTTTTAAATAATCGCGGAGCCCGTCAAGCCCTTTTTCACTCACATCAATCAGATTTAACCTATAAATCTTGTCAGGATTTTCAAATCGCAATCTCAACATCTCATGGGCAATCAATGCTGCAATTCCACTGCCCATCTTTCCTGCAGCACCGATTACCGATACATTCTGAAGCCTTTCATCCAGATTCATTAAACCTCCCTTCAATCAATAAAAACATCGTATTACTCTTTCATTCCAAAATCCCAATAAGCAAAGCTCATTAGAAACCGTAAAATTTTATCCTTGCAAAGTTTGTTAATTGTAATGAAAAAAATCAAAAAGTCAACAAGATGATATTCATATTTCAAATTTAATTTCGAATTATATCCACCCAATGATTTGTAAAGGTATATGTCGTAGCCAAAACCTTCGTTATTGAATCACAAAACTTGTAAACAACATAGGATGTCGCCCACTCACGGGCATGATGACAATCATCAATTACAAAACCCAGCCCGTTCAGGTATTCATAAACTGGATTGTCCGAAATCATCACACCATATATCCAGCGATTCTAATAAATCCTTATCGGCATAATTATTCTATATCAAATTTAGTTGACACCTAATAGATAATTGGTTATAATTAAACTATGGAAGTTTTTAGCGCAATAAACTTGAAAATGTGTAATTCTGTTTCCAGGGTGTTATACATAATAGTATTTTTTTCCAAACAGAAGGAGGACTACAATGAAGAAATTTGAATTGAAGGCTGAACAATTAAGATGGCAGTGTAAAACAGAACTTTTAAAATTTAAATCAACCGAAGACCTATCCCTTTGCGAAGGAATAATTGGCCAACCAAGGGCAATTGAAGCAATTAAACTCGGGTTGAATGTTAAATACCCTGGCTATAATATCTTTATCACAGGACCCGTAGGAACCGGCAGGACTACGGCAATAACAAAATTACTTGAAGAATTAAAAACAAAAAAAGATAAACTCAAGGATTTATTATATGTGAATAATTTCAAAAATCCAGATTTGCCAAAACTCATTGTCCTTGATGCGGGAAAAGGTAAGCAATTTAAAGATGATATGACAAGGTTGATTTATCAATTAAAAACAAATATTCCACAGGTCTTTGCAAGTGAAGAATATCAGAAGAGAAGAGAAAGGATTGTAAGTAAATTTGAGGTGGAACAACATAAAATGATAAGTGAATTTGAAAAAAGAGTTGAAGAAAAAGGATTCAAACTTGTTCAAGTTCAGATGGGACCTTTTGTGCGACCTGCAATTTTACCAATTGTAGACGATAAACCAAGAAATTTTGAGGAGCTGGATGAATTAATTAATGAAGGCAAACTGACATCAGAAAAATTAGATAAGATAAAACAGGATTTACAAGAGTTGGAAAAGGAGATGGGCACAATTTATGCAAAAACAAAAGAGAATCAGGATAAATTGAATGATGAGATTGCAAAGTTAAATGAATGGAGCGTAAAACCAATGGTAAGCCACTTGATTGATGAAATAAGGAAAAAATTTGACAACAAGAATGTTGATGAATATCTTGACGAAGTTTTTGCTGAAATTCTTACAAATATTGAAAGATTTTTAAAAAAAGAGACAAAAACGGATGAATTCAGAATATTTGAAGTGAATCTTCTTGTTGATAATTCGGAAACAAAAAATATCCCGATTATTTTTGAGACTGCGCCCAATTTTAAAAATCTATTTGGCACAATTGAAAGATATTTACCTTCACCCGGGGTATTAATAAGCGATTTTCTTAATATAAAGGCAGGCTCGTTTCTGCGCGCCAATGGCGGATACCTTGTTATAAATGCCTTTGATGCCTTGATTGAACCGGGTGTATGGCAGACATTGAAACGTGCATTGCGTAATGGTGTGGTGGATATACAGGTTTTTGACCCGTTCTACATTTTTTCCACATCAGCATTAAAACCAGAACCTATAAGCGTGGATGTAAAAGTCGTAATGATTGGTAATGAATGGTTATATTATCTATTATATTACGGAGACGAAGATTTCAAAAAAATCTTTAAGGTGAAGGCAGATTTTGATATAGAAATGAACCGGGATGTGAGAAATATAAATAACTATGCTTCATTTATAAAATCGATCTGTCAAACAGAAAACCTTCTGCCATTTACAAAAGAAGCCATTGCAGAAATCATCGAATACGGAGTAAGACTTGCGGGACGAAAAGATAAGATTACTACGAGATTCCATTTAATTGCGGATGTTATTAGAGAATCTGATTACTGGGCAAGACAGAATAATAATACTACAGTTGATAAAGAAGATGTAGAAAAAGCAATCGAAGGTTGGCGAAAAAGGATTAATATGTATGAAGAAAAGATTCAAGAGTTAATAAAAAAGGATATACTGATGATACAAACCAAAGGTAAGGCAGTTGGACAGGTAAATGGCCTTTCAATTTATCAATTAGGAGATTATATATTTGGAAGACCAACGAAGATCACTGCCAAAACTTCGGTTGGAAGAGCGGGCATAATTAACATTGAAAGAGAAGCCAATCTTGCTGGGAGAACATTTAACAAAGGTGTCCTCATTATCTCTGGATTTCTGCGTTCAAGATATGCACAGGATAGGCCGTTCTCTATGGACGCAACATTAGGCTTTGAGCAATCCTACAGTGAAATAGATGGAGATTCAGCATCAAGTGCAGAAATATATGCAATTCTCTCGGCACTTTCAAATGTGCCAATAAAACAGGGAATTGCAGTCACCGGTTCAGTCAATCAGAATGGAGAAATTCAACCTATTGGTGGAGTTAATGAAAAGATTGAGGGGTTCTATGAAGTCTGTAAAGCAAAGGGGTTAACTGGGGAGCAAGGAGTAATTATTCCCAGGGCGAACGTCAATGATTTAATGTTAAAACAGGAGATTGTTGATGTGGTGAAAAGAAAGAAATTCCACATTTATGCGATCAAAAATATTGATGAGGGAATTGAAATCCTCACTGGTTTGAAGGCGGGTAGAAAGACAAAAACAGGTTTTGAAAAAAATACAATAAATTATCTTGTGGAAAAAAGATTAAAAGAATACGCTGAAAAAATGAAGGGTGAAGAAAAGAAACAAAACCAAAGAAATAGAAAATAAAAGAGGGGGCAAGTGCCCCCTCTTCTTTTATTTGAGTTTGAAAGTAGCGGGTTTCACCTTTTTGAAGAGATTGGGGTTACGTTTAATCGTGATATAGACCGACCGCTCAGGCTCTTTTCTATGAAACTTATAGCCACGAGCAATCAATCTCTTTGTAATCTCACGATAGTGCAGGGGCGTTTTGCTCCTCTTTAGAATATCAATCATCATCATCTTTATTGTAACTCTCTTCTTTTTTGTTGTCCTCATGATTTCCTCCCTTTAATTTTTAGTGCACCCGAAAATTTATTGAATGACGACATTAATAAGTTTGCCGGGCACATATATTATCTTTTTTATTTGTTTATTATCGGTATGGCGTTTTATCCGTTCATCCGCCAGGGCAAGGGATTTTATTTTTTCCTCATCTGTATTTAACGAGACTTCAATATGGCCGCGCACCTTCCCATTTACCTGTAGAACAACCGTTATCTTCTCTTCACTTAAGTAATTGGGGTGGTAATCAATCCAACCTTCCGTCATCAAACTCCCTTTGAAACCAATCTGGGTCCAAAGTTCATCAGCAAGATGGGGTGCAAAAGGAGAAAGAAGGTTTATCATAGCATAAAGTCCATAGCCAAAAAAGTCGTCTCTCTCTTTATATTGGTACAGTGCATTCAACAATTCCCACAATGCAGCAATCGCGGTGTTAAATTTGAAAGATTCAAGGTCATCGGTCACACGCTGAATAGTCTGGTTTATTTTTATTAGTAATTTCTTTTGATTTTCATTCTGGGGTGCAACGGATATGTCTTTTGTGACTGATTTTTGATTTTCCGTCACAATCCTATATACACGGTCAATAAACCTCTCTGCACCCGTTACCCCTTCATCACTCCATTCCATATCCCTTTCAGGCGGTGCTGCGAATAAAATGGTGAGCCGCGCAACATCTGCCCCATATCTTTCTACAAAGGGGCCAACCGGGACAGCATTGCCTTTTGATTTTGACATCACCTCACCATTTCTCAACACCATACCCTGCGTAAACAAATTTGTTGCCGGTTCATCTACCGGTATATAACCTGCGTCATAAAGAACCTTTGTGAAAAAACGAAAATAAATAAGATGACCGGTGGCATGCTCAATGCCACCAATGTACTGATCAATGGGAAGCCATTTTCTGGCATTATCTATTGAACAGAACTCTTTATCATTTTTGGGATCCAGATATCTTAAAAAATACCAGGATGAACAAACAAAGGTATCCATTGTATCAGGGTCGCGCTTTGCCGGGTTTTTGCATTCAGGACAGATTGTGTTAATGAATTCATCAACACCAGCAAGAGGTGCTTTACCTCTGGGTATGTAGTCTTTTATATTATCGGGTAATAAAACAGGCAGGTCATTTTCTGGAACAGACACTACTCCACACTTGTCACAGTAGATTATTGGAATTGGTGCCCCCCAGTATCTTTGTCGGGAAATGAGCCAGTCTTTTATCTTATAATTTGTTTCCTTACCGCCCATACCCTTTCTCTGTAGATATTCGGTCACTGCCTGAATCCCTTGTTCTGATGTCAGACCATTAAATTCACCTGAATTTACCATTATTCCATAATCAATAAAGGCATCATTCATATCTTTAGGATTGAGTTCTTTATCTTTCGGTCTAATGACCACAACAATTGGTATGTTATACTTTTTTGCGAACTGGTAATCCCTTGAATCATGCGCTGGAACGCCCATTACAACACCACTGCCATACTCAACCAGGACATAATCTGCAACATATATCGGAACTTCTCTCCCGTTTACTGGATTAATTGCATAGATACCAGTAAAAACACCATCTTTTTCCTTTTTTACCCGCTCTACAATAGTTCTCATTGATACTTTGTTAATATAACTATTAACAGCATCTTTATAGGGTGAATCTTTGATTAGCCCTTCAAGCAACGGATTTTCAGGGGCAATGGAAATAAAAGTAACACCAAAGATAGTATCTGCGCGGGTTGTGAAAACCTCCAATTTTATATCTGAATTTTTTACCGGAAAAATAATCTTGGTCCCTTCGCTCTTACCAATCCAGTTTCGCTGCATCTGTTTAACCCTTTCGGGCCAACCGGAGAGACGTTCAAGATCATTAAGCAATCTTTCGGCATAATCGGTGATTTTGAAAAACCATTGATTTAGTTTTCTGTGTTCAATCGGTGATTTGCAGTTTGAACGGTAGCAATGTCCATCAATAACCTGTTCATTTGCTAAAACAGTCTGACAACCAGGGCACCAATTAACATAAGCCTCTTTTTTATATGCCAGTCCTCTTTTAAACATTAACAAAAACATCCACTGGGTCCATTTATAATAATCAGGAAGACAGGTTATAATCTCTCTATCCCAATCATAACTTATGCCTAACATCTTCAAAGATTCATCTGAAACACGGATGTTATTCATTGTCCATTCGCGCGGGTGGATGCCAACCTCAATTGCTCTGTTCTCCGCTGGTAAACCAAATGCATCCCAGCCGAAAGGATGTAACACATCAAACCCTCTTCTTCTTTTGTAGCGGGCAATCACATCTCCAATAACATAGTTTTTACAATGACCCATATGGATGTCACCAGATGGATAGGCAAACATAACCAAATCATAGAACTTCTTTTTCGGATTATTATTAGTAGTAAAAAGACCGTTATCTATCCAGAATTGCTGCCACTTCTTCTCTACCATTTGATGATTATACACCATATTTCAAATGTTTTAACTATTAATTAACCGTCAAAATCTCTGCCCCACACTTTTCACAATACCAGGAATCAGGTGGATTCATAAAACCACACTTAGGACAGGCAATGCCTTCTTCTTTGTCTTTTTTCACTTTTTTGGATTCTTTTTCTTCTGCCGATTCCAGCAGTGCATTCGTCTCAATAAGCAATTCATCAAGTTTCTTAACCTCGTCAGATATCTTCTCCTCAAGGATATGTTCATCAATCGTTAACTCCTCTGCTCTCTGTTCTTCTTTCGTAGTAGGGAATTCCTCTACCTCTTCAATCGTAGGGGACTCTTCAATCTTATCCGTTCCAATAAGCCCTTCACACCATTTTATACGTTCGTCTAATCGTCTAATTCTTTCCTCGATATCTGCTAAATTACTTTTTGCTTCTTTTTTAAATTCATTAAATTTATCTTCACCATATTCACCTATGGAATATCTCAATTCAATTTCTTCAAGGTGGAGTTTTATTTCCTTCTGTTTCTGCAACAACTCAGAAAGACCATTCCGTGCGTTTTCCATCTCTATTTTTAACAGTTCTTTATTTTCGGCAATCTTTTCATCAAGTTTTTTCAATTTCGTTTCATAATCACTTTTTACTTTAATGTATACCTCATGGCTTACGCTCGCCTTTTTCTCTTCTATTTTTTGTAATTTGTTGAGCAGGTCATTCCGCTCATTCTCAATCGCTTTTAGTTTCTCAAAATCATTTCCCATACATTGCTCCTTTATTTAAACCTCCTAAATTCTTTATAAAAAAAATTTCCAGATTGAGCTCTACAAAATCAGAACCCGTCTTCACCTGATTATCAATACGCGATAGCTCAGCAATTATATATCGGATTGTTTTCTCATTTCTACTTTTTTTCACATAATTACAGAGCACCTTAGCAAGGGCATCAATTAAAAGCATAGGCGACTTCAAATAGGGTTGGATTTTAAGGAATTGATTGATCGTTTCTGATTTTCTCTGGAAAAAACTGTTGGCGACCAGGTAAACATCATAATCCGTCAAACCCTGCGAAATATCTTTTAATTCACTTAAACCCATTTGTCTTGTCTGATAAAGATAATTTTCAATCTTCTGTATTTCGTTCTTCATACCCGAAATATCGTCTGAAAATTCTTCCATTAAGTAATCTATAATTTCAGGTCTGTCTTTTAAACCTATAGCGCCCATTTTTTTCATTATCCACCGATAGACAGTTGTATCGTCGGGCATCAATACTACTGAGTGGGCATCGGGGAACACATCACATACTTTTTTAAACTCTTCCGACACCTTCTTTTGAGAAAGCTTTTTATCCGCATAATAAACCATAATCAGACAGCAGGATTTCGGCACAATTTTAAACATATTTGCAAATTCTTGCAACTCAGTTATTTTTTTCTTCTCAATATTTTTCAACACCAGCATCCGCTTCGGTGAAACAAATGGTGAAGTGAAAATTTTATTAATTATATCAGGATAATCATATTCCTGGATTGAACAGGTTTCAAAATCAAAAGACTCGTTTATCTTTAGAGTTTTCTTTATATCATTAATCATATTATCAATGAGAATTTGTTCATCACTCAAAATAAGATAATGATTGTAGATTATATCTTTTGTATCACCTTTATTCTCTATATTAATCATATTATTACTATTCTATTTAAAATTTTTATTCTGTCAAGTATAAAAAGCAGTATAGATAAGGGTTGACTTTTCGTTATTAACGGATAAAATATAATATGGTTGGCATTGGATATGATATTCATAAGCTTGTTGAGAAAAGGCAACTCTTTCTGGGTGGTGTCAAGATTGATTATCATCTTGGACTTTTGGGACATTCTGATGGAGATGTCCTTTTGCATGCAATTTGTGACGCGCTCCTGGGTGCAGCAAATTTAGGTGATATTGGGTTACATTTCTCACCTGATGATAAAAAGTTTAAGGATATATCAAGTTTAAAATTATTGAAAAAGGTTGGAGATTTTTTAAAAAACTCAGGTTATTTTGTTAAGAATATTGATGCCGTAGTAATCGCGGAAAAACCGAAGATTCTCCCTTATGTTCAAGAAATGAAAAAGAATATTGCTCATATATTATCAATGAACCAAGAACATATCTCAATCAAAGGTAAAACCAACGAAGGTATTGGTGACATTGGAGAAAACAAAGCAATTGCTGCCTTAGCAGTCTGCGAAATAGGGAGAATATATGATTCCTCTGAAAGATGAGATTAGTTCTCATACCAGGCCAGTAATTACATATATTATCCTAGGAATAAACATTATTATTTACATTTACGAATTTTCACTCGGACCATACAAAGAACAATTTATCTATCAGTTTGGCACAATCCCTTATGAACTTTTCAACCCCAGTGGACTGTCATCTTATCTGACTATATTTTCAAGTATGTTCACTCATGCAAATTTTATGCATCTCGCAGGTAATATGCTCTTCTTATGGGTCTTTGCTGACAATGTAGAAGATCACCTCGGACATATGAAATTTCTAATATTTTATCTTGTTTGTGGTATTGCTGCCGTATTCCTTCATAGTATTACCACACCAAATTCTAAGATTCCGATGGTTGGAGCAAGCGGAGCAATTTCCGGGATTATGGGTGCATACTTAATATTTTTTCCTAAGGCGCGAATACTTTCTCTCATACCCTTAGGATTTTTTCTCAGGATTGCTTATCTGCCTTCTCTCTTTTTTATTGGCATCTGGTTTCTTTATCAGTTCTTCTTGGGTTTTGTCTCAATCGGAATGAAAGGCGGAGGCGTCGCTTATTTTGCACATATCGGTGGCTTTGTTGCGGGTATACTAATAGCACTGCCATTTAAAAGAAGAAAAAAGAAAGATTTTGAATATGAAATATTTTAATTGCAATTTTAGGAGGTTTGGATGATACAACTTTTAATCATTTTTTGCAATCTTTACAGTTACCGTCCAGCAATGAGTGATAAAATAGACCAAAAGTGTTTTGAAAAAGAAATTATCCGCGCTTGGGTTTTTTTCACCGACAAAGGCATAACGGTTGATAACTATAACGATGTGTTACTAAATACAAAAAAATATCTCAACTCTGCTTCTCTGTTGCGTAGAAGTTTAAGAAATGGCATCATTGACTTTGGAGATATACCGATAAAGGAAGAATATATTGAAGAAATAGAAAACTGTGGTGGTATTCTTTTATATCGTTCAAAATGGCTTAATGCCGCAAGTTTTCTCTTAACACGCGCCAATCTTTTAGAGATTGCAAGTTATGATTTTGTTTACAGAGTTACCCCTGTTGCACAATATAATAAAATTAGAGAAGCTGAAACTACATTCCAAGATACTACAGGTGCGTTGACCAACCGACAATTACAAATGTTTAAAATTGATTCACTACATAAAATTGGGGTCTTTGGGTCAAATGTAAAGATAGGATTTCTTGATACCGGTTTGAGGAGAACACATGTTGCTCTGGAGAGTCTGAAGGTGATTGCTGAGTATGACTTTCTTGGTGGTGACCAGATTTACCTTGAAAATATGCCGGTTACAGTAAAATATGGAGTTTACACCGATATGCTGTATCACAAAAGGAACGGCCGTGATGAACTGTTTCTGATCGGCGATACAAGTTATGTATATACACCAGTACGAGATATATTATGGGCATATTCAGAAGACGGCGGCATTACCTGGAGTGAATTGAGAAAAATTACTAATAATCCTAACAATAACTGGATATCTGAATTTAGCCTCTGTGGTAATGATACTACCTTCCTGTTCTTTCGCAATAGAAATGGAATGAACTTCGTGGCTTTAGATACCGGTATCATTGCCGGACCAATAACAATAATCGGTGGTCTTGAATACCGAGACCCGAGAGCAGCAATGCATAATGATACTGTCTATTTCTTTTACCGGAACAAACATAATATTTTCTTACGCAAAGGGAATATCAATGGATTCCCTAACCAGACACTTGCAATATCAAGTAATGCAAGTATTAAATTGTCTTCCGCTGTTGCAGGTAACCAAAAATTAGGAATATTTTATTATCAATTTCCAGTAGATTCTCTTTTCTTTGCCTGGGCATCGATACCAACTGACACATTTTACCAAAAATTTACAGGATTCATTGGTAAAGACCTATTTTCAATAAATACTGGTGATACAATATTTGCAATTTTTAAGGATGCTTCAATTTCACCGTTTTACAGGATAGGTTTTATTCGCTCTTATGATTTTGGAAATAACTTTACCCCTCCGGTATATCTTTCAAATTTATTAACCTCAATTGGGAAAATTTCTCTATTGCGTAATGGCGATATAATAACTGCAGTTTGGGAGAGTAATGGCAAGATATATCAGCGTATTTCATACGATAACGGAATGAGTTTTTTTCCGATTGATTCTATCAATAAAGAGTTTGTCTATCTTCCTACCCTTGGTTTGGTTTCAGGAGAAATTAAAAAATTTTATTGCCAGCGCGGAGATAATAACACCGATGGCTACAACCCAACAGACCCCAATTATTTCCATCCCAGTCACGGCACGAAGATGCTCGGCATTGTTGGTGGATATGCAAAGGATAACTATATCGGTGTTGCACCCGGCGCCCAGTTCATAGTTGCCAAGACCGAAAATCCTGACTCACTCTATGAATTTCCTATTGAAGAAGATACTTACATTGCCGGTCTTGAATGGGCTGAATCAAAAGGCGCCGATATAGTTTCAAGTTCACTCGGATATACAAATTGGTATAATTGGCCCAACGATTATGACGGTAAGACTTCGCCCGCATCAATTGCAGTATATGAAGCAACAAAAAGGGGCGTCATAGTTGTTACTGCTTCCGGCAATGTAGCAATACCGCAAATTGTAATCCCGGGTGATGCAGTAAATGCAATCACTGTCGGCGGCATTGATTCCACATTCCGGCGCTGGCGTTATTCAGGATTTGGACCAACTGCCGACGGCAGGATGAAACCAGAAATAGTCTGTCTTTCTGCCGCACCCGTAGTCGTCAATCCTGATGAAAAAAATTCGTATTTTTTGTCATTTGGGACTTCCGGCGCAACTGCCCTTGTGGCTGGAATCTGTGCCCTCCTACTTGAAGGACATCCACGCTGGACCGTTGATTCATTGAGAAAGGCGTTGTTTGAGACAGCAAGTTTTGCACAATCACCAAGTGATAGCATTGGCTATGGCTGGCCTGATGCAGTAAAGGCATTTTATTATACACAACCATTAATAAAACCGATTAAGGATTGTGAATTCCTAACACCTTTCCCCAACCCATTTACACTATCGGAACATAATAGATTATATTTGCCCTTTTATTTGAATACCAAAACATATGTTGAATTGCGTATCTATTCAATCACCGGAAGGCTGATAAAGAAAATAGAAACAAATAAACCACTCGCACCAGGAAGATACAACGATACAAATCCCCTCACTCCAAATGCTGCTTTTATCTGGGATGGAAAGGATGAAAATGGAAGCTATGTCGGTTCCGGTGTGTATTATTGTTTCCTTTATACTTATGGTACTGGCAATGATGTGACAAAAGTTGTGGTTGTAAAATAAAAGGAGGTCCAATGTTTGAAAGCTTATTTAAACTAAAACAAAATAATACGAATATAAAAACCGAAATTTTAGCAGGTATTACCACATTTATGACAATGGCTTATATAATTGCTGCAAATCCCTTGATTTTACAGGCTGCGGGAATGGATAAAGGTGCAGTTACCCTTGCAACCTGTATTGTAGCAGGGTTGATAAGTATTACAATGGGACTATTGTCTAATTATCCTATTGCCCTTGCACCAGGAATGGGTTTGAATGCTTTTTTTGCCTATTCAATATGTGCAGGAATGGGAATAGACTGGCGCGTTGGTTTGGGGTTTTTCTTTATTGAGGGTATAATTATCATCATAATCACACTCACAAAATTAAGAGAAATCATAATAGATTCTATTCCATTTACACTGAAGTGTGCAGTGAGTGTAGGAATAGGACTTTTCCTTGCATTCATAGGATTCGAGCAGGCCGGGCTAATCACCAAAGACCCGGTCACTTTCGTAAAAATCTCACCAATTGCTAATTCCGATGTCTATCCCAAGATAATCTTAGCAGGAATAGTTCTTGTTATAACAACAATCCTTCTTGTAAAAAGAATTAAAGGTGCGATACTAATCGGCATTCTTCTCGGGACTTTATTAAGTTTTATACCCTTCTTCAAAACCAAAGGTGAAATACTACAATTATTAAAACCTTCTCTGGCACCGACATTCTTCCAACTTGATATAATTGGCGCCTTGCAATGGTCATTCGTGACATTAATATTTACTCTGTTATTCGTTGACTTCTTTGACACTGCAGGAACCGTAATCGGACTCGCAGTAAAAGCAAAATTCACTGATGACAAAGGACATATTCCAAGGATAGGCAGAATTCTATTTGCTGATTCACTGGGACCGGTTGTGGGTGCCTTGGTAGGCACATCAACCGTGACTTCTTATATTGAGAGTGCTGCAGGAATAGAAGAAGGTGGCAAAACAGGTCTTACTGCTGTCACAACCGGTATTTTGTTTTTAATTGCCATATTTGCTGCCCCGCTTGTTGGCTTTATTCCCTCTGTTGCAATCGCTCCTGCACTGATAATAGTTGGTATAATGATGATGAAATCAGTAATAATAATTGACTTCTCTGATTATTCTGAGGCAGTGCCCGCATTTATCACGATTACAAGTATGCCCTTTACCTACAGCATTTCAAACGGTATATCACTTGGTTTTCTATCCTATGTTTTGATAAAATTGTTTAGTGGCAGAGGGAGAGAAGTTTCGGTCATAATGTATATCCTTACAGTATTCTTTTTGATATTTTTCATCACCAGCCCGGTATTCAAACAATGAAGATAGAAAAAAAATCATCGACCCCTATTGCCTTGGTTGCACCCCCAGGTGGGAGAGAACTTACCCAGCTCGTTGATAAAGAACTCGTTAAGAGGCGCTATGGTAATATTAAAAGCAAAACATTCATTGTTCCATGTGAATGTCCGAGGTTCGCTAATGGTGAAGCCCGGGCAGTTCTATATCAATCAATCAGGGGATGCGATGTTTATATAATTGCTGACATTGGTAATTATGGTTGTAAATTTATAATACAAGGTTTCGAATCACCGATGAGCCCTGATGACCATTTTCAGGATATAAAAAGGGTGGTTGCAGCAATAGGTGGTCGAGCAAATCGGATTAATGTAATTATGCCCTTACTTTATCAAAGCCGACAGCACAAAAGGACTGCAAGGGAATCACTTGACTGTGCACTTGCCTTACAGGAATTACAGAATCTCGGTGTAAAAAATATAATTACATTTGATGCTCATAATTCCCATGTCCAGAATGCGGTCCCTTTGATGGGTTTTGAAAACCTCCATGCAAGTTATCAAATAATCCGCTCCCTGCTTGAGAACGAAAAAGAAATTATTGTGGATAAAAACAAGCTAATGGTTGTAAGCCCGGACGAAGGAGCAGTAGACCGATGCCTTTATTATGCCAATAGCCTTGGTGTAGAACTTGGATTGTTTTATAAGCGGCGTGATACAACAAGGATTGTTGATGGTAAAAATCCGATCATAAAACACGAATTTTTGGGTGCAAGTGTATCAAGAAAAGATATTCTAATCGTGGACGATATGCTGGCATCCGGAGAATCAATGCTTATGTCAGCAGAAGAACTAAAAAAATACGGGGCGAACGATATCTATGTGATTGTCACATTTGCGCTATTAACAGATGAAGGGGTGAAAAGATTTGAAAATGCATTCAAGCAGAATCTAATAAAGAGAGTTTATGCCACAAATCTTACATATCGAAATCCGAAATTGAAAGATACAAAATGGTTCAAAGAAGTTGATGTATCAGAATTTATTGCCTATTTTATTGATCGATTTAATAGTGACAAATCAATAAGTGCTCTTCTTGATACATCAAGTAAAATTCATAAGTTCTTAAAGAAACATTGATTTTTGTATTTGCGACCCCATCTCCATTAGGATTTACGCCTTGAAATGGAGATATTCCAAAATCCTAAGCAGTGCCAAAAGAACCGCCCTCAAAACCCGGCATAAAAAAGACTATGTATGCAGGTAGCAAACCATAACCTTGATTATTTGGAAACAAATGATCTTATTTATCATCTTAACCAATTTATATTTTAGTGAGCTTGACATTTACACATTAATAATTAAAATTATCAAAAGGGGGTTTTATGAAGCAATTAACCATCTTAGGTGCCTTGATATTTAGCCTTTCATTCAGTCAAAATCTTTTACCTAATCCAGGCTTTGAAAACTGGACCGGCGGAATGCCTGATGACTGGTATAAAGATGATTCTATATTGATCTATCAAGAAGATGTCATTGTTCGCTCAGGAAATTTCAGCGTAAAAGACAGTTTAATAACAACAACCCAGGAACGAGCAGATTTCACTTCTAAAAGATTCGCAGTAAATCCAAATACTCAATATACATTTTCAATCTGGGTTTATGACAATGACCTTGCAGGCAGGGTGCGACAGGCTATTGCCTGGCGTGTTGGTGGAATCTGGAGCAATATCTGGTCAAATAGTTATTCAGGAAATTCAAGTGCATGGCAGCAACTAACCCTGACTGCAATATCCCCTAATGGTGCTGATTCGGCTTATGTATTTATCCGCGCTTATGACAGTATTCAGGCATGGGATGGGGGAGCAGTATTTTATCTTGATGATGCATCATTCACACCGCCTCAAACCCAGGCACCCGTAATCGTGCGGGTCTGGCACAAACCGACAAATCCCGACGCTGGTGTGTTGACAAATGTTTATGCACCAGTATCAGACGATGGCACAATCGCTGCAGATACACTATTTTACGGAGTAAATAATCTCAATACCCTTATCAAAGTATCTCATTCGGCAATAACAAATGATACATTCATATTTCAGATACCAGGTCAATCGTCTGGTGATACAGTATTTTATTATCTAAAATTTACAGATAATGATAACCTTAGCACCTTCTCTGATACCTACGCATTCTATGTAGGGAAAATCAATATTTATATAAACGAAGTATATTATGATGCGCCGGGAACGGACTCCGGCTGCTTTATTGAACTTTTCGGGACACCAAATCTAAACTTAAATGGGTTCACTCTCATTGGAGTCAATGGTAATGGTGGCGCACCTTATGCTACAATAAACCTTTCCGGATATTCAATACCTCAAGATGGATTTTTTGTCGTGGCCCAGAATCCATGGGTCCCAAATGCAGACTTGGTTACCCCGAATGCAGATTTACAGAATGGACCCGATAACCTTGAATTAAGATTCAATAATATTGTAATAGATGCGCTTGGTTATGGTGTTCTTAATGGCTGGGTATTCACCGGTGAATGGTTGCCAGCAACCGATGTGAATGCAGGACGCTGTCTGGGTAGATTTCCCGATGGCGCTGATACCGATAATAATTTTGTTGACTTCAATGACTATGATACACTTACTCCAGGATTACCAAATCCAGTTTTAGGAATATTTGAAAGTGGTCGCAAGGTTGTCAGAAAAGTTGCTGTAAAAAATCCTGTTTTATCTGTTATGAAATTTTCTGAAATAATAACTAATAATTGTTCTGTGCCGCTTTATGTTTATAATACTACTGGACAGATGATAAAGAAAGTTGAAGATAAAAATGTCCGGTTCAACCTTCCTGCTGGAGTTTATTTCATAAAAACAGAAGGAATGAAACAGGAGATTTTAAAAATAGTGATAATAAAATAAATTAAAAGTCCTGGGCAGATAATATTACACCACCAGAGAATTTTCTTGTTTTATATGAATACAGGGCACTCAGTTTTAGTTTTGAAGTCCCCAACTCTACCCCTGTATGCCAGTTCCATTTTGGGTCGGAAATAAAATTGATCTTAACACCCTGACTTGGATTTATTATAAATCCAAAAATGAAATCTGTAAAATCTTCAATTCCTTCATAAATCAATTCGCCGGCGATTGTAATTATCCCACCACCGATTCTTACTCCGGCGCCGGTATGTGTAAATTTCTTTGTCGCAAGATTTGTTTTATAACCAAACCTGACATACTGATTTATAACACAAATCAAACCGATCGTATTCTCAGTTGTATCACCAAATTGTCTTGCATATCCAATAGAAAATGCACCTGGTAATTTTACTCCCGCGCCGATTTCATAAATAATATTTGTGCCTTCGCGAGAAATTCCTAATCCCAGATTTCCGAGAGTCAGACCACTATTAATGATTTTTGGATGATAGGTGAAAAATAATTCTGCACCGGTTTCAATGCCGATCCCTGCGGGGTTGCTCAAAACACTTATTGAGCGGATAGGTAAAGGAACAAAATTGGCCTCATTAAATGGACTTAGTGAAACTAAAAAAATTATAATAGCCATTAATAAGTATATCCAACGGCAGAAATAAATCAACAATTTTAATTTTACTCTACCACTACATACCCCTGTGTTGTTGAACCAAAGACTTCAGGAGAATACATCTCTTCAGCCTTTGCTGCAGGTGCAAGGAATTTTCCACCAGTTCCTGCACGGACAAAATAGACCTGCGTGTGTTCACCAGGGAAAAGTTCTTGGGCGAAGAAAAGCATTTTATCATCATATCGTTCTTCGTGGTCAAAACTGCCCCACCAATGTCCCTTCTCTTGATATTGTTCTTCCCAGTATTGTTCCTGGACTGCACGCGCTTCAGTTGCAAATGAGGTTTGGATTGGTTCAAATCCTGCAGGCAATGGATCTTCAACAACTGCAAATATTCTTGTTTCCGGCACAACGATATGTAAGACAACCTTATAAACCTCTCCCCTTTTGAATTTGCCAACAGGTTTTCCATCAAGGGTCAATATTTCTTTCCACAGATAGAATCCTTCATCAAAGGCAATAGGATTTTCTTTATATGCATAAGACATTCTTAAAGTGTAGTATAATCTTCCGGTTCCCTGTTTTGAGACCTTTATCGGCAGTAGTTTATTTTTCTCAATCTTATCAAGCGAAAACAGAAATCTTCTTGGTGGTTCATTAGTCCTTCCTCTAAATGTCTCTTTCAGAATTTCTTTTCCACCCAGAACAATCCTTGCCATGAAATCGGGTTCTTCTTTTTCATACTTCCTGTAGTATGTCTGGAATGCATCAAATACAAAGGCATTTTCATGGGTTGTTGGTTTAGTCTTTTTGGAACGCTCTTGGACAAGCCACTTTATCGTCTGATCTTTGTACGGAAAGTCAATTCCAAGTTCAGTAAATGTCTGAATCACAAATCCTGTCACCTTTGCCGGTGAAGGAAATGTCCAGCCCCTGAGTTCATCTTCTTCAAAGTGTGCACTTGTTGGTGAAAGTTTTATTTTATTTGTTATTGCCCGCACAAGTTCATTCTCAAACCTTGAACCCAGACCAAATTTTCTGCCTGCTTTCAATAATAATGTCTTGCCAAAGACCGAAATCTGTTCACTTCTCTCAAATAATTTGTTTGCATATCCTGCCTCACCCATTTCACCCCAGATGCTCAATGAATACAAACAGAATGTCTTGGTGGTAAGTTTAGCATATATATTATAAGGATAGGTCCAATCAACATCTTCCCAGCGCAGGACCGTTTTCAAAAATTCTTTTCCTTTTTCAACAGCCTTCTCGTCAATCCTGTATCCAGCATCACTTGCCCTTTTTAAAACATACATTGTATATGCAGATAGATATGGACATGGATACCAGCTTTCTCTGAAATACAAAAATCCACCCCTGTATGACTGGTATTGTGAAACTTCATCGAGAACCTTCTGAACCGAGTCTCTTAGTTCCTTGCCCAACACCGGAGCGAGTTTGAATTGATTAATAATATCTTCACCCACAATCAATGGTAGAATCCTTGATAACCTTTGTTCAAGACAGCCATAAGGATAATCAAGCAAATGCTCAATACCCTTTTTCATTCCTGCAAGGACAGAAGACGATAAAAGAATTTCAAGACCGCCGGTATTCTCATAAATATTATCAGGAACGACAATACCTTCAAGTGCAGAATCTGTCGTAGACGAAAATGTGGCGACTGCTTCAACGAATGGCGGAGACTTGACTGGAATAGAGAGTTTTAATGCATCTTTTTCATTTCCCATATGTGCATTAAACCTGAATACCGCATTACCAGTTTTTTCTGCAACAAAATCGAAAAGAACTTCCTTGCTGACATTGGGTGGTAATTTTACACTCTTTTTGTTATCACCAAGTATTTTAAGCCCCTCAATACTACATTCTACGCTTGCCACATTTTCCTGATTCGTCCGGTTATGCAGAACTACACCCGCCGAAAATTTATCGCCGACCCTACAGAATCTCGGGATTGAACCCGAAACTATGAATGGCAGATTCACCACAAATGTCGATTCAGCAGAACCAAATTCACTATTTTTTGTCTGGGCAACGAGCATGATCCTGAATTTTGTTAGATTATCAGGTAGAATAAATTTTACTTTGCCCTTGCCATTTTCATCAGTCTTCAAATCACCTTTGTAATATACCGTAGAGATAAACTTTTCCCGATACGGGATACCTTCGCCAGCACCACCTCCACCCCTTTCTTCACCTTTTTCACCATAACTTCTTTGACCCAGAATATTCAATCTTGATTCTATTGTCTTTACTGAAAGTGGCCTTGTGCCATAAAAATAATCAAAAGGCTGAGGTGTTTTAAAGGCAATCAAATTGAGCACGCCAAGGTCAACAACAAATAGACTCAATTCACAATTCTTTACCGGTCTATTCAGATAATCTTTCACTTCATAGAATACTGTGACACTATCCCGTGGACGATATTCTGTTTTGTCAGAATGTGTATTGACTACAAGATGTTTCTCTTTTGTATCAACCTTTAAATTCACATAACCAATCTTAAATTGGGGTTTGCCTAAATCTTCCTGTTTCTCTTCATCCCAGGATAAATCCTCAACCCTGCCGCGCAAAAGCATTACGCAGATATAAACATTGGGCAGATCAATTGATTTTATAGGTATTTCAATGTAATCTGCATTCCCCCTGAGTTTTTTTGTAAATTTTCTTAATATTAGTTCGCGTTCCACAGTAACAAGTGCACTTGCTGAATCATAGGGTGATTTTACCAAAATCCTTGCAGTATCACCAATCTGGTATATATCTTTATCCGCCACAAGTTCAATCATATCATCATCACGCATCTGCCATCCTGCATAACCCGGTCCAGCAACATAGAAGTAGGTCTTGTTAAAAGATTGTCTTCCTTTTTCATCCTTTGTAAATGCCTCAACATAATAATAACCTGGATTATCCGGCTTGAATCTTATTAGATTTGAATCAATCTGACTCGTAATCTGTTCTTTCTTTATCACGGTCTCAAAATATTCAGATACCCATTCATACCTGCCACCGAGCCTTGCCTTTTTAATTGATTTCCATTCTGCCTTCACAAATTTTAGTTCCACCTTTTTATTGCTGATTTTTTCACCCGAAGGTCTTATTGTAATCAAACTTAACTCAACTGGCTCAGTGATTGTATATAAATATTTTGTTTTCTTCATACCTATAAGCACATTTGCCGGAAATACAAGCCAGTTTTGCCTTCCAGAAAGGGTCTGTTTATTCGGTGCAACCACGGTCCCTTCAAGGGTAATCATTGAAGGAACTTTTATATCTTTTGATTGAAGTTTTGCAACAACTGAATATTTACCCTGATTATCAAGTCTACCCCTGCCTGAACCAATAACACCACGGATATCATAATCATAACCAGCACTGAAACTGTAGTTTTTATATTGGGGAAGGTTAAAGTAATAATAATCCTTATACAAAACCCATTCCACTTCAGCATTCGCCATCGGCATTCCGAATAAATACCGTCCTTCAATTCTCCCCTTAAACTGGTCGCCCGCGATAAATGTATCTTTATCAGCGAACGCCTTCACCTCAAACTCTGCGGGTCTGAATGCCTCAACCCTGAACGAGTGATAAAAATTGAAATCTTTTTTTGGTAGATAGACACTGATTGAGTAGTAGCCTGTTGGTGCGTCTTCGGGTATATAAACATCTCTAAAAAACGACCCAAATTGATTTACATTGATTGTATCATTGATAATTATCTCATCCCTTGAATTTTTTACCACAAATCCCACTTTGCTCAAATCCGGCAGTATCCATTCACCCCTTCTTTTCTTACGCAAAATACCCTTAATATGGACAGTCTCACCACTCTTGTATAATCCTTTTTCGGTAAATATATAACACCCATATTCTTCAGACCTTATATTCCAGTTATATGAAATATCAAATCTCCAGGGATCAATTCCAAAATTCCACTGATTTGAATACACTGCAACATCATCTCCCCTGGAAACTGTAATCCAGAATTTTGGTTCATAATAAGTTGTATATGATTCCATTTCGTATTCACTCTCATATTCGTAGGTCTGTCTTTCCTGTGGTATTTTTAACTCAGCCCAACCCGGTAATTCTACAAAACCTTTTGCATCAGTATATCCCTGTGCCAAAACCTGATTCTTATCGCTTCGGAACTGAACAAGGGCATTTGCTAAAGGTGTTGTATTATTCAAAGAAGTTATCCAGACAAGATTATTCTCTGGTGAATACTTCCAGGTTACACCAAGGTCATTAACCTCGCACAATGTCTTGAGATAGCGATAACTATTGTTGTCTCCATATTGTCCCAAATTATCAAACTGAATAAAGACAAATCCACTCTTCTCTTCACCGAGTGCTTCTTTTAATTCAATGGGAAATCTTATCTTTTTATTACGGTATTTTTTATACGAATCAACCCGCCATAATTTTGAAACATTGAATAGACCATGGCTATTGAACTTCTCATAGACGTTAAAAACTCTTCTTTCATTCAGGAACGGAATCACATTTTCAAGGCTCACTAACCCCATTTCAAGATACACACTATCGACATTCACAAATGTCGCAGGAAATCTCAAATCACTATATTTCTCAACAATATTTATCCGCTCAGGAATTTCTGCAAAAGGAAGATAATCACCTACTTTCAACATAAATTCATAATCTTTATCCAGATTGTTGCCAAATTTATCCTTCAAATTCTTTGATATCCTTATCCGATATTCTGAATTTAACTTAAATGGCAAATAAAGAAAGACACGAGATTCAGAATACGTCTCCTGTTTGTAATGTTCAGGTATTGAATCAAGGGGTGGGCTGAAAGAGATATTTTTTACTACTTCACTATGGGTAACAGGGTTTGAAAAACATAAACTCAAAGGATATCCACCTGGAATCTTCTCTGAATAATTAATAAGTGAGAGATAATTATAGGTATTGAATGATAAAACACGCTCAAGATTCGTACCGAGATTACCAACTTTAGCAAACAAATTAGGATATATGTTGACTTCAATCAAAGCCTCCTGTGGCAATGGATGCGCTGGAACAAGGACGAGTGTCTTACTATTATTCCAATTCTTCAATGGCCAATCCTTTTTCTCGTCATCCCGCAATTGCCTTATGCTGAATGCAATCTCCTGTTTATATGGTGCGTTCTTCGGTTCTTTGTGACCGCAATAGACATAGGAAGGCTGACCATGTGTAGCAAAAATCTTTATTTTATCACGCACCCTTTCTGGTGCCATTTCAAGATTAAAATAAAGATATATAGGTAATTTTAAATCAATGTAATTTGAACCATGATAAGGGATGGAAGTGATAAGTGTTGGTCTAATACTCTCAAATGTCCAGGTGGTATCCCTTTCCATACGCATTCCAGCAAGGGATTGAATCTTATCTTTTCTGAGTGTAACAGTGAATTCAGTAGCGGGTTGCAAGGTATCTAAAGGTATAAATGCCAAGGTTCTTGAACCAAGCCAGCGATATTTACCTTTTATTTGCGGATTGAATTCAAGTGGTCCTTCTGTCTCTTCCCTTGGTATCGCCTGGACCGGTGCCATTGCCTGATTAAATCCAACAAGAATCTTAAATGTCTCAAGTTGCCCCTCAACCGAACCGACTGGTGAGATATGCGTAACCTTCAATGGAATCTTTTCACCCTCAAGAATCTGCTGGGTACTAATATCGATGACTTTCTTCTCTTTTTTGGGACAAGAAAAAAAGAGAATACATAATGTAATAATTGTGTAAATAAAAAATCTTCTCATCAAACCCCCTTTTTCATTAGGTATTTGCAAATAGTTTATTCAGAATTATAATAAAAGCAATAGTAGTCAGTTAGCAGTTGACAGTAATATTGTTTCGCGTTTTCCGGTTGCGAGAACCGTTTCGTTGGACAGTATTGTCCTATCGTTAATGTAAAATTCTTACGAATTAGTTCCAAAATATATCCTTTAAAAACCTTCATCGCCATTTATATCCCTTGTTAATTGGATGCGGAATTTAGCCGTAAGGATTTTATCTCTTTGCAGTTAATGCGTTAGCCTTTCATAAGCCATTATAATCCTGGCCTCTGTGTCAGGACGATGCTGCGCATATGTCATCTATGTTTCTGCCTGGCTACCGAGTTTTACATCCTTTACAGCACTGGCAACGACATAAATCCTTATATTGTTGCTCTCCGGATCTGCAGGAAGAACAAAAAATCCCTTACGGGTTTTGTTATAACCCAATGTCGCACCGTATATTACTTCATTATCTTGAAATGTCACTTTAATCTTCATACCACGAAATGTAACAGGGTCAATCTTGCTGAATCCTTTCACATCCTGGTAATCTTTGTTGCCCTCATATGACTTAACGAAAAAAACTGCTTTTAATTTTTCGGTTTCGATCTCTTCAATATGACCATCCTGATGGATGAGATGGAATTTTGGTTTTTCTGCCACAAAGTCATGCGTCATACCTTTTACGACATTGCCGGTTTTATAATGCAAAACAACTTTATTGGCTTCGGTTTTCTGTTCCATAATAAAATATATTTGATTTTTTATAAAAGTCAAGTATTAA
>FMSI01093134.1_pt1 | contig 44874 bp, 55 predicted proteins | sample 1504471 | NCBI WGS metagenome assembly FMSI01 (sample SAMEA4475357, study PRJEB15587) | soil metagenome | biome: Soil; feature: Field | place: India | collected 2015-03-11 | depth 0 m
TAAATAAATAAATAAATAAATAAATAAATATGATTTAAAAGGAAAGGATTACATTTTATTTATGGGAAGACTTAGTCCTGAAAAGAGGGTAGATTGGCTGATAAATTCTTTTCGAAATTTGAAAAAAATTACTTCCAAATCAGAAAAGGTAAAGTTGGTTATTGCTGGGGAGGTAAGTGCTACTGACTATTATGTTAAAAGATTGAAAACGTTGAGTAAAGATAATTCAGCCATTATTTTTACGGAATTTGTATCAGGTCTAGAGAAGGAGGAACTTTTAAGTAATGCATTAATATTTGTTTTGCCATCCTATTTAGAAGGTTTACCTGTTGTGCTTTTGGAAGCCAAAAGTTATGGTCTGTGCTGTGTTGCAAGCAATATACCTCCTCATATGGAAGTAATAAGAGATAATGTTGACGGACTACTTTTCAACTCTGCTAACCAGCATGACTTGACTGAAAAACTACAGATATTGCTTGATAATGAAGAGAAGATTGGAGTATTGGGAGAAAATGCATCTAAAGAAGCTAAGACAAGACCGAATTGGAAAGAAGTGATCGAGCGAACCGAGCAAGTATACAGAGAGATAGTCAAAAATTGAACCGAAGTGAAAAAACTTTATCCAACAATTTTCTTTTGAATTGAGAATCTGATAAATTTACGATGCGGAAACAATTTAATCGCGTTATCTGGGTGTAATTACTTAATTTCAGAGAAAATTTTTTCAAGCTCGAATCTCTCTTCAGGGGTTGTCATAAAGATAAGAAAATTCCCTTTTTCAACTATGTAATTATCAGGAGGGTTAAATATCCAGTCATCAATTGTTCTAACAGCAAGCAATAAAATATTCGGGTATTTTTTAAGATTCAAATCAGATATAGTTCTTCCTGCAAAATATTCGGGGACCTCAACCTCTTCAACTCTTAGATTCTTTTCCCTGTCTCTCATCATTATGTTAAGGAATGAAACAACAGTAGGTTCTAATCATTTCAGAAGCCATTCTGAGTCCACCTATATATGTTGGAGAAACAACGGAGTCAGCACCAGCTTTTTTAATCTTTTCTGCATTTCTGTGATCATTACAACTGGCAATCACTCTAACATCTGGATTTAATTGTTTTGCTGTAAGGCTAATCACAAGATTATGATTGTCATCATTTGAAGATGCAAATACCCCTTTCGCTTCTTTAATCCCAGCCCTTAATAAAGTCTCGTTGTCTGTGGGGTCACCGACTATATAGATGGAATCTTTAAAATCTTGTAGAACTTTTTCAATCTTTACTTTTTCCAGGTCAATAATGACAAAGTCTCTTTTAGTGTCGTGAAGTTCATTTATAATATGAATTCCAACTCCCTCAATTCCACAGATAATATAATGATTTTTTAATTTTTTAGTTATTTTCTCCATCTTTCTCCTCCGAAATGTTTCATTCAATTCTCCTTCAACCATAAAGGCTGTGAAATTAGAAAGAATGTAGGTGAGGGCACCTATTCCAGAAAAGGCTATCAAAATTGTAAATCCTCTTCCTATAGGATTACCAGATAAATCAATTATTTCGTTAAAACCAATTGTCGCAATCGTTATAACTGTCATGTATAAGCAATCCAGCAAAGAGTAATTTTTACAACCAATAAACCAGTATCCAACTGTTCCCAAAATTAGAACAGAAAGAAGAAATAATCCTGCCCAGAAAAATTTTTTATAAATATTTGAAGGACTTATTCCTTTAATCAAACATTATCTCCTTATATCTTTTATTTTAAGTATGCTTGAATAAAGAATTCTTGTCAATGATGGTTTTTATTTCCTCTTCACCCATTTTGGCTTTCTTTTTTCAAGAAACGATGAGATTCCCTCCTGTCCTTCTTCGCTTATTCTTATCTTTGCAATTATATCAGCTGTGTAAGATTTAACCTCAGCAATAGGAGTTTCTGAAACTTTTTTTATAAGCTCTTTGCACATACTTATTGCATTTGGGCCACTACTAAGTAGCATTTCAATTATTTCTTCAACTTTTTTATCCAGTTCATCTAAAGGGACAACATAGTTAACAAGCCCGAATTCAAGAGCTTTTCTTGCGGAGATTCTTTCTCCTGTAAGGAAAATCTCTCTACAAACCCGCTCTCCACATCTTTTTACCAGATAAGGAGAAATAACAGAGGGAACAAGTCCTAATTTAACCTCAGCAAGACCAAAAATTGCATTCTCCGATGCTATCGCAATATCTGAGGAGGCAACAATACCTGTACCTCCCCCAATTGTTGTTCCATTTACTCTTGTAATTACAGGTTTTGGAAATGTGTATATTTTTTCCATGAGTTCAGCGACTTTAAGAGCGTCCTCGAAGTTCTTTTCATAGCTCCAATCCTTCACTCTTTTCATCCAATTTAAATCCGCACCAGCACAAAAAGATTCTCCAGCTCCTGTTATAACTACCACTCTTATATCTGGTTCATTCTCTATTTGCTCAAGAACAGAGTGTAACTCTGCAATCATAAGATCATCAAAAGCATTGTGGATTTCAGGACGATTGAGAATTATTTTACCTATTAAACCATCTGTAATATAAAGAATTGTTTTATACTCCATCATTGGACCTCTCGAACAATTCTTTAAAGAATATTTTACATCCTGAAGACACCGAATCTGTGGTCAGGAATTGGAGCATTAAGGCTCATTGCTATGCCAAGGGCAAGGGCTTTTCTTGTATCAAGGGGGTCTAAAATTCCATCATCCCATAGTCTTGCTGTAGAGTAATATGCAGAGGATTCCTCTTCGTATTTTTTAAGAATTGGTTCTTTGAATTTTTCCTGCTCCTCCTCTGTCATTGTTTTCCCTTCCCTTGCAAGAGCTTCCAGTTTTACAGTTAAAAGAGTATTCGCTGCCTGCTCCCCTCCCATAACACATATTCTTGCATTTGGCCACATCCAAAGAAGTCTTGGAGCGTAAGCTCTTCCAGCCATAGCATAATTACCCGCTCCATAAGAGCCTCCGATTATTACAGTAAATTTGGGAACATCTGCATTGGCAACTGCATGAACCATTTTTGCTCCATCCTTAGCTATTCCTCCGTGCTCATACTGTTTCCCTACAATGAATCCTGTTATATTCTGGAGAAATATAAGGGGAATTTTACGGACAGCACACATTGAAATGAAATGTGCACCTTTAAGGGAACTCTCCGAGAAAAGAACACCATTATTAGCTACAATACCAACTGGATAACCCATTATTCTCGCAAAACCACATATAAGGGTTGGTCCATAAAGCTCTTTGAACTCGTGGAATTCGCTATCATCAACAATTCTTGCAATTATTTCCTTCATGTCAAAGGGTTTTCTCAGATCTTTAGGGATAATTCCAAATATTTCCTGCGGGTCATAATAAGGGTCTTTTGCCTCTTCAATGTCCAACTCAAATTTTTTGTTCCTTTGAAGGTTTGCAACAATATTTCTTGTTATCTCTATGGCATGCTCATCATTTAGGGCATAATGATCTGAAACTCCCGAGATTCTGCAATGGACATCTGCTCCACCAAGCTCTTCTGCTGTAACTTCTTCTCCTGTAGCAGCTTTAACCAATGGCGGTCCTCCAATGAATATTGTTCCCTGTCTTCTTACTATAACTGTTTCGTCGCTCATAGCAGGAACATATGCTCCTCCTGCAGTGCATGAACCCATTACCACAGAAATCTGTGGTATTCCCATTGCTGACATTCTTGCCTGATTGTAAAAAATTCTTCCAAAATGTTCCTTATCAGGGAATGTTCCAGATTGAAGGGGAAGGAAGATTCCTCCCGAGTCAACAAGATAAATGCAGGGAAGGCGATTCTCCATAGCAATTTCTTGAGCTCTGACATGCTTCTTTATTGTCTCAGGGAAATATGTTCCGCCCTTAACAGTTGCATCATTGGCAACAACAAGAACTTCCTTTCCATGGACAACTCCAATCCCTGTTACAATCCCAGCGCAAGGAGCTTCATTGTTATACATTCCATAAGCAGCAAGGGGCGAAATTTCAAGAAAAGGAGTCCCAGAATCAAAGAGGATTTCGAGCCTTTCCCTTACAGTAAGTTTTCCTCTTTCTTTGTGCTTTTTGATAGCTTCTGGTGGCCCTCCCTTTTTAACCTGTTCAAGCTTCTCCCTCAACTCCTCAACAGCCCTCTTCATGTGCTCAAAATTTTCTCTGAACTCAGGAGAAGATGTGTCTATCTTACTTTCAATTCTAAACATATTGACCTACTTCTCCAGCACTGCTTTGTATCCATAGGATATTATTCCATCTTTCCCTTCTTCCTGGATTTTTCTTAAAACTATTCTAACTCGTGCACCTATCTCAACTTCTTCTAAATTCGCATCCGTTATCTGAGCGGTTATTCTACCTCCTCCGTCAAGCTCAATAATTGCAACAGGATATGGAGCCTGGAAGGAGAAATTTTTAGGAGGAACCCTTATGATAGTGTAGGAGACTATCTTTCCTTTATCGGATAGCCTTATACCTTCAAAATCTGTTTTCTTACACTCAGGGCATATCTGTCTTGGGGGAAAGGCAATGTATCCACAATTCTTACATTTTCCCGCTTCCAGTCTATATCTCTGAGGAATTTCTCTCCAGTATTTCGGGACTGACATTATACCACCTCCATTATATGAACAACTGAAGAGGCTCCAGAGCCTCCCATATTCTGGGTTAAACCTATTTTCGCATTTTTAACCTGTCTTTTATCAGCTCTTTCCTGAAGTTGATAGAATATTTCAACTGCCTGTGCAACCCCTGTTGCTCCTACTGGATGTCCCTTTGATTTTAGACCACCACTTGTATTAACAGGAATTCTCCCACCAAGAGCTGTTTCGCCTTTCTCTACAAGTATTCCTCCCTTTCCTCTTTCTGCAAAACCAAGTTCTTCAGTTATAATAATTTCAGCTATTGTGAAACAATCGTGAACTTCTGCAACATTTACATCTTCAGGTTTTATTCCAGCCATTTTGTATGCTCTTTCAGCAGAAAGGGAAACAGCTTTAAGAGCGGTTAAATCTTTTCTTGAATGAAGGGCTATTGTGTCAGTTGCCATACCTGAGCCGATAATTTTGACAGGTGTATCTGTAAATTTTTTCGCCATTTCAAGGGGACAGAGAATAACACAAGCAGCACCGTCTGAGACAGGAGAACAATCCAGAAGTCTTAAAGGATCAGCAACGAGAGTAGAAGTTAAAACAGTATCTATCGTTATTTCCGACTGAAATTGGGCATTGGGATTTAAGGAACCATGTTTGTGATTTTTTACAGCAACCATTGCGAGATGCTCCCTTGTGAGTCTATATTTTTTCATGTAGGCATTGGCGATAAGGGCATAGAGACCTGGAAAAGTTATTCCATGGAAGACTTCATACTCCTGTTCTGCTGCAGTAGCAAGGGCAAAGGTAACATCCTCAGCATCTGTCATTTTTTCAACACCGCCTACAAGGACTATATCTGAAAGACCTGATGCAACTTCAATAAATCCCGCTCTCAATGCACAACCTCCCGATGCACAGGCGGACTCAACTCTTACAGCAGGAATTGGACTTTGGCCAAGATAGTCAGCAAGAAAAGCTCCAAGATGCTCCTGGACAACAAATAAACCTCCTGACATACATCCTACATACATGGAATCAATATGGTCTACTCCCGCATTCTTTATTGCCATCAGAGCCGATTCAACAAAAATGTCCCTGAGAGATTTTTTCCAGTGTTCACCAAATTTTGTTATTCCCGCACCTATTATTGTAACCTCTCTCATTTTTCCTCCTAAACAATTATTTTCCCTCTTATTTTTGCATAAGTTCCATAATCAACATATATTTTCTTTCCATCGAGCATATCCCTTACTTTTGGAGCAAGATTTCTTACCTCTTCTATTCTTTCTGTGACTTTGAAGATGAAAGCATCTGAACCAGCTCCAGAACCGAACGATACAATAAGAATCTTATCCTCGGGTTTAGCAATATCAAGGGTTGCTGAAAGACCTGTTGGAGAAGAACCTGAGTATGTGTTACCCATCCATGGAACAATCCATCCAGGTTCAATTTGTTTTAGATCAAAACCCAACGCCTTTGCTGCTTGCTGGGGGAATTTACCATTGGGCATATGGAAGACTGCATAAGTAATGTCCTTTGCACTCATACCAGCCCTCTTCATTATTTCTTTACCCGCTGATATTATATGCCTGAAATAAGCCTGTTCTCCAGTAAATCTTCCTCCATGTCTTGGATAGAACTCATGCTCCCTTCTCCAGAAATCCGGAGTGTCTGTAGTGAAGGAGTAAGTTCCAATAACTTCAGCAACTACTTTGTCTGAACCAAAAATAAAGGCACTTCCGCCTGCTGAGGCAGAATATTCAAGGGGGTCAGCAGGTGCACCTTGAGAGGTGTCGGAACCTATACCAAGGGCGTATTTTACAACACCAGCTTTAACCTGAGAGTAAGCTACAAACATTGCCTCAGTCCCAGCCTTGCATGCAAATTCAAAGTCAGCTATATGAACATCAGGGGTTATACCGAGAGCCTCAGCCACAACTGTCCCTGTAGGTTTTACAACATAGGGATGAGATTCGGAGCCAACATAAACTGCTCCTATTTCTGAAGGAGGAATGCCTGCTCTCTTAAGGGCGTTCTTCGCAGCCTCCACTGAGATAGTAATAGTGTCTTCATCCATATTGGGGACTGTTTTTTCATAAAGGAGCAAACCTTTCCTAATGGACTCAGGATCCATTCCCCATTGCTTAGCAATGGTATCGGCTTTAATCCTGAATTTCGGAAGATAAGCACCATAACCACAAATTCCTATCATAAACCCTCCTATTAAAAAGTTAAAAGTAAAAAGGGAAAAATTATAATGGATACCATTTTTCTATGATTTTTTATCCTTTCTCATTTAAGGTTTACTTATAACAAAAAATAATTGGAAGGTCAAAATATAAAAAAGCAAGATTTGCAAAAAAGCAAGACGAGTTTCAAAGGCTTTTGTTGTTCCAAGTAATTAACAGGAGTTTAAGACCCAAAAGCCAAAATAGCAAATGTTGGTTTTGTTAATCATTGTTTACTGAGAATCAAAGGTGAAAATGTAAATTTTCGTTTACTTTAAATTTATCCATTCCTTATAGATTAGCCACCAGAGACATTTTATGGAAATGGAAGAAACTGGCATGGTGATTGAGATAAAAATTGTGGAGGTGTTAAATGAAAATTTTAAAATCTTTATTTGTATGGGCTCTAGTTTTAGGGCTTCTGGTTAGCTTCTCACTTCCCGGTTACTCCCAGCAGAACAAATCAGGACAGACTGTGATTAAAAAGATCAACATCAACACAGCATCGGTGCAGGAGCTTACAACTCTTCCAAGGATTGGACCTAAAAAGGCGGCTGCAATAATCGAGTTCAGGAACAAAAATGGGAAGTTCCAGAGAGTAGAGGACATTATGAAGGTGAAGGGTATCGGTGAGAAGACATTTTTGAGACTCAAAGACTTAATCACTGTGGGATAGGGGAGGTGAGAAAGGGAGCCCGTCAAAGGCGGGCTCCCAATTTCTATAAATTTCTTATATAATTTTAAATAATGAAAAAATTAGAAATTTTTGTTTTAATATTGTTCTTTTTATCCTGCTCCAAAAGAATTCAAACCTTATCTGAGATTTACCCTACTTTCTGGAAAAGCACACTGAGTTCCAAAATTGAGATAAAGGATGAGTGGGCATACCCCTCAAATAAAAAATATTCTTTTGATAAAAACAAGGATGAATGGATATTTTGTTTTGTTGAGCTAAGAGGTCTTGATTCTGAACATTCCCTATCCTGGAGATGGTTCAATAGTAAAGGTGAACTGTATAGAGAATCTCCTGAAATAAAAATTGAAGTTGGCGAAAAAAGAAAAAATGTTATTGCCTGGGATAAGACTAGGTTAGAAGAGGAGATCGAAATTGGAAAATGGACTGTTGTTATATTCTTAGATGGAAAATCTGTGGAGAAAAAGAATTTTGAAATCAAATAAAAGATATTCCAACTTTAAAATAGATTTGACTTACAAGTTTTTATGAATTATAAATTAAGTCTAAACTGTGAGGAGGAAATATGAAAAGAGGTTTCCTGTTTTCTATTCTATTTTTTATCTCAATTCCCTTCCTTTTGCAGGGTGAAGAAAAACTCGATATTGGTTTCTTTGTGAATACCGGTGCTAAATACATTGCAACTCCATGTAAATTTAAGGATGAAGGAACAACAACTTTCTCCATTATTGGAGGCGAGATAGGACTTGGAATGACCCCTATTGAAGATCTCACTATAGAAGGGAGGTTGGGATATTCTCTTAAATCTTTTTCAGGCTCGATTTCCTTCAGCAAATTACCTCTTGAAATTGAGGAAGAAATGAATTTTAGTGGAATATTTTTGGGTTTTGAAGCCCTGTATTCAAATATTCTCGAGTATGAAGATTTCGGACTCTCTCCCTTTCTTTCTTTCTATTACGGAAGCTCATTTACAAAAGAATGGGATATAACTCTTCCAATAGTCAGAGGAAAAGCAAAGGGTAGCACAACTTGGATTAAGGGAAATGCGGGTACCAGGATTCTTTACAACGGACTGGACCTTCACACCCCATATATTGGTCTCTATTTTTCAATGACTTCGGGAACAATTACAATGAAGGAAGATATAGAAGAAATAAGTGCAAAACAGGAAAGGAAATTTAGAGGGAAACTACCTTTTACCATCTCAATTGGAGATGAATTTGAACTAATCGAGGATCTTTATTTGAACGGAGAAGCAAGGTTTGCAGGAGAATTCTCCGTCGCTATTAATTTGAAATATATAATAAAATGAAATTTCGAGGAGGGAAAAATGAAAAAAATTTTGACGATAATTTCTGTTATTACAATTTTATTTTTAATTAGCTCCTTTGAAAGAAGAAAGGAGCCCGCGAAAGATTTTGAGATTTTTAAATTTGAAAGAGAAAGTCCATTATCATTTCCTGTTGTCAACTATGGCGAACCCTTAAAAAGTGGTGATAAAAAATATGCTGATGACCACATTCTTGTAAAATTCAAGGAAAAAGCAGATATTCAACAGGCGATGAGTTCGATTAAATCAATGGGGTTGAGGGAGATTAAAAAGCTGGAAAAGCTGGATGTTTATGTAATGGCAATCCCTAAAGGTGAAGAACCTGAAGAAATCTGTGAAGCATTGAATCTCCATCCTGATATACTGTATGCTGAACTCGATTATATTGCATATGCTTGTGTGAAACCCAACGATTATTACTTCTCTTATCAATACTATCTTTTGAACGAAGGACAGAATTACTGTCCTCCATTGAATAAAATAGGGAAAGCGGGAGCAGATATTAAAGCCACTGATGCATGGGATAGGGAGAAAGGTTCTGGAAATATAATAATTGCTATTGTAGACACAGGAGTTTATCTTCAACACGAGGATCTAAAGGATAAAATTATTGGAGGTTTCGATTTTGTAAATAACGATGTTGTTCCATCTGATGACCACTGGCATGGAACTCATGTGGCGGGCATAGCGGGAGCATCTACAAATAACGGTATCGGAGTCGCTGGGGTAAGCTGGAACGCAAAAATAATGCCCATAAAAGTTCTCGATAGCACTGGAAGCGGATATTATTCATGGATTGCTGATGGAATTGAATGGGCAGTTGATAGAGGAGCAAAGGTAATAAATCTTAGCCTTGGGGGTGAAACATCATCTTTTGTTCTTGAAGAAGCAGTAAATTATGCATTCTCAAAAGGTGCGATCTGTATTGCTGCTGCAGGAAATGATAGAAACAAAAGAGTTCTCTATCCTGCTGCATATAAGAATTGCCTCTCTGTTGGAGCAACTAATGACAGAGATCTTGAAAGTGGATGGCACAGCAAAGGTCCAGAGGTGGATGTTTCTGCTCCTGGGGATTACATCTTCAGTACATTTAATCCTAAATATCAGAATTCCGATGCAAATTATGCATGGGCAAGTGGGACATCTATGGCTACTCCGATTGTCTCAGGACTTGCTGCACTAATTTACTCAAAAAATCCTTCCATATCGCCCAAAGATCTGATGAATCTGATAAAATATACATGCGACGATGTCAACTCCGCAACTTTTAGAGGTGTTGATGAATTTCTCGGTTACGGAAGAATTAACGCAAAAACTGCAATTTTACCATACAGGCTGAAAAAGTAGCTTATAGCTTTCAGCTGACAGCAAAGAGCGATGAAGAGATTTCTCGCTTTCCTCGCCCGTCTCGCTTTTAATTATATCCCCAATCTAAAATACAATCCTGCTTTTAACCCTCCAAGAGTGTAAGATACCTTATCCCTCCTTTCTGGAGTAAAGGAGGCTCTTCCAAAACTACCTTTTAACTGAATTCCTAAAGCCATGTTCTCTTTCAACGGATACAATCCAATTATTCCTGCATTTACACCGGGAGAGAAGGATGAGAAAGTCTTGTATTTTGTAGATGTAAGATTTACAGTGTCATAAGGATATGTCTCAGAATAGGTAAAACTTTCAAGAATTTCTGCTGATGAGTAGAAAAGGGTGAGCCCCCCGGTTAATGAAAAAGAAATCCCTTTAACTTTTCCTATATCATAAATCACATTGAGATTAAAAGGAATCTCGATGTAAGAGAAGTTGTCCTTGATGTTTACTTCTCTGAACCTTGCAAAGTAAAAAGGATGAGGGATTTTGGCAAGGATATCTCCTTCTGTTTTTGACATGAATGGCTCAATTGAAAATGCCATTCCAAGACGGTTCTTCACTCTATAAATCAAACCAACTTCAGGAGAGAAGCTGTTTGATGCATTGTATCTCCCGCTGTAAGGACCATCTTCATTATAAGCATGAATCAAATACTCATCTTTGAAATCTGCAAAGGGAGAATCAAAACCAAAAGCAAGAAATAGGCTCAATGGCTTTTCAGCTTCCCTTCTTCTTGTAATCTCCCTTCTTCTCTCCGTAGGAGGTTCCACCTTTTTCTCTACCTGCTTCTTTTCTTCCTTTACTTCCTTTTCCTCAACCTCCTTAGCCATTACAACAATTCGGGCTGATATGTAACCTGTGCTCTTTCCATCGGGAAGATAAACCCTAAACCATTCACCAATCTTTTCAATTACTTCCAGCTCTGTCCCTTTTTTAACCTTTGCAACCACCTTTCCTTCAAGGGATGGAATATCTCTTATATTTGCGATTTCAACAGCAACTCTCACATATTTCTTTGTTGCGGAGAAAACAGGTAAACACATAACAAATACGAAAATAAAGATAATAAATTTTTTCATTTCCTCACTCCTTACTAAAATTTATTCTACACCGACTGCAGTCCAGGCTTCCTCAACTCTTCTCTTCTCTGTGCTTGTTGCACCATAAATGTCAGCTGCTGCCTGAACTGTCGCTAACCTTGCATGATGAAAATTTGAGCTTTCCCATAAATAATAAACAAAACCTCTGTAGAATATTTTTGAAGCCTTATCTGTTCCTATACCCTGGACTGTTATCCTCGATGTCTTGTTTGTTCCACCATTGGCTAAAAGGTAGAAACAATGATTTGCAATAGATGAGTTTATGTGGACAAACTCATTATCATAGGATGAACCATAATACTTTTTTGAGTAGTGGTCAGGATATGGTCCACCCCAGAAAGTCTTTCTTGATGGATCATCAAAATATCTGAAAGCCTCTCCAAAATTAACAAAGATATCCTCCCCTTCCCACCAATCTGCGAGAAGTCTTCCATATCCAGGTTTCTGGAAATAGAATTCAGCACAAACTCCCATTATATCTGAAAATGATTCATTCAAAGCACCAGATTCGCCCCAGTAAATTAAATTAGAAGAAAACTGAGTAACTCCATGGGTCAACTCATGGGCTACAACATCAAGGGCAGATGAGAAATTTCTGTAATAAACACCATCACCATCTCCAAAAACAATATCATCACCATCCCAGAAAGCATTATTGTAACTATAGCCGTAATGAACAAAAATTCTTATCCTCATATTGTTATTATCAATTCCCATTATATTATGAACTTTGTAATAATAATCGTAAGTCCATCCTGAGTAAACATGGGCATCCACAAGGGCGCCATCATTCCAGACATTGTTGGTTGTAGTAGTCCAGTATCCATAGTAATAATCATTCTTCATATCAAGAGTATATATTCTTGCGGGTCTCATTCTATCATCAGGGTAATAGACAGAGTTCTGGAAAAAGGCACTGAATTTCTTTTTGTCTCCCCAAGTTCCTGTGCCTAAACCGATAGCTGCCTGATATTTAATGTCGTTATAACTTGTAATAATACTTCCTTTCTTCGCATCAACAAAGTAAACAAGCCTTGTCCCGAATTTCTCCAGAACTACTCTGTAAGCAAGAAGATATCCATCCTTTGAAGGGAAAATTACCAGTTCTGGCTCAGATTCGGCTGATAAATCTCTTATTCCAGAATCATTCAGAGCAATCTCAATGGCGGATGAAGAAGTAATCTCAGGTTTTGTGTTAATGGAAATATCCTCGTAGAAACTGCCGTTGATAAAATAAATTTTTCCATCCTTCTCGTGGACAACAACCTGTGCTCCAAAAACCTTTACTCCATTATAGAACTGATTGTATCTCTCGTGGGAACTTTTACCTCCTGGATCAATATCCTTACGGAAAATTCTCAAATTTCCTTTCGCCCTTTCCCTCCCAACAAAATTTGAAAGAGCTGGCAAATTGTCCTCGCTGGAAATCAACTCTTTCCCCTTTTTAATTTCGAATTCCCTTGTCTGCTTTTTCTCAGGAGCAAAAAGAATAAGAGTGACAGAGGGAATAAAGAAAAGCATAAAAAATAGAAGAAATTTCTTTTTCATTTAAACCTCCGCTCGGTATTTTAATTATTTTTATTTTATAAATCAATGATTTCTATCACACTACTTATCCTCCAAGATAGGTCCTTAAAATGAAAAGACCAAGAAAAAGAATTGCAAGAATGTAGAGAAGCCAGTGGGCTTCTTTTGTCCTTCCTGTGACAATCTTTAGAATTGCATATGTAATAAATCCAAAGGCTATCCCTTCTGTTATACTGAAGGTTAATGGCATTATGAGCAAAGTCAAAAAGGCAGGGATCGCCTCTGTGTAATCTTCCCATTTTATAAGTCGCACACCGGTTAGCATAAAAGCTCCAACAAGAATAAGGGCAGGAGCAATAATTGGATACTGGGCAAAAAATTCTGTTACTGGTATCGCAGTGCTCATTGTATGGACAAGGGGAGAGAAGAATAGCCCGAGGATAAATAGGAATGAAACTGTAACAGAAGTTAACCCTGTCCTTCCTCCCTGGGAGACTCCTGCTGAACTTTCAATATAGCTTGTTACTGTGGATGTGCCAAGGCAAACACCTGCAACTGTTCCCACTGCGTCAGAAAGAAGAGCTTCCTTTGCCTTTGGTAAAGAACCATTTTTGAGAAGCCCTGCCTGAGATGTAACTCCTATTAGTGTACCCACTGTATCAAAAATATCAAGGAAAAGAAGGACAAAAACAATTGCAATAAAATCAAACCAGTGCTTTGTCAAGCCAGCAAAATCAAAAGCTAAAAATGTGGGTTTTGGAGATGGAGGTAAAGAAAGAACTCCTTCAAATTTTGCAATACCAAGAATTATCGATACAATAAGGGATGAAAGTAAACCAATTATTATTGCACCCCTCACTTTAAGAACAAGGAGAATTACCATTACAAGGAATCCAACTGTTGAAATAATAACTGATTTACTGGATAAATCTCCAAGGGAGACAAGGGTGGCAGGATTCCCTTTAATAAATCCAGCCCATTGGAGTCCTATCATTGCAAGGAGAAGTCCTATTCCCACTGCAATTGCATGCCTAAGAGATTCCGGAACCATCTCAATAAAAACCTTGCTGAGTCCAAGGAGTACAAGAAGGAGGAATAATGAACCTGAGATAAGATTTACTGAAAGAGCCTGTTGCCATGTAAATCCCATTGCTCCACACACAATAAAAGCAAAGAATGCGTTATGCCCCATCCCTGGAGCAAGAGCTATTGGATAGTTTGCAAGAATACCCATAAGAAATGTAGCTATGGCTGAACCAACACATGTTGCAAACATTACAGCTCCTTGGTCCATCTTTGCAGTTCCGAGAATAACCGGATTAACAAAGATAATGTAAGACATGGTGAGAAATGTTGTAAGTCCTGCAATAATCTCAGTTCTTACACTTGTCCCATTTTCTTTGAAACGGAATTTTCTTTCAAGGAAATCCATTTTACCCTCCTGCAAGAGGATTAATTTTTTTTATCTCAAGTAAAATTTTTTATCCAGCTCCTCAAGAATCTTTACAATCCCACCGTATTCCAATTCAGAATATGGGAGCATTGAGGGTCCCACAAATCCCTGTCTTCTTATAAATATGGCTTTCTCCGCTATTCTCTCCCTAACATGATCCCAGAAAGGATGATCAAAGACATCAACAGGGCCTGTCAATTTTCCATCTTTTATTGAAAAAACAGCTCCAGTGACAACAGGCGGACCATCAAAAAATGAAATTGTTGTCTGGAGTTTGCATGGCATTAAGGGACCATTGTGACTACCCCTCATGAATCCTGCGACAAAGGGACCAATCTCAAATGGAGCAAGAACTTCTCCTGTTGCAGGGAAAGCACCCTGAACTCTTACTATTGCGATAGGATCATCTTTTCCAGTATATTTACCTGCTATGTTGTGAAGTCTCGTTGTTGATATTGCAACTGCCTGCTCTCCTGTTACTCTGCTGTGGATACTTTCAATAACGAATCTCTCTGTGTCCCTCAAAAGAGCTGCTATGCTGTATATATCTTCAGGAGCGTTCAGCTCAATCACCCTGTCCCTTTCCACATGATTAACATCAATTATTGTAAACTTAAATCCTTTTGACATATGGGGAGCAAGAAGAAGCCCTGAGCAGTACATCGGGTCTGCAAAGGCAAGATAAAAAGGGAGATTGTAAGCACCAGGATCAGTTTTGTCTGCCGCAAAGAAAATAAAAGGTTCATTGGGTCTTTCCTCAAACTCCATTTCCGCAACAGCAGGACCAAGTCCCTTTACATTTCCTGAAAAAGTATCTACAAGAAGGTCCTGACCCGCTCCGTAAAGTCCAAGCTTTTTAGCAACTTCTGTTCCTACTTTGAAAGCATCCCATCCAAGCTTATGAATTTCTGGATTTGAGCCCCCCCTTGTATGGGTCATGAGAATCGAGATATCATCACCTGTGAAATTTATGTAGTGATCAATTATTAAGTCCCTTCCGTGTTTTGAGATAAATTCTTTGATAGTATTAAAAAGTTCAGTGCCCGGGGTCAGGTGACCCCCTATCGAACCGACATCTGCCTTAATGACAGTAATTGTTATTTTCATTTAATTCCTCCATTTTATTTTTGTTAAAAGTTAATTTTATTAATAGGTGATTCGAGAGTCAAGAAAACAAAGTTTAGAAAATTTAAATTCCAAAGGATGTTCCTGTTGCCATAGCCATTTTTACTAAATCTGAATCAGGGGAAACCCTTCTCGGCTTATCTATTATATCCTTAATATCAACAGTGACTATGTCATTCCCTCTCAGTCCAATCATCTTTCCAAACTCCCTTCTTCTGCAGGCAAGGACAGCGTGATAACCGAATCTGGTTGCAAGTGTTCTATCAAAGGGAGACGGAGAACCACCCCTCTGGAGATGCCCGAGTATTGTAACCCTTGTCTCAATTCCGGTAAGTTCCTCAATTTCATCTGCCACTTTTGCACCAACACCTCCCAATCTTACTGGCATATCAGGGTCCTCAACTTTTTTCCTGAAAACATACTCTCCTCCCTCTTCCCTTGCTCCCTCAGCAACTACAACAAGACTAAATCTTTTCCCCTGTTTCAGTCTCTCAAAAATCTTTTCAGCCACTTTTTTTATGTTGAAGGGGATTTCAGGAATTAAAATGACATCAGCTCCACCCGCAATCCCTGCATGAAGGGCAATCCATCCTGCAAATCTACCCATAACCTCCATTACCATTACCCTGTGATGGGATTCTGCAGTTGAATGAAGCTTGTCAAGGGCAGTTGTAGCAACCTGTAAAGCAGAGTCAAAACCAAAGGTCACATCCGTCCCGCTCAGGTCGTTGTCGATTGTTTTTGGAACACCAACAACAGGAATCCCCTTTTCAAAAAATTTATAAGCAATTGCCTGAGTTCCGTCTCCTCCAACTGTTATAAGACAATCGAGTTCATTGTATTCTATTGTTTTTATTGCAACATCTGAGTAATCTTCGTAAACCTTTTTCCCATTCTTATAAGTGAGCCATTTGAATGGATTGTCTCTATTGGATGTTCCAAGAATTGTTCCTCCCTTTGGAAGAATCCCTGAAACATCCACCTCCCTCAATGGTCTAACTCTTTTTTCCACAAGCCCTCTGTATCCATCCTCAATCCCGAAAACTTCCATCTCAAAATCATTTATAGCAGTTTTAACAACTGCTCTTATAACCGCATTAAGTCCAGGACAATCGCCACCACCAGTAAGAATACCAATCCTTCTCATTTGTTTCCTCCTAATTTATTAAAATGTAATTCTGAAATCCTGAAATTCCCCTTTGAAATCCATCCAATCTATATCAAGATTTTCCACAACTGCAAGGGGTGGACCTTTTTTAACTTCTTTAAGAAATTCTTTCATATTCTCCTCCTCACCCTCTGCCATAATCTCAACTTTTCCATCCAGCAAATTCCTCACCCATCCTTTAATCCCAAATCTTTGAGCCTGTCTCCTCGTAAAATCTCGAAAAAAAACACCCTGAACCCTACCTTCAACAATAACATGAGCCCTTCTTTTCATGTCAAAAATTATATCACATCAATCAGGAGAAACAAGCTAATAGCTGACAGCTCACAGCATGATCTAATCAGTTAGAAATAAGATTAAGGGATTTAATACCACAAACACGTTGAAAATCTTTCATTCTTTTATACTTTTAAATTTTGCTTTTTGACTTATTACTTCTTTCTTGGTTCGGGATAGGTGGAAAGCAGTCTTTTCACATAAAGGAAATTCTTATTGCTTGAGGCTCTGTATTTCTTTTGAGGAAGTTTTGAGATGTAATACTCTATGTTCATTATTCTCTCTTCAGTTGTAGGATGGGTAGAAAGAAAAGGCAGTTCAATGCCTCCCTTTTTCATTTCAAGGAGTTTCTGGAAGAAAATTTTCATCCCGTTCGGGTCATAACTACTGTCATAAAGCATCTGAATGGCGAGGTAATCTGCCTCCCTTTCATTATCTCTGCTGAATTTCAACGATGAGAAGAAAAAGTAAGCCCCTCCTCCAATCTGAACAATTGATTTCAAATCTTCGTCTTTTATAATTGCTGAGGCAAGTCCAACAATTCCAAGAATCAAAAGTTGTCTTGAGATTTGATGGGATATATGCCTTCCAATAACATGCCCTATCTCATGGGCTAAAACTCCTACAATTTCCTCTTCTGAATCGGCTCTTTCAATTAACCCTCTGTTTATCCAGACCTGGCCACCCATTGTCGCAAAGGCATTTACATCCATTGAATTTACAATTTTAAATCGATATTCATAATCAGAAACAAGCTCCTGTCTTCTATAATTACGAATGAGAGTTTCACCAATTTCTGCAATGTAATTTTCTGCATAAGGGTCATTGAGTAATTCTAAATTTGCCTCTATCTCCTTTGCGAATCCTTTGCCCTGTTCTATTTCAGCCTTTTTGCTGAAAAAATTAAAACCTTTTCCAATCTTTGACTCATCAGCCTCATATGGTTTCTCTGGAACTGTGGCACATCCAAAAAACCCTAGTACTACCAAAGAAACAAAAAATTTTTTCATGGTTCCTCCTCTTAAAGCTCTAAAAATAAAACTTTTTCATTATCCATATCTAAAATTGCTATGGAGGGCTCATTAAAAAGCCATCCGCAGGCTTCTCCTGGATTTACGACGAGTGAATCCCCTCTTCTTTCCACTGACCTTTTGTGAGTGTGACCATAAATAATTATATTATATTCACCGACTTTCTCCTCTAACTTCAATGGCTTGTGCATTAGGAGGAATCTTTTATCATTCAGTATAAAAGAATAAGGTGGATTTTCAATCTGTCCAAAACCAGATACTGCATTTATCAACCCTTCTTTTTCTCCATCGTTATTTCCAAATACTCCAATGAAAGAAAATTTGAACTTTTTTATGTCCTCAATTATGAAGGGAGCAACAAAATCCCCTGCATGGAGAATCCATGAGCATCCTTCATCTGAAAAAATTTCCATTGCCTTCTTCAGATAGCCTCTGTGGTCATGGGTATCTGAAATTATTCCTATCTTCATTTTACACCTCTTCCCAGTTTTTTCCTGTACTCAGATTGACTTTCAAAGGAACTCTCAGGGGAAAAACTTCCTCAAGAATATTTTTTACTCCATTTTTTACAAATTCAAGTTCCTCATCAGGGCATTCAAGAATTATTTCATCATGAATTTGAAGGACGATTCTTGATCGAAGATTTTCTCTTTTTATAAAATCCCAGACCTCTATCATCCCTTTTTTCATAAGATCAGCAGTTGAGCCCTGAATTACAGAGTTTATTGCAATCCTTTCTCCCGAATTCCTTCTTCCTTTATTTGAACTCCTCAATTCCGGAATCTGTCTTTTCCTGCCAGAAATTGTGCGAACACACCCTTTTTCCTGAGCTTCATTTATTACATTCTCGATGAATTCTTTAACTTTTTTATATTTTTGAAAGTATTTTTCAATGAATTCCTTAGCCTTTTGAACAGGGACTCCAAGCTCCTTTGAAAGGGATTTGGCTGAGGTTCCATAAATTATTGAAAAATTTATTATTTTTGCTCTCCTCCTTCTCTCCTCATGGGAAAATAAAAGCTCTTCAGAGAAAACCTCTGAAGCTGTCCTTTCATGAACATCTTCACCATTGCAAAAGGCTGAGACAAGAACAGGATCATTAGAAAAATGAGCAAGAACTCTGAGGTCTATCTGAGAGTAATCAGCTGAAAGGAAAGAGGATCCTTCCTCTGAAATAAAAGCCCTTCTAACCTTTCTTCCCACGGGGGTTTTCACTGGAATATTCTGGAGATTTGGTTCTGAGGAAGAAATCCTTCCAGTTGCAGTCCCTGCCTGATTGAAAGATGTATGGAGTCTTCCGGTCTTTGAATTTATCAACGAATAAATTGAATCACAGTATGTGGATTTTAACTTTGAAAGGGTTCTGTATTCAAGAATAAGGGGAATAACTGGATGAGCTGAGTAAAGTTCCATTAAAACTTCTGAATCTACAGAAAAATCTTTACTTTTAAAAGTCTTTTTTATTGAGGGAAGATTTAATTTATCAAACAAAATCTCAGCAACCTGTTTTGGAGAATTAATGTTGAACTCAACTCCTGCACTCTTGTAAATCTTTTGCGAAATTTCGCCAATCTCCCTTTCAAGGGATTTTGAAAAATCAGAAATATAATTTGTGTCCACTTTAATCCCTGAATACTCCATTTCTGCAAGAACCTCTACGAAAGGTAATTCAAGCTCTTTATAAACTCCCTCAAAGCTCTCCTCCTTTATTTTTTTTCTTAGCTCCTCTGTCAGAATCAATGCAAGATCCGAAGCCTCGCAGAAATATTTCGCTTTTTTTTCCATACTTATAGAGTCAAAATTTGTTTTATTTTTTGCTGGGTTTTCCTCTTCTTTATAATATTTTGTTCTGTATGAAAGGAACTCCATGGAAAGCTCATCAAGGGAATGCTCTCTTCTGTTGGGATTAAGAAGATAAGAAAGAATCATGGAATCATCCTGAATATTTTTAATTTTAATTCCATTGCTTTTAAGGACAATATAATCAAACTTTATGTTGTGTCCTGTTTTTGCTATAGACTCATCATCAAAAATCTCTTTTACAATTTCAAAAGCCTTTGATTTTTCAATTTTTGATGAATTAGAAAATCCATTTTTGAGAGGGACATAAGATGCTCTATTTGCCTCTGTTGAAAAAGATATTCCATCGATCTCCGCTCCCACTGGACATTTCAATCTTGTCTCCACTTTTACTGAAACCCTTTTTCTATCCTTTATTTCTTCAAAAATTTTAAGAAATTCCTCATTATCCCGAACGATTCTATAATCTTTTTCAACGGTTTCTACGGCAGGAAGCTCTTTGAGAGGTGTGCTAAACTGGAGTTCTTCAAAAATTTTTCTAAGTTCATTTATATCACATTCCTTCATTTTAAAATCCGATGAGTCGAATTCTGTTGGGAGGTCTCTCTTAACTTTCACAAGCTCCCTGCTCATAAGAAGTGACTCAAGGTTTGCTTTTATTAGCTCTCTGTATCTTTCCTTTACCTTTTCAAGATTGGACAAAAGATTATCAATGGAGCCAAACTCCTTTATAAGCTCCTTTGCTCCCTTCTCTCCTATTCCAGGGACTCCTGGAACATTGTCAGTGGGATCCCCCCACAGGGAAAGAACATCCACAACCTTAGAGGGTTGAACACCAAAAAACTCCTCAACTCCTTTCTCATCAAGATATATCTCCTTTGCAGGATTGTATATTTTTATTCCATTCTTTACAAGTTGAAGAAGGTCCTTGTCAGTTGTGGCAATTATAATTTCAAGCTCTTCATTTCTAAATCTTTCTGCAACTGAACCAATCACATCATCAGCTTCATAATTTTGTATCTCAATAATGGGAATTTTATATGCTGTGATTATTCTCTTAATCCAAGGAATCTGAATCTGGAGGTCGTAGGGCATGGGCTTCCTTTCAGCCTTGTATTTTTCGTAAGCTTCATGTCTAACTGTCTTCCCACCAGCATCCATTGCAATGCACATGTAATCAGGTTTAATTTCATTTATGATTTTCCTCAGTGTGTTCAAAAAACCATAAATTGCATTTGTGGGAAACCCCTCTTTTGTGGATAATTTTTTAATTGCATAAAAGGACCTGTAAATTAAAGAGTTAGCATCCAAGATAACAAATTTTTCCATTATTCATACTTTGTGTATGAGTTTCCTTATTTCATCGGAACCGAAATGCTCCTTTTCAGCATTTATAATAATAAAGAATCTGTTCTCAGTATCCTTAGGAACTTCAATTTCAACCTCAACCCTCCCTTCTTTATCTGTAAAACCCTCCCATAATTCCCAGGAATTTGAAGCATCCTTTATCAAAATCTTAATTTTTGAGTATGGAACAGGAACACTGGATATGCTTTCATTAGTCTGGAGGTAGATCTTTATTCGCGGTGGTTTTGCTGGGATTACAGTAAATGGGAAAAGGAAAATTTTCAATACTTTCTCGGGTAGTTCCTTTAAAAAATCAATTACAAGGTCGTCAAGAAAAGGCTCTCCAGCGGGCCAGAGGATTGAATCCATCGCACCCTTCTTTATATCAAAGATTATCTGCCTGTGATGATTCTCAACAAATTTTCTAAGGGATTCTTTGTCTGTTTCATTTATTTCAGATTTTTTAACATGGACAATTTCTCCCTTCTTATAAATCAAAGTTTCAACATAGGAGGGCAGGGTCCCCTTCAGCTCGGTCTGTATATGGAGATTCACCCCCTTGTAATATATATCATTATTCAATCCAATGCTCATATCAAAATTTTAATTACTCCTGCTTTTAAAATCAAATTTCAGAATAAATTATTCAAATACCTCAAGGAAAATAGCTGATGAAAGGGCTCATTGTAGACTTCAAATATATAAATTTAACTCTGGACCTTTCTTCTTGACATGAATGTTTCTTTAGGGAAAAATTTATATAAAAGTTTTTATAGGAGGTTTTCATGGAAATTAAGAAGATTGGAATTGTAGGAGCAGGGACAATGGGTTCAGGAATTGCTCAGGTCTCTGCCACTTCAGGGCTTGAGACCATTCTTCACGATTTAAACAATGAAATATTAAACAGAGCTCTTTCCACAATGGGGAAAAGTCTTGACAAGCTTATTGAGAAAGGAAAGGTTCAGGAGAGCAAAGAATCAATTCTTTCGAGAATTAAGACCACTACAAAACTGGAAGGTTTTTCCGATTGCGACCTCGTTGTAGAGGCAGTTTTCGAATGCTTTGATGTAAAAAAGGAGGTTTTCGAAAAACTCGATACATCCTGTAAACCAGAGGCAATTCTTGCAACAAACACATCCTCCATTTCCATAACAAAAATTGGAGGCGTAACAAAGAGGGCAAACAAGGTTATAGGGATGCACTTTATGAATCCTGTTCCCATTATGACCCTCGTTGAGATTATAAGAGGACTTGCAACAGACGATGAAACTTTTAATCTTGTAAAGGGTGTTGCTGAGAAAATGGGGAAAGTTCCTGTTGAGGCAAAGGACTATCCAGGCTTTATATCCAACAGAATTCTTATGCCCATGATAAATGAGGCAATCTATACTCTGATGGAAGGAGTCGGAACAGCTGAGGCTATTGACACGGTTATGAAGCTTGGAATGAATCATCCAATGGGTCCTCTAACTCTTGCAGACTTCATTGGTCTGGATGTTTGCCTCGATATAATGGAAGTTCTTTACGAAGGGTTTGGAGATCCGAAATACAGACCATGCCCCCTTCTAAGGAAAATGGTGGATGCTGGTTATCTCGGAAGAAAAACTGGGAAGGGATTTTACGAGTATAAATAAGAAGTTTTAACAGAAATCGAATTAAAAAGATTAAAAATTTAAAATGAAAGAAGAAACCAAAAGAAGGGAAGAGAAATGGGCAAAATTTCACAAGTGGGAAAAGGAATACGAAAATGAAAAATTAAGAAGACTCACTCCAACAGAAAGGTTAAGAATCCTTGATGATTTATATCTCTTCACACAAAAAATTAGAGAAGAAATTAAAAAGAAAAGATGATGCTAAGGACTTTGCTGGACATCACTCAAGCTCTTCAAGAGGAAGGTATTCGATACAATGATTACAGAAACTTGCAATTTATGGAAGAAGAAAAAGCATGGCTCAAGAGATGGAAAGATCTAAAGAAAATCCCCATAAAAAGTTAAATGTTTCTTGCCCCTCTGAATTCCTTGACAATCTCCTTTTCGGGGATTTTAATAAATTTTTGTAAAGGGAGATGTTAAATTTTGACCTCTATTTACCTACAAAACTGATTTTTGGGATAGGGACTCTTGAAAGAATCGGTGTTGAAGCAAAGAGTGTTGGCAAAAAGGCTCTCATTGTTACCGGGAAAAGGAGCTCCCAGAAAAATGGAGCACTGGAAAGGGTTATTCAGCTTCTCAGCAGGGAAAATATCGAGAGTGTAATCTTCAACAAAATTAAATCTAATCCGAGAAATGATGTCATTGACGAAGGAGGGAAAATTGCCAGGACAGAAAAATGCGATTTTGTCATTGGGCTTGGCGGTGGCTCTGCCATGGACTCAGCCAAGGGGATTGCAGTTGTTGCAAAGGAGGGAGGAGAGATATGGGATTATGTGCCCGATGGCATAAGAATTCCAAAAAGGATTACATCAGCATTGCCAGTTATTGAGATTCCCACTCTTTCAGCATCTGGCTCTGAAGCAAATGGTGGAGCTGTAATTACCAATCCAAAAACAAAGGAGAAGATATTTTTCCGTTCCTATCATCTTTTCCCTAAGATTTCCATAATTGATCCTTCCCTTACTACCACAGTACCACCAGATAAGACAGGAGAAGGTGGAATAGATATTATGTGCCATGTCCTTGATCCATACCTTACAAATATTGAGCCAAATACTCCTCTACAGGAAAAACTTCAAGAATCTGTTATTCTAACTGTTATGGAGAACCTTCCCATAGCAATGGAAGACGGGAAGAATATCGAGGCAAGAACAAACCTTGCTTGGTGTGCTGTGTTTGCTGTTTCTGGATTTCCGAATTTTGGGGAAAATGCGGGATTTCCGATGCATGCAATGGAACATCCAATATCTGCCCTATATGACATACCCCATGGAAGAGGTCTTTCTGCTTTAATCCCTCCTTTTCTTGAGTTTGTCATGGAGCTTAATCCATCAAGGTTTTACTTGCTGGGAGAAAGAATTTTCCAGATTCAGGAAAGTAACAAGAAAAAGCTAGCAAAAGATATAATTAGAAAGGTGGTCGAATGGCTTGAGAAAATCGGGATGTTTACAAAACTTAAAGATCTAGAAGTAAAAAAGGAATCTTTTGAAAAAATTGCGGAGGATGCAATAAGAATAAGCGGGATGGGCAAAAATTACCTTTCTAATTTTCCCCAGCTCAACAAAGAAGGCATCATAAAAATTCTTGGCAAGGCTTACTAAAGCCCCTGTAAATTTGACATTAAATAAAGACCCTATTAATATTTCTTATAAGGAGCGAACATGAAAAGATTTGGTTTTTTAATTGCAAGTCTACTGATTTTTCTTTTTATAATTTGGGGTGTTTCAGCTTATAATACTATGGTCAAAAAAAATGAGAAAGTAAGAGAGGCATGGTCTCAGGTTGAAAATCAATACCAGAGGAGAGCTGATTTAATTCCAAATCTTGTTAATACTGTGAAAGGATACATGGAGTATGAGAAGGAAGTTCTGGAGGAAGTGACAAAGGCGAGGGCATCTGTAGGACAGATTAAAGTTGGCCAGGAAATAATTGAAAATCCGGAACTTTTCTCAAAGTTTGTTCAGGCTCAGGATTCCCTTTCCAGTGCCCTCAGCAGGCTTCTCGTGGTAGTAGAAAGATATCCCGATTTGAAAGCCAATCAGAATTTCATAGCCCTGCAGACTCAGCTTGAGGGAACAGAGAACAGAATTGCGGTTGAAAGAAGAAGATTCAACGAAGCTGTTATGGATTTCAACGCTTACATAAAAAGAATTCCTAACAACCTAATCGCAGGTTTCGGAAATTTCAAAGAAAAGGAGTATTTCAAAGCGATTACAGGAGCTGAAAAACCTCCAGAAGTTAAGTTTTAATGAAATTTAGGAAAATTTCTTTTTTCTTACTTCTTTTCTCTTTTTCGTATCTTTATTCCCTCGAAATCCCCGAAAGACCCCTTGGAAGGGTATCAGATTATGCAAAAATTCTCAAGCCAGAGAAAATCTCCACCCTTGAGACAATCCTTTCAAACTATGAAAGAGAGACAACAAATCAGATAGTAATTGCAATTTTCAATTCCCTCGAAGGATGGGACATTGAGGATTTCTCAATAAGACTTGCCGAGAAATGGAAAATCGGACAGAAAGGAAAGGATAACGGAATAATAATTCTTGTCGCCCTTGAGGAAAAGAAGATAAGAATTGAGGTGGGTTATGGACTTGAAGGAGCTGTTCCTGATATTACCGCAAGACAGATAATCGACAGAGAAATTGTCCCACACTTCAAAAAATCTGATTATTTTAGCGGATTGAGGAATGGAGTTGATTCTCTAATAAAGGCTATTGGCGGAGAATACAAAGTTGAGAAAGGGACAAGTGGAGAAGTTATAGTTGCCCTGATTATTCTTTTTATCGTTATGGTTTTTTTATTGCAAATTTTAGCAGGTCTGTCCTACGGGTTGACTTACACTCGCTCAAAAGGAAGATGGCACAGAAGTTCTACTTTCTGGAGTGGATTCATGGGAGGAGGACGGGGCTCTGGAGGTGGCTTATCAAGTGGAGATTTCTCAGGTGGAGGTGGGAGTTTTGGAGGGGGAGGAGCAACAGGAAGCTGGTAATGAAAAGGAGTTTAAATCCAAAGAAATTTTTTACAAAGGAGGAAAGGGAAAGGATATTACAGGAGATCAAAAAAGCAGAAATGGAAACCACTGGAGAGATTGCGGTTCATCTTGTGAGAAAGGCAAAAGGAGATATTTTTGAGAAGGGCAAGGAAACCTTTTTTAAATTGGGACTTTATAAGACTTTAAGAAGGAATGCTGTCCTATTTTTCATCTCCACTGGACAGAGAAAATTTGCAATTATTGCGGATGAGGGAATTGAGAGAGTTGTTCCTGAGGGATTCTGGAATGAAATAGCAAGAGGGATGGAGTCTGATTTTAAAAAAGTAAATTTTGCCGAAGGCCTAATAAAGGCAATAAAAAGTACAGGAGAAAAACTTTCGGAATTTTTCCCCCATAGAGCAGGCGACCAAAACGAAATCCCCGACCAGATAACAGAGGAGGGAAATCCAGCTAATAGCTAACGGCTTGCAGCAAACAGATATTTAAGGTTTAGAATATAATAATAAATTGGATTTTTGGAAGAGCTAACCTATTATAATCAGGTTTATTTAAATTATTACTCTTATTAGCTCTCTTGCCTGATTTTTCTTTATTTTGTGAAATTTCCTTGATGAAGTTGAATCTTGCCAATGCTATTACTTCGCTTAGAATTATTCTTTCCTTTATTGTTGTGATTCTTTTTGAGATTGAAAATTTCCATACCCTTCTAATTGCTTCATTTTTAATTATCTTTGTAATTCTCCTTGATTGTGTTGATAGTTATGTGGCGAGGAAGATGGGAATATCAACGGAGTTCGGTGCTCTATATGATATAACAGGTGACAGGATTGTTGAATACATTTTCTGGATTTACTTTTCCTTTGTAAGAATAACATCTTTCTGGTATGCACTGATTGTGATAACAAGGGGCGAGATTGTAAATACCCTCAGAGCATTTGCCTTTAAAAAAGGGAAGAAACCCTTTGAAATTCATCAAAAACCTTTAACGAGATTCATTGTTGAATCTCCCTTTATGAGAACTTCCTATGCAATCCTTAAATCTTTAACTTTCTCCTTTATGGGTTTTGAATTTTTCCTGAAAAAGAGAATTCCCCTTTTCCCCTATCTTGAGTTGATACACTTCTGCACCTTCATCCTTGCAATCTCAACAGTTTCAATTTGTGTTATAAGAGGGCTTCCTGTGATTTTTGAAGCCAAAAAGTATCTAAAATGAAAGTTGCAATATTTGACCTTGATGGAACTCTAATAAGACGGTCAGGGGAGAGAAGGTTTTTGCCATGGATGATTTTTAATTTAAAATTAAGCCCCTTAAAATTCATTCCATTCCTTATTCGCTCAATAAAGGATAGAAACTTTTATTCAACAAAGCTTTATTATAGAGGTGAAAAAATTGAAAGAATTAAAAGGCTGGCATCCTTCTTCTTCTCTTCAGAGTCAGTAAAGGATATGGTTTTTGAAGAAGGGAAAAGGGAGATTGAAAGATTGAAAGAAGATAAATACAAATTAATTCTTCTTACAGGCGCCCCGTATTTTATCGCAGAAAATTTTGAAATTTTAGGATTTGATTTAATAATCTCATGTGAGCTTGAAGCAAGGGATGATAAATTCACTGGAGAGCTCATAAGATATCCCGGAGGTAAAATGAAGCAAGATATTGTCTTGAATATTTCAAAAGAACTTTCAATAGATTTATCTCTAAGCAGAGGGTATGGGAATAGTTATGAGGACAGAGAGTTCCTTGGTTTGACGGGATTTCCTGTTGCTGTAAACCCATCATTTAAGTTGAGAAATTTTGCAAAAAAATGGGTTGGGAAATAAGGAAATGGAAGTAGATTTACTACTTCTATCCTTTGGAGAGGGGCAGTGCAAGAGGAAATGTGGTAGTTTTACTGCTTTTTTAATTGTAGAGAGCGTTTCTTTATTCTGCAATGCTGTTCTTGACAGTGGGTTTTCTTGAATGGTAAAAGGATAAGAGATGGTGGAAAGTGTTGTGAGGACCGGAAATAGAGGAGGGAATACAAAAGTTTTCTATACTCCCGGGTCTGGCAAAATTTCATAGGAGGTGAAAAAAATTATGGAAAAAACAATATCAGGGGTAAAGATTGAATGCATTAAAGGGAATATAGCATCGCAACCTGATATGACTGCCATTGTCAATGCAGCAAATGCTCAGCTCAAAATGGGGGGAGGCGTAGCCGGTGCTATTCACAGAGCTGCCGGTCCAGGACTTGAAGAGGAATGTCGTCCTCTGGCACCCATTAAATTAGGAGAAGCTGTCATCACTGGAGGTCATAGACTTCCGAATCGATATGTAATTCACTGCCTTGGACCTGTCTATGGTGTGGATAAGCCTGAAGATGAGATCCTGGCAAATTGTTACCGTAATGCATTAAAACTTGCTGAACAATACAAAATAGACTCCATTGCCTTTCCAGCAATTTCTACTGGTGTATTTGGTTATCCCATAGAAGAAGCTGCAGAAGTTGCATTTAAAATAATCTTAGAGATTTTACCAGAACTAAAGTTTGTTAAAAAGATTCGTTTTGTGCTTTATACTGATAGAGACCTGGAGACTCATGAAAAGACATTGTCTCGCCTAACAGGTGAAATAAGATAAGGAAATGAAGCCATAAAAAAGCAAAATTTAACCTCACAAAGAAGGACAAAAGATATTACCCAGCAAATACCGGTCCAGAAATAGTTGAGATTGAGGAAGTGAAATTTTTAACAATTGAAGGAAAGGGTGCTCCTGAAGGAAATCTATTCCAAGCTAAAATTAATGCTTTACTTTTCTTGATCTTTCAATTTGCAATTCTCAATTTGTAATGCTAAAATTTATCGCCTCTTTAACCCCTTTTCAATCTCTCCCTTTGTTATTCTTATGAATATTGGTCTCCCGTGGGGGCAGAATTCGGGAGATTCTGTCTTGAAAAGTTCCTCAACAATGAATACCATCTCTGAAGGAGCAAGTCTTTGATTTATTTTTATTGCTGTTTTGCAGGCAATCTTTGAAAGTATCCTATCCCTTTCCTTTTCAAGCTCAATATCTTCTCCTTCAATTAACCAGATAAAGGTCTCCTTCAAAAGGTTCTCCGGTATAATTGATGGAAATATTGAAATTTTTATTTCCTTCATCCCAAAATTTTCAAATTCAAAACCCAGCTCTTCGAGAATTTGCCTCCTCTTTTCAAGATTCCCCATCAATTTATGAGAGAGTTCAACAACTACAGGAAAGATTGGGGTTGTCTTTGGAAATCCTTTCTCTTTTTTGAACTCTCCAAAAAGAATTCTCTCGTGGGCATTGTGCTGGTCTATTATCAGAATCTCTTCTTCCTTTTCAGCAATTATAAAACTTTCCTGGAATTGTCCGAGAATTTTAATTTTCTCCCTTTCCGGAGCTTCAAAAAGTGGGATCTGGCTTACTTCCTTTAAAAATTCTCTCTCACCTATCTCCATAACAGCTGAGGGCTTTACTTCAACATGGTATTTAACTTCTTTCTCTGAGATACTTTCTCTTATTTTTTCTACAAATCCTCTGTAAAACTCAGATGGTGAGCGGAGCTTAACCTCCTCCTTGGATGGATGAATATTTACATCAATTTCCTCGAATGGAATATCGAAAAAAAGGAAAAATGCAGGGAAGGTATACTTTTCAATGAAACCCTTATATGCCTCATGGATTGCATGGATTATTGACCTTTCCCTTGTGAGCCTTCCATTTATAAGGATAGCCTGGTAATCCCTGCTCCTCATCCCTTTCCCTGCCTTGGAAATCGGACCCTCAACTTTTATATTTTTCAATTCAGCAGAGAATGGGGTAAGAGATTCAAGAAAACTTCCTCCGTAGATTTCAGCAATTCTCTCTTCAATACTATTACACTCAGGAAGATTAAGGATTTCTCTCCCGTTGTGATAAAGAAGAAAAGTTATTTCAGGATGGGCAAGAGAGAGATGGGAGATGAACTGGACAATTATTTTGAGCTCCCTTTCATCGGACCTGAGGAATTTCAATCTTACAGGAAGGTTGAAAAATAAGTCCCTGACCTCAACCATCGTTCCTTTGGGATATGGAATCTCGGAAAGATTGAGGGTTCTTTCTCCTTCCCTTTCAATCAGTGTTCCCGTTTCCTCATCATCGGCTCTTGTTTTTAAAGCAATTCTTGAAACAGCTGATATTGATGGAAGAGCTTCTCCTCTGAAACCTAACGTAGAAATTCTGAACAAGTCTTCCTCCCTTTCAATTTTCGATGTAGAATGTCTCTCAAAACATATGGGAACATCCTCCTTTTTAATTCCCCATCCATCGTCAATAACCCTTATCAGATTCTTTCCAGCCTTTTCAAGGTAGATTTCAATCCTTTTTGCTCCAGCATCAATTGAATTTTCTAAAAGCTCCTTTACAACAGAGTAAGGCCTTTCTACAACCTCTCCTGAAGCAATTTTCCCAGCAATCTCTGGAGGAAGGATTTTTACCCTTCGCATTCTTTTACAATCCTCAGAATTTCTTTAGGAGATTTGAAGATAAAACAGGGCTCCTCTTTAAGTAATCTCTCTACATTCCTTGCCCCCCACAATGCTCCTGCTGTGATTGCACCTGCCCTTTTTCCAGAAATAATATCCATGAACGAGTCTCCTACATGGAGGCAGCCGGGAGGTTTTAGTCCCAATCTTCTACAAACTTCCTCAACACCATCAGGATAAGGTTTTGGATTTGGAACATCTTCGGAAGAGACGAGATCCTTTATAAATTGAGATAGACCTTTCAGCTTGAGTAGTTTTAAGGAGAGCTCTCTACCCCTTCCAGTGAATATTCCAATGGGAAATTCTAATCTTTTCAGTTCTGAGAGAACCTCCTTTATCCCTTCAAAAACCTTTATTTTTTCTGAATTTTCCTCAAAAATTTTAACATAGTCGAGATAACACTTTTCAAGGTTTTCATCTCTCACATATCTCCTAAAAATAACTTTCTCCGGTGGTCCAAAGGATAGATAAATCTCATCATCTGTCAGTTCAACATTTCCCCATTTTCTGAGAACTTCTTTGAAAGCCACAGTTGTTAGAGGATAAGAATCAATCAATGTCCCGTCAAGATCAAAAATTACTCCTTTAATTACCAAAAAACTCTCCTATTGATACAAACTCGAATTTTTTTAACAATTTTTCAATTTTCTTAAGGGTATTTTTTATATTGTAGTAATGGATAAATCTCTCCTTTAAAGGAAGGGAAAGCCTGGGATGTTCAGGGTCTATCTCCCTCGGGTGGAGATATACAACAGCGGGAATACCCTTTCTGTTCAGATTCTTAATGAAATATTCTGTTAAAAGTAATGGAAATAATCTGAAAGAGAATCCCCCTCCAAAGGGGACTCTGATTTTAGAGAAATTTATTGCTGATGCAGGAATTTCAATGATTCCTTCAATTTCATAAGGGCGAATGGGTGAACTCGGGTCTCCAAAAAGGAATGTCTTTAAAGGAAATACGCTGGAATCAAACCTTATCCCTTCTCCTTTCAAACATCGGAAGAACCAGAACATGTCAGTTCTCACAGACCAGGAAGGGGCTCTGTAACTTATTGGTTTTAATCCTGTTAAATTCTTTAAAATTTCAATGGATTTTCTCAAATCTTCTTTAAAAGACTCTTTATCCATTTTATAAACGAGCTCATGGGAATAACCATGAGAGCCAATTTCATGACCGCCCTTCAATATTTTTTCCGCAATTCCTGGATTCTTTTCCGCCTCTGAAGTGAGAATAAAAAATGTCCCCCTTGCATTGTATTTTTTGCATAAATCCAGTATAGTAAAAACATTATTTTCCAGCGAATGTTCTTTTGTAGATTCAGGAATTTTCATATCAGGATAATTGGCATGCTGCCAATCCTCAATATCAAAGGTAAGAATGTTCTTCATTCCTTTGATAGATAAATGGAGGGTTGATTGGGAAATGTTTCACCTTTAAAGGATGAGAGCAGATCACCATTCTCTTTGAATATATTAATTTTATAAGAGAATCCATTCTCATCTTTTCCTTTTCCACTTACATCGACAGGAGCAAAGACAAAAATGGGGATATTCTCACTTTTAAAATTGAATTTTCTTCTTTGACGGAGTTTAGAATATGGTCTTATTTTGAAAAAAACTTTTTTTGAAACCATTATTAAGAAAGAGTTTCCACTTCTGTTTTCTCCCTCAACCTCTATTTCAAATTGGAAGCCTTCTGATACGCTATTCCCCTTTAATTTGTAAAGGAAAATCCTTGGCTTTTCGTCATAGCTTCTCTTCTCTATAACCTTTATTAGATAGGAATTTTCCTCAATCCATCTGTATACCTTGAGATGGTGAGGAAACTTCTTCCATTTTCCTTTCTCAATATATTGAGCTCTTATCGACTCGCTCACAAAAAGAAGTTCAAAGGCAGAATCTAACAATCTCTCGAAACTAATTTCTCCAAAGGAGTAAAAAAGCTCACCAAATTTAGTAGGTGTGAGTCCTGTCCTTTCTTCGAAAGCAAAATGAATCCCCGGAGGGATATTATTCTCAACCCATTCACGATTCTGATGCTTCGGATCTTTCTGATGGAAAAGAGTTAAATAATTTAAGGAGCCAATGAATGGCTGACTGGAGAAAATAAATATAAAAGCTCCTGTGAGAAGAGGCAATCTATTTAGTCTGAAAGAGGAAATGAGAGAAGATAAACCTATCGAAGCGATAACTATCAGAAAAGGGACAGCGGGAAGGAAATGTCTTTCAACCCACTGATTTGTTATCCCAAGTTGTATATAAAAAAGGATAGGGAAAGATAGGAGAATCAAAAAAGAAAAACCTTTTTTAAACGATTTTCTTATGCATATCCAGATTCCATAAATTAGAAAAACTGCAGGTATAATTCCAAGAAGTTTTATAATGTTAAAGCTTTGTCTTACCCATGCATTCTCAGAAAGGATAAAAGGGTCCATCTGGTAAGATTTTGCCTGAAGCATGAAATCTCTCTTGAATGTTTGAAAATCAAGGATTGTAAAGGGAGAAAAAATTGGAATAAAAATCAGGAAGGAAAAGAAGGAAAGAATCGAGTTTCTAATAAAAATTTTAAATGAATCTTTTTTTTCAAGAAATCTCAGAAAAATTGCAATAGCAACTGTCCCTCCAATAACAACCCCTGAATATTTTGTCATAAAGGAAGATGCGGTTAATATACCTGCAAAAATTGTGTTGAAAGCGCCTCCTTCTCTGTAAATTTTTAAAGAAAAATAGAAAGCAACGATGGTTAAAAATATCTGCATTATGTCGGGTTTAGCAAAGTGGCTGTGGAGTATGAGGGAAGGAGAAATTGCCATTAGAAGAAGGGAAATGTTAGATATAAGCTCATCTTTGAATTCTTCCTTTAGAATTTTATAAATTAAAAGGCATGAAAAAAATCCGAACAAAGCTGAAATGAATCTACCCCAGAAGGCATATAAAACAAAAGGAGGATAGTTGGCGAGTAAACTTTTTATAACATCTTTTACTCCAAAAAAGTATATGAAAATTGAGGAAATAAGCTTTAAAAAAATGGCAGTTATGGCAACAAAATAATAGTAAAGGGGCGGATAGTAAAACCATTTGGGGTTCCACATTCCTTTCTCAGCCATATCCACAATTCTTCCCACACAGGAATCTTCATCTGAAACAACTTTTAAAAATGGAAGATCAAATCCTATCCCCGAAAAATAAAATATGAGAGCAAGGGCAATTGAGAAGATGAAAAATTTCTTCATGATTTTATTACAATATAAACTCCTGCAATTATAAGTAAAGCTCCAACCCATCTCAAGAGGGAAATGTTCTCGCCAAGAAATATTTGAGAGCCTATAAGGAAAAGAACATATGTGATGGAAAGGACAAGAACAGAATAGCTGAGTTCATGCTTCGAAAGAATAAAGAGCCAGACAATTGCTCCAATTCCTGAAAGAAATAATCCAGATAGGACGAAGGGAGATGTAATGGCAGAGATTAAAAATTGAAGACCATGCTTATCTCCTATTCGATTGAGGCCTGATTTTATAAGTATCTGAGAGGAAACAAAAATCAGGGATGATATTGAGAAATAGATCAAACCTTGCATTTTTCAAGCTCCTCTTTTAATTTTTTAATCTCAATCTCAAGGAGTCCAATTCTCTGAGTCAGTGCCTTTTTTGCCTCTTTTAGATTTGATATAACTGTTGAAAAATGAATAAGAATCATTATCAAACCGAGAAGGAGTATGAGAAAAAGAGCAGATGGTGGATAACCTATCCCGACCATATAGGAGAATTTATCCAGCAAACCCCTAAAAATTGAAACCAGAAGGAACAGAGCGCTCATAAAAACCCAAAGAAGAGAAAACTCAATTTTTAGCTTTCCTCTTCTTATAAGTTCAATAACAAGAAGTAGAAGAAATGCTGAGCCAATAATCCCGATTATTTGTATTCTTACAACCTCAACCTCCATAGAATTCCTCCTTTCTTAACATATGTATTGCAATACCTATTGAAACCTTGATCATATAATAAATTGCTCTGAAAAATGTTATTGATGACCTACCCCCTTTTCTCTCCTCCATTTCCACTCCAACCTCCTTAATTCTCAACCCTCTTTTCTTAAGAATAAAAATTGCCTCTGGCTCAGGATAATCATCGGGATAATATTTTCTCAAGATTTCCACTGCTCTCCTGTTGTAAGCCCTGAAACCTGATGTACTATCTTTTATTCTCTCTCCTAAAAATAACCTGTTGGCAAAATAGAAAATTTTTATTCCAGTTCTCCTGAAAAAAGTTGTTTTATAAGTGGATTGCCCGGCAAATCTTGATCCAATTGCCATATCAGCTTCGTCCTTTAAAATTGGCTCCTCTATCTTTTTTATTTCCGATGGTTTATGCTGTCCATCTCCATCCACCTGAACACAAATGTCATAACCATTTTCCCAGCAATAGATAAACCCAGTCTGAACAGCCCCTCCGATTCCGAGATTCATTGGAAGATCAACAATATTTACAGACTTAAACTCTCCAACTATCTCTGAAGTTCTATCGGTGGAACCGTCATTTATTACAAGAATATCGTGGTCAGGAGCTTTCTTCTGAATCTCCTTAATTACTCCTTGGATGTTTTTCTCTTCGTTATAGGCAGGAACGATAACCAGTTTTTTCATGTTTTCAAAGAAATATTATCTTAAAAAGAATCGGTTTAATCAAGAAATTGAACTTAGACTTTCGGTCAGATCTTCGAAAAGGATCTTAATCAAAGCAGTCACAGGAATGGCAAGAAGCATCCCCATGATTCCAAGAAGTTTTCCACCCATGAAAATGGAAGTCAAAACAATAACAGGGTGCAAGCCTGAGCTTTTCCCTATGATTTTTGGAGATAGAATTAGATTGTCAATACCTTTAACTATTGCAAAAAGGAAAAGGATGAAAATAACAGTTTTTAGAGAGGGTGAATAAGTCAGAGAAACAAGAATTGAAAGAGCCAGGGCTGAATATGTTCCAAGATATGGAATTATATCACCTATTCCACCTATAAAACCAAGGAGAAGTGCGAATGGAACACCTATTATGAGAAGACCTATTGAGTAAAGAATGGCAACGATTAAACATATTGTGAGTTGACCTCTTATAAAGTTTGAAATAAGGGAGTCAAATTTTTCAACTCTTTTCCTCAAATTAGAACTCACATTTTCAGAAAATTTTTTCTTTTTAAAATCAGAAAAATCCTTCAAAAGATAATAGGTAAAAAATGGTATTATGAAAAGATAGAGAATGAAAAGTATCAGATTATTTATGTTTCTAAAGAGAAAAGAGCCAATTGATGGAAAGGCGTTTATTATAGCAGGGATACTATCTTTAATATTACTAATTATTTGATTCCTGATCTCATTCACAATTCCTCCTTCTCCTTTTGGCTTGCCCCTTAGGACTGGCTCAAGAAAAGAAACCGCTCGGTCAAGAAAATCCGGGAATGAGGAGAAAAATTCCTTAACCTGAGAGATAATGGTGGGAAGGAAAGAGGAAAATATGATAACAAGGATGAGGATCATTAAGAAAACTGTTAAAAGGGGACCACCATTTTCCCCGAGAAAGGTTTTTGAAAGTTTAAAACTTAAAGGTTCAAGAGCGTAATAGAGATAAAAGGAAATTATAAGAGGGAAAAATATCTTGCTGAAATATTTAAAAAGGATAAGAGAAATTGTCAGGACTAATAAAATAATAGAGAATCTGACAATTATAAATATCTTCTCTTGCTTTATCATCAATTTTTACTTTTAATTAAAGCAACTCCTCTCCAGCTGTAATCGAGCCCAGAAATTAAAACAAAAAAGAACGTGAGAAAGTAAAGAGGGATAAGGAAAGACAATGTCTTTGAAAGAGCATTACCAAGTAAGACAAACCCAGCTGTTACAGCCTCTGCACCAGTTGTTAGTTTTCCCCATATTGAAGGAGAAAATGTTTTTACATTCTGGAAAATTCTAAGGAACAAAGCTCCTGATATTATGATAAAATCTCGGGCTAAAACAGCAAAAACAAGCCATTTTGGTATTCTGTTTGAGTTGGCAATTTCTGGAAATGAGAGGGTTATAAAAGTGGCGAGCATTAGAATCTTATCTGAGGCAGGATCAAGAATTGCCCCAATAGGACTTCTCTGATTAAATCTCCTTGCAACAAAACCGTCAAGACCGTCTGTAAGAGCAGCTATGGAAAAAAGAACAAAGCTTACTTTAAAATCCCCGTTGAGGATGAAAAATATGAGAAAAGGAACAAGTATTAATCTAATAAGTGTTATTTTTGTAGCTAAAGTAAACTTTATCATTTTATTTAATTATAAATTCCAATAAAGGAGAGAAAGATTTTTGTCTCTCTCCCCTCTCTTTTTTAACAAAATTTTTTTACTCTAATTTCCCTGCTTTTGCAACAAATTGATCTTTTACCTGAACAACTGCCTCCTCTGTTGCCTCTCCAAGAATTGTCTCCCTGAAGTCAGAAGATTGCATATCAATTACCATACCTCCTCCACCACCTCTTCCTCCAAGAAGTCCGCCAAGAAGAAGACCTGATCTCTTGGATTCACCAGCTCCCTTTGCAACAGCCATAATTTCTCCTGTATCAACATCTATCATTCTCGCATTTATAACAACCTTAGCCTTTGTCTTCTTTGTTCCAATTGCTCCAACTCCGAATCTCTGAGACCACGCACCTCCTCCAACTCCAACCTGTTTTGTGTCTGTTCCAAATGTTGTAATGGAGCCAATTATTATGTATTTTACACCAAGGATCTTCCCTATTTTTGCCGCTGTTTCCGGGTTTGCTCTGTCAGAAGTAGAAAAATCCTGCTCTGCAAGGATTTTATCAAGGGCTTTCCTTTCAATAACTCTGTAAGTTCCATCATTCACAAGCTCTGTTACAAGCATATCTGAAATTCCTTTGCCAATATCCCAGTTCCAATCCCACCATTTCTGGATCGCGGCAAAGTCAAAATCAAAAACTGCAACCCTCGGTCCTTTTGCAAGGGAAAAAACAGGGAAAACTATCAAAAAAGCCGCCAAAATCAAAAAAGTTCTTTTTAATGACTTCATACCTTAACCTCCTTAATAAATAAATATACATCTTTTCTCTATCTAATGCAAAACACAAAACCCCTGAAGAATAAAAACTGGGGGAAAGCTGTCCCTCTTTGAAAAGCTCTCGTCCTGTAAGGGAAATCTCTTCCTTTCTTAAGGTAAACCTCTTTCCAGCCATAATAACCATAAACATTCTGCCAGCTCTCATACTTATAAACACTTTTCCAACCTTCATACCTGTAAACTGATTTCCATCCGTGATAACCATAGAAATCTTGCCAGCTGCTACCTTTTTTGTAGCTATAATAATCTCCCATTAAAGGAGAAAAAATCAGGAAGAGAAGAATTGGTAATAATAAAGTTAATCTTTTCATGTTAACCTCCAATTTTTTTGTATCAAAAAACATGCCAATTTAAAAACCCTTTCTGATAAGGAAATTTTCTTTCTTTCCATGTCCTATTTTTGAAACTATTGTCTCCTTTAAATCAACTTTATTCCTTTTCTTTTAGCCATTCGATAATGTATCTTGAAAACTCTCTAAGATCATCAAGGTTTTGAAGACTTTCAAAGAGTTTTTCTGCGTCGAGCTCATTCGGAAGATAATCATGAATGATTCTATTCCTGAAAGATGGCATCCTTTTTATCTTTTCAGCAAAATCCTTTGGTGTAATTCCTGCTTCAGCAAGGGCTATAATTGCCTATGCTTCACTTTCTCTTATTTTCCATAAAGAAAGGACTGGGCAATATGAACTGATATCCTTGTCAAGTCTTGAATTGCACATGCTAAATTGTATTTTATGGATTTTATCTTAATTGAATTTTCTCTATTTAAAAAAAATTCCTTCGATTCAACAGAAATGACCTGATATCAGCAATTTGTCTCTCGATATTTTCGATGTATTCCATTATTCTATCAACTCTTAGAAATTTCTTTTCCATTCAACAACTTCCTCAATTCTTCTGATAATTATCCTTTCACTCTCCCTAAGAAATGGCTTTAACTCAAAGAATCTCATTATACAAGAGGTCTCAAAATCAACTCTTGCCATTTTATCCTCCTCGACTAACAAGATTCCATCCCTTAATACCTTTCATTTCATTACAAATGGTAAAACATTTAAAATTCTTATATCTACCTTATCAGTGTGGAGTTCGGTTATCAATTTAGATGTAATCTCATTTTCTTCCTTTATGTATTGTGGAATGCTTAAAGTTTTTAAATAGACAGCAATATCAACATCACTCTCAGGGTGTATCATCCCCTTTGAATAGGATCCGTAAAGATAGATGAAAAGAAAATCTTTATCTTTTTTTAGAATTTCTCTTATAACCTTAATTAATTCCCCTCTCTTTATCTCTACTTAATTAAATCACTTCCTCTTCCAAAAATCAACATCTCGATCCCAACGAAAAGAAAATTTTAAAATGGGAAAAAGGGTTTTAAAATTAATTTGGAGCATAAAAATGGAAGAGGAGAAAAGATGTAGGTAAGGGATAGAAAGGGGAAAAAGAGGGAAATAACGAATTTCCAAAAAATCGGTTTCTCTTTCATAGCAATCTCCCCAAAAAATTATTCCATAAGCCTGAGATTTCTGGAAGCTCTTATTTTAAGAGTTTCCAGAGAAAAAATAAAATTTTAAGGAGGTTAAGCCATGTCAGAAAGAGTTCTTCTCGAAGCAAAAAGGCTAATTGAAGAGAACCTTCCTTACGAGGAGGTGGTTGAGAGGCTTAAGGAAAACTTCTCTGATCCTACTGTCTGGGAAATAATGGTTATCTATTCCGGCACAAAGTAAAAGAGTAGAAAAAAAAGTAAAAAGAAAAATTTAAGAGGAAAAAAATGAAAGGGTTAGTTTTTATATTTTTGCCTGAATCTGTAAAAAAGGATTTTGTTTATCATCTTGGGGTTGTCTATATTCAGGCATTTTTGAAGAAAAAAGGAATAGAATCTTTTCAGTTCGTTCCTGAGGAAAGAATGGGTTTGGAAGAGTGTGCTGAAAGAATAGTTGATATGGACCCTTCAGTGGTTGGTCTTACAATTTATGATTACAATTATTATCTTGTGCAGCTAATTTCAAAAATTTTAAAAAGGAAGAGAAAAGATTTACCCATCCTTGCTGGAGGTCCATCAGCTACCTTTTCCGATATCTTGATTCTTGAAGACAATCAATTCATAGATATCTGTGTCAGGGGAGAGGGGGAGGAAACTGTCTATGAGCTAATTTCTGATTACTCAGAGAACGGATTTTTCAAAAATTTAGAAAAAATAAAGGGGATAACATTCAGAAAGAATCGAAATATTATAAGAAATCCAGAAAGATCCCTGATAATGGATTCGAAAAAAATGCTGAGCTTGACATTCTCCCATCCCCTTTCTTAGAGGGTATATTAAAGGGTGCTGAGGAAACAGGGATCCTCACATCAAGGGGTTGCACCTTCAAGTGCACATATTGTAATTTCACCGCCATATCAAGGAATAGAATAAGATATCACTCAGTTGAAAGGGTTATTGATGAGTTAAAAGTGATTAATGAGAGCCTTTTAGAAAAGGATTCAAAAGAAAAAGTTGTTACTATTTATGATGATGCATTTACTCTTAATATTCATAGGGCAAAGGAGATATGCAAAAGAATAATAGAGAAGAAATTTTGCTTTAAACTCACATGCGAGACAAGGGTTGACAGAATGAATGACGAACTCCTTGAACTTATGGCTGAAGCAGGATTTAAAAGAGTCTCCTTTGGTCTTGAGATTGCAGTCCCTGAAATCCTCTGATTACAGGGAAGAGAGAGAATTTATTCAAAAAATTGAAAAATATGTCAAAAAAACCGAGGAATTAGACATGACACCGACTGTAAGTATAATTCTCGGACTACCTGGAGAAAAATTGAAGGATGGAATAAGAACAGTGAAATTTGTTGAAAGTCTTGGAGTTGATTTTTATGCTCACAATTTACTCCAGATATTTCCTGGAACTGAACTTTTTGAAACCCATAGAAAATTTGGGATAAGGATTGAAAAGGGTTCATCTCTTCTTCCTTTTGAAACCCTCTATTCGTATGATGTATCGAAGGTCCCCTTTGGGAAAAATTCAACAGTTCATGACGAAATATACAGGACTGTTTCCACAATAATAGGGAATATGGTGAATGCAAAGGAAAGGATAAAAAGAAGTTCCAATCTTTTTTCTGATTTCATTATTAAAAATCTGATTCCTGAAGAATCTATTATAGAATGGTTATCAAAAAACTCCCTTATACTTTCAAATGTTCTTTTTTTATTCAGCAAAGGGGAAGTGAAGAGGGAGGAAATTATAAAAAAAAATGATAAGCTCAGGTTTTCCATCTAAAAGATTCTATTTCTTAAAATTCACAGGAAAGTTCAATAGAATATCCCCTTCTTCCAAAAAATTCCAGCTCCTGACCCCAGAAGTATACAAATGGAATATTTATTTCTCTCTAACTCCATTCCACATCTTTAAATACCCTGAAAACAAAAAACTTTACGATTACTTTAAAGTCCTTTATTTATATAGAAAATAAAAAGGACATTGAATATTTTGAAGAATTTGTTTGTGAAATGCTTGATGAGAAGGGAAGGATTAAAAAAGAAATTTTGAATTTTAAAGGGTGTTTTTTAAATGGATGTATCTTCCAGAGAGAATGTCCTGCCATGAATATTCAGAAAATCGTTATTGAAGAAAATCTCTCACTGAAAACATGTCTTTATGGTGATGTGATTGGATATGTGGGAGATAATCCTTCAGATGTTCAGAAAAAATTTATGGAAATCTTCAGAAAGGAGGAGAAGAGAATGCAGTTCGTGTTCTGTTAAAGAATTTTGCTCAAAGTGTCCATTTTTAAAGTATCCCTTGAAGGATAAATATTGCAGAATTAGAAAAGAAAATCCATTTGTCTGGAAGATTGTGGAGTTTTTAGAGATTTAATCGAGGATGCCAGGTTTACTTAAAGAGTGAACTTTTTTTTATACCTCTTCCATCTACTCTCCATTTCTTTCATTAGCTCTTTGAAATCTTTATCTCCTCTTAAATTTTCAAGATAAGGATCATTTTTGAAGAGGGCATAATTCTCATTCCCAAGATTTATTGAAGCTCTCAACCATTTCAATGTAGAATATTTATCTTCTTTAAGCGCGTAGCATGTAGCAACTCTGTAAGCCCTATCGGGATCATTAAAGAAAAATGGCTCTGCATTTTTCAGAATCTCATCAGCTTTATCAAATTTCCTTTCCCTCGAGTAAACTGTTGCAAGAGAAAGAAGCAGACCTCTTTCATTGGAATATTTCTGAATGCTATTCTGGAGTAATTTTTCAGCCTCTTCAAGTTTTCCTGAATAGGAAAGGGCAATTCCCATGTATGAAAGGGCAAAGGAGTTTTCAGAGCTTTGAAGGATTTTCCTCAATTCCTTTTCAGCCTTTGAAAATTTACCCTGATAAATGTATATCCTTGCTATGTTAATTGATGTGACTAAATCCAGTGGATTTTCTTTTTTAACCTTTTTATATTTTTCAAGAGCTTTATCCAGAAGACCCGAATACTGATAAAGAGACCCAAGAGTTCCATTTACAATCAAATTCTGGGGATTCATCCTGTAAATTTCTGACACCTCCCTGTAAGCTTCCATCTTTCTGTTTTCTTTTATATACAAAGCTGCAAGGATAGAACGTGCCCTCGTATCATTTTTATCAATTTCAAGGGCTTTAAAACACATACTTTTTGCGAATTCCAGGAGTCTCCGGTCAGTAGAAATGCCGTATTCCAGCTGGAAAAGAGTATTACTGGCAAGGGCACTATAGATGGGAGAAAAATTTTTCTCAGAATCAATGGCTTTTAAAAGAAACTCCCTTAAAAGGTCAAGATACTCCTTTCTTGGTTCCTTTATAAAAATGTTGTGCCAGTATATTGAATTCAAGTATAAATTGTAAACTTCAAAGCTGATCTTTTTTACCATGACTGAGTTTCCATTTTCTTTAAAATCAAGTCTCAAAGCATTCATAATGTTCCTGCTCAAATTATACCTCAAGGAGGAAATATCTTTGATATTAAACCTTGATGACCAGATGAGTTCCATTTTTCCATTCTTTGCCCTGAATAGCTTTTAATCAAATTCTATTTTCTCATTACCTCTAATTTCATTCTTGAGAACGAAGCTATTTTTTAATCCAGTCGATTCTTCCTGAGAATAGAATTTTCCTGAATTGGAATCTACTAAAGATAATACACATACAGGATTTACATATGAGATACCCTCAATAATTTCCTGTGTAATGCCCTGAGCTATTGGATCAAGAGAAATATCGTTGGTTTTATTTTCTATAGGAAGGACATAAATAGGTACTGAGGTATCACCTTCAAGTTTTTGCTTTTGGAAAGGATAAATAAAGAGACCAATTGTAAAAAAAGCTCCAAGGACAAATGTTAGCAATTTCTGAACCTTCTCTCTTGATTCTCTTTTCTTTTTCCTTAGCTCCAAAACTGGCTTTACATTTTCGTCATATTCGCATTGAAAGATTTCAAAAATCTCGTCCTTGAAATTCTCTCTCCGATAATTGTAGTTTGTCAAGCATTTTGAAATAATTAAGGAAAAGTAAGGAGAAAGATCCTCCCTTATTTGCCATATGTGGCGAACAGCTTTGGGGCCAAAGACAGAGCTGTAAAACATAGTGGGAGAAGATCTATCCCATGGGGTGTCCTTTGTTGCCAGTTCAAAGACAGTAACCGCAGCGCTAAAAAATCTGCTTTCCAATCCAGATCTCTTTTATTTAAATGCCATGGAGAGGCAAATCTAACAAATTTATAAAATTCAGTTCTATCATCAACTATAGCATTCGCCTTCACCCTGAGAAAATAAACTTTTAGAGGGTCTGTCATCATGAAGTTTGTTATTTTTATATCTCCACTCTTCTCTATTGTTATGTGCTCAGGTCTAACATTTTCATGGAAAATACCTATGTTATGAGCGTAGAAAAGAGCTGTAAATAGTTGATAGGAAATCGAAATAACATCAAAAGGGTCAAGTTGTTTTGGATCATATATTACTTCATCAAGAAATGTTCCACTCAGATTTTCAAGTTCAAGAAAAACTTTACCATACTCTTCCCAGTAATCATAGAGTTTCTGAATATTCCTGTGATTAAGTTTTTTCACCTTTTCAGCCTTTTCAAGTAGTTTATTTTTGATTTCTTAATTCTTTAAAAGATAATCGTTAATCTCCTTTATCCATACCTTTCTACCCTCTTCTTTATTGTATGCCCTGAAAGCTTTTCCATACTCATCCTCAGAAAGGAAAGTATAAACTACAAAATTTTCATCCAATCTTCCCATTTTATCCCCTCCTTTTCTCAAATTTATATTGATTCAAAATATTTCTTATCAATCTTAGTAGTTTTTCAAATGGAAAAGGTTTTCTAATAAATGCTTTTGCCCCGAGTTTTAAAAGCATTTTTATCCTTTCTTCATCAGGAGATCCTGATGAAACAATAACTCTTGCATCTGGATTAATCTCCATAATTTTTTTCATCACATCCTCTCCCTTTAAATAAGGGAGAGAAAGGTCAAGAACAACAAGGCCAACTTCTTTTCTTTTTTCTGCATATCTTTCCACCGATTCCTTCCCATCCTTAGCCAGTAAAACTTGATATCCATAATGCTCGAGCATCTCCTTTGTAACATTCCTTATATCCTCCTCATCATCAACGACCATTATTTTTTCATTCCCCTTCATATCTTTATCCAGCTCCTTTTCTTCTTCAGAACTTTTAATCATAGAAGCGGGAATAAAAATTTTAAATGTTGTCCCCTTCCCAGGAGAACTTCCCACCTCAACATTACCTCCAAGATTCTTTACCACACTCCACACAACGGAAAGACCAAGTCCCACTCCTTTCTCCTTTGTAGTGAAAAAAGATGTAAATATCCTGTTTTTTAGTTCTTCATCCACTCCAATTCCTGTATCAGAAATAGTTATGAAAACATAATTCTCCAACCTGGCTATTTCAATAGTCAACCTTCCACCTTCTGGCATTGCGTCTTTTGCATTTAAACATAGATTTAAGAGAACCTGAAACAGCTCCTGAGGTTCTGCATCAACAAATTGCGGAGTCGAGGACAGTTTTGTCTCAATTATAATATTCTTTTCAAAAACTTTCTCTACGAGATTCTTAAGCTCCTTTACCATTTCATTCATTTCGATAGTTTTCTTACTAACTCTCCCCCCCTTTGCATAACCTAGCACCTGGCTTAAAAGCTGGGATGCTCTGATGGATGCCTTCTCAATTATTTCGAGGGTTGAAGCAAGTTTTGAGGGCTCATCTCTACTCTGCATTTTTGCAAGCTCTAAATAACCAATTATTATGGAAATAACATTGTTTAAATCGTGAATTATCCCAGGAGTAATTGAATAAATAGAGTCTTTCCTCTGGATCTCTATTAGTTTTTTACAAAACTCTTCATACTCGTGATGAAGGAAAATTCCTCTCCCCTTTTCTGAACCCATTTCTATTCCTATATATTAATAATAAGAAAAATCAAAAATCAAATTTAGTAGCTTTATGGTAGCGTAAGATTTATTGTGTAAAATT
>FMSI01053560.1_pt1 | contig 44451 bp, 47 predicted proteins | sample 1504471 | NCBI WGS metagenome assembly FMSI01 (sample SAMEA4475357, study PRJEB15587) | soil metagenome | biome: Soil; feature: Field | place: India | collected 2015-03-11 | depth 0 m
TTAGATAAAGTTGAGTTTTCGGTTCTGGCTGGCTATATGTTTATAGTTTCGGCTGATTTTTGCCGGAAATATAAGCTTATAAACCTTCATCCAGCTTTGCCAGGTGGCCCGGCAGGCACTTGGCAAGAGGTAATATGGAAACTAATTGAGGGTAGGGCAGAAGAGCAAGGAGCAATGGTTCATTTGGTAACCGAAGAACTTGATCGAGGCACCCCTTTAACTTTCTTTTCTTTTTCTTTAACTGATAAAAAATTTAAGTCTTACTGGGAGGACCTTGATTCTCGGCTTAATGAAATGGATTTAAGCGAACTTGAAAAAACCGTAGGCGAAAAGTTGCCACTTTTTCAGAAAATTAGAGAAGAAGGTGTAAAAAGGGAGCTGCCTTTAATTTACTTCACTGTTAAAAAGTTTTTAGAAGGGGAACTTTCAAGTGCGTCAGGTGAACTTGCGATTGAAGCCAAGAGAGCCCTGCCGCTTAACTTAAATTTAGAGATTGAGAGATGGTTAAGTGAGAATTCAAATAGATAGCGACTGTGAAGGACCTATTTCTTTAAACGATAATGCTTTTGAGCTTTGTGAGGCTTTTTTACCTTCTGGCGGCGATTTTTTTACTCAGATAAGCCGTTATGATGATTATCTGGCTGATATTGTAAAGCGTCCGGGTTATAAAGGCGGCGACACCTTAAAATTAATTATCCCTTTTCTTCTTTTGTTTGAGGTAAACAAAGAAAAGGTGCTTGATTTTTCTCGAAAAAATTTAATTCTTCTTGATGACTATGAACTTATAGCTGAAGTTCAAAAGTATTTCCCCTTTTTTTTAATAAGTACTAGTTACAGCGAATATGCTTTGTCGGTAGCGGAAAAAATCAGCATTCCAAAAGACAATGTTTACTCTACTAAAGTGGAATGGGATAGCTATTGTTTAAGCCAGAAAGAAAAAAGGCTTCTAAAATCGTATTATGATGAGATTTTAACTCTTCCTTTTATTGAGATACCCCCGAATGCTGGAAACTTAACTGATTTAACCCTTGATTCCCAGAAGGCTATTTCCCGACTGGAAGAAATTTTCTGGCAGGAAATAATTAATTTATCTGTAGGAAAAATATATTCAGAAGTAAACACTGTTGGAGGACTGGAAAAGGCAAGAGCACTAATAGATGCGCAGACTCGTACTGGCATCCCTTTTGAAAATATTATTTACTTTGGTGACAGTATTACTGATAAGGAAGCGTTAAGGGAAGTTAGGAAGCGGGGTGGGCTGGCAGTAGCAGTCAATGCTAATCGTTATGCTTTAGAGGCAGCTGAATTAGCTGTTTTAACTTCTTCTGTTTATCCCTTGGTTTTTATTTCCTGGCTTTTTTCTCTTGGTGGGAAAGAGAAAGTTCTTAATTTCGCAGGCGGCAGAGCTGAGTTCAGCGACTTTCAACTACCTTCTTTTTTGATAACGAAAAAAGAATTTAAAGTCGTTGACTTAAAAGGAGTTAGCTGGCAAGATTTTTATGTTGAAAGTGAAACTTTTCGCCGACAGCTTAGGGGCAAAAAAATTGGTGGTTTGGGTTAGCTAAGAAAGGAGGCTAAATGGAGAGACTTAAAATTAAGCGGGCAGTGGTCAGTGTTTCCAACAAACAAGGGGTAGTGGAGTTTTGTAAGGAGCTAACTAATCTAGGGGTGGAAATAATATCCACTGGCGGTACGGCAGAGGCATTAAAAAGGGCTGATATTCCAGTGACTGATGTTTCAGCAGTAACAGGTTTTCCAGAAATACTTGAAGGACGGGTAAAAACGCTTCATCCAGCTATTTTGGGCGGAGTTTTAGCTGACAAAAACAAAATTAATCACCTTGAGGAATTGGAAAAGCTGGGGATTACGCCAATCGACCTGGTAGTGGTTAATTTATATCCTTTCAAGGAAGTAACTTCGAAGCCTGGCGTTTCAATGGAAGAAGCAATCGAAAACATTGATATTGGAGGCGTCACTCTTATTAGGGCAGCTGCTAAAAACTACCGTTCAGTAGCGGTTTTAGTTGATAATCACCGTTATGATGAAATAATATTTGAACTTAAACAAAATGATGGATTTTTAAGCGAAGAAACTCGTTACGAGTTAGCTAAAGAGGCTTTTGAACATACAGCTGATTACGATGAAACAATTCATCACTTTTTCGTTGGCGATAGCCTTGGTTTTCCTGCTTTGTTAAATCTCCATTTTGAGAAAGTACAAGATTTGCGTTACGGAGAAAATCCACACCAAAAAGCAGCTCTCTATAGAGAAATTGGGGCTCCTCGCTATACTTTGGTCCACGGCAAGCAACTGCACGGTAAAGACCTCTCTTACAATAACATTTTGGATATGGATGCTGCTTGGGCAACAGTTCGTGAATTTGAAGAGCCGGCTTGCGTGATTGTTAAGCATACTAATCCTTGTGGAGTCGCAGTTGCCTCTGATTTACTTAAAGCTTACGAGAAAGCTTATGCTTGCGACCCAGTTTCTGCTTTTGGCGGTATTGTTGCTTTAAATCGTGAAGTGGATGAAGAAATAGCCAAAAAGTTGGCGGAAATTTTTTACGAGATTATTATTGCTCCTGCTTTTTTAGAAGAAGGACTGGAGATACTGGTCCAGAAGAAAAACCTTCGCCTAATTTATATGGGGGAAGACCATCCAGGTGGCTTCTGGGGGAGAGAATATCGGCGCATAGAAGGTGGCCTTCTTGTCCAGGATTACGATGTGATTCGAGAAGCTCGGAACGAAATGACGGTTCCGACCGAGAGAAAGCCAACTGAAGAAGAATGGAAAGATTTGCTTTTCGCCTGGAAGGTGGCGAAAAATGTTAAGTCAAACACAATTGTTTTAGCTAAAGACCTGGCAACAGTGGGTATTGGAGCCGGACAAATGAGCAGAATTGACGCTTTCTGGATTGCTTCTCGCAAATCAAGTGGGAAAGACAGGGGAGCAGTTTTAGCTTCAGATGCATTCTTTCCCTTTCCAGATGTTGTAGAATCTGCAGCCCAGGTTGGAGTGACAGCTATAATTCAACCAGGTGGCGCTATGCGCGATGAGGAATCAATTGAAGCTTGCAATAAACACGGCATAGCTATGGTTTTTACTGGTCGCCGCCATTTTAAACATTAATAGTTAGAATTTTGGTTTAAAAAAATATTGTTATGAACTTAAAGAGTGGGTTTTGGTTTTCTCATTTCTATTCTTGCTGGCTTTTGTTTTCTGGCCAAGTTCTAACCAGGGTGAAGTTTTAGGTTGGCTAAAGTATAAAGATGAAGTTTTTTGGCAGTACCACCAGAACTTCTTTTGGTTGTTCCTACAGCTACTCACCCGGCTGGCAATTTTCCTCTGGCGAAAGTGAAAGAAGTTTTAGTTAAACCGGGAGAAGGGTTCAAAGAAAACCAGTTGTTGATTGTGTCAGAAAGCGAATCGGTAGAGGTTTTCCTTGAGCAAGCTAAGGCAAGTTTAGCCTTGGTTAAAGCGTGAAAGAGACTTCTTGAAAAGAAAAAAGAAGAAATAGAGAATAGTCTTTCTGAGGGAAGGGAAAACAAGATTAAAATAATTATTGCTGAAAGCAAAGCAAAAGTTGCTTTTCAAAAAGGAGTTAATCAGTCAAAAGAGGTGCTTTCGAAAGTTAGTCAGAAGTTGAAAGAGATACGAGCTGTCAAGAAGAAACTACAATCAGCGTTGGCATGACTTGTGGAAAGGATTTAATATTTGAAATCAAATTAAAGAGACTGAAAAGCTTTCAGACAGCGTTTTTAAAAGCTTTTACATATATTTGACCAAAAAAGACTTTGGCTACCAATCATTACATGGACGAACCTGAACATTGTCACCATTTGGCTTTCAATTTTGAAGGTAAGATAATGGCCGACGGGTCACCACAAGATAAAAAAGAAGAAAGGCTAGATTTTAATCTGTGAGTTTAAAACACCAGAAGTAGATGGACTCTTCTCTTATACTAAAAGCTCTTCTCTTTGCGAGGAAGTTTATCTTTATTATCTTTATGGGGCAACTGTTCACATTGTTTTGAATGATTATTCACTGCTCGATGCATTAAGAAAGATTTAAAAAAATTAACAATAAAGGTTGAGAGCATAGAAAAAGTCGCTGCTTCTTTAGAAGATGTTTTTGTCAGTTTAGCTTCAGAAGCCCGAAAAGTCTGAAACACCTTTAAAGGACTCATCTTGGTTTAGCTGATATAAGTGGGGAAAAATAAGTTGTTAAGTTATAATTTATTGTCATTGTGTTTGGGAAATATATCCTGGAGAAACAATTATTAACTAAAAACGAGCTTCATTCCAAAGGTTTTTTTGCGAGTTTTCCTATGAAGTTATTAGCCCTTTTTCTTATTTTTTTATTCTTTTTAGCTGGTTGCCAAAAAAAAGAGAAAAAAGCGCCTCCGCCTCCTAAGCCTTTATTAGTTCAGTTTAAACTGGAGAAATTTAATTTCTATGCCGAAAACTTGCCAGATGAGGCGGCTCAAAACCGAACAGCTCAAGAAATGGCCGATTTTATTCAGTCTTTTTATAATTCTCTCTACTTTAACCCTGACAATTTTAAAAAGGAAGCTAATCGCCAGGTGGCGGCAGAATACTTCAATTCTTTAGCCTTGAAAAAGTTTCAAGCCGGGAAAATAGCGATAAAGAGTTTATTCAAAATAAAACCGTTTTTGCGGAAAATAATGCTCGGTCAGGGCAAAATTGAAAACTTGGGGATTTATCAGGACAAAAACACCAATGATTTTATTGGAGTGGCTGAAGCGGAAATAAAGGCGGTGTATCTTTTAAGCGACGGGAAAAAAGTGGAGCTTGTTCACCAGGGCGAGTTTGTTTTGAAGGGTCAAACGGAAAACTTTAAAATCGAAGAGTTTAAATTTAACGAGAAAGTGAAAACTCATGAGAAGCCGAAGAAAAAAGAGTAAATTCAGCTTATTTTTTAGAGGCTTTGAGTTTGAGCCAAATGTTTTTCTTATTGTTTTACTCTTGGTTTTTATGCTGGTAGTTTTGATTGGTTGTCAAAAAAAGGTAGAAAAAGAAGTCAAAATCCCCAGTTTTAATTTTGAAAGCCAGACTCAACATTTAGTTGCTCAACCGGGTGTCGTTCGCTTACTTTTACTTGGTAGTGACTCTCGAAGCGAGAGTATTGAGGGACGAAGCGATTCAATTATTTTAGTTCAGCTTGATACTGAGAAAAAAAGAATTTCGCTGGTTTCTTTTCCTCGCGATTCGCGAGTTTTAGTTCCTGGTTATGGCTACAACAAAATAAACTCGGCAATGGCTTTAGGTGGGCCGGAACTTACTGAAAAAACAGTGGAGAGTCTTACTGGCCTTCCGATTGATTTTTATGCAGTTACTACTTTTATTGGCTTTAAGAAAATAATTTCAAAGTTGGGAGGGGTAAATATTACTCTTGACAAGCCCATTAATGATCGCTGGGCAAAAGCTTATCTTCCCGCTGGTCCCCAGCAGCTTAGCCCGTCTGAGGCTTTAGCTTTTGCTCGGGCGCGTCACCTTGAAGGCGGAGATTTAACCAGAGCTTTTCATCAACAGCAGATTTTGAAAGCTCTTTTTTCTCAGCACTCTAAAATTTTAAGCTGGGCAAAATTGCTTTTTTATCTTCCAATTATTTTCAAAAACTGCCAGACCAATCTTAATTCCTGGGATACTTTTCTTTTACTTCAAGCTGCAAGCGAAGTACCCTCTCAATCCTTCGAACATTTAGTTTTGAAAGGTAGCACCGGTTCTCGAGATGGGGTTAGCTATGTTTTTCTTAATGAGAAGTTCCAAAAAGATGTATTCGACCGACTTAAGCAGCGAAAAAGCCTCGCTGATTTAGTCAAACAATAAATTTATAATAGGATTTTGGCGTTTTTTCTTTCCTTTTCAACAAAATCAATGAAAGCTTTTTGAGCCTGATTTAAGCTCGTTTTTGTTCGGAAAACCAGGAAGATATCTCGCTTTATTGCTTTTTTAAGTGGGACTACGGCTATCAAATTAGAAAGAGCGGCTGTTCGAGCAGCCCAGCGGGAAACGACGGAGAGTCCTAGTCCAGCTTCCACGGCAGTAAGAATGGCTTGGGTGCTACCAAGTTCAATTACTACATTCAAGTCTTTTAAGCTTAAGCCTTGTTTTTTTAATGCTTGCTCAAAAGTTTTTAAAGTTCCAGAACCAGCTTCTCTGATCAGGAAGGGAAATTTAATAGCTTCTTCTAGGGAGACGCTTTTTTTTCTGGTTAAAGGGTGTTTTGGGGGTGTAATTAAAACCAACTCATCAGGAAGGAACTCTTTAAAAGAAATTTGAGGATTGGGGAAAGTTGTGCCGACAAACCCAAGGTCAATTTCCTGTTCAAGGAGTTTCTTGATGATTTCCAGAGAGTCACCAATTTCGATGAGAATTTTAACTTTTGGGTGCCTTTTCTTAAATATCGAAACTAGAGAAGGCAGGATGTACTCTCCTGGAATGGTGCTGGCTCCAATTATTAGCTGGCCTTTAATCTCTTTTGAAAGAGAAGATATTTCCGCTTCTAACTCTTCTTCGATTTCCAGGATTTTTTTTGCTTTGTTTAGGAGGATTTCTCCTGCTAGAGTCAGGCTTAAATACTGAGTGCTCCGATCAATTAAAGGTTGACCATACTTTTTCTCTAAAGCTTTGATTTGGAAGCTAATGGCTGGCTGGCTGAGTTTTAGTTTTTCAGCCGCCTTAGAGAAGCTTTTTTTCTCAGCTACAGTCAGAAAAGTTCTTAGGTAATCGAAGTTCATTTTAGCAACCTTTTTATAACTCAATTAAATTTATTTTATAATTGTTGATATTGCAAGAAATTATTTATTCAAAATGAAAAGGAGTGAAATGGTTAAATTAACTCATCTGGTTAAAAAAAGTGGCTGAGCTTCCAAAATAGGTCCGGCGGACCTATCTAAAATTTTGGACAGTTTTGAGTTTGGTAAGGATCAAGAAGTCTTAGTTGGGTTGGATACACCCGACGATGCTGCTGTTTATCGGCTTGGTTCAGGAAAGCTTTTAGTGCAAACGGTGGACTTTTTTACCCCTGTCGTAAATGATCCTTATCTTTTTGGTCAAATTGCGGCAGCCAATGCTCTTTCTGATATTTATGCGATGGGAGGGCGACCGCTGGTAGCTTTAAATATTGTTGCATTCCCTTGCAGACTGGATTTTTCCCTTCTGACAGAAATTTTGCGGGGTGGTAAAGAAAAAATTGAGGAAGGTGGTGCTTTCATTATTGGTGGTCATTCAGTAGATGATGATGAACCCAAGTACGGTCTGGCCGTAACCGGTGAGGTTGAGGCAGACAAACTAACTACTATTGAACAGGCTCGACCGGGTGATAAGCTTGTTTTAACCAAGCCTTTAGGTTTGGGGATTTTAGCTACTGCTTTAAAAGCTGATTTCTTAACCGAAGAAGATATCGAAGAGGCGATATCTAACGCAACTTTCCTAAACAAAGGGGCAGCGGAAGCTGCAGCCAGAGTAGGAGTAAAAGCTGTTACAGACATAACAGGATTTGGTCTTTTAGGTCATCTTTATCAGATGGTTAAAGCGAGCAAAGTTGGTGCGGAAGTTAGTTTAAAAGAAATCCCTTACTATAAAAAGTCAGTTGAATTTATCGACTCCGGGATAACCCCGGCGGGACTTCATGATAACCGTCGTTTTTTGGAAGAGAAAGTTGAAATTGATCCTGGCTTAAACGAAACTTTGGTTGATTTGCTTTTTGACCCGCAAACTTCTGGGGGTTTGTTGATCGCGGTTTCTGAGAATAAATTAAACCAGCTACTCGAGTTTTTGAAAGGTCAATCTCCAGTTGCCAAAGTTGTTGGTCAGGTTGTGGCCGGGGATTCTAAAATAAGAGTCAAATCTTAGAGCCCTTTTCCAATTTTAAAAGTTATTAAAAAAAGTTAATCCCTATCTCCTCTATTTATAAATAAATTTTATTTGATTTATAAATTAAACTTTGATACGATTGTTTCAAATTTTCAAAAGGAGTGATGAAAATGGCTGACTGGTGTCAAATGTGGGAGGCTTTAGGGTTGAACCTTGAAGCTCACGACCAACTTTTAAACGCTTTGCCACCCATCTATCAGGAGGTTTATCTCGACCAGGAAAATCGACCGGAAAAGATGGATTACTTCGATCTTGTGGTTACTGAAATTCATGGTTTGCGAATTAAAGAGCTACAAGATATTAAATCTAATGGCGGCAAGATAGTTGGGACTTTTTGTGTTTATGTGCCTGAGGAAATTGTTTTAGCGGCTGGAGGGACTTGCATTGGGCTTTGTGGCGGTGTAGATGTAGGCGCCGATGAGGCTGAAAAAGTTTTGCCTCGTAACATATGCCCTTTAATCAAGTCTTTTATGGGATTTAAACTGAGTAGGATTTGCCCTTATTTTGAGTCGTGTGATGTAGTCGTTGGGGAGACAACATGTGATGGAAAAAAGAAAGCCTTTGAGGTGCTTTCAGATTTTACCAATGTTTATGTTATGGAAACACCTCAAAGAAAAGAGGAGTCTGACAGGACTCTGTGGTTTTCGGAAGTTAAGCGGTTTAAAGAAATGATAGAGGATTTAACCGGGAACAAAATCACCGAAGAGGGCTTAATGGAAGCGATTAGAAAAGTTAACAACAAGCGAAAAGCTTTACAGAGACTGGCAGAACTTAGAAAAGCAGACCCGCCTCCAATCAGCGGTAAAGATGCTCTTTTGATTGAGCAGATAGCATTTTATGACGATGTCGAAAGATTTACTCAAAAAGTAAACGAGCTTTGCGATGAGCTAGAGGAAAGAGTAAAACAGGGAGTTGGAGTAGTACCCAAAGGAACTACCAGAATTGTTGTTTCGGGCACTCCGATGGCAATCCCTAACTGGAAGGTGCCCCACATCATCGAAACTAGCGGCGCAGTGATTGTAGCTGAGGAACTATGCACGGGCTTGCGCTATTTTCAGGATTTAACACCTGAAGCTAATGGTTCAGTTGAGGCAATGCTTAAGAATATTGCTGAGCGTCATATAGGCATTGACTGTGCAGTTTATACTCCCAACACTGAGCGAGCTGAAAAAGTAGCTAGATTATTTAGAGAATATGGTGCTCATGGTGTTGTTCATTATGTACTATCGTTTTGCGACCCCTATGCTGTGGAGTCTTACCAAATAGAGAAAGTTGCTAAGAAGGAGAACATTCCTTTGCTCAAAATTGAAACAGATTATAGCCAGGAAGATGTTGGGCAGCTTAAAACGAGAGTTGAAGCCTTTTTAGAGATGCTTAAAGGTTGATGGTTGCTCAAAAGATATTTGGTGGTTTAGATATAGGTTCTCGAACTGTTGCTCTGGTAGAAATCAGGAATGGAAGCCATTCCTATCAGGTAGAAGAAACTTCTCACTCTCCTTTAAGGGTGGCACAAAAGCTGATTGAAGGCAGGGAATACTCTTTGCTGGTAGTCACTGGCTACGGTCGGCATGCGGCTCGGGCAAAGTTTGCTCATGATGTGGTTACAGAGATTAAGGCTTATGCTATAGGAGCACATCATCTTTACCCTGATGTCAGAACTATTCTGGATGTTGGCGGTCAGGATACTAAAGTAGTTTTGCTAAATAAAGAAGGCAAAGTGATTGACTTTCAAATGAATGAGAAGTGTTCGGCCGGTACGGGAAAATTTTTAGAAGTGATGGCTAAAGCTTTGGGTTTTTCGCTTGATGAATTTGGAAGAGAGGCTCTTAAAGCCAAGAAGATTATAAAAGTTTCTTCAATGTGCACAGTTTTTGCTGAATCAGAAGTTGTTTCGCTTCTTCATGAGGGCGAGGATAGAGAAAACATTGCTTTTGCTATTCATGCTTCTATTGCTGAGAGAGTTGCTGGCTTGCTAAAAAGAGTTGGAGTAATCGAACCTCTTTTGTTTGCCGGCGGGGTTGCTAAAAATCCTTGCATAGTGGAGTTGCTTCAGAAAAAAATCAAAAAGGAGGTGATAGTTCCCGAAGAACCGCAAATAATAGGTGCTTTTGGCGCTGCGGTATATGCTTCAGGTAAAAGATTTGAGTAAGAAATTTTGTGGAGGTGAAAGGACTTGAAAAAAGAGTACGGGTTAATAGCAATTGCGGGCTTAATTATTGGAGCTCTGGTCGTTTACTTAATGAAGGCAGGCAACCCACCAAACATGGGAGTTTGTATTGCTTGCTTTGAAAGAGATATAGCTGGAGCTATCGGACTTCACCGAGCCAATCTTGTTCAATACATGCGCCCAGAAATAATCGGGATTGTTTTTGGAGCTTTAATCGCTGCTCTAGCTTTTAAAGATTTTAAACCAACTTCAGGTTCTTCTCCTTTAATCCGATTTATGCTGGGAATGTTTTCAATGATTGGAGCTCTAGTTTTTCTTGGTTGTCCTTTGAGAATGACTATAAGATTGGCTGGAGGAGACCTTAATGCCTTACTGGGTCTTTTTGGTTTTATTGGCGGCATTGCTATTGGGACAATTTTTTTGAAATCCAATTTTGATTTGGGTGCGGCAAAAAAATCATCATCTTTTGAATCTTATATCCTTCCTTTGATTATGCTGTTTTTACTTCTTTTGCTCCTCTTTAAACCAGTTTTTAATGTCAAAGCTGGAGGACCGATTTTCTTTTCGACAGAGGGGCCGGGCTCCAAGCATGTTTTGCCTCTCATTGGTTTAGTAGCTGGCTTGTTGGTCGGTTTTTTGGCCCAAAGAACTCGCTTGTGTTTCGCTGGTGGGGTACGGGATTTAATTCTCTTTCGAGAGTTTTACCTTTTGCTTGGTTTTATTGTTATCTTTGCGACCGTTTTGGTTGGCGACCTCATTTTTGGGTTCTTTAAACTTGGTTTTGAAGGACAGCCAATTGCCCATTCTGATCATTTGTGGAACTTTTTAGGCATGGGTTTAGTTGGTTTAAACGCTGTTTTGCTCGGCGGATGCCCATTGCGCCAGTTAGTATTGGCAGCTCAAGGTAGCGGCGATTCAGCTTTAACTGTTTTAGGCTACATTGTTGGAGCTGGTGTTGCTCATAATTTTATGCTGGTTGGCTTTCCTCCGCCTGTTCCGCCAGCAACTGGCCCAAGTGGAGTATTGATTTATGGTAAGGTAGCAGTAATTGTTGGTATAATCTTTTCACTACTGGTCGGTTATTTTAATCTGGCTAAAGAAAAATAAAATTTCGGCGGTGATTTAGTTGAAAGAAGTAGATGCTCGGGGCTATCCTTGCCCTCAGCCAGTTTTGCTTACCAAGAAACTGGTTGATGAAGGAGAAAAAGAAATTCTGGTGTTAGTTGATAATCGCGGTTCGGCTGAGAATGTAGCTCGTTTTGGGGAAAAATCAGGTTATCGGGTGGAAATTAAAGAAGAAAATGGAGACTTTAAGGTTTCACTCAAAAAAGGCGCTAATGAGTTGATTGTGGAGACTACGGATGCAGTAGAGATAACTTGTGAAACTGGTAATTGGAAACTTCTTCATGGAAAGACTCTTTTAATCTCAACTGATTCTTTGGGGCGAGGAAGCGAAGAACTCGGTAAGATTTTGGTTAAAGCTTTGCTTAATACTCTTTCTGAAAACGAAAACCTTCCGGAGAAAATTGTGTTGGTTAATTCAGGAGTGAGGCTGGCTTGTGAGGGTTCTGATGTTCTTGAAGCTCTTCAAACTGCAGTTAACAAAGGAGTAGAGCTTTTAGCTTGTGGTACTTGTTTGAACTATTTTAAACTAACTGAAAAGTTAAAAGTAGGACGGATTTCCAATGCTTACGAGATTTTAAATGTTTTGCTGGAGTCTCAAATAGTTCCTTGGTCTTGATTTAGCCAGAACAAAGAAAAACGAATTTTGTTTCAATAGTTGCTAACTATTTAAAACCTAGTTATTATTAAACGCTATGGTTAAAAACAGAACTGCAGCCCAGGTTCTAAATGACACTTTTTTTTTATTCCAGACGCTAGCCCTTCGAGTTTTTATCGCTTTGTTTTCCCTTTGAGATATTTTCGTCAGCAAGGTTATTTTCCTCGTTTATCAGCTGTTATCCAACCTCAGTATTTTGAAAAGGGCCGAGTCTTCTTTTTTCAGCGGGTTGCCGATCGGAGTCTTTTTGATTTGAGTTTAGCAATAAAAAGTCAACCTCGAGCAATGGTTTTTGACCTTGACACTTATATTGAGCCCCCACCCTACCATCCTAATTACAATTTTTATGCTTCAATGCGTCCTTATTTGGAAATGGTAATTCAGAGTTCAACTATGGTTACAGTGCCAACACCAAAGTTAAGGGAGGAGCTTAAAGGGCTTAACGAAAATATTTTTGTTCTACCAAATAAATTAAGTTCTGACATTCTCGAAAGTTCAAAGAATGCCAAAAAAACAGAACTTAAAAAGGAGGCAGGCTTACCTAATAACTCAATTGTTCTGGGTTGGGCAGGAGCGCCTTTTAGCTTGCATGAACTTAACTTTTTAGGGAGGGTACTGAAGCGATTATTTGAGAAAATTAACCACCTTTACTTTGCTGTCTGGGAAAGCCAGCCGGGCTTTCTTCAGATACCTAAAGAGAAAGTTGTTAAGTTTGATTTTCTGCCTTTCTTTTCTTACCTGGTTTCTTTGGGTATTGTTGATATAGGTCTTGCACCTTTTGAAAACACTCTTTTTAATCAATGCAAGTCGGGTAGGATGATTTACGAATATGGTTTGGTGGGGGCAAGTGTGATAGCTCAAAATATCGAACCGTATAAACGATTAGTTGAAAGTGGTGCCCCTATCAACCTAGCAGGAGCTGAAAAAGAATGGGAAGAAAAGTTGACTGAGTTGATTGAAGACGACAAAAAAAGAGCAGCTGAAGGTGCTAAAGTGAAAGAATGGGTGAAAAATAACTGCTTTTTTAAGGATGAAGAAAAGGAATGGCAAGAGTTTTTAACCAAGCTTAATGGGGTTTTAGAATGAAAAAAGAGCGGTCAGTTTCAATAGTAATACTTACTCATAATAACCTTTTTTATACCAAACAGTGTATTGAGAAGTTAGAGGAAACGACTGATAACTATGAATTAGTAATCGTTGATAATGCCTCAACCGACGGAACAATTGAGTACCTTCAAGAACTGGAGAAGAAAAAGAAAAACTTGAAACTGGCTTTTAATAGAACCAATAAGGGTTTTGCTGCTGGTTGCAATCAGGGCGTTAGAATGGCGCGTTACGGTTTGGTTTGTCTTTTAAATAATGACATTGTTCCCTTTGCTGGCTGGCTTGATAAATTAAAAGAAGTTATGGAAAAAGGGGTAGGCGCTGTTGGAGCTAAGCTTATTTTTCCCGACCACACACTTCAGCACTGTGGAATTGTTTTTGAACATCGAGAACAGCCGGTGCCTCATTTTTGGCCTTTCCATCGATTCTTTGGTTTTCCAGAAGAAATAGAGGAAGCTAATCAGTTAGAACTAGTACCAGCCGTGACGGCTGCTTGTCTATTAACTACTAAGACGGTCTGGGATCGAGTTGATGGAATGGATGAAGGATATATTATTGCTAATTTCGAGGATGTTGACTTCAATCTCAAACTACGCGAAGCAGGTTTTAAGGTTTTTTATCAACCGGAGGCACGCTTAATTCACTATTGGGGTCAAACGGTAAAGTCAAAAGGAGAGGAGCTCGACTCGCCCCAACGTTATTTTCAAATGAACTTTGAGAGGTTGATGATCAAATGGTATCAGAAGTTAGCTTTAGGATTGGCTCAGGTTTGAAATTTCTAATCCCTTACTTGCACAACTGTGAGTTGTAAATTTGGTTGAATTATGGGAAACAAAAGACTGAATTTTCATTTTCCAACTCCCGAGAAAGAAGTTTTTTACCGTATCCTCCAACCTTTTAGGTATTTCAAGAGGCGGGGCTTAGACGCTCGGCTCTTCGTTAACTTTCAAGAGAAAATCTTAGGTGATGGCGATACATTCGTTTATTATAAGTTTCCTAATCCCTTCTTAGAGGAAATCGTCGCGAAAATCAATTCAGCTAAGAAAACTTTAATTTATGATTTAGATGAGATGCTTTTAGCACTTCCACCTTATCACTCAGCTTTTCAGTTTTTCTTTGGCGATACTGAACCAATGCGAGTTTTAAAACGTATTTTGAGAGATGTTTCTATTGTGACAGTTCCTACTTCTCATATGGCTGATATTATTAGGGATTATACTTCAAGGGTTGAGGTTTTCCCTTTTTTTATTAGTGAGAGTTTTCTGGCCAATAAATCGTCCATTTCTAAGAGTAAATTTGGTTTACCAAAGGAGTCGGTAGTGATTGGATGGATTGGAAATGTGGATTATGTGGAGGAATTAATGCTCTTAAAATTACCTTTAGAAAAAATTGTAATGGCTCACAAAAATGTGTATCTGTTTTTTTTCAGAGTGGAACCTCCTTTTATTGAGGTTAGTCCAGAGAAAAAACATGTTTTAGTTCCAGATCGATTCGGCGATTACTTGGAATTTTTAGATTTAGTTGATATTGGTATAGCACCATTGACTGAGAACTTATATAATCGCTGTCGTTTCGGGGTCGAGATTTTGGAGTTTGGGTCAAAGAAGATACCTGTTATAGCAAGTAAAGCCCTCCCCTATTTAGAAATTCAAAAAGAAGGGGCTCCTATTTTCTTTGCGGAGACTCATTCAGAATGGGAAGAATTGCTGAATGAACTGGTAATATGTGAGGAGGAAAGAGTCAAAATAGGCAAGAAACTTTACGATTTTGTTATGAATAATTATCTTTTAGAAAAGAGGATGCCAGCTTACGAGAGAATTTTCTATGATAATAGCTCGTAAAGGGCCTCTTTAACTATCTTAGGAGTAACTGCGGCCATGCATGGGGCTTTTCCTTTCTGTTCTTGATTTGTAGGATTAATTCCACAGCGTGGATAGTGGTGACAGGGAGGGCAAGATGATTTTCTCAAGGCTTTGAACTTTTTGCCCTTATAATGCTTAGTGCGAAGTTCCGGTGGAATTGGACCAAAAATCGTGACAAAAGGTATGTTAAGAGCTGCTGCACAATGATAGAAAGCACTGTCGGGACCAATCAATGCCGCACATCCTGAAAGCTCATAAAGGCTTTCTTGAAAAGTTAGTTTCCCGCACTTATCAATGATTCTGCTATCTTTAATTTTTTCTTTAAGCAGCTCCTTTCCTAATAGCAATACTTTAAAGCCATCGTTTATAAGCATTTCTATAAGTTCTGTATAGTATTCAGAGGGCCAGCATCTTTCAGCGGCAGTTCCTTCGGTATGAACAGCGATAAGCTTTTCTTCCGTTTTGTCTTTTTGCTTTTCTAAATTAAGGATTAGTTCAAATTTTGAGGGTTTGACTCCTATAACATCACAAAAAGCTTCCATCCTGTCCCATTTCTTTAAGTAGTACTCATTTTCTACAGCTAAATAAAGGTTAAAAAATAAATCGTAATTTGGGGCTAACTCGAAGAACTCAGGATAAGGAGGCCAAAAATTTTCAGTAGTTAAGACTTGGTCTACAAAGGGATTATTTTTTGGGAGAAAAGCACATTCCTTGTAACACAAGTAGGTTATTTCGCTTTCGGGGTATTTTTCTTTCAGCCCCCTTAAAGCAGGTGTTGTGAGTAAGATATCGCCAAAGCCTCCGTTTCTGAAAAATAAAATTTTCATTGGTTTAGTATAGGTCAAGGGTTTTATTTGAGTCATTTTTCTCTTAAAGAAAGCCAATTTTTTATTTCTTCCGGGTGGTTTATATCTTCTATTTTGACTAAAAAGCGTTCTTTTTCTTTTTGTAGTTTTTCTACAAATTTTTTAATGTTTTCTTTTTTCACTACCTTTCACCAAAACGTCTCTCATGTTGTTAAGGATTCCAGTTGAAGCCATTTCTCTTTTGCTCAACTAAACGCTTAACTTTTCGGTTAGGTTTTAACCAGGAGTGGTAATAGATAGCTACGTTTTTATAATTGGCAATATTAAGTTTTTCTTCAATTAAACTCATTAGCTCTTTTATTCATTTGTTTTTGCTTTGCAGTTTTTTAAATAGATGAATCCAAAAATTTTCATTTTGACTTCTAGCCTTAAGTTTCCTTATTATTATATATGATTTTATATGATATAATAATACAATATAATACTCCAAAAAGTTTTTTTTATCATTATAAACTCTTTATTTACTGGGTCTTTAGACGGACTTTTGGTAAAAGATTAATTTCTATTGAAAGTTAAATAGTTGTCGGGTTAAACAGTTAACTTATTTTGCAACCGATTATTTAGCTCACTGTCGCTAAATATTGATTAAAACTCAGTGTTTCAAAATTTCAAATTAGTTTTATATCACTCTATTTTTTGACTGGCAAATAACGCTTAAAGAAAGCACGGCGAACATCGCCTTCGCTGATTATACTGAGGAGCTTGCCTTCTTCGTCAAAAATCGGAACGCGGCGGATTTTTTTGAGAATCATCAAAGAGCAATTTTAAAGGTCATTTACTTCTTGATTTTTCTTCTATTTTTTTTCGAAATCCATGGCTGAAACTGGGTTCTTGTAAAACTAGCTATAACTCAGACACATCGCTATTTAAATTTTCTTTTTCAGAGGCAGCTTTGACCAATTTGTTTTGTTCATTGACCACGGGTAAGTCGGAAATGTTATAGCACAAATAAAATGAATAACTTTACCTGCTTTCTTCTCTTGATTAGTAATGTGGACTAAGGTTGTCATTGTGTTTGTAGTTTAACTGTTAATACCCGTTGTATTGTAATAATTGTTACAACTTCACAATTTAATTAGAACACTTAACCGAAAAAAATTAAAAGTAGAAAGAGCAAAATAAGCGGAAAAAGTTATCTCGCTTGATTAAGAACTTTATCCTTTTGATGCTCTAATTTTACTTTAATTTCTCTACTGCTTCCAGAGCAGCGTCTCCAATAACTTCAGTTAAAGTCGGGTGGACATAAACATGGTTGGCTAACTCTTCAATGGTAGCTCCGCTTGACATCGCTACCGAAATAATTTGGATTAATTCCCCAGCATTTTCAGCAAAAATATGAGCTCCAAGAATTCTACCACCTGGTTTTTCGACTATTATTTTTACCAGGCCATCTTCCAAGGACTCAGCATAAAAAACTCCTTCTGATTTAAGTTCAGCTTTTCCAACCACATAAGGCAAGCTGGTTTTTTTTGCTTCATCCTCAGTTAAACCGACGCTGCCAATTTCAGGCTGGAAAAATATAGCTCGAGGAATGATCGAGTAATCAACTGCCTCAACATTTCTTTCCATAGCATTTTTAGCAGCTAAGCCACCTTCGTAATAAGCAACTGAAGTAAGCATAAAGCCGCCAATTGCGTCACCAGCTGCATAAATATTGGGATTAGTGGTTTGCAAAAATTCATTAACTTTAACAGCTCTTTTTTCAACTTCGACGCCGGCTTTTTCTAACTCTAAACCTTCAAGATTAGGAATTCTCCCTAAAGCATTCATTACCAAGGCGAAATTCTGGGTTTTGAGTTCCCCATTTCGCTCAAAATTTATTTGGTAATCCTCAGTGGTTTTCTCAATTTTTTTAACTGTTGAAGATGTTAAAACTTCAATGCCTTTGTTTTTCATTGATTTTTCCAAAGCTTGAGAAATTTCTTTGTCTTCGGTGCCAGCTAACCTTTCTTGCATTTCAATTAAAGTGACTTTAACCCCTGCCTGGGAAAAGATGTAAGCAAACTCTATAGCTACTGCTCCGCCACCTAAAATGGCAATTTCTTTCGGGAGTCGTGGAAGGTCAAAAGCCTCGTCACTGGTAATGCAATGCTCTATCCCAGGCACTGGCGGTTTAGCAACTTTTGAACCAGCAGCAATGATTATTTTCTCTGCCCTAATTTTTTCTTTTCCAACTCCAACTTCTTTAGAAGACAGGAAAATTGCTTGTTCTCGAAAAAGTTCAACTTTCCAGTGAGCAATAGCTTCATTCCTTTTCTGGCGGAGGAAGTTTACTATTTCTTCTTTTCTATTTCTGGCTCTTTTCCAGTTAAAATTGGCTTCTTTGAGCTCCATTCCGAATTCTGAAGCATTTTTTACTGTTTCAGCAACCTTTCCTGACCTTACCAAGGCCTTTTTAGGGATGCACCCCCGATTGAGTCAGGTTCCGCCTAAGTTACTAGAGTCTGCTAAACCAACCTTGTAGCCTTTTTTGGCAGCGTGGGCAGCTGCCGCCATTCCGGCGGTTCCTCCACCTATTACGAAAAGGTCATATTTTTTCATTTTTCTACAATCTAAATGATACCAAAAAAAACTTTTTTACTACTTTATTACTGTTTAATTCTTCCAATGACAATACTATGGGCAAACTGCAAAGGGAGTTGATTTGGAAAATCTTATTTAAACAAGTAAAATTAGTTTCAAGATGAAAGGGCTGGTTTTATCTGGAGGAACAGGAACAAGACTGAGACCAATAACCCATACTTCAGCCAAACAGCTTATTCCTATTGCTAACAAGCCGGTGCTTTTTTATGTGTTGGAGCAAATTAAAGATGCAGGCATTAAAGAGATTGGAATTGTAGTTGGTGAAACCAAAAAAGAAGTTATGGAAGCAGTGGGAGATGGAAGCCGATTTGGGTTAAAGGTGACTTATATTGAACAGGAAGCTCCTTTGGGTCTGGCTCATGCGGTCAAAATATCTCGCGATTTCTTAAAAGATGAAGATTTTGTGATGTTTTTAGGAGACAACCTGGTAAAAGATGGAATTAAAAACTTTGTTGACGAGTTCAAAGCCGAAAAGCCTAATAGTTTAATTTTATTGGCCAGGGTACCTGAGCCTCAGCGCTTTGGGGTGGCAGAGCTATCTGATGGAAAAATAATTCGTTTAGTTGAAAAACCCAAAGTTCCTCCAACTGACCTGGCTTTAGTAGGCGTTTATCTCTTTGACAAAAACATTTTTAAAGCAGTGGACAACATAAAACCTTCTTTTCGTGGTGAACTTGAAATAACTGATGCTATTCAGTATTTGATTGAAAAAGGTTTTGAGGTGAAACCTCATATTATTGATGGCTGGTGGAAAGACACCGGTAAGCTTGAGGATATTTTAGAAGCTAATCGAATTATGCTTTCAGAAATCAAGAGGAAAATTAAAGGAAAAGTTGATAGCGAGTCTGAAATTGTTGGTGAAGTAATAATTGAAAAAGGAGCGGAAGTGATTAGAAGTACGGTTAGAGGTCCAGCTATTATTGGCGAAAACAGCCGGATTGAGGATAGTTATATTGGTCCATTTACTTCAATTTATTACGAAACAGATATAATGAAAAGCGAGATTGAACACTCAGTTATTTTAGAAAAAGTAAAATTAAATGGGGTGACAAGGTTGGAAGATAGTTTGATTGGCAGAGCAGTGACCATAAGCAAAAGCCCACGTCGACCTAAGGCTTTTCGTCTTTTAGTTGGTGACCAGAGCAACATAGAAATACCTTAGGTAACGAGGAAGGAGGCAAATTGATAGAGGGAGTTAAAACTAAAAAGTTAAGAGTTATACCTGATGAGAGAGGAAGGCTGATGGAGATATTCCGCTCTGACGATGAATTTTTTAAGAAGTTTGGGCAAGTTTATATGACCACTGTTTTGCCTGGAGTGGTAAAAGGTTGGCATTATCACAAGCTTCAGTTTGATAACATTACTTGTTTAAAGGGCATGATTAAATTAGTCCTTTATGATAATCGCGAAGACTCTCCCACCAAAGGTGAGATAAACGAGTTTTTTATTGGCGAACACAATCCAATGCTAATTCATATTCCACCAATGGTCCTTCATGGTTTGAAAGGTATTTCTCTTGAGGAAGCCTTGGTTCTCAATGTTCCAACTGAGCCTTACAATTACGAGGAACCAGATGAGTTTCGTTTATCCCCTCACGCACCTGATGTTCCCTATGACTGGGCAAGAAAGGATGGTTAACTCTTGCGTTTATTGGTAACGGGGGGAGCCGGCTTTATCGGTAGCCATTTTATTCTTTATATCCTGAGGAACTATCCTGAAGACGAAGTTATTAACTTTGATAAGCTTACTTACGCTGCCAACCTGGAAAACTTAAAAGAAGTGGAAAACAATCCTCGTTATCAGTTTGTTAGAGGTGATATTGCTGATGAAGAAGCAGTATTTCAAGTGCTTGAAAATGTTGATGCCCTTTTGAACTTTGCGGCCGAATCTCATGTTGACCGTTCTATTGTTGACCCTGACGAGTTTGTCCGAACCAATGTTTGGGGGACAAATGTTCTTTTGCGAGTAGCTAAAGAAAGAAAAATTCCTCGTTTTGTTCAAATATCAACCGATGAAGTTTACGGAAGCATTAGGGAGGGCTCATTTTCAGAGATTTCAGTGCTTAGCCCGAGCAGTCCCTATTCAGCCTCTAAAGCAGCAGCTGATTTACTGGCATTGGCTTATTTCAAAACCTACAATTTCCCCGTTTTAATTACTCGAAGTACCAACAACTATGGTCCTTTTCAACATTGCGAAAAGTTTATCCCAACCATGATTTGCTCAGCTTTAGAAAATAAACCATTGCCGATTTATGCTGACGGTAGCAATATTCGCGACTGGATATATGTTGAAGATAATTGCCGAGCTATTGATTTAGTGTTAAGAAAGGGCAAGGAAGGGGAGATTTACAACATTGGGGCTGGGAATGAAAGAACTAACCTTGAAGTGGCAAAGGAAATTCTCAAAATACTTGAGAAACCCGAAGATTTAATTTCTTTTGTTCCTGACCGACCGGGACATGATTTTCGTTACTCAGTTACAACGGAAAAAATCAGAGAGCTTGGCTTTGAATTGAAGTGGCAGTTTTCGGAAGGTTTAGTAGAGACTATCCGTTGGTATAGAGAAAAACTTAACTTTTAGGAGATAAAGCTTTTAGTTTATTCCTCTGACTTCTTTCAAATTTTTCCAGTAAGCTTCTTCCCATAAGTGATAGTTCTTTTCGATTGTTCTTTTTGAAGCTACCTGATAAGCGGCTTCAGCTATTTCTCTTCGATAGTCTTCGTCTTCAATTAATCGCTTGAGATATTTAAGCCAGTCTTTGGGAGTTTTAGCCAAAAATCCGGTTTTCTTATGTTCAATGCTTTCGAGGTAAGGACCAACCGGAGAAGCAATAACAGGTATTTTTAACATACTGTATTCGATAAATTTTAAGTCACTTTTTCCTCGGTTAAATTGATTGTCAACTAAGGGGGCAAGTCCAATATCTATCTTAGCCAGAGTTTTGCTTGGGTATTCTTCCACTCTTTGCCACTCAAGGATATGTATGCGTGGATTAATCTGAAAAGGATAGGTATGAGCGGGCATTCCAGCTAGAACCACTTCTACCTGGGGGTACATGTCCAGAACTGCTTCAATAACTCCCTGAATTAAAACGAGGTCGGAGTAGTGCTGTGCCCCTCCAGCCCAACCAATGACTACTTTTTCTGGGGGTGTCTCTTTTTTAACTTGAAAAAATTTTTCCGGCAACATATTTTTTAGAACAACGACATTTGGGTTAATAGGTTTGAAAACCTGAGCGAGGTTGCGGGTAGATGTTGTTACCAGTTTACAGGCTCTCATTGAAGCAACTACACCCTTTTGGTGCTCGGGCTTTTTCCAGAAAGCAAAAGCTGGACTTTTTGGGTCAATGTGAAAAACGTTGTCGTCGAGTTCGTAAACAGTGAGTTTTCTAAGCATGTTGGCATCTTGAATAGCTCTGAAAGAGCCTTCATCTAAGCGGCGCTGAAAAACAATAATATCAAACTCCCGAACAATTTCGGGAGTGATTATCTCATCCATTACTACTTCATGGCCTCCAAGGTCGCGCAAGGCAACGCCTGGAACATGACAGCGATACCAGCCGCAACCGAAAAGGTCTTGGGAGAAATAGAAAATTTTTAGCTTGGGTATTTTTTCGCTCATTGGTTTATCAAATTTTAGGCATTCCTCATTCTTTCTTCAAGTGAACTCTTCTATTGAAAAAAAATCTTTGGGGAAAAATAACAAAAAGGGAACAGACTGACTTGATTTGTTTTTTATAAAAACTTTTAATAAGTGTTATTAGAAGAAATTTACTTTAGAATTTGCTAAATTATATTGCCAGTTTGTTTTTAAGTTTTTTAAGGTTTTTAAAGTGAAAAGAAAAAGAAAAAAACTAATATATTTTGATAACGCTGCTACTTCCTACCCTAAACCACCCCAGGTTTTGAGGGCAATGATTAAATTCACTGAAAAAATTGGAGGCAACCCTGGTCGCTCAGGCCATCGTTTGTCGGTGAAAGCTGGCGAAGTGGTGGAGGATGCTCGGGAGGCAGTAGCTGAGCTTTTTAATATTAAAGACCCACTGAGGATTGCTTTTTCTCTGAATGCTTCTCAGGCCTTGAACTTTGCTTTGTTAGGGCTTCTTGAACCCGGTGATCATGTTATTACTACTAGCTTGGAGCATAATTCAGTTGCTCGACCTCTTCGCTATCTTGAGGGGCAAGGTGTGAAGTTAACAATTTTAAAAGCTGACCATTTAACGGGGGAAATATCTATCGATGAGCTTAAAAAGGCAATTCGCAAAAGAACTCGTTTGGTGGCGGTGATCCATGGTTCAAATGTGATTGGGCGAGTTTTACCTTTGCGTCAAATTGGGGAAATTACTCGCCGAAGCGGCGTATTGCTTTTGGTAGACGCGGCTCAAACAGCCGGTAGCTATCCTATTGATGTAGAAAGAGATTTCATTGATTTGCTTGCATTTACTGGACACAAGTCACTGTTTGGCCCGCAAGGAACGGGGGGCTTGTTTGTTCGGCCTGGGGTTCAATTAAAGGCAGTTTTGAGGGGTGGAACAGGCAGTCGTTCAGAAGAAGACCGCCACCCTTCTTTCTTGCCTGACCTACTTGAAGCGGGCACCCTTAACGCGGTTGGTTTGGCTGGTTTAGCAGCAGGCGTCCGCTTTATTTTAAAGGAAACAGTCAGAAAAATTAGAGAAAAAGAAACGGTTTTATTAAAGAGACTACTTAATGGGCTTAAAGAGATAGAGTTTTTGAAAATTTATGGTTCTCCATCAATCGGAACCAATCTTCCGACTATTTCTCTTAATCTTTCTAATTTAACACCTTCTGAAGTAGGTTACTTGCTCGATAAGCGTTACGGCATTATGGCTCGAGTTGGTCTTCACTGTTCGCCCTGGGCTCACCAGACAATTGGAACTTATTCCAAAGGAACGGTCCGAATCAGTTTAGGATATTTTAATACAGCTCAAGATGTTGACTTTTTGCTGGAGGCTTTAAGCGATTTAAGTGAGTTGGCTAGAGGGAGACAGCGGTGAACTGGGTTGTAGTTTTTGAAGCTACCTCTCATGCTTTGCGAGCGGAAAGGGTTTTGAAAAAAGCTAACTTAAAAGTTTACGCTATTCCAACCCCAAGACATCTTTCATCTAACTGCGGCATTGCTTTTCGTTTTCCTGGTGATTTGAGGTTTTTAGTTGAAAAGAGCCTGAAAGAAGCAGGTTGCCCTTTTGAAGGTATTTACCCTTTAGAGGAGAAAGACTGATTTTCTTTGACATCTGAAGTCTAAACCTTTAGATTTTTTTTGTTTGGTTTTTTGTTTTTAAGAAAAATTTGTTGGCAGAAAGGTTTTTTAAAGTAAGATGCACGAAGCGCCGATTGCTCAGGGAATCCTCGAACTGGTGGAGACTGAAGCCAGTAAAGCTGAGGCAAAAAAAGTAAACAAAATCTATTTAAAAATTGGAAAAATGACCGGCGCTGTCGAGGATGCTCTTCGTTTTTATTTTGAAGTTTTAACCAAAGGGACAATTGTTGAGGAAGCAGAGTTTGAAATTGAATGGGTTCCAACGAGAGCAGTGTGTTTTCAGTGTAAAGAAGTTTTCGAAGTAGAAGATATGCTTCCTGTTTGCCCTTACTGTTCTGGGTTGGGCGGAGAAGTGATATCAGGGAAAGAACTTGAGGTAGTCAAGATAGACGTTGAGAGGTGAAAAAAATGGTTGAGATTGATATTTCTCGCGGAGTTTTAGAAAAAAACAACCAAATTGCTGAAGAAAATAAAAAGCTTTTTCAAGAAAAAAAGGTGCTGGTGGCAAACTTTATTTCTTCTCCTGGCGCTGGCAAAACCACTTTTATTTTAAAAACGCTTGAAGGTTTAAAAGATATTTATAAGATGGGGGTGATTGAAGGAGACATTGCTACAAAAATTGATGCTGAAAGAATTAAAGAAATGAATATCCCGGTAACTCAGATAAATACGGGTGGAATTTGTCACCTTGATGCTTTGATGGTAAAAAGAGCACTGAGCAACTTCAGCTTAGATGAAATTGATTTTTTGATTATCGAAAATGTTGGAAATTTAGTTTGCCCGGCTGACTTCCCCGCTGGCGAAAGTTTAAAGGTGGTTATTTTGAGTGTTCCTGAAGGAGACGATAAGCCTCAAAAATATCCTTTGACTTTTCATCAAGCTGACGCTGTGATTATCAACAAGATTGACCTTCTTTCTTTTTCTGATTTTAGCCTGGACGCTGCTATTCAGGCGATTAGAGCGTTGAATCGAGATGTTAAAATCTTTAAAGTTTCCTGCAAGACAGGAGAGGGTGTTGAGGAATGGATTGACTGGTTGAAAGAGAAGATTGGGGAGGTGGTTAAGGGTGAATAGAGAAGAGGCTTTTAAGCTGGTTAAAGAGAAAGTTAAAAATCAAAATTTAGTGAAACATATGTTAGCTTGCGAGGCAGTTTTGAAGAAATTGGCTAAACACTTCAGGGAAGATGAGGAAAAATGGGGTTTGGCTGGTCTTTTGCACGATCTTGATTATGATTTGACTTACGATAAACCTGAAGAACATGCCTTGATAACAGCTCAATGGTTGGAAGAGTTGGGAGTTGATCCTGAGATTATAAAAGCGGTTAAAGCTCATGGCAGCAAAGCCCCTTTGGATGATTTACTAAGCCAGGTTCTTTATGCTACTGACCCCACAACTGGCTTTTTGGTAGCTTGTGCTCTGATGACGCCCGAAAAGAAAATGGCTGGGGTTGATGTGAGTTTTGCGCTCAGGCGGTTCAAGGAAAAATCTTTTGCTCGCGGAGCAAATCGGGAACAGATGATGAGCTGTCAGAATTTTGGGATGGAGCTTGAAGAATTTTTAAAGCTTTCTATCGAAGCTATGCGGGATATAAGCGAGGAACTTTCTCTTTAGATGGGCACTTTAATTATTACTGAGAAAGACAAGTCAGCTCGCCGAATTGCTGAAATACTTTCAGGAGGGAAGTTTGGGTCTAAAAAAGTCTCAAAGCTGTCGGTTTATGTTTTCAAAAAAGACAACCGAGAGGTTCATATTATTGGCTTAAAAGGGCATCTTTTAAGAGTGGACTTTCCACCTCATTACCAAAACTGGCAAAAAGTTGAACCAAAAGAGTTAATTGACGCCAAAATAATAAAGATTCCAATTGATAAAGCAGTTTTGAAGGCTTTGAAAGAAGAAGTTGTCTGGGCTGATGAATTAATTGTGGCTACTGATTTTGACCGCGAGGGAGAACTCATTGGTTATGATGTTACCGAGGAAGCCAAGAAAATTAAGGCTTTTAAAGATTTCAGAAGAGCTCGCTTTTCTGCTCTAACTCCCCAAGAAATAAATGAGGCATTTAAAAATCTTCAGAAGCCTTATTTGAGCTTAGCTTTGGCTGGGGAAGCCCGGCAGGAAATTGATCTGGTCTGGGGGGCAACTTTAACTCGCTTTCTTTCGCTTGCTTCCCGCCGTTTTGGTAAGCAGTTTCTTTCAGTGGGAAGAGTTCAAAGTCCGACCCTCTGCCTTTTAGCCCAGCGAGAAAAAGAGATAAGAGAGTTTAAACCAACAGATTACTGGCAGCTCAAATTGGTGCTAGCTAAAGATGGTCAGCAATTTGTGGTTTTTCATGAAAAAGAGCGATTTTTTGATCAAAGAGAGGTAGAAAAAATAAAAAATAAGTTGGGAGAAAAAGGCATAGTGGCAAAGTTTGAAGTTAGTCAAAAGAATGTTTTTCCTCCCAGCCCTTTTAATACCACTCAGTTTTTAGTCGCTGCTTCCAGTATTGCTCGGCTTTCTCCAGCAAGAGCAATGCAAGTAGCCGAAGACCTTTATATGAGGGGTTTGATAAGTTATCCTCGAGTTGATAACACTGTTTATCCCACTTCTTTGAATTTTAAGGCGGCGCTTAGTTTTTTGAAAAAAAACCACGCTTACGAAGAAGTGGTGCAAAATATCCTTTCTCAAAAGAAAATTATACCGACTCGGGGCAAAAAGCAATCAACTGATCACCCGCCTATTCATCCAACGGCTTTACCATCGCCTGATAGTCTGAGGGGCGTTGAAGAAAAAGTTTATGACCTTGTTGCCAGGAGATTTATGGCAACTCTTTCGCCTTCGGCGGAAGTTGAAGATAGTTCAGTAGTAGTTGAAGTTGGGGGAGAAAAGTTTATAGGCAAAGGCTTTAGAGTTTTAAATGAGGGCTGGTATCTGGCTTATCCTTTTTCTCGAAGGAAAGACGAGCCACTTCCGTCAATAAAAAAAGGTGACCGGGTTGAGGTGCTTGAGGTAAAACTGGAAAAGAAACAAACTCAGCCGCCTCAGCGCTATAGTAGCGCCCGCTTGGTTCAGGAAATGGAAAGATTGGGTTTAGGAACGAAAGCCACTCGGCATCAGATAATTCAAAACTTGTTTGAGAGAAACTATATAAGCGGAGAGCCGATACAAACAACTGAACTTGGCATGGCAGTGGCTGAGGCTTTAATGCGTCATATGAAGCCAGTTTCTACACCTGAGATGACTTCTCAACTGGAAGATGAAATGAATGAAATTGCTGAGGAGCAAAAAAGTAAAGATGAAGTAGTCAAACACTCGCGCCAGCTTTTAAAATCTGTTATGAATGACTTGGAAGGAGAAAAAGAATCTCTAAAACAGACAGTCAAGGCAGGAATAAAAGCTGAAGGATTGATCGGGAAATGCCCTTGCGGGGGTGAGTTACGGATAGTTGTCTCGAGAAAGAGTAAAAAAAGGTTTGTAGGTTGCAGCAATTATTTTAATTCTGATGGCAAACAAAAGTGTTCAATTTCTTATCCTTTGCCTCAAAAAGGGATGGTGGTTTCAACTGGTCAGACTTGCTCTTTGTGCGGTGCTCCACTAGTAAAAGTAGTTAATAAAGGTAAGAAACCTTGGGAAATTTGCCTTAACCCTGGTTGTGATAGTAAGAAACAGAAGGAGGAAAAGTAATGATTGGAGTAGTTGGTGCTGGTCAAGTTGGCTCAACTCTTGCTTTTGAACTTTTCAGAAGAGATTTAGATAACATTTCTTTGGTTGACATCGTTCCTGGGCTAGCTAAAGGCAAAGCATTGGATATCACTCAATGTGGGAACCTCTTGGGTGTAAATCGCGAAGTCGTTGGTTCTGAAGACTTATCTATTTTAAAAGAAGCGGATATAGTTGTCATAACTGCTGGTTACCCTCGCCAGCCAGGGATGAGCCGATTAGATTTAGCAGTTACTAATGGTCAAATTTTAAAAGACATTGTTTCTAGTCTTGCTTCTTTGGAAATTTCTCCAGTTTTAGTTATCGTGACCAATCCTTTGGATTTAATGGTTCGGCTGGCTCTAAAGCTTTTGCCATTCTCTAGGAAAAGAGTGATGGGGATGGGGGGCTTGCTTGACTCAGCTCGTTTCCGCTATTACTTAGCTAAAAATCTTAACCTTTCTTTGGTGGAAAGCCGGGGACTAGTTATTGGTGAGCATGGCGATGGTATGATACCTCTATTTTCTACGGTTGGGCTTAATCTTTCCAATCCTGAAATTAAAAGAGAAATCGCTGAAAAAACCAGAGATGGAGGAGCAACTATAGTTAAGTTTTTAGGCAAAGGAAGTGCTTACTTTGCTCCAGCTGTTTCGGCTGCTTTAATGGTTGAGTCAATATTAAAGAACAAAGAAGAGCTTTTTTCCGTTGCTTATCTGGCAAAAGGGGAGTTTGGTTTAGAAGATGTGGTTTTAAGCTTGCCAGCATTTTTAGGTCGAGAGGGGCTTAGACCTGCAGAGTTGGATTTGAGCCAGGAAGAATTAAAAACGCTTCAGAAAACCGCGGCTGAACTTAAAAATTTTCAGGATGACTTCTTAAGGAAGTTTTAAATGGCTAGAGAAATTAAAGCCGAAACGATTGTCGAAAAGGTTTTTGAGCTAATATTAAAAGCCAGCTTTGAACTTAGACGCGATGTTTTAAACGCCATTTTGCTGGCAGCTGAAAAAGAAACTGGTTTAGCTCGGAAAAATCTAGAAATTCTAGCCGATAACGCATACTTCGCTCTTGAAGAAAAAAAACCCCTTTGCCAGGACACGGGATTGGTTCAAGTTTTTTTTGAAATTGGGCAGGAAGTTATTTTACCGACAGAGTCTTTAAATGGTCTGGTCGATGAAGCAGTTAAGAGAGCATTTAAAAAAGGTGCTTTAAGAGCTTCAGTAGTTAACGACCCTTTGTTTGAGCGTAAAAACACCGGTGATAACCGCCCGGCGTTAACCGAGTATCAATTTGTTGCTGGTGAAAAAATAAAAGTTTTAGTGATGTTAAAAGGGGCTGGCAGTGAAAATGCCAGCTTTGTGCGAATGCTTCCACCAGCTGCCGGCATTAGAGGATTAAAAGAGGTTATTTTAAAAAGACTTTTTGAAAGAATTCCCTTTGCTTGTCCTCCAGTGATCATTGGAGTGGCGGTGGGGGGTACTTTTGATAAGGTTGCACAAGCTGCCAAAAAAACTCTTTTTGAACCAGTTGGCCGTACTAATTCCTCTCGGGGTCTTGGTAAGCTAGAAGAAGAAATTTTAGAGGAAGTGAATTCTTGGGGAATTGGACCTCAAGGTTTAGGAGGAAAGACAACAGCTTTGGCGGTTCACCTGAGAACTTTTCCAGCTCATATGGCTTCTTTGCCACTGGCTGTTTGTCTTTCTTGCCATTCTTTACGGACAGCTGAAGCGGAGCTTTAATGAATGACCAATCGGTAAGTACCGAGTCTTCAAATAAGGATATTTTGTTCTCTTCTGAGGAAGTTGTTTCTAAGCCCTTTTTTTATCTTGGCATTCTAAAAAATCGTAGTTTTTTTCTTCTCTGGCTGAGCCAGGCGATTTCAAACTTTGGCGACTGGCTCATTGTTTCTTCACTTTTAGCTTTGGTTTATAGCCTAACTTCAGGTTCGAGCGCAGCTGTCGGCGTTTTAATGATGTTCAAAATTGCCCCAGCCTTACTTCTCGGACCACTTGCTGGCCAGATAGCTGATAGTTTTAATCGAAAAACTATTATGATTGTTTGCGATCTTGTACGTGCTGCTCTTGTTCTCCTTCTTCCTTTTACTTCTTCAATTTACCAGGTTTACCTGGTGACTTTTTTAATGGAAGCCTTTTCTCTTTTTTTTGTTCCGGCTAAAGACGCCAGTATTCCCAATATTGTGAAAAAAGAAGAGCTTTCCCTGGCTAACTCATTTTCTTATGCCACTACCCAGCTTACAATGTTAATAGGTTTAACTTCAGGAGCTACAATTTTGCTGATTGTTCGACAATTGGTGGAACGCTTTAAAGTTGTTCAGCTGCCTCTTTTAGGCAAAGTGGCTAGTCATTTTGTTGGTCCGCATGCTACTTTTGTTCTTGATTCTGCTACTTTTTTAGCTTCAGCTTTTATTCTCTTATTCGTTGCTTTGCCAGGAAATAAAACTAAATCAAAGGGGGAAACAAGCGAAAGCATCTTTTTATTTAATCTAAACTACTTTCGTTCATACCCGCGCCTTCAGGTTATGATAAAGAATCTTGGTTTGGCTTTGATTGGTGGAGGTAGTCTGTTAGCAGTAGGCGTAGCTTTTACCGAACAGGTTCTGGGAGCTGGAAGAGAAGGAGTGTCGCCAATTTTAGCCATACTGGCTGGTGGAATGTTTGTTGGGTCTTTTTTTGTGACGCGAATGGAAAAATACTTTAATTTAGAGCGCCAATTTGCTGCCTTTCTTTTTCTTTTTTCTCTGGCTTATTTTTTCTTTTCATTTATTAGCTATTACTGGGTAACAGTGTTTTGTGGCTTTTTAGCTGGCATATCTTTAAGCGGTGTCTGGATTTCTGGTTATACTTACATTCATCAGAAAGTGGCAGACAAAGAAAGAGGAAGGGTTTTTGCCGCTCTGGAAATGGTAATTCGTGTTTGCTTGATTCTTTCTTTAATTTTTTCAGGTCTTCTTGCTGATTTAATCGGCAGCCGCCAGGCCAATTTTTTTGGCCGTCAACTCCGAATTAATGGTTCGCAGGCGGTAATGATTCTGGGAGCGATGCTTATCCTCATCGCTTCTCTCAATACCTGGTATAAAATCATAAAGGAGGAAAGGTGAAAAAGATTATTGCTCCTTTAAGTGTTGAAACAATTGAGAGTTTAGAAGCAGGCGAGGAAGTTTTGCTTTCGGGGGAAGTTTTTACTATGCGTGACCGCACCCACGCACTCATTTACGATTTAATTAAAAAGAAAAAAGAGCTTCCTTTTGTTTTTGAAGGAGCAGTTATCTTTTACGCAGGGCCGATATTCGCTTCAGACGGTAAGACAATTGTAGCCATTGGTCCAACTACTAGCAAAAGAATGGATATCTTCACTCCTTCTTTTTTGGAATTAGGGATTAAAGGGATGATTGGTAAAGGGCCAAGAGGATTAAAAGTTATTGAAGCGATAAAAGAAAATAAGGCAGTTTATTTTGCTGCTCCAGGCGGAGCAGCCGCTTTTCTTTCCCGTTTTATAAAAAGAGCTGATTTAGTTGCCTATCCGGACTTAGGCCCGGAAGCAGTTTATCGAATTGAAATTGAAGAGTTTCCCCTTGTAGTTGCGGTTGACTCTCAGGGGTGCAGTGTTTTTTCTCAGTGGGAAAAATCTTTTTTAGAGGAGAAGACTTGAGCTTTTTTATTACTTTTGAAGGTGTTGAGTTTTCCGGTAAGTCAACTCAAACAAGGAAAACAGCGGTTTTTTTGCAGAAAAAGGGCTTTGAGGTGGTTAAAGTTTACGAGCCTGGTTTTACTCAGTTAGGACAGAAGGTAAGAGATTTACTTCTTCATCGCCAAAACATCTCACTTTCACCTTTAGCCGAGCTTCTTCTTTTTGAAGCTGCCCGTGCTCAATTGGTGAGCGAAGTTATTAAGCCAGCTTTGGAAGCGGGCAAAGTTGTGATTTCAGATCGCTTTACTGATTCGACCTTGGCTTATCAAGTTTATGGCCGGGGATTAGAGAAAAAATTGGTAGAAGGTTTAAACCGATTAGCTACTCAAGGGCTTGAGCCTGATTTAACTTTTTATTTGAGGGCTCCGCTCGAAAAAACCTTAAAAAAGAGGCAGATAGGAAAAAGGCTGGATCGCTTCGAAAACGAAAGTTTGGAGTTTCATCGTCGAGTTGAAGCAGGCTATGAAGCTTTAGCAAAGGAATTTCCAAAAAGAATAGTGGCTATTGACTACGGAAGCGTTGAGGAAGTTTTTAAGCGGTTAACCAAAGTCTTAACCGAAAAATTGATAGGAAGGTAGTTTAGATGAATCAAAAAGCAGTCTCTCGCCTCCCCGATGTTTATTTGACCTCAGAGTTTTCAAGAGTTTTTGAAAGTTTTAGTAACCGAGATTTTCAAAAAACTTATTTATTTGCTGGCTCAGCCATTTCTGATAAGAAAGCAGCTGCTATAAAAGTAGCTGCTATTCTAAATTGCCCCTTAGGAGGGTGTGGAAGTTGTAATTCTTGTCAAAAAGTTTTAAAAGGAATGCATCCGGACGTGCTTTGGCTTTCGCCTGAGGGAAATGAAATTTTAATTGACCAGGTAAGGATTTTGAGAGAAATAATTGAGCTTGCTCCTTTTGAGGGGAGAGTAAAAGTGGTTTTAATTGAAGAAGCAGAAAAGTTTAACCAGGAATCAGCAAATGCTATGTTAAAAATTCTTGAAGAACCACCCTCAAGTGTTGTTTTTCTTCTTTTATCTGAAGACGAAAGTGAGGTTTTGCCTACTATTCGTTCTCGGGCTGAAATTCTTCGTTTTCCCGATGTTCCTTTAGCTCTTCTAATGGAACGGCTAGAAGAAGATGGAGTTGTTAGAGAGGAAGCTCAGCTTGTTTTGGGTTTTCGAAGTAGTTTTGATGATGTTTTGATTTATTTTCAAGACCCTCAGCTTAGAAGATTGAGAGAAGTTGCCTTGAGAACTTTGCTTGAGCTGCCGTTGTTGAAGCCAGTGAGAATTTTTGAGCAAGTAACAGAAATAATAAGCCTGATTGAGGAATTGAAAAACAAGATTAAGAAGAGACAAAAAGCTGAATTAGACGAATGGAAGGAGTTGCTAAGGGAGAAGACTTCTTATTTGAGATGGCTTGAGAAAAAACATAAACGAGAGTTGAGAAAGACAGAGTTCAAATTAGTAAACTTGACTTTAACTGACCTTTCTTTTCTTTTAAGAGACGCAAGTGTGATTTCAATTGTAAACAGCAAGATAATTAATGTTGATCTCCGGAATGAGATTGAGTTGTTTGCTAGTATGGTTGAAAAAGAGAAATTAGAAGGGATGCGAAAACGTGTTAGTGATTTCAAAAAGTTAATCCAGGGCAATGTTGATTGGAAACTATCACTTGAACTTTTGTATTTGATTTTAAAGGAGGATTTAAAGGGTGAAACAAATATACGGAGTTTATTTTCGTAAGACTGGCCGAGTTGGCTATTTCCATTCTGCTTTTAACTTAAAAAGAGGGCAGTATGTAGTAGTAAAAACTCAAAGGGGGCTGGAGTTTGGTGAAGTAATTGAGGATGAAATCCCGACTGGAGCGATAGCTGGGGAAGAGACAGGCGGCGAAGTAAAAAGAATTGCTAATGAAGAAGATTTTCAAATTGTTGATGAACTGCGTAGTGAAGAAAAGAAAGCCGAAGAAGTGGCCTTGAGCAAGATTAAAGAACATAACCTCGATATGAAGCTGGTTGGAGTGGAATTTTTGTTTGACCGCTCCAAAATTATTTTTTATTTTACTGCCGAAGAGAGAATTGATTTCCGCTCTTTAGTTAAAGACCTGGCTTCTGTTTTAAAGAAAAGGATCGAGCTGCGCCAGATTGGTGTTCGGGATGAAGCTCGAATTATCGGAGGTCTTGGTCCTTGTGGACGAGATTTATGCTGTGCTACCCATCTCCAAAAGTTTGAGCCAGTTTCAATTAAAATGGCACGGGAGCAAGGTCTCCCTTTAAATCCAATGAGAATTTCAGGATTGTGTGGCCGATTAATGTGCTGTCTTCAATATGAACACCAAATTTACCTTGATTTTTATCGAAAAGCTCCACCTTTTGGTACAAAATTAGTAACGGAGCGGGGGGAGGGTAAGGTGATTGATTATAATGTTCCTTCTGGTCGGGTGATTTTGGAATACGAAAACGGCATTAAAGAAGAAAAAACTTTAGAAGAATTGGTTGAAAAACCTAAAAAGAGCAAGAAAAAAGAGAAAGAAGAGTAGGTTTTTGCCTCTACTCTATCTGTGATTTTCATTTTGATGCGATAAAATAAGGTTGAGGTTGCCCGCTTAGCTCAGTTGGAAGAGCAGTGCACTCGTAATGCACAGGTCGGCGGTTCAAATCCGCCAGCGGGCTCCAGCAACAAAAATCAACTAAACTTTCTGTTTCATCGATTCACAATCGCTTTTTCTCTAATTAGCTGAAACAGGAAAGCTTGAATTATTATTAGTTATAAAATCGTTAGAGGAAATATTATTAAGATTTAGAAAATTTAGTTGGCTAAGAATGAAAAGAATGTTACAATTCCAACTGAAATTATGATAAAGATGGAAAGTTATGAGAAAAAAGATCAAAAAAACAACTAAAAAGAAAAGAAAATCCCTTCCTCGAGGAACAGTTGAGCGACTTTCAGTTTATTTAAATTGCTTGATCGAGTTCAAAGAAGATGGTTATGAATATATTACTTCTCATGAACTTGCCGAATGTGTTGGTATAAACTCGGCTGAAATCAGGCGGGATTTCTTGATGTTAAAAACCAGAGGAAAGAAAGGGGTTGGTTACTCTCTTGACTCGCTAATTTCTAAACTTCAAAAAGTTTTAGGTTCGAGAAAAGAACACGGGGTTGTCTTGGTGGGAGCAGGAAATCTCGGCTCGGCTCTGGTTGCCTATGAAGGTCTTACCCGGCACGGCTTTGTTATTAAAGGAGTTTTTGACTCTGATCCAAAAAAAATTGGGCGGTCATTAGCAGGGCATGAAATCTTGGATGTTAAAAATCTCGGACGGTTTATTCGTGAAAACAATATTGAAATTGGTGTTATTGCTGTCCCTGAAGGCGCAGCCCAAGCAGTGGCTGAAGAAATGGTTAAGAATGGTATTAAAGTTATTGTTAACTATGCACCAGTTAGAATAGTTGTTCCTTCAAGCGTTAAAGTTCACCACACTAACCCAGCCGTTGAACTACTTCATACTCTCTATTTTCTTTCTCGCAAGCAATAAAAATGGATAAATCAGTTGCCTTGGCAGTTTTGGGAGGAGGCCAGGGCAAACGAATTGGAAAGAAAAAGTCACGTTTAAGGATTGACAGTCGTTCTCTTCTGGAAATAATATCAGAAAGAATTGGTTTTTTATTTCAGGAAAAATATTACATTTCGAAAGCCTCTGAAGATGAGTTTATTTTACCTTTAGGTTTTGAGCGATTGAACGATGTTTACGATTATCAAACTCCTTTAGTTGGAGTCTATACAGCTCTTTTTTATGCTAATAGCCATCGGGTTTTAGCAGTGGGTTGCGATATGCCCTTTATTAAACCTCAATTAGTTAAATTATTACTGGAAAGATCTTCTTTGGGTGATGTGGTGGTTCCTTGTTCTTCGAAAGGCCCTGAACCTTTAATGGCAATTTATAGTAAATGTTGTTTACAGCCAATAAGAGAGAGTTTAGAAAGCGGAGAGAAAAGGCTAATTTCTTTTTTTGAGTCAGTTAAAGTTTACTACCTTAAGGCTGAAGAGATAAGCAAAGTTGACCTTGAAGAGATTTCTTTTTTTAATATAAACACCAGAGAAGATCTAGAAAAAGCGCGGGAGATGATAAAAACAGATGTTTGAAGCTCAAGAAATAAAAAACGGCGAAATTAAGACTCAAGAAATTTCTTTGCCTGAAGAAAGAATAGTACCTGTTTATCTTAATGGACGAGAACTGGTAACCTTAACAGCTTCTCCTGGCGATTTAGACCATCTAGCGCTTGGTTTTTTAGTCTCGGAGGGGCTAATTGAGAATCCGGCCTTGATTAAAAAAATTTCAGTGGACGATAGTGGTTGTGTTTGGTTGGAAACTCAGAAAAAGATTTCTCACTGCGGCGCTCGGCGAAAGATTTTGACTTCGGGTTGCAGCAAGGGAGTAATCTTTGAAGTTGGCGGGAGTTTTAAGAAAATAACTCGCCGGGTAAAGATTCCTTTTGAGGAGCTTGTTGAGCTGGTTAAAAAGGGAATAGAGCAGTCTGAAGCAACTAAACAAAGTCGGGGCTTGCATTCAACCTTTCTTGCTGACCGCCGTGAGATTTTATCTTTGAAAGTTGATATAGGGCGCCATAATGCAGTTGACAAAGTAATTGGTGAGGCTTTTAAAGGTGGTTTTTTAAAGAAAGCAATTATTTTAGTTACCACTGGTCGAGCATCTTCTGAAATTGTTTTTAAAACTTTGCGAGCCAGGATACCGATTTTGGTTTCTCTTTCTTCGCCAACCGATACGGCAGTGGATTTAGCTGAGGATTATGGTTTGACTTTGCTCGGCTATGCTCGTCTGAACCGGGCTTTGGTTTTTACTCATACTTGGAGGATAACTTGCAATGGAGCAAAGAGTTGTTAAAATATGTTTCTCAAGTTACAATTTAATTGAAAGGATGTGAGAAATTAAATGATATTTCCAGCGTTACTTGGTCCTCTTGGGCTTCCTGAAATTCTTCTTATCCTCTTTATTGTAATCCTTTTATTTGGACCCAAAAAACTTCCTCAACTTGGAAAGTCAATTGGCGAAACGGTCAAAGAGTTGCGCAAAGCTCAAGAGCGGGACGACGAAGAAGAGGAAGAAGAGGAGATAGTGGAAGAAGTTAAAAAGCCAAAAAAAGCCAAGTCAGCTAAGGTTAAGAAAGGTAAGTCAACTAAGAAGAAGGTATAAAGATGTCTGAAAAGTTACGACAGGAGGAAATAGTCAAAGAAGAAATAAAAAAAAGGTCAAAAGAGGGAAAAATTTCTTGCCCTCAAGCCCGTAAAATATCTGAGGAACTAAAAGTTTCTTATCGTCAAGTTGGTGCTGTAATAAATGAGTTAAAAATAAAAATTGTTGATTGCGACCTGGGTTGTTTTTAGTGGTTAGTGACATAATTGAGCTTTGAAAATTAAATAAATCACTCCGAGCCAGTGGACCTAAGGTTAAAACTAAGGCAGCTGGCCGATAGGGTTTGATTGGAAACGATCAAGCCTCCCGCTTTGGAAAGGAGTAAAAAAGCTTTTTTGAATTTTCAATTAAAGGCGTGCTTTCTTTTGCGGGAGGTACGCCTTTTTTTTACGCTTACAAGGAAGAAAGGAAAACTATGGCTAAGAAATTGTTTATTATCTCGCTTACAGGACTGCTTTTAGGAATGGCTGGTTGTCAATCAAGATTGTTGAATAGTCTTAGCGGCAAAGATAATTCAAACAAAAACTTGATTTTAGCTACTACAACCAGCGTTTATGATAGTGGACTTTTAGAAAAGCTGGTGGCTGATTTTGAGAAGAAGTTTGGTTGTCGGGTTAAAATTATTGCTGTTGGTTCAGGTGAGGCTTTGAAGATGGGCGAGAGGGGCGATGCCGATGTGTTGTTTGTTCATTCTCCAGAAGCTGAAGAGAAGTTTATGAAGCAGGGTTTTGGAAAAGAGAGAGAGCTGGTGATGACCAATTATTTTGTCTTTCTTGGTCCTTTTTCTGACCCAGCAAAGGTTAAAGGTCTTCCGATTGTTGACTGTTTCAAGCTGATTGCTGAGAAAAAAACGAACTTTGTTTCGCGAGCTGACGGTTCGGGCACCCATCAGTGCGAACTAAAAATTTGGAAAGAAGCAGGTATAATCCCCAAGGGTAGTTGGTATTTTCAAACCGGTCAGGGAATGGGAGAAAGCCTAAAAATAGCTGGCGAAAAACAAGCTTATATTATTTCAGATAAAGGGACATTTCTTGCTTTTAAAGATAATCTGGAACTTCAAGAAATCGCTAGTGAGGGAAGTGATTTGCTTAATAAGTATAGTGTTATTACAGTTAATCCAGCTAAATTTCCTAAAGCCAATTACGAACTGGCTAAAGAATTTTGTAATTTTCTTTTAAGTCAAGGGGTTCAAACTTTTATAGCTGAGTTTGGTAAAGAAAAATACGGAGAGCCTCTTTTTATGCCAGCTATTAATCCAAAGTGATCAAAGGAGAATTAAATTAGCTGAGATGGAACTTTTAATAAATGGCTTTCAAAAGGCAATTGAAATATTAGTTTCTCTTGACCCTGAAGTAGTTGAGATAACACTTTTAACCTTGAAAGTTTCAGGACTTTCCACTCTCATAGCATTACTTTTGGGCTTACCCTTAGGAGTACTGTTGGCTCTGGGAAGGTTTCCTATACGCAACTTTTTTATTTCCTTAATAAATGCGGGAATGGGTTTGCCGCCAGTGGTTGTTGGTCTTTTTATTGCCCTTCTTCTCTGGCGCAGCGGACCGTTTGGGCAACTTGATTTGATTTACACCCCGGAGGCTATGGTTGTAGCTCAGGCTATTATTGCCTTTCCCATTGTTACTGGCTTCACTCTGGCTGCCGTTCAGCAAGTTGACCCTTTAATTGTTTTTCAAGCTCGAGCTTTGGGTGCCTCTTCTTTCCAGGCTTTATTGATTGTTTTAAAGGAAGCTCGTCTAGCGACACTGGCGGCGGTTATGGCTGGATTTGGGGCGGTGATTTCAGAAGTTGGGTCAGTTTTAATGGTTGGAGGAAATATTAAAGGCTACACTCGAGTTTTAACTACAGCGATTGTCTTAAATACTCGAATGGGAAGGTTTGAGATGGCGATTGCTTTATCTCTCATCTTGCTCTTCTTGAGCTTTCTTATTAACTATTTGCTGACTTATTTTCAGCAAAAAGGAGAGAAAAAGTGGTTTCACCGAAGTTGGAGATAGCTAACATAGAGCAAGTTTATGGCAGAAAAAAGGTCTTGGAGATTGAAAATTTAAAGGTTTTCAGTGGTGATTGTTTGGTTGTTTATGGACCTAACGGTTCAGGAAAGAGCTCACTGTTAAGGATTTTGGCACTGGTAGAAAAACCTTTCAAAGGGGAAGTTTTTTTTGAAAATCAAAAGGTTAATGACAGTAATAGTTTGTTTTTGAGAAGAAAGATGGCTTTGTTACTTCCTCGACCTCTCTTTTTTAGGGGAACCGTTGAAGAGAACCTTGTTTACGGATTAAAAGTTAGGAAAACAACACCGGGTTTAATAAAAGAGAGACTGGAAAAAATAGTTGAGCTTTTTTCTCTTTCTGAACTTTTGTCTCGTGATGCTCGCACCCTTTCCAGCGGAGAATCTCAACGTGTACATTTAGCTCGGGCTTTTATCCTGGAACCTGAAATCTTATTTCTTGATGAGCCATTTTCGACTCTTGATTATCCAACTCGGGAAGAGAAAGTTTTGGAGCTAAAGCAAGTAATTAAGGAAACTAACCAGACTACGGTTCTGGTCACTCACTATCGCGAGGAAGCGATGTTTTTAGCCAATAAAGTAGCTGTTTTAATTGATGGTCGAGTTGCTCAAGAGGGCAGTGTTGAAGAAGTTTTTAATTATCCAGCTACTGCTGAGGTGGCTCGCTTAGTGGGAGTAGAAACTGTTTTAAAAGGAATAGTTAAAGAAAAAAAAGATGGATTGCTGGTTGTCAAGGTAGGAGGGCAAGAAGTGGTGGCGGTTGGTAGTGGTTTAGAAGGAAGAGAAACAACACTCTTTATTAAACCTGAAGATGTTTTAATTGCCCGCCAAAAACTGGAAAGCAGTGTTAGGAACTGGTTTAAAGGTAAAATTTTAACTGCTCAATCCTTTGGACGCGTTTTAAATCTTCAAATTGACTGTGGTTTTCTTTTAAAAGCTAACCTTACACAGGCAGCCTGGGAAGAGCTAAATCTAAAAGAGGGTGAAAAAGTTTGGGCTGGTGTAAAAGCAACTGCTGTTCATACCATCGATTCTTTGGAGTTTAATTTAGAGGGGGTAAGATGATAAGTTACGAAGAAGCTCAAGAACTGACTTTTAAAGAAGCAAAGGTTTTAGAAAAGGTCAAAGTAAACCTGGCAGATGCTTTTGGTCGCGTTTTATCAGCAGATATAGTGGCTCCTCATTCTTTGCCCTCATTTAATAATTCAGCCATGGATGGCTATGCTTTGAGAAGCGAAGATACTGAAGATGGAAGTAAAGTTGTCCTGGAGTTAATCAGCGAAGAGGCAGCTGGCAATTTTCAGCATTTGCCAGTTAATAAGGGGCAAGCAGCAATGATTATGACTGGCGCTCCAATCCCTCCTGGTGCGGATGCAGTTATTCCTCGGGAGGAGGTAGAGGAAAGCCCAACCCAGATAGTCATTTCACGAAAGGTTAAGCAAGGGGAGAATGTTCGATTTCAAGGGGAAGATGTTAAAGAAGGGGAAACAGTTTTAGAAAGGGGCACCTTAATAAATTCTCCAACGGTTGGCCTTTTAGCAGCTCTTGGCTTTTATCAGGTGGAAGTTTATCGCCAGCCAGTGGTTGGAGTTTTGGCGACGGGTAGCGAACTTTTAGAAGTTGACCAGCCTTTAAAGCCCGGTTTTATTCGGAACAGCAACACTTATGCTTTGCAAGCTCAGATTGCTTCAGCTGGAGCAAATTTTGTTAATTTAGGAGTGGTTAGCGATAAGCTTGAGGAAATGGTTACTACTTTAGAAAGAGCTTTAAGTCAGTGTGATGTAATCCTTACCACTGGTGGAGTGTCAATGGGCAATTATGACCTTGTCAAAGAAGCTTTTGAGAAACTGGAAGCCAGAAAAGTTTTCTGGAAAGTGGCTCAGAAGCCAGCAAAACCTTTAGCTTTTTATGTCTTTGAGAGGGGTGACAATAGGAACTATCTTTTTGGTTTACCTGGCAATCCGGGAGCAGTTGCTATATCTTTTGAGGAGTACGTCAGGCCTTTTTTAAAACTTCTTTCAGGTCGAAATGATTATCGAGCGGTGGAAATTGAGGCTAAAATGAAGCATGAAGTCAAGAAGAAAAGAGGACGGCTCAATTTTTTGCGCGTTAAACTAACTTATAAAGATGGTGAGTACTTGGCAGAAAGCGTTGGGCTTCAGGGCTCAGGGATTTTAAAAACTTTGACCAGAACCACTGGTTTAGCTTTAATCCCAGCTGAAGTTGATTATGTTTCAGCCGGAGAGAAAGTTCGAGTTCATTTAGTGGAGTGGTGAAAAAATGGAAGACAATTTTAATCGGAAAATTAATTATATGAGAATTTCAGTTACTGATCGTTGCAATCTTCGGTGTTTCTATTGTCAACCTCAAAAAAATTTTTATTTCATCCCTCACCAGGAGATTTTAACTTATGAGGAACTCTTGCGATTAGTTAAAATTGCTTTAGATATAGGGATTACTCGCTTTCGCATAACTGGGGGAGAACCTTTACTGAGAAGAAACCTGCCTCAATTTATCAAATCCGTTATTGAACTCGATAAATCTGAGGATGTTTCCTTGACTACTAATGGTCTTTTATTATCTGAGTACATTGACGAACTTTGGGAAGCGGGTTTGAGGCGGCTAAATATTAGTCTTGATACACTGGATGAAGAAAAATATACAGAGATTACGGGTGGGGGTGACTTAAATCAAGTTTTAAGAGGCCTGAATCAAGCTCTTAAGAAAGGTTTTTCTCCGATAAAAATCAATGTAGTTTTATTGAAAGACTTAAATGACGACTTAACTCCTTTCATTGATTTAGCTAATCGGATGCCGGTTCATGTTCGCTTTATTGAATTGATGGAGTTTTCACCGGTTGAAGAGCTTTTTGTTTCTTGTGCCGATGCTCGCTTGCGTTTAGCTGCTTATGGGCTTGTTGAAGAAGCTGAGCCGCCCAAGGGCGCTGGTCCGGCCAGGTATTACAAACTAAAAGGAATGAAAGGAACAATTGGTTTTATCTGCCCATATACCGAACATTTCTGTTCATCTTGTAATCGCTTGAGAGTTTCCGCTGATGGAAAACTCAAGCCCTGTCTTTTTTCCGATTGGTCAGAAGATTTAAAAAAACTGCTTCGGGAAGGAGCAACTGATGAAGAAATCAAGGCGCTCATTTTTCGAGCTTTGAGCAAAAAGCCTGAAAGCCGTTTTGAGGCTGGAGGTAAGGTTAAGGGAAAAGGTTTAAGGGAGGTTGGAGGATGAAAGAAAAAAAACTTACTCATTTAGATGAAAAGGGAAAAGCAAAAATGGTTGATGTAAGTCAGAAAAATGAAACCGAAAGGATAGCTCGGGCGACCGGAAAGGTTCTGATGTCGGCAGAGACTTTAAAGCTGATCACGGAGGGCAAAATTTCCAAAGGAGATGTTTTGACTGTTTCTCGACTGGCTGGCACGATGGCAGCAAAAAAAACTTCAGACTTAATTCCTCTTTGCCACCCACTTCGCTTAACTAATATCGAAATAAAAATTGAGGCTATTCCAGAGGAGAATGCGCTTAGCATCATCTCAACTGTTCGAGCAGTTGATCGAACTGGGGTGGAAATGGAAGCCCTGACTGCGGTAGCCGTTGCTGCTTTAACAATTTACGATATGTGTAAAGCGGTTGATAAGCGAATGGTAATAACTGACATTCATTTGGAAGAGAAAAGAGGAGGCAAAAGCGGTGAATTTAAGTGGTAAAGGTAAAGTAGTTTCTGTTAACATCAGCGCCAAAAAGAGTGTGCGGAAGAAACCAGTTGGTGAAGGTTGCTTGATTGAAGAGAGAGGATTTGAAGGCGATGCTCACGCTGCTGATTGGCATCGTCAAGTGAGCTTGCTTGCCCTAGAAAGCATTGAAAAAATGCGGAAAATGGGGCTTGATGTTAATCCTGGGGATTTTGCTGAAAACATCACTACTGCTGGACTGAATTTGTTATCTCTGCCCATTGGCACTCGCTTAAAGGTTGGCGGTAAGGTGTTGCTTGAGGTTTCTCAAATTGGTAAAGTTTGCCATACAAAATGTGCTATTTATTATCAGGCTGGCGATTGCATAATGCCCCGAGAAGGAATTTTTGCTCGAGTTTTAAAAGGCGGAGAAGTAAAGATAGGCGACGAAATAGAAGTTTTAAATGAAGCAAACAATAAAAAGTAATAAGCAATTTTAGCGAAAAAGTTGGGATTAAATAATTTGTTTTGATTTAAATTGATTAAATTCAGAGAAAGAGGTTTGAAATGCTTAAAGGAGTGAAGGTTGCAATATTAACTATTTCCGATAAGGGTTTTCAAGGAAAAAGAGAAGATCGAAGTGGTCCGGCTTTAGAGGAAATAATTAGTCATAATCAGGGCGAGATAACTTATTTTAAAATTCTTCCTGATGAAAAAGAGCTGATTAAAAAAGAGCTTAAAGACATTGCTGACAACGGTTTGGCCGATTTAATTTTAACTACTGGTGGCACTGGTTTTTCACTTCGAGATGTTACTCCGGAGGCAACCAAAGAAGTTATCGAAAGAGAAGCACCGGGTTTAGCCGAAGCGATGCGGGCAGAAAGTTTAAAAAAGACACCAACGGCTATGCTTTCGAGAGCTCTGGCCGGAATTAGAAAAAAAACTTTAATAGTCAACTTGCCTGGTAGCTTAAAGGGAGCTGTTGAAAACTTTGAAGTGGTTTTGCCGGCATTGAAACACGGGATTGAAATTTTAAAAGGTGAAGGAGGAGAGTGTGGCGGATAAAGTAGATTTTGTAAGCGATAAACAAAGTCAGTTTAATATCAGTTGGTGGTTGTTCTGGATTTTTCTTTTTTTAGCGGCTGTTTTTTCTCTTTTGGTGCCACCAGAAAAGACTATTCACAACTGGGTCAAGTTGATTTACTTTCACGGCTCAATTGCCCGAAACTCCGCCTATTTTTTCTTTTTAGCTGGACTGGTAAGTTTGGTTTCTTTCTGGCGTCGGGATTTGCTTCGTTGGGCTAGCAGTTTTGAGACAGTGGCTATCATTTTCTGGTTTGTTCAGTCAGTTTTGGGAGCTTACATAATGAAGGCTTTATGGGGAGGTTTTCTTTTAGAAGAACCCAAAGTAATCCTGGCTATTGTTTACTCTTTTTTAATTCTTATTTTCTGGGTAATCTATGAGTTTAAGTCTTCCAGGCTTTTTTTTAAGATTACTACCATAGTAATTGGGTTTTCTCTGGTGATAACGGTTTTTAGTGCTCGAAATGTTTTTCATCCTCAAAATGCTATTGGCTCTTCTCCTTCGCTCTGGATGAGAGCTCTTTTTGAAGTCATTACCGCTTTAGTTTTTTTAAGCTACTTTTTTCTGGCCAAGTGGTTTAAGGAAAAAGATAAAAGCTGGTTTAAATTAGCCGATTAGATGGTATAATTGAGTTCAGGCTATTCGCAATGGAACAGGTAGAGATAACTTTTTTATTTTGGTTAGCAATTGTTTTAGGGGGAGCTGCCTCTTTCCTTTATATTAAAAACTTTTTTGCTAAGGTCGAAAAGGTTTACCAGCAAAGAATATCTTCGGCTTTAACTTTAATTTCTTTCTTTTCTCTTTTTCTAATTCTGGTCTTTGAGTGGTTAACTTTCCGATTACACCCATTCTCCGGTCCTTTTATGGCTCGCATTTTCTTTGCCTTTGCCATTTTAGCTATTTACCTTTTAATTGAACTGATTTACTCCCATCGTTCTCCCCGTATCCGTTACATTGGCGTCTTTGCTTTGCCAATTTCGGTAGCTATTTTGCTTTTTGCCTGGCAAAGTTATCAGCAGGCTTCTTCTATTCCTCCTGCCTTGAAATCGTTTTGGGTAACAGTTCATGTTTCCTGTGGCTTGATAGCTTATGGTTCTTTTACTATTGCTACTTTTATGGCTCTCACTTATCTTTTGCAGGAATATAGATTAAAGAGCAAGTCTCTCTCTCCTTTCTGGCAGAAGCTCCCTTCTTTGGAAACGGCCGATAATCTTTGCTATCAGTTTGTGGTGGTTGGCACAATTTTTACTGGAGTTTTAATTTTGAGTGGTATGGTCTGGGCTAAAATTGTCTGGGGCAAAATGTGGCAATGGGACCCTAAACAAACCGGAGCTCTTGGTATGTTTGTTATTTATGGCTTTTATATTTTAAGCCGCCAGTTTTTAAACTGGCGAGGTAGAAACGCCAGCTACCTTGCGATTCTTGGTTTTTTCGCTTCAATAATAACTTACTTTATCAGCTACTGGCTTCCCAGCATTCATACTTACGGGAAGGGTTTTTGATTGAGGAAGGTTTGAAATCTTCATTTTAATTCGTTTTAGTGGTGATAGATG
>FMSI01012876.1_pt1 | contig 44137 bp, 29 predicted proteins | sample 1504471 | NCBI WGS metagenome assembly FMSI01 (sample SAMEA4475357, study PRJEB15587) | soil metagenome | biome: Soil; feature: Field | place: India | collected 2015-03-11 | depth 0 m
GATTTGGGGTCTGGACGAAAGCCAAACATACGCCCCCCAGCATTGATTACCGCTTCGGCGCCAGAAACATGATCATATTGCGCCCTTCTTGCTTTGGCGCCTGCTGCACCTCGGCCACCGCTTGCAGGTCATTGGCCATGCGGTTGAGGAGTTCTTCTGCCAAGTGGGAGTGCTGAATTTCCCGTCCTCGGAACGTCACAGTGGCCTTCACCTTGTCTCCAGCTTTGAGGAACCGCTCGGCGCGATTAATGCACACATTGTAGTCGTGTTCTTCAATTTTGTAGCGCATCTTCACCTCTTTGACATCGGAGGTGTGCTGCTTTTTGCGGGCTTCACGCGCCTTCTTTTCCTGCTCAAAGCGAAACTTGCCGTAGTCAATAATTTTGCAAACGGGTGGATCTGCCTTGTCACTCACAAGCACAAGGTCACGTTCCCTTTCGCGGGCGATCGCGATCGCCTCTTGGGACGACATAATCCCCAATTGGGAACCATCACTATCCACCACCCGCACCCGAGGAAAACGGATGCGCTCATTAATCATGGGTTGTTCTTGCTGTGTTTTCTTGGTAAGAGCCACTGGTACCTGTACTGTCGTTGATAAGATAAAGGTTGGTGCAAGGACTGTCCTAGCCTCTAAGGTGAGCCAGAAATGACCCCCTGCCCCTTGCTCTACATCTTAGCGGAGGATTGCCAATAGGGGCTATTCTGTATTCCGCCTAGAGACACAGAAACCAATTATTAAAGCAGCACTCGCCATAGGCGCCTCTAGGCTAGACTGAGGATACCTATTGCCGACTGTGGGTGATATTTCAAAGTCTGAGGTATGGTGCAACGGCAACTGTTCACGTCAGCTCTCCTAGGAAGTCTTTGCTTCCTTGCTACCGCCTGTAGCCAACCAAAGGCAACGGCTCCGCCCCCAGCGGCACGGGTGAAACTTGCTGCGGTTCAAACGGAAACCCTTTCGCAAACCGCTGTTTACAACGCCTCTTTGCAATCCCGTGAGTCGATCACTCTACAACCCCAAGTTTCGGGCCGAATTGCTCAAATCAATGTTCAAAACGGCCAGTTTGTAACTCAAGGCCAGCCCCTCATTCTCATTGACCCCTCAGAACAGCAAGCCGTTGTGGCCAGCAATTTAGCCGCGATTCAATCTGCCCAAGCCAATGTAGAGAATGCCCGCTCGATCCTCCGCGCCCTTGAAGCCCAGCGCCGCTCCAATCTGGCCACTGTAGAGTTCAATCGGATTCAAGCGGAACGCTATACAGCGCTCTTTGCAGAAGGGGCTGTTTCCAAAGAACAAGCGCAATCCTTCATCACCAGCTTTCGCACTGCCCAAGCAGCACTCCAACAAACCGAAGCAGATATTCGTGCCCAACAGGCTACTATTGCCCAGTTAGAAAAAGTCCTCTTGGCTGCCCAAGCCAATGCTCAGCAGCAGGCCGTTGTCCTGAATTGGTTTCAGGTGCGTGCTCCCTTTAGTGGTGTTGTCGGCAACATTCCCCCCAAAGTGGGCGATTTTGTAACGCCCCAAACCGACCTCCTCACCCTGACCTCAAATCAACCCCTAGAAGTCTATATCCAAGTGCCCATTGAGCAAGTCCCCCGCATTCGCATGGGGACGCCGGTGGAATTAATAGACATGAATGGCAATGTCGTCGGTACGAGTTCCGTCTTTTTCATTGCCCCCAACACCACAAACAATACCCAAACCATTTTAGTGAAAGCGCTCTACGACAATATGCGGAATAATCTCCGTGCCGATCAACAAATTCAAGCCCGCATTATTCTCGAGCAGCAACCGGGGATTTTGGTGCCGACCACGGCTGTCTCCAATCTTGCCGGCCAAAACTTTGTCTTTGTTGCCGAAAAAGACGCCGAGGGCAACATGATTGCCAAACAAAAGCCCATTCAAGTGGGAGCCATCCAAGGGAATAGATATCAAGTTTTTGAAGGCCTCCAACCGGGAGAGCAAATTGTTGTCTCGGGAATTCAGCGCCTGCGCGATGGTGTCCCCATTACTCCTGAGTCTTAAAAGAGCATGATTAGCGATTTTTTTATTAAGCGCCCGGTTTTTGCCACTGTTTGTTCTCTGCTGATTATTCTGGTGGGGACGATCGCGCTGCCAACGCTGCCCATTGAATATTACCCTAACGTTACACCGCCGACAATTCAGGTATCTGCCAATTATGCAGGTGCCAACGCTGAAACCGTTGAAACGAATGTCACTACGATCTTAGAAACGCAAATTAATGGCGTGGAGGGGATGGATTACATTGACTCCACCAGTGACAGCTTTGGCAACAGCAATATCACGATCACCTTCACTGAGGGCTACGACGAAAACATTGCTGCGGTGGATGTGAATAACTTAGTGGCATCAGTCACCTCCCAACTGCCGCCAGAGGTCATCAACACTGGGGTAAATGTCAGCAAATCCACGAATCAGATTGTTTTGGCCTTAGCCCTATACCCAGAGGAGGGATACAACTACGACTCCACATTCATCAGTAACTACGCGACCCTCTACGTGGTGCAACCCCTGCAACGTTTAAACGGGGTAGGACAGGTTCAGGTCTTTGGTCAACGCACCTATGCCATGCGGATTTGGCTTGATCCCAATCGCTTAGCCAGTCGCGGTCTTACGGCTCAGGATGTGGTACGTGCCCTCTCCGATCAAAATGTCCAGGTGGGAGCCGGGATTATTGGTGCTCCGCCAGCACCAGAGGGACAGGAGTTTCAAATTTCCATTCAAGCCCAAAGTCGCTTGGCCTCAGAAGAAGAGTTTGCCGACATTATTATTCAGCGCGGCGAAGATGGTTCTGTGATTCGCATTCGCGATGTCGGTCGCACCGAGCTAGGGGCACAAAACTACAACACCAACTTTCAGTTTGATGGCCGTGACGCCGTTGGGATTGGTATCTATCAACTTAGTGGTGCCAATGCCCTCGACATTGCCCGCGCTGTTGAAGCCGAAATGGCTATCTTAGCTGAGAAATTTCCCCCCGGCCTGAAATGGAGTGTGGGCTTTAGCACCACCGACGCAGTGCAGGAGTCGATCAAAGAGGTGGTCATTACGCTGATTGTGGCCATCATCCTTGTGATTGCCGTGATCTTTTTATTCCTTCAGGATTGGCGTGCCACGATTATTCCCTCGGTAACAATCCCTGTCTCCTTGGTGGGCACTTTTGCCTTTATGAAGGCTTTTGACTTCTCAATCAATAGCTTGACCATGTTTGGTCTGGTGCTGGCCACGGGGCTGGTGGTGGATGATGCCATTGTGGTCGTGGAAAATGTCACGCGTCTTATGGAAGACGAGGGCATGCCCCCCCAAGAAGCCGCCAGTCGCTCGATGGCGGAAGTGACAGGGGCATTGATTGCCACCTCGTTGGTGATGATGGCGGTCTTTATCCCTGTGGCCTTTTTTCCGGGGGTCACTGGGCGGCTCTATCAGCAGTTTGCTTTGACAATTGTCTTTTCGATCGCCCTTTCGACGTTTAATGCTTTAACCCTCTCTCCCCCTTTGTGCGCCCTGCTCCTGCGGCGGGAACGTCCCCCGATGGCGAACTTTATCTTGTTTCGCTGGATCAACCGCTTTATTGACACGATGCGGCGGGGCTATGAGCGCAACCTGAATCGGGTCGTGCGCCTAAAATACTGGGTGCTGGCAGGCTTTGTGGCACTGCTGGGGCTGACCTACGGGCTGTTTCAGATTGTCCCCGGTGGCTTTGTCCCAGAAGAGGATCAGGGCTATTTTGTCACCCTCGTACAATCGCCCCAGGGGGTCTCCCTAGAGTACACGAGTAATATCGTCTTCAAAGCAGCGGATGCGATCGCCCAAAATCCAGCGGTTGAACATACCTTTGCCATTGGCGGCTTTAGCTTCTTCGGCACGGGTTCAGACAAGGGAATTATCTTTACGAGTCTCAAGCCCTGGTCACAGCGGCCAACCCTTGATCAGTTGCTGCCCCAGTTTCAGAAGGCTGTAGGGGGTGAACTCGGAGCAGTGGTGTTTTCATCTAATGTGCCGACCATTAACCTTGGTGGGAGTGGTCTTGGCGGCTTTGATATGCAGGTGATGGATCAGCAGGGTCTGGGCCTTCAAGCCCTTGCAAGTTCGGTGAACGAGCTGATCCTGAAAGCAAATCGTACTCCCGGTTTTGTTGCTGTTAATACCCCCTTTGCCATAAATGCCCCCCAGTTAAATGTAACGGTCGATCGCACCCGCGCTCTTGCCTTGGGAATTCCCCTCAAGGATATTTTTAATGCCATGCAGATTTACTTGGGGTCGTTATACGTTAACCAATTCACGATTTTTGCTCGCAGTTACCAAGTGATTGTACAGGCGGATAAGCAGTTTCGCTCGAATCCCGATGACATCAACCGCATCTATGTACGCTCGGAGCAAAATGCCCTCATTCCCCTCAGCAATCTCGTCACGATTGAACAGGTTTCAGCACCGCCCATTATTTATCACCATAACTTGTTCCGTTCGGCGCAGGTTACCGGTCAAAATATACCGCCCCTCAGTGATAGTCAAGCGATGATGACAATGGCATCTTTGGCTCAGGAGGTTCTCCCCAATGGCATCGGCTATAGCTGGACGGGGTTATCCCTAGAGTCCATCCGCTCCGCAGGTCAGGCACCGTTGATTTTTGGTCTTGGTCTCGTGTTTGTGTTCCTCGTGCTCTCGGCGCAGTACGAAAGCTATATTGACCCTTTGATCATTATCCTTTCGGTGCCTTTGGCGATCATGGGCGCTTTGCTGGCACAGTGGTGGCGGGGGCTGAGTAATGACGTATTTTGCCAAATTGGTTTGGTGATGCTGATTGGCCTCGCCAGTAAAAATGCGATTCTGATTGTGGAGTTTGCCAACCAAATTCGCGAAAGCAGGGGCACTTCCATTGTCAAGTCGGTGATCACTGCCGCCGAGGAACGGCTGCGCCCCATTTTGATGACGGCCATCTCCTTTATTCTGGGCATCTTCCCGCTGGTCATTGCTACGGGTGCCGGGGCAAAATCCCGTCACTCCTTGGGAACAAGTGTCACGGGCGGCATGCTTGCGGCCACACTTCTCAGTTTCTTTGTGGTGCCGATCATTTACATCCTCGTTAAGGAACTAGTGGCGCGGCTGACCAAGGAGAAGCTTGAGGAAGCAACCCCAACGGAGTCTTAACTTACTTTACAATTCGCAAAACTCTTGTATTGTGGGGAATGATCCTTTGGCTTGTTCGTGATCATGCCCAAACAACTGGATTTGCTGACCTCTGGACAGGTGATTCCGACACCACTGCACAGTGAAATGCAACGCTCCTATCTGGAGTACGCCATGAGTGTGATTGTGGGGCGGGCACTACCAGATGTGCGGGATGGGCTAAAACCGGTGCATCGGCGGATTCTCTATGCCATGTACGAGTTGGGGCTGACGCCCGATCGCCCCTTTCGCAAGTGTGCACGGGTGGTGGGGGATGTGCTGGGGAAATATCACCCCCACGGGGATCAAGCGGTCTATGAGGCACTGGTGCGCCTGGTACAGCCCTTTAGTAGTCGCTATCCCCTCTTGGCAGGGCATGGCAATTTTGGCTCCATTGATGATGATCCTCCGGCGGCGATGCGCTATACGGAAACGCGCTTAGCAGCGATCGCCCACCGCACGCTACTGCAGAATATCAGCGACGCCATTGTGGATTTTGTCCCCAACTTTGACAGTTCCCAAGAGGAGCCATTGGTGCTGCCGGCACAACTGCCGATTTTGCTGTTGAATGGCTCAACGGGAATTGCTGTGGGTATGGCCACAAATATCCCCCCCCACAATCTGGGGGAAGTGGTGGATGCTCTGATTGCGCTCATTGATTGCCCCCATCTCTCCCTAGAGGAACTGCTCACCCACCTACCGGGACCCGACTTTCCCACGGGGGGCGTGATTGTGGATGGGGCAGAATTGCTGCGCGCCTATGCCACGGGGCGAGGGACGATCACGCTGCGGGGGGTGGCCACCCTTGAGGATATTCAGCCCGGACGCGGCCGCCACCGTCGCCAAGCCATTGTGGTGACGGAGCTACCCTATCAGGTGAATAAGGCGGCATGGATTGAGAAGGTGGCGGATTTGGTGAATCAAGGTCGCCTTGAGGGCATTGCCGATCTGCGGGATGAGAGCGATCGCGAGGGGCTGCGGGTGGTGATTGAACTGAAGCGGGATGCCTCAGCGGCGCAACTCTTGGAGCAACTCTACCGCCTAACGGCACTGCAAGTCACCTATGGCATCAACTTGATGGCACTGGTGGGCAATCAACCCCGCCAACTCTCCCTGAAGGAGATTCTCAGTGAGTTTCTTCAGTTCCGGGAGCAGACCCTGCTACGGCAGTATCGCCATGAGCTTGAAACCGCTCAAGCCCGCCAGCATGTGGTGACAGGACTCTTAATCGGTCTCAGTGCGGTGGCTCAGGTGATTGAGATTTTGCGATCGGCAGCGGATGGCAGTACCGCCCAGCGGGAATTGATGACACGCTTGGGTTTGAGCGATCGCCAAGCCAGTGCCCTGATTGCCATGCCCCTACGCCGCCTCACCCAACAGGAGCGTCAAGAACTGGAACGGGAACAGGCGGAGCTACAAGCGCGGATTGCCCAGTTGGAAACCCTAATTAGCCAGCGTCCGGAGCGCCTCAAGGCACTGAAGAAAGAATTACGTCAGTTAAAGAAGGAGTTTGCCGATCTCCGCCGCACCCAAATCCTCACGGCAGCGCCGCCGCCCCCCACAACCGTGGAGACCAATGGTCGTGACGATACGCCCCTGTGGGTCGAAGTGAATCATCGCGGTTACGGGCGCTGTCTGTGCCAGCGCAGTCGGGGGAGTATCCAATGGCAGACGTGGCTACCGTGGTCAGAGCCATTGCCTTTGGCCTTCTCGGTACAGCCTAGAGATCGCCTGTGGGTGTTTACCGAAAGCGGCAAAGTCTATCCGTTGCCTGTAGAGCGATTACCCGTTACCAGCCGCCGTGAGAGCGATCGCGGTCAACCCCTACTGACTCTCTTGCCGGAGTCGGCGCAAGGGGAAACTCTCCTTACTGTCTTTCCCAGTCAAGCCACAGTAGAGAAGCTGATTCTGCTGACGCGCCAAGGCCGCATTAAGGTCATTCCAATCTCAGATCTCCAAGACCTGAGCGGGCGCGGTCTCCAACTCACAAAACTCAAGGCGGGAGATGCCCTCGGTTGGGTTCTGCCTGCGGATGCAGAGCATTTGGTCTTAGCCACCTCGCGGGGGCGGGTCTTTCACTTTTTAATCCCCGATATTCCCGCTTTGGGACGGCTGAATCAAGGCCAAGCGGCGGTGCGCCTCAGTGTGCAGGAGACCTTGGTGGGGGCGATCGCCCTGTCGGAACTGGAGAATGTTATCTTTGTTACCGCTTCAGGCCTTGGTAAACAAGTGCCCCTGCCCCTAATGGAAGTTGTGCCCCTTGGTCATTTAGGCCAGTTAGCGATGCCCCTGCGGCAAAAATCAGATCGCTTGGCGGGCATTGGCCGTGGCGGTAGCCCCCTAGCACTAGTGACGACCCAAGAGCGAGCCTGGATCACCAACGGCGAAGAGATACCCCTCCTCAATAAAGAGGCGGTGGGGGTGGCGATCGCTCCCCTTGATCCGAGGGAACAGATTCAGGCGGTGGTGCCGTTGGTCTAACCCATTCAAGCCACTGGCCACAAACCCGTAGGTGGTACCCCCCCGGCAGCGTTGAGGTTTGGCTGCCATTGCCTGCTGTGATCAGGGGACGCACCGCTTCAATTAGGCTAAAATCTACACCCCGTTTCAGGTGCTGACGCAGAAATCGCTGGATCAAGCGGCGTTGCAGGGCGAGGGGTAATTCCCGTAGGCGCAGCCGATCCAAGGCAGGGGGATGCTCGCGGATCACGGTGGGGGCAAGACGATCCACCTCAGCCTCGAAATAGGCGCGATCGCTGGCGAGCAGTTCAGCAGTTTGGGCAAGCACCTGTTCCACATTCGGATTAAAGTGCTGTTGTAGATAGGGAATTAACTCCAAACGCAGCCGATTGCGGCGATAGTTGAGATGGTGGTTCGTTGCATCCTGCCACACAGGTAATCCGTAGACTTGGCAAAAGGCAGCCGTTTCCGCTCGCGTCATCCCTAGGAGCGGGCGTACCAACTGAATCGCACCCAAAGAACGGCTAGGCAAGAGGGTGGCTAGGCCATCGGGGCTGGTGCCACGCAATAGATGCAGGAGGAGACTTTCGGCGCGATCGCTCTGGGTGTGGGCTGTCACCACATGGGTACAATCCAACGCCTTGGCCACGGTCTCAAAGACTTGGTAGCGCCATGAACGAGCTGCTGCTTCGGTTTGCGGCATCGGCGGCGCACTTACCACCTCACAGGGCAGGTGCCATTGCTGCGCTAGCGCCTGGACAAAATTTGCATTGGCAGCGCTATCTGCACGCCAGCGGTGATCACAGTGGACAGCCACCAAAAACCACTGCCAGTGGGGCTGTAGATCGAGCAACAGGCGTGTTAAACAAACGGAGTCTTGCCCCCCCGACAGAGCAATGAGGATGCGTGCCCCCACAGGGAGCCATTGCTGGGTTTTTAAGGTGGTATGCAGGCGGGCGTGGTCAATGCCCCACACTTGCAATAACCCACTAGAAAAACCAACCGTAGGAGTGTAGGCCTTTCCCTAGCAAATTCACCCCTAAATAGCAGACCCAGACCACGCCAAAACCAACAGTGGCGAGAATCGCGGGTTTGCGTCCCTGCCAATCGCGGGTAATGCGGGCATGGAGATAAGCCGCATACACCAGCCAGACAATCAGTGCCCAAGTTTCTTTCGGATCCCAACTCCAAGGCGCCCCCCAAGCCTCATTGGCCCACACGGCGCCAGAGATAATCCCGATGGTCAGCAGCGGAAAGCCAAGACCAATCATGCGGTAGCTCAAGTTATCGAGGGTCTCGGCTAAGGTTAGGCGTTGCAAACTCAATTCCAGGGTGGGTTGGGTGAGTACCGTGGTGCCGCCGTCCCCGGTCGAGGATTCTAAAGAAGGTTCTGGCGTGCGAGTGCGGAAGCTGCCTGTGCCCACGGAGCTGCCCTTGAGGCTGACGGGTTTACCCCATGTCACCACCAAGAAGGCAATCGCCAGCAGTGACCCCACCATCAAGGTGGCATAGCTGAGCATCATCACACTGACGTGCATCATTAACCAGTTGGACTTCAGGGCAGGCACCAGAGGCGCTGACTGTTGCATTTCCGAGGGGAGCGAGAGAGCCGCAAAGGCGGTAATTCCCATGGCAACTGGTGCGGTAACAACCCCCACAAGGCGCTGGCCACTGATGGACTCGGCGACAAAGTGCATTGCTGTCAAACCCCAGCACAGGAAAAAGAGGGATTCGTAGAGATTACTGATGGGAAAGTAGCCCCCCTCAAGCCAACGTGCTGCCAGTAGGCCAGTAATACAGAGATTGGCGATCGCCATCCCCGTGCGACCCGCAGCAGTGAGAACAGGCCATTGGGGAAACGCTGCCCCGCACCAGTAGAGCAACATGGTGAGGAAAAGCACCGCAAAGGCCGTATTATCGAGCCAACCTTCTAAGGTTAATAAATCCATAGGTTTTTATTTCGCCAGCCTGCTACTCTTTTGTATTGTACTGTCCGAACTGCGCTTTTCTGGGATAGGGGAGCGCGTTCCATGCTTGTGAAAGGGGCTGTACCACAATTTCAGCCTGAATCCCTATAATCAGGGGTGAAGCATCATCATGTTCTATTGTGCTGCTGCTGGAGCGAGAACCCCATGAACGAGCTACGGGCTGCGCTGGAATTGGCGACGGAGGAGGAGTTGCAAGACCTAACAGAAATTCTGTTTCGTCGTCGGCTCAATCCCTTGGACTATCTAACAACGCCCGATCCCATTGCCGTTCAAGCTCAGGATCGCCAAGCATGGCTCGATGACATTGAAGAGCGGTTTCGCTTTTTGGCGGCAGATGGTCTGACGGTCCTCAAGGGCAAAGCGCAGCAAATCAGCTATCGGCAAACATTGATGCGGGTCTGTCGCTATCTGAAAATTAAGTTTTCCCCCAGTTGGACAGTCCCCGAACTGGAAATGGAAATCTTCTTGAATGTGTTGCAGCGGATGTGGAAAAAGCTGGGGGATGAGGATCGCAAGGTCCTGGCTGCTCAAATCCAAGATAGCTTGCCCGAACTGCGCCACGGCCACCCGATTTCTATGGCAACCGTACGCCTGATCCTAGAGGGAGGCGCGGCGATCGCCATCAGTTCCGTCGTCCGCTCAATGCTGGTGCAGCAGGTGGCACGGCAATTTGCGATTCATTTTGCGGGCTACAAGCTCTCAATTACCCCCTTGGTGTCACGGGGGGCAGCGATGGGAGCAGCTCGGTTTGCCGTGGGACGCAGTGTCTTGGCCTTTGCCAGTACCGCCCTGTGGGTGTGGTTTATTGCTGACTTGGGTTGGCGCGCCATTTCCACAAACTATGGGCGCATTATTCCCACTATTTTCGCGATCGCCCAAATTCGTCTTTTGCGGGGTGAGCACGCCTCTGAGTGGGCAATGGCCTAGAGTGTCATGACTCGCTCTTTATCCAATGTGAGCAGTTGCCGCAGTTGGTCGAGGTTAAGTTCGGTCAGCCAGTGCTCGCCGCTGCCAACAAGCATTTCCGCGAGGGCTTTTTTCTGTTCTATTTGCTCGTGGATTTTCTCTTCGAGGGTGCCTGTGCAGACAAATTTGTAGATTTGGACATTGCGGGCTTGGCCAATGCGGAAGGCGCGATCGCTGGCCTGATTTTCAACGGCAGGGTTCCACCAGCGATCGTAGTGAAAGACATGATTGGCACGGGTGAGATTTAAGCCCACCCCCCCCGCCTTTAGGGAAAGAATAAACACCGTGGGTGCTTCAGGATCGTGCTGAAAGCGTTCCACCATCAGTTCCCGCTGGGCTTTGGGGGTGCCTCCTGATAGGAAAAAGATCTCCTGCCGTAGCGCCTTTTCGAGATAGGTTTTTAGGTGGCTGCCAAATTCGGCAAATTGGGTAAAGATAAGGGCGCGATCGCCCACTTCCTGAAGCTCTTGCAGCATTTCTATGAGGCGTTGCAATTTACCCGAGCGATCGGGGGTATAGTCTTCCTGCTTGAGATACTGCGCGGGATGGTTACAGATTTGCTTCAGCTTCGTCAGCGTAGCCAAGATATTGCCCCGCCGCTGGATGCCTTCACTATTTTCAATAGCAGCAAGGGAGTCTTCCACCACAGCATTGTAAAGCTGCATCTGCTCTAGGGTGAGACCGCAATAGACCAGCATCTCCTGTTTTTCGGGCAGGTCTTGGATAATGCTGCGGTCAGTTTTCAGACGCCGCAGAATGAAGGGCTGAACATAGGTGCGCAAGGCGTTGAGGGAGGTGGTGTCGCCATAGCGTTCAATGGGACGGACATAGCGGTGCTGAAAGTAGGTGCGATTGCCCAAGTACCCCGGATGCAGAAAGTCCATAATCGACCAGAGTTCAAGGAGCCGATTTTCTAGGGGGGTTCCCGTCAGGGCAATGCGAAACTGGGCGGAGAGTTCCCGCGCTGCTTGGGACTGCTGGGTGTCGGCATTTTTGATGTTTTGGGCTTCATCGAGTACTAAATGCTGCCATGACACCTGTTGCAAGGTGGCGCGATCGCGCTGCAGGAGCGCATAACTAGTGAGAATCAGATCGTGAGTTTCGACTTTTTTCTGAAATGCCTTGCCCTTGGGGCGATCGCTGCCGTGGTGGACGTAGGCACGCAATGTCGGTGCAAACTTTTGGCACTCCCGTAGCCAGTTGCCCAGTACTGAGGTGGGACAGATCAATAGTGTCGGTCGGTAGGCGCGTCCCGCTTCCTTGAGGTGGAGCAAAAAAGCCAACAGTTGAATCGTTTTCCCCAAGCCCATATCATCGGCCAAGCAAGCCCCCAGCCGCCAGCGTTCCAAGAAACTCAGCCACGCCACCCCCCGTGCTTGGTAGGGACGCAGTTCACCACAAAATTCCTGCGGCGTCGGCACTGGATCAAGGGTTTGTTTACCCGTGAGCCTATCGAGTAGTGCCTGAAGGGCATCATTGGCGTCTAGGCCCAGAATGGGTAACTTGGCTACCGTCAGCGTATCCCCGGTGGCAATGCGCAGCGTATCGGCAAGGGAGAGTTGGCTCTTTTGGGGAGACTGGAGAAACTCTTGAGCAGCCTTGACCTCTTGGGGACGCAGCAGCACCCACTCACCATTGAGATAAACAAGGGGACTCTCTTGGCGACGCAGTTGATCAAAATCCGCTTCCGAGAGGGGATGCTGCCCCAACTGTAACTGCCACTGAAACTGCATCAAGCTCTCAATACTCAAGCCGCTAGTGGCCGTGGGCGGCAATGTGGCAATTATCTTCAGGCCCAAGCGATGCTGGGAGCTATTGCGGCGCAAACTCGGCGGCAAAATAATCGCAACCCCCTGCTGCTCGAGGGGCGGAATGGCACTTTGCAAGAAGGCATAAACTTCCGTTGTTTGCAGCGTCAGACCCACAGGAGAAGGTTCTTGCAGACTGCGATCGAGGGGACGATAAATGCGTGAAGCCAAGCCCAGTCCTCGCAGCAGCGTTTCTTGGGGCTGCCAGAGCACTTGTCCGTGATAGAGGAGGGACTCTTGCGTACATTGCCAAATCTCTGCTGCTGTCAGCATTGTTTCCGTTTCGCCCTCGGTTTGTAAGCCAAAGGTCAAGCGCCAGTCACCCTCAGCAGGAGGCACCAGTTGCAGTGCCAATCGCCATTGGGGCCGCAGATCCAACTGCTCGCGGTAGGGTTCTTGCCAACGCTGGAGCCGTTCCACAAAAGAAGGGGGGAAGTCGGGGTCTTGACCCGTCTTCAGAAAAGCGAGCCAGTGGCTATGCTCCTTTGCCAAGCCCACTTTGGGTAAGTCTAGGGGAGCAAGGGCAGTGCGGAGATAGCCCTGCAAGGTGTGGTGCAGAAAATCCGCTAATAGATCTGTGGCATGGGGCGGAAACCACAGAGCCGTGGCATCCACTTGATAACAGCGACACAGATGCGGCATCAGTTGGCTAAATTGGCGAAAGCGATCGCGATCGGCCCCGTGGGTGAGCAGAATTCGCCAACCCTCCGGCGTCGGCAGGTATTGGCCGCGCACAATTAAATCCAGCAACCAGCGACTTACGTGGAACCAATAGCGCAGATCATCTCCAATGCTGCCACTGTCTTGGCCGTAAAGACTCAGTTGATGCAGTTGTTCTAAAACTTCTGAAGCTGGAATTGACCAGCCCGGCAACTGCCAGAGAAACAGCGGTTCCCCTTTCACTTCTGCTAGGGGGAGGGGCACGAGTTCATTGCCCTGCACTTGGGCGGGTAAAGCCGCATACGTAAAACTGGGACTCGCCTTGGCAAGGGACAGCTGCCGGGAGGTCGCATAGGGATAAGCAGGCACCATCGCTGATGCCCAAGGCGTGGTTGCCTGAGCCAGCGATCGCCATTCTTCTGCCCAAAGAAAAAATTGTGGCCTCGGCGTTGCCAGCCACGTCCCATGTAAAACAGCCATGACGCTATTTTAGTTCGGAACTCAAGAGAGATTCGAGATCTTGAGGCGGCATGGGTCGAGCCAAGAGATACCCTTGACCATAGTCACAGCCGAGTTGCTGTAGGGTTTGCAGTTGCTCAGAGGTCTCAATGCCTTCGGCAATGGCACGGTAGCCCAACTGGTGGGTGAGGAGCAAGATCATCTGGGTAATTTGAAAATTGCGTGCATTTTGCTCCAGTTGACAGACAAAGGAGCGATCCACTTTCAGGTGTTGAATGGGCAGGCTGTGAAGATAACTGAGGCAGGAGTAACCGGTGCCAAAGTCGTCAATGCTAGTATCAATATTGCGATCGCCCAAGGCTTGCAAGAGATTCATCATCTCATTTTCCAATTCCAGCCCCATGCTTTCGGTGAGTTCGAGCACCAGTTGCCCCTTGGCAAGGGGATACTTTTGGCGCACTCGATCAACATGCTTGAGGAAACTGGGATGCTTCAGGGTTTTGGCAGACACATTGACACTGAGAACGAGATTTGCTGCTGCTGCATACTGCTGTTGCCAGTGCCAGAATTGCTTGCAGGCATGCTCTAATACCCACTGATCCAGGGCAACAATTAACCCCGTATCCTCAGCAATGGGAATAAACTGCGCCGGTGATATAAGACCCCGTTCGGGGTGCTGCCAGCGCACCAAGGCCTCCATGCCCGCCACTTGTTGATTTTGCAGATTGAAAAAGGGCTGATACAGCAGCCGTAGTTGATGGTGCTCTAGGGCATCGTGCAGATCATGCTCAAGGTGGAGGCGATCCAGCACCTGTTCATACATCTGCTGATTGAAGATGACATAGCCTCCCTTTTGCTGGGCTTTGGCTTGATGCATGGCAATATCGGCATCCCGTAGGACTTCTAGCCCCTGCTGATACTCGTTTTGGGCAAAAACAACGCCAATGCTGCCACCCATCACAATTTGCCGCGTATCCACCCTCAGGGGTTGGTGGAGACAATGCAGCACTTGCTCACACAGGGCGATCGCCCCCTGTATGTGGGAAATTTGCGGTACCAGAATCACGAACTCATCACCACCAAAGCGAGCCAGTGTATAGCGATTATCAATACAATGGCGCAACCGATTGGCAAAGGCGACCAGAACGCGATCGCCCACCGCATGTCCCAAGCTATCGTTAATAATCTTGAAGCGATCCAAATCTAAAAACAGCACCGCATAGTGAAACTTGGGATTTATCCGAGCTTGGGTAATGGCCGTTTCCAACTGTTCCATCAAATAGAGGCGGTTGGGGAGCCCTGTCAATGAATCATGGTAGGCCTCGTGGTAAAGCTGCATTTGCACCTGTACCCGACTGGTGACATCGCGGGAGGTGGTCTGAAACTGTTGCAACTGCCCCTCACTGTCGTAGCGAGGTTTCACCAAAGTTTCTAGCCAGAGGACATCACCCTTAGCGGTGCAAACCCGATAGGTGATTGGCCAAAACTTGTGCTGTTGAACCATCTGTTGCAGTTCCTGCTGCACCCGCGATCGCTCTTGGGGATGACAGATTTCTGTGAAATGCTGGCCAATCAGTGTCTCGGGATGACGCCCCAACAAGGGTTCACAGGAGGGACTGACATACAAACAAATGCCCTCGCGATCGTGGAGACAGATAATATCGTTGATATTTTCCGCCAGCAGTCGGTAGCGCTCTTCACTCTGCCGTAGGGCGATTTCTGCTAGCTTGCGCTCCGTAATGTCAATGTGGGTACCCACCACTTTGCAAGGCTGACCGTGCTCATCGCGAATCAATACCGCATTACTGTTAAACCAGCGGTAGCTGCCATCTCGATGACGCAGGCGAAAGTCAATGGCGTACTCTGTCTCCCCCTGTAAAAACTGCTGGAAGGCCTCAATGGCGCGATCGCGATCCTCCGGGTGCAGTCGTGCTTTCCAGTCCTTGGGGCTGCCCTCTTCAGCGGTGGGGGGATAGCCCAACTGGGCTTTATACGTGGGGGAGGCATAGGAGGTCCCTGTGCGCAGATCACAAAAATAGAAACCGATATTCGAAGTCCGCACCGCCAAGTCTAACTGTGCCTGTTGCTCCTTGAGGCGCGCCTCCGCCAGATACCGCTCAGTGACATCAAGAATGAGAGTGTAATACATGACAGCGCCATTGGGCAGTTGTTCGGGCTGACCAGCACCCTCAACCCAGCGGATATCGCCATTGGGATAGCAAATACGCCATTGCCAAAACCACGGTTGTAAGGTTCGGGCCGAAACAAGCACCGACTCCCACATGGCCTGCCGATCCTCAGGGTGCACCATATTCCAGAGGACGGAACTATCTTCAGCGACAACCTCAGCCGGCACCCCCCAAAGCTGCTCACACATGGGATTGAGGTAAAACACCTGATTGCGGCCATCGGGATATTGGATGTAGCGGAAAATGGCTCCGGGGACATTGGTTGCAGTGAGGCGAAAGCGTTCTTCACTTTCCCGCAGGGCAGCTTCAATACGACGGCGTTCAGCCAGTTCCCGCTGTGCCCGCTGATAGAGTGTGGCTTGGTAGATGGCCACCTCCAGTTGCGTGGAGATAGCACGAGCAAGGGAAATTTCTGCCGCTGACCACTCATGGCATTGTTGAGGGGCAAAGAGAGTTAAGCTGCCCCAGATGCAACCCTCCACCAGCAGAGGAATCAGCAACCAAGCTCCTGGAAACGTGGCGGCAACTTGTTGATTGACAGGATCAGTAATTTGGCTAGAGTCAGCAATGGCGACAACTTCACCGGCCTTCAGGCGCTCGGCAAAGGGGTTATCGCGATCGGGAATGGCAACATCAATCAGGGAGGGAAAGTCGGGATCATGGTGGTATTCTGCTACATGCCGCCACAGCGCCTCCTCGGGTAAATACTTGACGACAAGGACATCAAACCCCAGCCCCACTTGCGCCACTTCCCGCACCGCTGTCTCAAAGATAGTGTCGAGATCAAGGGAGTTGCGAATCGCCTGAATGACGCGATTGAGAGCTTGCTCCCGCAGTAATTGCTCTTTGAGAATACTAATGTCACGACCAACGGATTGGATTTCCTGTAGGTTGCCTTGATCATCAAAAATTCCCAGATTAATCCATTGTGTCCAACGAACCCCCTGCTGCGGATGGTACACCCGATTTTCAGCGGCAAAGGAGGGGGCACTGGGAGTGAGTTGAGTAACGTGCTCTAACAGGCCAGGTAAATCTTCAGGAAGAACAAATTCAGACCAAGGGTGACCAATGACTTCCGTAGGCGAGCGGTTAAAAGCCCGACAAAATGCCTGATTCGCGAATGTAATGGTGGTGTCAGCACGGGAGCGCACAATGAAGTCTGTCTGACTTTGCACCATATCGCAGTAAAGCCTGGCTTCTTTTTCCCAGTAATTTCTAATAATTTTTTGTTCAATTTCTGAGTGTTCGCGATCGCTCACATCAGTATAGGTCGCAAGGCTAAACATGACTTCGCCAGCCGCACTAAAAATAGGAATGCCATAAACTTCAAGGGTGATGCGCTGTTGATGGCTATGTTTCAGATCAATTTTTATAGGGCCAATCATTTTACCCTTGAGGGCTTGCACCCCCGGCAGTTCCTCCTTGGGATAGGGGCAATCGCTATCGGCATAATAAACCTCTAGGTTGGCACGAATTTCCGCAGCAGTTTGGCTGGAATCCGTAACCTGCAAAAGCCGACGCCCCCAGGGATTGATATAGACAATTTCCCCCGATGTATTATAGAGATTAATTCCAATCGGCAGAGCATCAAAAACAGCCCCAAGATAGTACTCAATTTCCTCACCTACGACATTGTTAAGCAAACAAACAAGCCTCTCCTCCAGGCGATCGCAGGGAGAATGCTGGATGAGGGGAAAATTTGAACTATCCATGATTCGCACACTTGTAATGGTTGTAATGATTTTGTCCCTGTTATTTGGAGGTCGATTTTAAGGTTGAATGAGCCATGAGGGCGGTGGTACAGCTTTTAGTCTAATAAGATTTTCTTGTTTTGGTCATGGTTGATCCACCTTTCATACAGATCTGGGCGGCGTTGACGAGTGCGTTCGATCTGTTGTGCCCGCCGCCACGCCGCAATTTCTCCATGATGACCAGAGAGCAAGACCGGCGGTACGCTCCAACCCCGAAATTCTGCGGGTCGAGTGTAGTGGGGATAATCCAGCAAGCCATCTTCAAAGCTATCTTGATGGAGTGAGGCAGCTTTGCCTACGGTGCCCGGCAGGAGTCGCAGCACACCATTGAGAATCACAAGGGCAGGAATTTCACCACAGGTCAGGACAAAATCGCCAATGGAGATTTCTTGGGTCACTAAATGCTCGACGACCCGCTCATCCACTCCCTCATAATGCCCACAGAGAATCACCAGTTGATCTCGCTCCTGTGACCAATGCCAGAGGTGTTGTTGGGTCAAGGGTTGCCCTTGGGGGGTAACATAGATTACTTCACGGCGAGGCAAAGAGGGCAGCGATTCCACCGCAGCAAAGAGGGGTTCAGGCTTCATCACCATGCCCACACCACCCCCGTAGGGTTCATCATCCACCCGCTGGTGCTTATCGGTACTAAAGTTACGTGGATTCGTCAGGACGACCTCAGCAATCCCCCGTGCCAAGGCTTTGGCCATTAAGCCACTGCTGAGGGGAGAGGCAAAGAACTCTGGAAAGATGGTAACAATATCGAAACGCATTACTGACGGTGGCAAGAGAGGGAACCATAGTAGGCAAGGGCACGCAATTGGCTGAGGGCACAAAGTTGCTCCTGTTTCCACAGCTGCTGGGTTTCCGGGGCTGGGGGAGGTGACTGGACACCAAAGAGTTGATTGATCAAAGGGGAGCGATCTCGCCGAAAACGGACAAGGGCATATTCTCCCTCCTTGAGATTAGCGGCACTGGCAAGGGCCCTGAGGGTTTCTGAGCGGCTGCGGGTGCCATCAATGAGGCGGTAGCTCTGCGCCTGCTCGTTACTGAAAATCATCGCCCCCATTTCGTTGCGAATGACATTAGGATCAATGCCCCGTGACTGCGCCACATGATTAATAAACTTGCTGTACTCCTGCTCAAGGCCGGCTTGGAGGACCACAATTTCTTGGGGAGTAAGGCGACGGAAGGGGTTGCCAATATCTTTGCCACGACCGGCGCTCAGTGTCCGTTCTTCAATACTATTGGCGGTGACGCCTCCCATCAATAGGCCATTATCGAGACTAGTGGGGCGATCGTAGTAGAAAACACTAGGGCCGAGAATGCCAATACTGCCAATCATGCTGCCGTGATCAGCGTAGACCCGATCCGCTGTTACCATTGCCCAAACGCCGCCGGAGGCAGAAATTCCCTCAATAAAGGCATAGACCGGTTTTTGGGTGGCTGCGCGGTAGCTCCTAATGCCCTCGGCGATCGCCTGCGAGCCAAAGATCGTGCCGCCGGGAGTGCTGATATTGACAAAGACGGCCTTAATCGTTTTGTCCTTAGCGGCCTCTGCCAACTGCCGCTGCACTTCATAGCCGTAGGTGACACCCACAAGGGGCGCAAAGAAGCTATCCTCTTCGTTTTGCGGGCTGCCGAGAATTGGACCAGTAATGTCGATTCTGAGAATGCGATCGCGACTGCTCTCCTTGCCGCTGATGTGTTCATAGGGACTGGTTTCACTGGCAGGCGCCAACAAGACCCCGAGGAGGGCAAAGAAAATTGTGGCACTGAAGCCCACCACCCCCAGCGTCAAAAAAAAGGTCAGCGTGCCAAAAAAGATGACACCACAGCGGTGAAACACACTGGGCCAAAAGGGGGGAAGGGAGCGCGTCATAGAGGAGGAAAGGGTCTAGTATAATCTGAAAAGTTTTCAGTCAAATGTTTTACTTATTTTAGCCGCCACTTGAGGTTTTCTTCTGTTTTTGCCCCTCACAAGCCACCCTTGCCGTGTTGACCTGTCACGATCCTTTTGCGAGGTAGGTTCTCTCTACTAATGAAACCCTCGATGACCGCTGAGCACTATCTCAATCACCCCACCTTTGGCTTGCTTTATGGGGTCTGCCCTATTGATGAGCATCGGCAACTGTTTACCACGTTGTATGCACAGCGGCTGTTCTTCATCGTTAGCCAACGGCCGGCGGGGATGGAATTTGAGTCCATTAGTCGCACCGATGCGCGAATGCTCATTGAACAGCGGTTGCGATTGCTCCGCCGCCTTGGCAAAATGGCTGAATACCAAGCTCTACAGGCAATTCATCGCCAAGCCTTCATGTAACCCGATCCAGATTTCGCTAGACTGAGGCTAGGTTTTGGGGAGCGAGGATGAGCTACGACTATGACCTATTTGTGATTGGTGCCGGCTCCGGTGGCTTGGCGGCCTCAAAGCGGGCAGCTTCCTACGGTGCCAGGGTGGCCATTGCCGAAGGGGATAAAGTCGGCGGTACCTGTGTCATTCGGGGTTGCGTCCCCAAAAAGCTTATGGTCTATGGCTCCAAGTTTAGCCACCTCTTTGAAGATGCTGTGGGTTATGGCTGGCGCCCCGTTGAAGCCAAGTTGAACTGGGAGCGACTGATTCAAGCAGTGAACCAAGAGGTGAATCGCCTCAGTGAATTGCACATTAGCTACCTTGCCAAAGCCGGGGTGGAACTGCTGCCCTTTTTTGCCCGCTTTGCTGACCCCCACACCCTAGAACTCGTCGATCGCCAAGGACAGGTTCAGCGGCGAGTGACAGCGGCGAAAATTTTGATTGCCGTCGGGGGCGAAGCGATTAAACCCAATGTGCCGGGGATCGAACACAGCATTACCTCGCGGGAGATGTTTCTGTTGCCCAAGCAGCCAAAGCGCATGGCTATCCTTGGGGGCGGCTACATCAGTGTTGAGTTTGCCGGCATTATGCAGGGGCTAGGTACGGAAGTCATTCACTTTCTGCGGGGCGATCGCCCACTGCGGGGTTTTGATCAAGACATTCAAGATGGCGTTTATGAGGGGATGATTCGCCACGGCATTGATGTCCGTCCCCAGTGCCACATTACTGGCTTGAAGCTGACCAAGAAGGAGAATATCCGCATTCGCTACGAACAGCAGGGGCAAGCCTGCGAAACCAAAGTGGATACGGTGCTGTGTGCCGTGGGGCGTGCGCCTAACTTGCAGGGGCTAGGTCTCGATCAGGCGGGGGTGCATCTGACTGCCAATAGTCAAGGGATTGTCGCCATTGCTGTAGATGAATACTACCGCACCAATCAGGAACATATTTTTGCTGTGGGGGACTGCACTAACCGCGTCAACCTCACTCCCGTAGCCATTGCCGAGGGCCGCGCCTTTGCCGATACTCAATTTGGTAATCTACCGCGCACTTTGAGCTATGAAAATATTCCCTCGGCGGTGTTTTCCCAGCCGGAGGCGGCTTCGGTGGGGCTGTCTGAGGCTCAGGCCAAGGCGAAATTGGGGGAAGAGAATGTGAAAATCTACCGTGCGGCCTTTCGCCCGATGTACCACAGCCTCACGGGTCGGGATGAAAAGGTGATCGTCAAATTGGTGGTGGAGAAAAATACAGAGTGGGTGCTGGGTGCCCACATGGTGGGGGATAATGCGGCTGAAATTATTCAAGGAATCGCGATCGCCCTCAAAATGGGTGCCACCAAGAAGGACTTTGATGCCACGATGGCCATTCACCCCTCGACAGCGGAGGAGTTTGTCACACTGCGTTAGTGGCGACTTGAACCGAACTGTGGAGCAGCTCTAGAGCCGCTAGATACTGGGGATCTGCTGCTGTACCCATAGCCATGAGACTCCCTGGAGCATCGAGAACCCGCCGATCTGGCTCAATCCCCACTTTGTTGATGTTGTGGTGATTAGGGGTTTCGTAGTGGGCAATGGTGACAGCGAGGCCAGAGCCATCACTGAGGTGAAAGAGGGACTGAATCGAGCCTTTACCAAAGGTGCGATCGCCCACCAGTCGAGCACGGCCATGATCTTGCAGGGCACCGGCCAATATCTCGCTGGCACTAGCTGTTCCGCCATTCACGAGGACGACGAGGGGATCATGGGTGAGGGCACCGCCACTGGCATTGAGGCTATCAATAATCCCTTGGCGATCGACGGTATAGACAATGACCCCCGAATCCAGCCACAGTTGGGCAATTTCCACCCCCACCTGCAACAGTCCCCCCGGATTATTGCGCAGATCAAGAATGTACTCCTCCGCTCCCTGTTGCTCTAGCATTTGAATGGCTTTGCGCATTTCTGTGGCCGCTATAGCACTAAATTGACCAAGGCGAATATAGCCAACGGTGTGCCCCTGTACTTGACGAACTTCAGCCATGACCGGATTAATCTCAATGTGTCCCCGTTTCAGCGTGATTTCTTGAGGGGCTTCACTGCCCCGTTGTAACAACAGATGCACAGCAGAACCGGCGGCTCCCCGCATTCTTTCGGCGGCTTCATCAAGGCTGAGCTGGGTGGTGGGGATGCCCTCAATGGCAAGAATGCGATCGCGGGGTTGAATACCAGCTTCGGCAGCGGGAGAGCCATCAATGGGGGCAATCACTTCGAGGACGCCGGTTTCAGGGTCAGTGCTAATTTGCAAGCCGACACCAGTGAGTTCCCCAGCCGTGGTGGTTTGCAGGCTACGAAATTGGGCAGGCCGCAGCAGCCGCGTAAAGGGATCCTCTAGGCTCGCCAGCATCGTTTGAATAGCTTCGTAGGTCGCCTCGCGATTGGGTAGGGGACGCTTCAGCGCCTTTTCGCGCACCAGCCACCAGTTTTGGCCATTAAAAGAGGGATCCACATAGGCTTGGTTGACAATACGCCATGCCTCATTCAAGAGTTTCTGTTCTGCCGTCAGGGCGATCGCTGAGTCAGTGGGGAAAAAGCCCCAGACCCCCACCAGGACAACCAACCAACAAACGAGACGTTGCAGCCAACGAACCCCCATTACTTCACCTGCTGCTTGCTTCTTTTTCCTAGGCTAGCACTAGAAAAATGTTTCGGAAGACACAGTTATGCCTTGAGAACTACCTTGGGATGCAGGCGATCGCCTCCACTGATGCCAAGGCCCACACAGGTAGCGGCAAAGGTGACGCCCACGAAACTCCCCATCGGCGGTAGCCCCTCACAAATCACAGCGCGGCCATGGTACCAGTCGTTGAGTTGTACTTCATTGAGCTCAAGCCATGGCAGATGCGAGAGAACCTCTTGGGGCGGGCGCAGGGGTAAATGCTCTGGCGAAATGCTTTCTAGGGAATGGCTCTCCTCAATCCTCAGGCCACCACTTTCAATCCGTTGCAGTGCCGCCAGCGTTCCCCCTACCCCGAGGGCCGCGCCCAAATCGCGGGCAAGAGCGCGAATATAGGTGCCACCGCCACAGGTAATGCGCAGCGTGAGTTCCGGCTGACGACTCGGTTGCCAATGCAACACCTCGATACGGTACACGGTAACGATACGTGGCGGAACGCTCACTACTTCACCCGCACGGGCACGGGCATAGAGCCGCTGGCCATCCACTTGAATCGCACTATAGGCTGGGGGATATTGCTCAATCTCCCCAATCCATCGCGGCAGCTGTTCCTCAATGGCCTCGAGGGTGAGGTGACTTGCAGATTGTTCTTGGCAAATGTCACCCGTAATGTCATCCGTGGTCGTGGTGATGCCAAAGCGCACCGTGCCAATATAGGCCTTGCGATCGCTGAAATAGGGGAGGAGTCGCGTCGCTGAACCAACGGCGATCGGCAGCACCCCTGTGGCCATCGGATCCAATGTACCACCATGACCAATGCGCTTGAGCCGCAGCCGCTTTCGCAGTTCATTGATGCAGTCGTGGGAGGTGCAGCCAGCGGGTTTATTCAGATTCAAAAAACCAAACATCAAGGCGTTGCAGTCCCTCGGGGACTCAGAGGTAAACCACTGACAAAGCGTTGCAGGGCGGCGATCGCTCGGTTGTAGTCAATGGTAGAACTCAACAGGTTGCTCTGGGCTTGAATCAGAGCCGTTTCTGCATTGCTCACCTCCGCCTGGGTGCCAATCCCTGCTTGAAAGCGCAGCCGGGCAAGGCGGAGTCCCTCCGTTGCTTGGCGCACCGCCACTTCATTGGTGCGGATATTTTCTTGGCTGGATTGGAGGGTGTAGTAGGCCTGCTCCACTTGGAAGCGAATTAAGTTACGAAAGGCGGCATACTGGGCTTCAGCGATCGCGGCAGCACTTTCCTGCTGGGCGGCACTGGCACGGGAGACCCCCCCATCAAAGAGGGTCAGCTTCATTTGACCCCCAACGGTATATCCCCAACTGGGTGCTGCGCTATCTGTGAGGCTATCAAGGGTGTTAAAACTTCCGCCGGCCACCAACTGGGGGCCTAGATTCCCCAAGGCAACCCGCCGTTGCTGAAGCGCTGCATTCCGTTGCGTCAGTTGTTGTTCCAGTTCCACGCGGTTACGCCAGGCCAAGGCAATACTCTCCTCAAGGGAAAGTTTCCATTCCCCAACCACTCGAATTGGGTCAGCGGCCCGCACATTCGCCTTGTCATTGAGACTGAGCAGCTGTGCCAGTTGGCGTTGAGCCGTTTGCAGTTGGCTTTGGGCTTGCACGAGTTGCTGCTGGTTGTTGGCCAGTTGCACTTCGGCTGTCAAAACATCAAACTTGGTTCCCAAGCCAGCGCGTTCGCGGGCGATCGCATCCCGTAAGCTGATTTGGGAGTTTTGTACCGCTGCTTCCCCAATGCGCACAAGCGCCTCTGCCTGTTGAATGTTGTAATAGGCATTGGTGACATCCTGCCGCAGTTGTTCAAATTCCCGCTGAAGATCCAGTTCGGCATTGCGCACCTGTTCCTGGGCTGCTTTGATACTGCCATCCCGTTGGCCAGAGGTGAAAATGTTGTAGCCCAGTTGCACGGTGCTGGTCCAAGTATTGCTCGTGGTGTTGAGCCGCAAGGGGGGTGGCAGTTGGGCATTTTGCAGGCGAATCGCCGCTGAATCTGTGCGACTAATCCCCAATTGCAGGGAGATGCTGGGATAGAGAGCCGCCTCCGCTTGGCGCAGAACCGCCCGACTTTGTTGCAGTTGCGCTTCAATGATTTGCAGTTGGCGATTGTTCCGCCGCGCCAGTTCAATCGCTTCGTTAAGGGTAATGGGGCGATCCAAATCAATTTTCACTTGATCGGGACGACTGGGGAGATAGAGGGGATCGGGATTGGGATTGAAGGGCAGGAGATCGGTGGCCGTAGGGTTGGATTGGGCGATCGCCCCCCCGCTCACGGTGATCAAGACCCCCACAAGGCTCCCCAGCAGCAGACTGCTTTGTTGGCAGATGGATTGTTGATCCATGCTCACTCCCGACACCGTTACAATTACGGATTCTCGCTACCACATAAGACTATAACAGTCCTTTCCCAAGGAATCGTTGCCAAAAAGGCGGTACACTGGCACTCAACGGATTCAAATTCTGCAAAATTCAAGGCTTGATCAAGCGCCGTGGCAACCATTTTACGCACTTGGAGCTATCAATATCCGTGGCTTTACGACACTATTAGTGCCCTCGCAGCAATAGCGGTCGGGGGGAGCGATCGCCTGCATCGCCTGGCTTGGCAAGATTTGGACTTACCCCGTAGTGCGGTGGTTTTGGATCTCTGCTGTGCCCACGGCATTGTTACTCAAGCCTTAACTCAGGCCTTTGATCAGGTCACGGGACTAGATGCTTCCCCGAAGGCGATCGCCCGTGCCCAACAACGGGTGCCCCAAGCCACCTATGTGGAAGCCTTTGCTGAGAAGATGCCCTTGGCCGATGCCACCTTTGATCTGGTACACACCAGCATGGCGCTCCACGAAATGACTCCGCAGCAACTGCGTGCCATCTTGGCGGAAGTGTGGCGGGTTCTGAAGCCCGGCGGCTGGTTTGCCCTGATTGATTTTCATCGTCCGCAAGTGCCCCTCTTTTGGCCGGGGATGGCTCTCTTTTTCTGGCTCTTTGAAACCAAAACCGCTTGGCAACTGCTGCAAATAGACTTAGCTGAGCAGCTACGGTTGCAGGGCTTTACTATCGAGCGGCAGACTTACCACTTAGGGCACAGTTTACAGGTTCTCCATGCCCGCAAACCCTGCCCAAAGAATTAAGATATATGAACGATTTGCAACACGAGTGCGATAGCGATGGTCAGTTCACTGCCCCAACTAGAGATCAACTTAGAGACCGATGCCGAATTTGTCGCGCGGCACATTGGCATTACGCCCGCTGATTTGCCCAAAATGTTGAGCCTGTTGGGGTATGGCAGCCTCAAGGAGCTGATCAATGCCGTCATTCCCCCAGAAATTCGCTTGCAACGCCCCCTCGCCCTTGGTGAGGGTCTCAGTGAAACGGCAGCCCTGCAAAAATTACGCACCCTTGCCCAGCAAAACCAAGTTTGGCGCAGCTACATCGGCATGGGCTATTACAACTGCATTACGCCGGCAGTGATTCAGCGCAACATTCTGGAAAACCCCGGCTGGTACACCCAGTACACCCCCTACCAAGCGGAAATTGCCCAAGGACGCCTCGAAGCCCTCCTTAACTTTCAAACCCTTGTCAGCGATTTGACGGGTTTGCCCATTGCCAATGCCTCTCTCCTCGATGAGGCGACGGCTGCCGCTGAAGCCATGACGCTGAGCTTGAATGCCTGCCGTCAAAGGGGAGCCAACCGGTTCTTGGTGGCGCAGGATTGCCATCCCCAAACCTTTGCCGTTTTGCGCACCCGTGCCCTGCCCCTTGGCATTGAGATTGTGCCCATTGACACGATCACCAGTGAATTACCTTGGGAGAATGCCTTTGGCCTGCTCTTGCAATATCCCGCTAGCGATGGTGCGGTGCGATCGCCCCAAGCCCTAATTGCCGCTGCCCATGAGCGGGGACTGTTGGTGACCGTGGCCACCGACCTCCTTGCCCTAACCCTGCTGACACCGCCGGGTGAATTGGGAGCCGACATTGCCGTGGGCAGTTCTCAGCGGTTTGGTGTGCCCTTGGGCTATGGGGGTCCCCATGCCGCCTTCTTTGCCACCCGAGAGGCGTTCAAACGCCAGTTGCCCGGACGACTGGTGGGGGTTTCCCATGATGCCCTTGGGCAAAAAGCATTGCGCCTTGCCCTGCAAACCCGTGAGCAGCACATTCGTCGTGAAAAAGCCACCAGTAACATTTGCACTGCCCAAGTTCTCCTTGCAGTTGTCGCCAGTATGTACGCTGTTTATCACGGATCAGCGGGGCTGCGGCAAATCGCTGAGCGCATCCATCAACGGGCAGTGACCCTAGCAGCGGGCTTAGAAGCAGCGGGCTATCCACTCTACCATTCTGAGTTTTTTGACACCCTGCGCATTGGCTTGGGGAACCTGCCAGTACCGGTGCTCAAGGAGCGGGCAGCAGCGGCACAAATCAACCTGCGCTACTTTGACGATGGCAGTGTCGGCATCAGCCTTGATGAAACCACCACTGAGAAAGATGTGGTGGATTTACTGGCGCTCTTTGGCGCAAGTCCTGCTGCCGTGCAAGGGGGCGATCGCCTACCGCTAACCCTGAAACGCCAATCTGCCTACCTGCAACACCCGGTCTTTCAGGAGTACCACAGCGAACACGCTCTACTGCGCTACATTCACCGCCTTCAGGCCAAGGATCTCTCCCTTACCACCTCGATGATTCCCCTCGGCTCCTGCACAATGAAGCTCAATGCAGCGGCAGAAATGGTGCCCATCAGTTGGCCAGAATTCAATCAGCTGCACCCCTTTGCGCCGCCGGAGCAAGCTCAAGGCTATGGGCAACTGTTTCAAGAGCTAGAAGCAATGCTGGCGGAAATCACGGGTTTTGATGCCATTTCCCTGCAGCCCAATGCCGGCTCCCAAGGGGAATATGCCGGACTTTTGGTCATTCGCCAGTACCACCACAGCCGCGGTGAAGGCCAGCGCAATGTCTGTTTGATTCCCACCTCCGCCCATGGTACCAACCCCGCTAGTGCCGTGATGGCGGGGATGCAAGTGGTGGCAGTGAATTGTGATGCCCAGGGCAATATTGATGTGGCCGATCTGGCGGCCAAGGCGGAAACCTATGGCGATCGCCTAGGGGCGTTAATGATTACCTATCCCTCGACCCATGGCGTTTTTGAAACGGAAATTCGCCACATCTGCGAAATCATCCATCGCTACGGCGGTCAAGTCTATATGGATGGGGCCAACATGAATGCCCAAGTGGGGCTGTGCCGTCCGGGGGACTTTGGTGCCGATGTTTGCCATTTGAATCTCCACAAAACCTTCTGCATTCCCCATGGCGGTGGCGGACCCGGTGTCGGACCCATCGGGGTGAAAGCTCACTTAGCGCCCTTCTTACCGACGACGCAGGTGACTCCCCAGGGATCAGAAATTGGCCCTGTGACCGCAGCCCCTTGGGGCAGTGCCAGTATTTTGCCGATTTCATGGATGTATATCACCCTCATGGGGGGGGTGGGGTTGACGCGAGCCACGGCGATCGCCATCCTCAATGCCAACTACATCGCCAAACGCCTTGAACCCTACTATCCCGTTCTCTACAAAGGTGCCCAGGGCTTGGTGGCCCACGAGTGTATTCTTGATCTGCGTCCCCTGAAAAAATCGGCAGGGATTGAGGTGGAAGATATTGCTAAGCGGCTGATGGACTACGGCTTCCATGCTCCTACCGTCTCTTGGCCTGTAGCGGGAACGCTCATGATTGAACCGACAGAAAGTGAAACGAAGGCGGAATTGGATCGCTTTTGTGAGGCGATGATTGCCATTCGTGCAGAAATTGCTGAGATTGAGGCCGGCGTGAGCGATCGCCAGCAAAACCCCTTGAAAAATGCCCCCCATCCAGCCCTGATGCTGGCCACAGAGCCATGGCCGTACCCCTATTCACGGGAAGTGGCCGCCTACCCTGCCCCTTGGCTGCGGGAGTACAAATTCTGGCCAGCGGTAGCCCGCATTGACAATGCCTATGGCGATCGCCATCTGGTGTGTAGTTGCTCAATGACCATCACTTCACCAGAGTCTTAATCAAAGCTGAAATTTTGGCATTGGTTGCCGATTGGCCTTGTCGAAGCCCAAAAGGCATTGCTAAAAGTAAGGCAGGTCAACCCCTAGGTGGTCTTATGACACTGGATAGCCTCGACACCGTTGTTCTCTCCCGTTGGCAGTTTGCCCTCACGGCCATTTTCCACATGCTCTGGCCAGTCTTGACGACGGGCATGAGTATTTACCTCGTGGTCATTGAGGGGCTATGGCTGAAAACCAAGAACCTAACCTACTATCACCATGCGCGCTTTTGGTCAAAGCTGTACATCCTCAACTTCGGGATTGGTGTGGCTTCGGGGTTGCCGATGGCCTTTCAATTTGGTCTGAACTGGGCGCCCTTCTCTGAATCCGTAGGGGATTTCTTTGGCACTGTTTTGGGCTTTGAGGGCACCATGGCCTTCATGCTGGAAGCCAGCTTCTTGGGCATTATGATTTTTGGCTGGCAGCGGGTACCGCCAGTGATGCATTGGATTTCGACCATCTGTGTCGCCTTTGGTGCGAACCTCTCTACCTTTTGGATTCTCGCCGCCAACTCATGGCTCCAGACCCCTGCCGGCGGCGTCTTTGTCGAGGGTAAGTTCCGCGTTCAGGACTACTTCCAAGCAATCGCCAACCCCTTCATGGTCAAAAGCTTTGCCCACATGTTCTTTGCCACCCTCGAAACGTCGCTTTTTGTGATCGGTGGCATCAGTGCTTGGTATTTGCTGCAAAACCGCCTGCCCAATTTCTTTACCAAATCCCTGAAGGTGGTGTTGGTCATGGCCTTGGTGATTGCCCCCCTACAGGTGTTTGTCGGCCACCTGAGTGCTGAGCAGGTCTATCACTACCAACCCGCCAAATTAGCCGCCATGGAAGCCCTGTGGGAAACAGTGCCAGCGGGTACCCCTGCAGACTGGAGTGTGATTGCCTTCCCCAATGAGGCCGCCCAAGCAAATACCTTGGAAGTGAAAATTCCCGGCCTGCTGAGCTATCTATTGGAACTGAAGCCCAAGCTAGACACCCCGATTCTGGGCTTGAAGGAGTGGGCACCCAGCGATCGCCCCCATTTGATTGGCCTAATTTACTATTCCTTTCGCCTGATGGTGGCCATAGGTCTGTACCTCGCTGCTCTGGCGATCGCGACGATTTTTGTCTGGTGGCGCACGGGCCTCGAGGGCGATCGCCTGCGTCATTACAAGTGGCTCTGGTGGGGCTGGATCTTTGCAGGGCCTTTGGGGTACCTTGCCGTCGAAGCGGGCTGGATTGTGCGCTGTGTCGGGCGTCAACCGTGGATTGTCTATGGCCAGTTGCGGACGGTTGAAGCCGCTTCCGATTTACCCCCCCAAGTGGTGCTCTTTTCCCTCAGTGGCTTGGTTGCCCTCTACACGATTTTCTTCTTTGCGGCTCTTTTCTTTGGCAGTCGCATTATTCAAAAAGGTCCCAACGTTGCTTTGCCAGTCCCCGGCCAAGCAAATGCGCAAGAGCTGGAAATTCGCATCAAACTGGCAGAACACCAACCTGATCGCCGTCCCTTGGAGACTCAGCAATAAGGAAATCGCTATGGAACCCAATCCCCTTGCCCCCTTAGAACACTTTCTACCTCAGGTGTGGTTTTTTATCCTCGGTCTTTTCCTGTTTCTCTACATTCTGCTGGATGGGTTTGACCTTGGCATTGGCATTCTCTCCCTCACCAGTAGCGATGAACGGCGCCGCAATATCCTCATGACCAGCCTTGGCAATGTTTGGGATGCCAATGAGACGTGGTTGGTACTGATGGGTGGGTCGCTATTTGGTGCTTTTCCCTTGGCCTATGCCACAATCCTCAATGCCCTTTACCTGCCCGCAGTGATTATGGTGGTGGGGCTGATTTTGCGGGCAGTGTCCTTCGAGTTTCGCGAGAATGCCAATAATAAACGGGTGTGGAACCTTGCCTTTGGCATTGGCAGTTTCTTGGCCGCCTTGGGGCAGGGCTTTGCGGTGGGCACTGTTTTTGAGGGCATCAAAGTAGATGCAGCGGGTCACTTTGCGGGCGGCATGTGGGATTGGCTGACATGGCCCTCGGTGTTGGTGGCGCTGACCCTGATTCAGGGCTATGTACTGATTGGGTCAGCCTATCTAATTTACAAAACCACAGGTGAGTTGCAGCAAACCCACTACCGCACGGCCACCATTGCAGCTTGGACAACGTTTATCGGTGCTGTGTTGATTACCATTAGCGCCCCCATTTTCCATGAGCACCTGCGTGCCCAACTGTTTCAACCACCCCTGTTCTACATCTTTGCCGCCATTCCACTGCTGGGTATCTTGCTGATTTTTCTATTGCTGCGTAGTTTACAAAAGCGTGAAGAAGTCATGCCCTTGGTGTGGACATTTTTGCTTTTTCTGATGTCATTTATTGGCTTGGGCTTTGTCATTTTCCCGAACATCATTCCCCCCAGCGTCACCATATACGAAGCTTCAGCCTCTCCTAGTGCCCAAGTCTTTATGCTGATTTTCGTCGCTTTCTTAATCCCGATTATGCTGGCTTATAACCTCTATAATTACCTCGTCTTTCGGGGCAAAGTTGTGGCCTAGGTATAGAGGGAAGTCAAGCGAAAAACACAAACAAATTAGAAAAAAAGAGGCACAATAGCAAGATACAGCCTTTGTTCAGATCGATGCCTCAGCGTAGGGGTTCGTCTTAGCGTTTATCCGCCAAACTGGGCGATCGCGCGTGGTGCTTCTGAAAAGGGCTGTCATCTCTTTTTGCTCATCCGTTCCGTCGATGTCCTGTTGGCAAGTTGACCTTTATCGTCGGCCGTTGCGTACCCCCAGTGGTCTTGATCTGTGGGAACTGGTGATTTGCAGCCCTGAAGACAATTTTTACTATTCGACTTTTTGCCCGGAGCCACTGGTGAGCAGTTCATGGCTGGCTACAGAGTTCAAAGATTGTGGTCAGCCTTTACCAGAGCGCATCCAAGTTTTTCGCCCCCAGAGTTTAAGCTTAGTGGAACTGGCTTGCCAAGAACTGAATATTCCCCTTGAAGCCACGCGCCGCACCCCTGCCCTCAAGACCTACCTGCGCCAGCGCGCTCAGGAGTATCCAAGCCTGAAAACCTATACGGGTGAAGCCTACGATCCCTTGGCGATCGAGCAGCCGCCGCCATTGCCACTGCCAGAGGATCTTTGGGGAGACTCTTGGCAATTTGCAGCAATTACTCCCCCCGAGTTGGAACAACTGATGCAATATCCGCTGCGGATTCTGGCCTTTGAAATGGCAATGTTGCCAGAGGCTTTGGGCTTAGCTCCCGATACGCTGATTCCGGGCATTATTCTCTACGGTGGTCGCAAGTCCCTGCAGCTGGCGCGGTGGTTGCAAGAGCAGGTGCCCTATCGCTTGGAGTTTGTGCCGGGGCGGCCCTGCGGGGTGGTGTTGCACAGTGGCCTGCGCGATCGCTGGGTCTTTTTGACATTTGACAATGCTGAGATTGCCAAAGCGGGAGAACTCTTTCACGATCGCCTGCGATCCACTCAAGGTCTGCACTTTCTCCTCATCCAACCGACTCCCAATGACACCACCTACACCGCTCTGTGGCTGCTCCAACCCCTTGAATCGCCTAAGGTTTGAGCCGTCCCTGTCCCTGTTCTAAGCTTTGCTGCAGGGCACGGGTTTCATCCAAAACCGTTTCAATGCCTTCAATATGGGTCTGCCGTACAAAATTAATTTTGATTTCCTCTAGCCACATCACCAGCAGGTCTTGAATCACCTTGCCCACCTGTTCCTCTTGGAGTTCGGCGCTGAGGGTTTGGCCAAATTTTTGCACCAGTTGACTCACCAGTAATGCGCCTTCGCGGGTTGGATTGCCTTGGTTTTTGCTGGCTTGCTCCAATAGCAGAAAGAGGCGATCGCTAATCTCCTTGGCAAGGAATTGGCGCCAGTGGATGGGTAAGGCCTCAAGGGATGGCACCTCCAAGAGCCGCCGATAGGGGGGTGCTTGCCGCAGCACTTGATCGACACTGTAGGCCACTAAGCTTTCCACTTCTGGTCGCAATTGCGGTACCACGCGGTAAATCACCACCTGCACAACCAAGGCCGCCAGTTCCGCCAGTTCATCAATGTCATTGAGAGTCTTCTTGCTCCCTCCGACACCAGAGACACGGGGTAGCCAGCGACTAAATTGGCCGTGACGGATTGCTTTTTGCAGTTGTGTCAGGACTTGCAAGACAACCACTTCCGAAATATCGGTGGCGATCGCTGCCACCAAGCCCTGAGAGGCCTGCCGTTCGAGGCTATCAAGGCAAATAATATCTGCTTGATCAAGGCGAATCGTGACCGGGATAATCCGTAGCCACGCCCAAGTAGGTGCCAGCCACCAAAAAGGAAAAAAGAGCAGCACATCGTACCAGCGCCAGAACATGGCATCCCGCCAGCGGGCACCGCGATATTGCCGACTCAGCCAGAACGTGCGTCCCAGGAATTCAAGCAAAAACAGGAGATTGAAGGGAACATCAATGGTATCAAAGTGGTCAATGAAGTTGCCATCCTCACCGTAGCGACGCCAATAGTTCGTGGCCATCAGGGGGATAATTTGCTGCTCAAACCAAGCAAGGTTGGTCTGCCAGTTCTGTGCACTGATATACTCTGGACTCCAAAATCGCTCGAAGGATTGTTTTGAGGAAGCATCGCGACGACCAAAGACCTTCAGCCGCATCAGGTTCTTAATTTGTTCGAGGGTACCCGTCTTATTGGCCAATGCAAAGGGGTTGGTGTCCACCATCGTTGAACTTTGTTGGCGCAACTGAGCCAGTAACTCTTGGGTGGCTGGGGCATCTACCCCCTGCTCGGCAATTGTCTGCCGCAGCTTGGCGACGGTTTCAATATATGCTTGGGTGGCGCGGTGGGGTTCTATGCCCTTGATGGGATCGTACAGGGGAGTGATTTGCAAGGGCTGAGGTAGATAAATGACCCGCTGAATCAGGGGAATGCGCACCTTACCCAATAGCCAAAAATCCCGCAGCGGAATGTAGGTGAGGTCAAAAAGCACCACAACGAAATTAAGGCTGGCGATCGCCACCATCATCCGTTCATAGGTTCGATTCAAGGGCCTATCAAACATCACACCCCCTAACGCAAGCGAACATACCCCGCTTTTTCAATGGCCGTTTGTCCCTGATCCGTCAATAACAGAGCTGCGTAGGCGCGACCCGCTTGGGCATCTGGGCTATTCTCATCCTTGGCAATGACAAACAGGCGACGGGTAATGGGGTAACTGCCATCCTGAAAGGCACGATAGTTCAATGTATTCCGCCGCTGTGGACATTGGGCAGGATCCACATAGGGTTCCTGATAGGGAGGAACGTACTGATTGAGCTGCCGCCCCAAGGGCAAGGGCCGCACACTGCACTGACCAACAATTTCCGGTGCCGAGGCATAGTAAATGCCGCCGGTGGTTGCCCCCACACGCCGTAGGGCATCCGTCGTATCCCGCACCCTCACCACCTTGGGACTGAATGGCTGGTTGCCCAAGACATCTTGGACGAAAAACTCTACCGTTCCGCCATCTTCAAGCCGCCGTGAAAAGGGGGTAATGGCCAGATTCGGACCGCCTACTTGGCTCCAGTTCGTCAGTTTACCCGTGTAAATATCAACCACTTGTTGCACAGTGAGACCGGGAATCTGGAGGTTGGGATTAACGGCAATCGCGATGCCATCGATCGCCACCGGTAATTCCAGCAATTTCACCCCTTGACTCTGCGCCTGCTGCCGCTCCTGCTCATTGAGGGGGCGGGAAGACTGGGCAAAGGCCAGTTGATTATTCATTAACATGCGAATGCCACTGCCCGACCCCGGTGTCCCTGTGGGTGGATCCGTGTAGCGCAGACGAAAATTCGGCCAAGCCGCTTGAATCAGGGGATCCACATCACGGCGAATCGGTGCCCACGTCGTACTGCCCCCGTATTGAAACGTGCCACTGGGAACATTGCTGACATCGCTGAAATTGGCACCGGCCCTCTCGGGTGTACTCTGGGGTACCCCCAAGTTTTCAGTCAGCTGTTGGAGGGGATTTTGATTGCCCAGTAACCGAATCACGAGCACTGCCCCCACCCCCAATAGACCACAGGTGACGACAAGAGACACCAGCAAGGGCAGCAGGTTGGTATTGCGAGACATGGCAGAACCAGTCAAAACTCTGCTCCTAGCCTAGCTCAAGGTTGTCGCCGCACTGATCTTTTTTTGGCCAATGTTTAGCTTTAGACGCCGTGGTGCACAGTTTTCACCCACTTGAGACGCTTCGCCCGTACTGCCATGCGCAGCGTGGTTGTACTTACCACTGGTAACCAATGGAGCATATACAGGGTTCCCCGCAAACTCTGCCAAAAGAGTTGCCAGATGCTCACCGATTGTGCCTGAGGAATGCCCCGCAACATCCCCACCATCGAAATCGTAAAGCTCAGTGTGGTTAGGGGCACCAACAGGGGGCTACGGTGACGCAGTACGGCCATCAGCAGGTCGGGGATTGTGGCCGTGGGAATGGCATATTTGATCAAAAACCAGCAAAGCACATCCCAACTTTTTTGCCAGCCCAGGCGATTGCGCAGCAAGGGTTGCCAGTAGTCGAGATAGCTTTGGTAGCCGCCCTCGCCCCAGCGATTGCGTTGGTGCCACAGTGCCACTAGTGTGGTCACGCCCTCCTCCTGTACCGCTGGATTCATTAGCACGTCAATCTGCCAACCGTGAAGATGCAGCTTCAGACTAAGATCCAGATCGTCAGTAATCGTTTCTTCATTCCAGCCACCGCAGCGCTCTAGGGCTTGCCGCCGCACAAATTGGCCGTTGCCCCGCAGTTCTCCCATGCCGCCACAGGCCACCCGCTGCTGTTGATAGTAGGCATCAAGGATCATTTCTGCAGCTTGACCCTGGGTCAGCACATTGATGTCGGCATTACTAATCGCTTTGCGCACTTGCACCGCGCCAACACTGGCCACTTGAAAGCGGCTGACCACCTCTTGCAGTAAATCTTGGGGTACCGTGGCATCGGCATCAAAGACACCAATAATTTCTCCCCGTGTCAAGGGCAGGACTTGATTGAGGGCACCGGATTTGCCGCCCCCCGCCCCCGGCAGCCGCCGCAGCACCTTGAGGCAAGGATACTGCTTTTGTAGTTCACTCAAAATATCGGGGGTGCGATCGCTACTGTTGTCATCAATAATCCACACTTCATAGTGGGGATAGTCCAAGCGGCAAAGGTTTTTCACTAGGCGACCAATCACCGCCTCTTCATTTTTGGCCGCCACCACCAAAGACACCATTGGCTGCACCCTTTCTGTGGCCTCTAATGCAGGTAGTGTTTGTGGCTTGGCTCGCCAGTAGCGTAGCGTTTGCAAGCTCATTAGCAACGTTAGGGCATAGATGAGCCAAATACCACCCACAATCAGATGCAGGGCGATCGTACTCCCCCAAATCAGAGAGAGCGCCAGGAAAGCCTTGCGACGGCGACCCTCAGAACGTGGTTGTAATGGAGGACTCTCTGGGGCATCAACCCACTCCGACAGGAGTTCGTCGAGGGGATCGGCTTCGTTGTAGAAACTGTTTTCGGGCCAGGAATTCTCCGGCATAGGTCACCTGATTGAGAAACCAGTACTTATCCACTCCCTTAAAGAAGCTGGGAATGAGATAACACCACACGGTGCAGCCTTCGCAGACGGAGAGTCGGCCTTGGGAGCGGCGATACTCCTCTACCACTTCGGAGGACTTGTACAGTTCGTACAGGCGACCGTTGATGGGGACTCCCTTCTGCGCAAAGTGGTAGCACGGTAGCAGCAACTCATCATTGGGGGAAATGGCAATGACTGCATCCACCGCCTTGCAACGGGGATTTTGGGTATTGTTTCCCCCCGCACGGATGAGGGCTAATGCTGCCTTATTGTAACCAACATTGTTATACTTCTTCGCATTTTCTTCAATGTGGTCAGCAATTTCAGGGGTGGGGTTCTTCTTGTCGTTGTAGTTTTCATGGGCTGTAAAAGCGGGGTTCAGCCAAACCCGTACCCCTAGACTTTGGGCAAATTCGGCCACTTCACCAATTCGTTCATAATTTTGGGCAGTGACGGTGTGGTTTAGCACTGGATATTCGCCAAGCTCAAGGGCAATTTTGACGGACTCCACCAGCGTGTCAAAAATTTTCACGCCCCGCGACTGATCATGGGTGGCCGCATCAGGCCCATCGAGGGAGAAGTTCAAGAAATCCACCAAGCCCTGAATTTCCTTGGCACGGCGGGGATAGAGAATCGTGTTTGTCGTCATGCTGGTCATGAAACCAAGACGCTTGGCTTCACGGTAAATGGCTGGGGCATCGGCACGCAGCAGCGGTTCACCCCCCGTAAAGTCCACATATTTCACGCCCAGACGTTTCAAATCGCGGAGATTGGTTTGGATGGCGCTAAAATCAGCTTCTTTGCCTGGCTCTAGTGCCCAAATGTCGCAAAAGTGGCAGCGGGCGTTACAGCGATAGGTCAGGTAGTAGTTAGCAACCAGTGGAGGCATTGAGTATCTTCCTTAACGAATTCCAGCAAGGCCAAGATAATGGGTAAAAGCGGTAAATGAGTTTATGCAAGCAATTGAAGAATTTCTAGACAAAACTTCATTAGAGTTTGAGTTGCTGAACAGTTTAGCACTCTGCTGAGCTGAAGGACGGCGAGTCCTCACCTGAACCGGCTGCAAGTTTAGCAATGCTTATTACTTATAAAAATTTTTTATATTAAAAGCGTATTGTTATTTGCCCGAATTATATTTTACCGTGAGGGTATGCGCAATTGTGAGGACAGCCCTATGAATCAACTGCTTGCCCACCGCACGCCCACTTCGTTAATGACCAAAATCCGTCAGTGGTTAATGACTTATCCGATTACAACGCCAGCGATCGCCCACCGCATTTGCCGCCTCATCCCAGCTCAATGTCCCTTTGCCCGCACCCTTTCCTTCTTTGGTCGGCCAGTAATCACCATTCCCCCCCTGTGTAAACTCAATCCCTTTTATGAGGAGGTCGTGATGCTGCGGTTTCGTGCCCTCACCTACCTCAGCGATGTCTGCCAAGAGGACATCAGCCAATATGTCTAGGCAGCGAGGAACTTGCAGTTGCTATACGATTAAAATGTATAGCTTTGTATCCATGGTGCCTGTCGCATGCTGAAAGCCCTATTTGGCGATCCCAATCAGCGCAAGGTTAAAAAGTATCAACCCCTTGTGGTCGAGATCAACCTGCTAGAGGAGCAAATTCAGCCCCTAAGCGATAGTGAGCTACAGGCGAAAACGGCTGAGTTTCGGCAGCGACTCGACAATGGCGAGACCCTCGATGATTTGCTGCCCGAGGCCTTTGCCGTGGTGCGCGAAGCCTCGCGACGGGTACTGGGGATGCGCCACTTTGATGTCCAGCTCATCGGTGGCATGATTCTCCACGATGGCCAGATTGCCGAAATGAAAACGGGGGAAGGGAAAACCCTCGTGGCCACGCTGCCAGCCTACCTGAATGCCCTGACGGGGAAAGGGGTGCACATTGTTACGGTCAACGACTATCTGGCACGGCGGGATGCGGAATGGATGGGGCAGGTGCATCGCTTTTTGGGTCTGACGGTCGGGCTGATTCAGCAGCAAATGGCTCCCCAAGAGCGGCAGAAAAGCTATGCCTGCGATATCACCTATGCCACCAACAGCGAAATTGGCTTTGACTACCTGCGGGACAATATGGCCACGTCCATGGCCGAGGTGGTTCAGCGTCCCTTCAATTACTGCATCATTGACGAGGTGGATTCGGTACTGATTGACGAAGCCCGCACACCCCTGATTATTTCAGGTCAAGTGGAGCGTCCCACCGAGAAGTACCTCAAGGCGGCTGAGGTCGCCCGTCTTCTAAAAAAGGACGAGCACTACGAGGTGGATGAAAAAGCTCGCAATGTGCTGATGACCGATGAGGGGTTTATCGAGGCGGAGAAATTGCTGGGGGTAAACGATCTCTATGACCCCCAAGACCCTTGGGCACACTATATCTTTAATGCCATCAAGGCCAAGGAACTCTTCCAGCGGGATGTGAACTACATTGTCCGCAACGGTGAAGTGGTGATTGTGGATGAATTCACGGGACGGGTTATGGTGGGTCGCCGTTGGAGTGATGGCCTGCATCAGGCGATCGAAGCCAAAGAAGGCCTCGAAATTCAAAATGAGTCCCAAACCCTCGCCACAATTACCTACCAAAATCTCTTTTTGCTCTATCCGAAGTTGGCGGGGATGACGGGTACCGCCAAGACTGAAGAGGCGGAATTCGAGAAAATTTACAAGCTAGAAGTGACGGTGGTGCCCACCAATCGCCCCAGTCAGCGGCGGGACTTTCCCGATGTGGTTTATAAAACCGAGCGGGGTAAATGGTTGGCCGTGGCCTCTGAATGTGCGGAGATTCACGCTACGGGTCGCCCAGTGCTAGTGGGTACCACCAGTGTTGAAAAGTCGGAGCTATTGTCCCAACTGCTGCGGGAGTTGGAAATTCCCCATAACCTGCTGAATGCTAAACCCGAAAATGTGGAGCGGGAGTCAGAGATCATTGCCCAAGCCGGCCGCAAGGGTGCAGTGACGATCTCAACCAACATGGCAGGCCGAGGCACCGACATTATCTTGGGGGGGAATGCCGACTATATGGCACGCCTCAAGGTGCGGGAATACTTTATGCCTCGCATTGTCATGCCCCCCAGTGATGACCCGATGATGCTGTTGGGGCTGAAAATGGCTCGCGGGGGTGGCCAAGGCTTTAGTCAGGCAGCCCAGAAAAATTGGAAAGCCTCACCGGGACTCTTCCCATGCGAAATTAGCAAGGATGCGGAAAAGCTGCTGCGCCATGCGGTGGATGTGGCGGTCAAGACCTATGGTGAGCGTAGTCTGCCGGAGTTGCAGGCGGAGGATATGCTGGCGATCGCCTCGGAGAAAGCCCCGACCCAAGACCCTGTGATTCAAGCCCTGCGGGATGCCTTTAACCGTATCCGCGAAGAATATGAGGTGGTCACCAAGAAAGAACACGAAGAAGTGGTGGCCCTCGGTGGTTTGCACGTGATTGGTACAGAACGCCATGAATCGCGGCGGATTGATAACCAGTTGCGAGGACGGGCAGGACGCCAAGGCGACCCCGGATCAACGCGCTTTTTCCTAAGCCTGGAGGATAACCTACTGCGCATCTTTGGGGGCGATCGCGTCGCCAGTATTATGAATGCCCTGCGCGTTGACGAGGATATGCCCATTGAGTCGGGACTCCTCACCCGCAGCTTGGAAAATGCCCAGCGGAAGGTGGAAACCTACTATTACGACATCCGCAAGCAGGTCTTTGAATATGACGAGGTGATGAATAACCAGCGACGCGCCATCTATGCTGAGCGGCGGCGGGTGCTAGAAGGGGAAGACCTCAAGGATCGGGTGCTGGAGTATGCCGAAAAAACGATGGATGACATCATTGCCGCCTATGTCAATCCTGATCTACCACCAGAGGAATGGGATTTAGAGGGCTTGGTGGCCAAGGTGCAGGAATTTGTCTATTTGCTGTCGGATCTGCGCCCTGAGCATCTGGCGCATCTGAGCGTACCGGAGATGCAGGCCTTTTTGCATGAGCAAGTGCGCACCGCCTACGAGCAAAAAGAAGCAGAAATTGAGCGCATCCAAACGGGTCTGATGCGGCAAGCCGAGCGGTTCTTTATCCTGCAACAGATTGACCTGCTGTGGCGGGAGCACCTCCAACAAATGGATGCCCTGCGCGAGTCGGTCGGCCTACGGGGCTATGGCCAAGAGGATCCCTTGGTGGAGTACAAACGGGAGGGCTATGAATTGTTCTTGGACATGATGGTGATGATTCGCCGCAATGTGGTGTATTCCCTCTTCCAGTTCCAGCCCCAAGTGGCACCGCCCCCAGAGGAAGTGTCCTCGTCCTCAGATTAGGCCTAACTGAGTTGCCCAAAATTGATCCTCGTTGCTCTGGAGCAATCTGCAGGGCTACAGGGTCAACTATAGCGTTTCAGTAGGGACGGTGACGTGTTTGCAAGGTCAGCTTCTCTGGTTGTTGGCAGTGGGATTGTGATCGCTAGCTCCAGCGCCAATATCGCATTAGCTCAAGAGATTCAAGGTGATCGCCTGAACTTAAATGGCCGCGACTACCCCGTGGCTTGGCAGCAGTGGCGCGATAACCAAAATCAACTGCGCACAGGGATTAGCGATGGTGGCCTTGCCCATCGCTTGGGGGTGCTCCTTGGGGATACTACAGACCCGTTTCAGCAACCAGTGGCTTGGTTTCAGCCACAATTTAGTCCCTTGGCGGTGCGCTTTAGTGCCAATGGCATGTATCGCTACTTGGACATTACACCGTGGATTGAGCAATACCAGTGGCAGGTGCAACCCCAAGGCAATACGCTGCAGATCAGTACACCCCCGGCACGAATTCTCCGTTGGCGGCAGGGACGACAAGGCGATCGCTGGGTCTTTGAATTAGACCGCCCCACCCCTTGGCAAGTGAATCGGCTCACCTTTAGCCGCACTGGTCTCACCCCACGGGATTTTAGCCTGACCATTGAAGCCAGCGGCCAGTTAGCTACAATTCCCAATGTCAAAGTTACCGCTACTGCCAATCGCACCGTACTGGAAACACAAATTCCCGGCACAGCTCGCCCAGTGGCCTCGATGCTGCTCAACCCAACCCGTCTGGTGATTGATTTTCGCAGTGATGCGCCCCCCCCGCGTACGATTCAATGGGCACCGGGGCTACGTTGGCAACAGCAAACCGTTACCCTCGGCAGTCGTCAGTTTCCTGTGGATCTGCTGATCATCAACCCCCAACAGCCGGGGCTGCGTCTGCGTCCCCTCGGAATGACCCCCACCACCTTGGTGGGCTTAGCAACGGTACCCGAACTGGCTCAACGCTGGCAAGCCGCAGCCGCCATTAATGCTGGATTCTTTAATCGCGATCGCCAAGCTCCCTTGGGGGCAATTCGCAGTGAGGGCAACTGGCTCTCAGGCCCGATTCTCAATCGTGGTGCCATTGGCTGGGACGATCGCGGCCAAATTGTTGTCGGTCGCCTTAGTTTGCAGCAGTGGGTGAGGACGCCCGCCGGCACAGTGCCCATTGTCACATTTAATTCTGGCTATGTCCAAGCCGGTCTTGCCCTCTATACCCCCAGTTGGGGTGCAAGTTACCAAGGGAAAACGGGCAGTGAAGTGGTAATCACAGTGCGCAATCAGCAGGTGGTGGGGCAGCAACCCATCAATAACCATCAAACGGTTCCCATTCCCGCAGATGGCTTCCTACTGGTGGCGCGTAACTTTGATTCCGCCTTGGCAAACTTCCCGCTGGGAGCTTCCGTGCAACTGGAAACCACGGCTGTGCCCGCTGTCTTTCATAGCATTCCCAATATTGTCGGTGCAGGCCCCCTCCTGGTGGATCAGGGGCGAGTGGTCTTGAATGCGGCACTGGAGCAATTTGGAGTGGGTTTAGATGCGCAGGCAGCCCCCCGGAGTGCCATGGGCAATCGCAGGGATGGCAGCATTGTCTGGGTCACCACCCACAACCGTATTGGTGGTATGGGGCCAACCCTCGCCGAATGGGCACAAATTGTCCGCGAGTTGGGCTTGATCAATGCCGTCAATCTGGATGGTGGCAGTTCAACCGCTCTGTATATGGGTGGGGTATTGGTGGATCGCCATTCGGTGACAACGACGCGGGTCAATAATGCCATTGGCGTTTTTTGGCAGCCAACCCCCTAGAGATAGGCCAAGGGATCGCTGGGTTCGCCGTTGAGGCGTACTTCAAAGTGGAGGTGGGGACCTGTTGACAGCCCCGTCGAGCCAACCTCAGCAATGGGCTGCCCTTGCTGCACCAATTGGCCTTCCCGTACTAGGAGCCGCTGGGCATGGGCGTAGAGGGTCGTCATGCCGCCGCCATGATCCAGAATCACAGTTTGGCCGTAGCCCCCTAACCAACCGGCAAAGATCACGGTGCCCGCTTCAGCAGCAAAGATGAGGGTGCCAAAATCAGCGCCAAAGTCCACACCAGCATGAAATCGCCGCCTGCCTAGAATTGGGTGAATCCGCCAACCAAAGGGACTGGTCAGCGGTGCTTGAATCGGGTAGGCGAGACGGCCACTGCGGGGAAGGGGTGGGGCGCCCCTCGGGAGATGGCTAATGAGTTGCTGAATGGCGGCACTATCACGGGCGAGTTGGGCTTCAATAGCGGCAAGGGCTTGGCGATCGCTCCGCAGACGAGCAATGAGTTGCCGTTGGTTTGCTGCTTCGCGCTCATAGATGGCCTGTTGCTGTTGCAGTTGCTGGCGTAGGGCTTGAATGAAGCGCTGTTGCACTTGAATTTGTCGCTCCTGCTGCTGAAGTCGCTCGCGATCGCGAACCAAGGCGGTCAAGTGCTGGCGATCGCGCTCATAGACCTGACGCAGACGCCCCTGCTGCTCAAGCCAATCGTTAAGGGTTTCCGCCTCAAAGACCATTGCCCACTGGGGAATCTCACGGTAGCGTTGTAGCCGCCGCAGGCGATCGCTAATCACGGCCACGCTGGCTTCGTAGCGCTGGCTGAGGGTTTGTTGCTGTTCCTTGAGGTCTTTGAGCAGTTTTTCCGCTGCTTGCAGGCGATCGCTGGCCGCCATTAGCTGCTGCGTTGTCGTGTCCACATTGGTTTCCAAACTCTCAAGGCGATCGCTCGCTGCTGCCTCAAGGCGTTCTAGTTGTTGACGCTGCTGACCCACCGCCTGCTGGTGCTGCTGATGTTGTTGGATCACCCGCTGCCAATACTCCAAGTTTTGGGAGGGCGCCGTTGCCCAAGCGGCAAAAGTCACGCCCAGCGTCACTAGCAGCCCAAGGCAAAGGTATAGCCCGTAGCGGTATTGCCTTGGCATTGACCGTCCCCAACACCACCCTACAAAAATACCTTCAAAAATTACGTTCCCGTGAGTCGCATTATCCAACCTTTGCTGCCTGCTGAAGAAAGCGAATTGCCCACTGCGGATGGTCGCCCCAATGGAGATGGAGATAACTGGCGTGGATTCGAGAATTGCCCCAGCCCTCTGCTTGACCATCCAATTGCCACAGGGGCGCGGGCGGCGGCCCACTCAAACAGGAATAGTGAAATTCGTGGCCTTGAACCCTCTCTCCTGCCTGCAGACACACCGTTGTTTGTAAAGCCGTGGCTTGGCGATAGCCGAGGGTGAGTTTTTTACCCATGCGGGCAACTGTCGGCAAGTATCCCACCAAAGGGTAGTAGTGCCCCTCGAAGGTTTGGATCCCTTGGCTGAGGTACATAAGGCCGCCACACTCGGCATAGATGGCTAAGCCCCCTTGAATGGCCTGCCGCAGTGATTCAAGAAAGGAGTGATTCGCCGCTAACTCTGGTGCAAACACCTCTGGAAAGCCACCCCCCAAGATCAAACCATGCAGACCTGTGGGCAAGTGGGTATCCCGCAGCGGCGAGACCGCGATTAACCTTGCCCCTAAAGCTTGGAGCAGATCAAGGGTGTCAGCGTAGTAAAACTGGAAGGCGGCATCTTGGGCAATGCCAAGGGTGACTTGAGTGAGGGGGAAAACGCTAAAAGGGGGGGCTGAGGGGGTGGGG
>FMSI01009384.1_pt1 | contig 43570 bp, 48 predicted proteins | sample 1504471 | NCBI WGS metagenome assembly FMSI01 (sample SAMEA4475357, study PRJEB15587) | soil metagenome | biome: Soil; feature: Field | place: India | collected 2015-03-11 | depth 0 m
GGGCTTTAAGGGTACGGGCAGTCTCTTTTGGAACACCCTCCTCTCGTACATGGCTACTACCAGTGCGTCCTCTTTCTTCCTTCTGTGATAGGATTTCAATCTCCTCTTTCAGAGTCTCAGTCATGGTCTCTGAAACACTTACCTTGTGGGTCATTGGTGTTTTGGGCTTTTGCCTCTCCATTTTCCCTATTAGGGGGTATTTCTCTCTTGGCGTTCTCCCTTTTACACAAAATAGAGTACACTACCGAAAAGGTAAGATAAAATGAGACAAAAGGATGAAAGGGGTGCAATTCACGAGGGAAAGTACACCTCTTTTTGAACTTGTTCTCCACAAACTTAAGGAAATAGGAGCACGGCCCTCAGCCTCGGAAAAAGAACGAACCTTCCTTGAATTTCTCAAAGACGTGCTCCTTTCTCTCAATCTTTCCGTGGATTGGGAAACCTTTCCGGCTCTCTCCACCTACACTTGGCCCTATCTTCTCCTCTGGGGTGGATTCGTCCAGGCTGGTCTTTTGCTTCGGTGGGCACCTCTTTGGTCTTTAGTCACAGGCCTTATCGTGCCTTTTGTAGAGTACTGGGAGCTTTCCACCCTTCCCTTTTTCAGCTCGCTTTTCCGGCGACGTTCCTCCCACAACCTCATAGGCAAAAATGGAAATGAACCGGAGGTTGTACTCCTTGCCCATGTTGACTCCGCCACTCCCTCTATCTTTTTTCATCCCCACTTTGTAGTCCATCCCCGGCTGTCTTTGGTATGTGTCGTTGGTTCCTCACTTCTTGTTGTGATCCTGTCAGGGCTTTGGATTCTTATCCCCAATAACGTGTGGTGGTGGATAGCACTTGTGCCCTCTTCGTATCTCCTCTTTATCGCTTTAGGGCACGTGCACAGGGAATTCCTTATAAAGCCTTCTCCAGGAGGCAATGACAATGGGAGTGGAGTGGCAGTGGCTTTAGAACTTGCTCGAGTCTTAAAGGAAAAGAATTTCCCTTTTTGGGTAGTCTTCACTGGGGCAGAAGAGTCAGGAACGTGGGGTGCCTTGCACCTTGCTCGAAAGCACGAAGGCGTGTTACGCAAAACACCCATCATCAACCTCGACAACCTGGGTGTAGGGAGGCTTACTTTGGCAACTCGGGAGGGGATGTGGAGGATATACGATGCGGATGCCGCTCTTCTTGAGAGGCTCGGGCGCATTGGCCGTAGTCTATCCTTTTCTCTTCGACCATATCTTGGTCTCTCCACCGATGCCACCCCTCTCTTAGCCCGGGGTTTCAGGGCAGTAACAATCATCGCTTTGGGCGAGAAAGGCATTCCTGTCAACTGGCACTGGTATACCGACACGGTCGATACAATCGACCGGAAGAACCTGGAAAAGGCTGTGAAGCTTGTGCAATGTTTCATGGAGGAGCATTGTGATGAACATCCTGCGAAGTCTTGATGTTCTCCTTGCTCTTCAGAGCGTTTCTTCCCCATTTCTTGACGTGGTGATGCGGGGTCTTTCCTTTTTGGGGAGCGAGTTCTTCTATTTTGCCATTCTCGTTCTCCTTTATTGGAGGGTGAATCGGAGGTTATCCATCCAACTGGCTACGGTTACCCTTCTTTCCCTCTACCTCAACTTTCTCTTGAAGGACTTTTTTGCCTTTCCCCGACCGGAAGGACCGGGTTTGCGTATCCTTGAGAAAACTTCTGATTTCTCTTTCCCCAGTGGTCATGCGCAATCGGTCACTTCCTTTTTCTTTTTTCTGGCCTTGTCCTTGAAGCGGTCTTCACTTTTTGTTCTTGCTGGAGTTTTAGCTTTTCTCGTGTCACTCTCAAGGCTCTACCTTGGGGTCCACTATGTACAAGATGTTTTGGGAGGGGTGGCTCTGGGCTTTGCCTTCGCTCTGGGATTTTGGTTGCTCTTTCGAAACCTTTTTCTAAAAGCCTTCTCCCCTCTTTTCGGTCTTTTGGTGCTCATTCCCGCAGGTTATGCCCTCTTTTTCTTTGCCTCATCGCATCTTGGTCTTGTTGTGGCTGGGTCTTTGACTGGAGCTTTAGCAGGACACCTTCTGAGTTTGTGGATTGGTCTTGAAGAGAGGATATTCAAGGCTACGACATACCTTTTAGGGATTGCAGGGCTTGTCATTCTCTATCTCGTTGGGAAGAGAATGGCCCCTCCCTCTGATTTCTGGCTTTTCTTTCGATACCTCCTTTTGAACCTCTTTGCCACCTTTGGTTTCCCCCTTCTGGCCTCTTTTGGAGAGAGGTGAGGATTAAAGAAAATGAGAAGGGCGTGATACAATAAGCGGAGAGAAGTCGTCCCGGAGGGGGCGAACATGGCCCGATGTGCGAAAGATGTGGTTTTGCGGATTATAGAGCAGGAAAAGAAGAGGCTTGACAACACTTCTGTTTTCGGTGGTTTTCATCGCTTCCTGAAGAATTGGCTTTTGGGAGAAAGTGATCCAAAGAAGGAGTGGTTGGAAAAACTCGACATCTATGAGATGCTCCCACCGAAAGAAAAGAAGGAACTCCTCCTTTACATCGAAAGGGCTCTCAGGGGGGAGAGTCTCCCTTCTCCCCCCAGACGTCGAGAGATTACCATAAGTCTTTCTCAACCGATACGGTACCTCAAAGGTGTTGGACCGTCTCTTGAGAAAAGGCTGAATCGCTTGGGGATTTTCACCGTGGAGGATCTCCTCTTCTTCTTCCCCCGAACATACCGTGATCGGGGGGAAAGGAAGCTTATTCGAGACTTACAAGGGGAAGGCATTGAGACGATCGCCGGGAGGGTGGTGCAGCACAAGGTAGAGAGGACCCGGAGAGGTCCACTTCTTAAAATTGTGGTGAGTGATGACACAGGTCGGGTACACCTTGTGTGCTTCAATCGGGGGTATCTCTCCCAAGTCCTGCGGAAAGGTCTTCGGGTACGTATCTCTGGAAATTTTCGGCGCTCTTTCGGAGTTTGGGAGACGGCCACATTTGATTACGAGCCGAATGGGGGAGAAGAGGAAAGTTTTGAGAGAATCATCCCGGTTTATCCTCTTACCGAGGGTTTAAGTCCTAAGAAGCTCCGTTCCCTCATTCTCCTGGTTTTGGAGCACTGCCTTCCGGAGGTCCCCGAAGTTCTACCCCCTTCTTTGAGGGAACGTCTTGGGCTTCTCTCTAAAAAAGAGGCCATTCGAGAACTTCATGTACCTCTTGTTTCTGCTGTGGAAGTCCTTGGAAATCGAAGAAGCCAGGCTCATCTTACCCTCATTTTTGAAGAATTTCTGCTCTTCGCCCTGAGCCTTAAGATTCGTAAGCAGACCATCAAGAGTTTCGAAATTCCCCCTTGTCCTCTGGAGTCTTTATTGGTGGAAAGGTTCATCCAGTCTCTTCCCTTTTCTCTTACCGAGGCCCAGAAAAGGGTTTGTCTTGAGATCGCCCGAGATCTGGCAAGCGGAAAGGTCATGAATCGCCTGGTACAGGGAGACGTGGGATCGGGGAAAACCATCGTGGCCATTACTGCTGCCCTTCGGGTAGTGGAAAGTGGGCGACAGGCGGCTTTTATGGTCCCGACTGAAATCCTTGCTGAGCAACATTATTCTCGTTTTCGAGATCCTCTTGCCCGGTTGGGAGTGAGGGTGGGTCTTCTCAAGGGGGGGCAGAATAAGGAAAAATTCAAACTTCTTGAGGCTATAAAAAATAAGGAAGTGGATATTGTCGTTGGAACCCACGCACTCATAGAGGAAAAGGTCGTTTTTGCAGACCTTGGTCTTGTGATTGTGGATGAACAGCATCGTTTCGGTGTCCTCCAGAGGGCAAGACTTAAAGAAAAAGCTTCTATTCCCCATACCCTTGTGATGACGGCGACCCCCATTCCTCGAACACTTGCCCTTACGCTTTATGGCGATCTTGATGTGTCTATTGTTGATGAAAAGCCGGCGGGTCGAAGACCTACGAAGACAATCTGTTTCCCCCTCGAAGAACGTTTTAAGGCTTACAGTCGGGTCCGAAAGCTCCTGAAGGAAGGAAGACAAGCCTATGTGGTCTGTCCGGCCATTGAAGAGAGCGAGGAGGAAATCGCCAGTGTGGAGGAGGTTTTTGAGAATCTCAAAAGAGAGTGGCTTTCCGGTTTTCATATTGAGGTGATCCATGGAAAGCTTCCCTCTCGTGACAAAGAGGATATCATGCACCGTTTTGCGCAGGGTGAGATTGATGTTCTCGTGGCGACTTCAGTGATCGAGGTGGGGATTGACGTTCCCCGGGCAAGTATCATGGTGGTTGAGAATGCCGAGCGTTTTGGATTGGCTCAACTACACCAGTTGCGGGGGAGAATAGGGCGGGGAGATAAGGAGGGAGTCTGTATTTTCCTTGCTTCTTTACAGGGGGAAGAATCCAAGCGACGTATGGCTGTCATCACTTCTACCGATGACGGCTTCAGGATTGCCGAGGAAGACCTTCGTCTTAGAGGTCCAGGAGAGTTCTACGGGATTCGCCAACACGGTGTTCCAGAGTTTCACCTTGCTGATCCTTTTGCCGACTGGTCTATCCTTGAGGTAGCTCACAAAGAAGCGGAAAAAATCTTAGAGGAGGACCCTCTCCTTGGGAGTTTGTGGTATCGTTCCCTCAGGGTGGAAATAGAGCGACGTTTTGGACGTTATCTCCAGTTTGGGGAGGTTGGTTAATGGGGTATATTCACATTGTGGGAGGAGCGAGAAAGGGCAAAAAGATCGTCGTACCTAAGGGATGTGATGTTCGTCCCATACAGGGTTTTGTTCGGAAGGCAATGTTTGAAATTTTAGGAGCAGATCTTGAGGGAAGTGTAGTGTATGACATCTTTGCCGGTAGTGGATCTTTGGGGCTTGAGGCTCTGAGTCGAGGAGCGAAAAAGGCTTACTTTTTTGAGAAAGACCCTCGAGCCTGCCAGTACATCAGACGCAACGTTACCCTTTGTGGTTATGAGGCTCAGGCACAGGTTGTGCGCTGGGATTTTTGGCAAGCCAAAAAATTTCCGACTTTCCCTGAAAAACCCGACATTGTCTTTTTAGACCCCCCCTCCACCTATGATATTTTACGGGTTTTGGAAAAGTTGTATAATTTCAGAGTTGTTATCAGCAACGCTTTTTTGGTGGTGCGATGTTTTGAAAAGCTGGAGAAGCTCGAGAGGCTTACCTTCTTAGACATTGAAGACATACGGAGATACGGAAGGAGTGTTCTCCTTTTTGGCAGGCTCAAGAGAACGGAGGGACGAGAGTGTCTGTAGCGATATATCCGGGAAGTTTTGACCCTATCACTAACGGACATCTTGACGTCATCGATCGAGGAAGAAGGATTTTCGATCGCCTCATTGTGGCAGTGCTTCGAAATCCCAGCAAAGCCCCTCTTTTCACCGTAGAAGAGCGTAAAATCATGATTGAGGAGACCGTTCGGGATTTTCCCAATGTAGAGGTGGAGGTGTTTGACGGACTTCTTGTGGCTTTTGCCCGCTCCAGAAATTGCAGGGTAATTCTGCGAGGGTTGCGGGCCATTTCCGACTATGAGTATGAAACGCAGATTGCCCTGATCAACCGGAAAATGGCGCCTGAAGTTGAGACTATCTTTCTTCCTACAAGTACAGAGTACTCTTATCTTAACTCCACCATGGTGAAGGAGATCGCCCGTTTCGGGGGATGCGTCCAGGGCCTTGTTCCACCCGGAGTGGAGAAGAGACTGCGCGAGAAGTTCAAATCTTGGGCATAAAAGGGGGAATACATCATGGATATTCTCTTTCGCATTCGGGAGAAGGCTCGAAGCCTCAAGAAAAGAATTGCCCTCCCAGAGGGGAATGACGATCGGGTACTTCGGGCTGCAAGTATCGCTACCCGAGAAGGGATTGCTTCCATCGTACTTTTGGGAGACGAGGAAGAAATCCAAAAACGTGCCCAAACGATGGGTCTTTCTCTTGAAGGAGTGGAGATACGGAACCATCTTAGAGATTTAAGAAGGAGTGACTATGTGCAGTCTTTCTATGAGCTTCGCAAGGCTAAGGGGGTAACTCCTGAGGTAGCTGAGAGTATTTTGCAGAATACCATGTACTATGCCTGTATGATGCTTCTTCATGGGGAAGTAGATGGGGTGGTGGGAGGTGCGGTGTTCACAAGTCCCGACGTCATTCGCCCTGCTCTGCAGATCATCAAGACTGCTCCAGGAGTAAAGCTTGCCTCGAGTTGCTTTCTCATGGTCTTTCCCAACGCTCGCTATGGGGAGAATGGGATCTTTCTCTTTGCTGATTGTGGTTTTAATCCTGACCCGACGGCTGAAGAACTTGCTCACATCGCCATCACTACTGCTCGCACATTCCAGCTCCTTGTAGGTGCAGAACCCAGAGTGGCCATGCTCTCTTTCTCGACCAAGGGCAGTGCCAAGCATGAGCGGGTGGCAAAGGTGCAGGAAGCAACCCGCATTGCCCGTTCCCTCGCCCCCGATCTTATCCTTGATGGGGAACTTCAAGGTGACGCGGCTTTGGTGCCAGAGGTGGCAGAAAGAAAGGCACCGGGAAGCCCGGTGGGAGGTAGGGCTAATGTTCTCGTCTTTCCAGACCTTGATGCTGGAAACATCTGTTACAAACTTACAGAGCGGCTTGCCGGGGGAACGGCCATTGGTCCGATCCTCCAGGGCTTAGCGAAACCTGTGAATGATCTTTCTCGGGGTTGTAGGGCTGAAGACATTGTGGATCAGATTGCAGTCACTATTCTCCAAACTCAGTTTTAAAAGAGGGTGGTAGCCTTGAATATTCTTGTGGTGAACTGTGGGAGTTCTACGGTTAAGTATCAGCTCTTCCGGATGGAAGATGAGGATCGCCATGAGGTCTTGGCGAAGGGCATTGTAGAAAGAATAGGAATTCCTGGATCACGCCTCGAGTGCAACCATTCAGGCACATTGCACATTGAAGAGAGAAGTGTTCCCAATCATCGGGTGGCTTTGGAGTGGGTGGTTCAGGTACTTACCGGGGGGGAAACCCGGGTTCTCGGAAGTATAAAAGAAATTGAGGCAGTGGGACATCGAGTGGTGCATGGAGGAGAAAAGTTTACCGGTTCTGTTGTCATTGACGAAGAGGTTCTTCAGGTCATTCGTGCCTGTGCTGATCTTGCCCCGTTGCACAATCCTCCCAACATTCTGGGCATTGAAGCCTGTCGAGACCTCATGCCTGAGGTACCTCAGGTGGCCGTTTTTGATACGGCCTTCCACGGGACCCTTCCTGAATATGCCTATATCTATGCCATTCCCTATGAGTACTACGAGAAGTATCGCATACGACGTTACGGCTTTCATGGAACCTCCCACCGGTATGTGACAGAGCGAGCGGCAAAGATGATGGGTAGGGACGTGAAGGAGTTGCGTCTCATTACCTGTCACATGGGGAGCGGGGTAAGTTTTACCGCTGTGCTCCACGGTAAATCCATCGATACCTCCATGGGGTTCACCCCTCTTGAGGGTCTTGTCATGGGAACACGTTGTGGAGATATTGATCCTGCTATAGTTTTTTCTCTCATGAAGAAGGAGGGACTATCGGCGGAGCAGGTTGAGGAAATCCTTAACAAGAGGAGTGGAGTTCTGGGGATATCGGGAATAAGCAGCGATACCCGGGATATCGAAGATGCAGCACCCCACAACCACCGGGCTCGCCTCACCCTCGAAGTCATCGCCTATCGGGCGAAGAAATATATCGGAGCCTACTATGCCATTCTTGGAGGGCTTGATGGCCTTGTTTTTACCGCAGGGATTGGAGAGAATTCTTCCTATATCAGAAAGTCTATCTGTACGGGTCTCGAACATCTGGGAATTTTTATCGATGATGAGCGGAATACGGTACGAAGGAAGGAGGCTTTCATCAGCCGTGATGATTCTCCGGTCAAGGTGATGGTGATACCTACCGATGAGGAACTCATGATCGCCCGGGATACGTGGCGATTGGTACGGGAAACGAGGTGAGAAGTGTGCAACTGTACATCGGGGAGGTCAAAAGGAGCGTAGGGAGCGTGTTTTTTGACCTCCAGGAGGAAGTTTTTCCTGCGGTGCGTCTTGGGACGGATAAGGTCCTTTTTACCCAGCCCGTTCGAGTTTCTGCACACCTCACGAACTGCGGATCAGAGATTCTTGTTGAAGGGCAACTCACAACGGCCTTGCTTCTTTTTTGTGCCCGTTGTCTTGAGCCCTTCCTCCATCCCATGAACATACCCTTTCGTCTTGAACTTCGCAATGCAAGCCGTCTCACCCGTCCCTCAGATATTGAGGCAGAGGCGGAGGAGGGAGACGAGATCCGGTACTTCACTGAGGAGGAAAACTATGTGGACATCACCCGGGAAGTTCGGGAGATCATTCTTATCAACATCCCTATGAAGCCTTTGTGTCGCCCTGACTGTAAGGGTTTGTGTCCGGTTTGCGGAGCAAATCGTAACGAGATACAGTGCCTCTGTGGAGTAGGGGAAGTCGATCCTCGTCTGGTGGTTCTGAAAAACTGGAGACCTCTTTGAGGGATGTTTGCAAAGAAAAGGGAGTTGGTCTATACTATCCTACACCTTGAATTCGCAGAATAGAGGGGGTATCGGAAGATGGCGAACCTGGCGAACAAAACTTCACGTTGTCGGAGGAACAAAAGAAGAACCCATTGGGTCATCCACCCGCCTCACCTTGTGAGCTGCCCTCACTGCCATGCGCTCAAGCTTCCCCACCGTGTTTGCCCAAGCTGTGGATATTATAAAGGAAGGCAAGTTTTGAAAGTTGAGGAGTAGAGTGGGGGAAGAGAATGAAAATCGCGGTCGATGTGTGGGGTGGTGATTTTGCTCCTCTCGAGGTCGCCAAGGGTTTGAAAGAAGCTTCCTCTCCTGAGTATACCCTTGTTGCTCTTGGTCCTCGCCAGGAACTCCTTGCGCTCTATGAACGCCTGGATATGCGTGAGGAGGACTTTCCCATTGAGGATGCTCCCCAAGTTATAGAGATGCGGGAGCATCCTACCGAGGCGGTCAAGAAGAAACCCCGCTCGAGTATTTGCCAGGGGATAAGGCTTTTGGCTCAAAAGGAGGTAGATGCTTTCATCTCAGCAGGGAATAGTGGAGCCGTTATGGCAGCAGCATGGCTTGGTCTTGGACGGATTGCCGAAGTAGAGCGTCCAGCGATTACTGCTCTCATTCCCAATACCTGTTCTTATTGTGTTCTTCTGGACGTGGGGGCAAATGTGGATTGTAAGCCTAAGCACCTTTTCCACTTTGGGGTTATGGGGGCGGAATATGCCAAAATCGTTCTCGGTGTGCCTCGTCCTCGGGTGGGGATTTTGAGCATCGGGGAGGAAGAGGGAAAGGGCAACGAAGTCGTGAAAGTAGCATACCAGCTCTTTAAGGAACGAAGGGATGTTCTGAATTTTGAATTTGTGGGTAACGCTGAGGGGCAAAACATCGTTGATGGCAGCATAGATGTGGTTGTGTGTGACGGATTTACGGGGAACGCCCTCTTGAAGTTCGGTGAGGGACTGATAGAGCTTATTGCCTATTTTTTAGAGCAGGAAATCCAGAGTCCGGATTTCCGGGAAAAGCTTAGAGTCCTTTGGAAGAAACTCGATCGTAGTGAGTACGGTGGTGCGCCTCTCCTTGGGGTTGAAGGAGTGTGTCTCATTTGCCATGGGAAATCCAAATCCAGAGATATCAAAAGTGCCATTCTGCGGGCAAAGGAGCTTGTTGAGCGAGGAATCCTGGAGAAAATCCGAGAGCGGCTGTCCCATCTCTCCCTTGAGGACTGAAAAGAGGTTACGGTTGAAAACAAGGATTACGGAGCTTTTGGGCATAGAGTATCCCATCCTTCAGGGAGGTATGGCTTGGGTATCGACTGCCCCTCTTGTAGCTGCAGTGTCTTTGGCCGGTGGTCTTGGCATTATCGGTTCGGGCGGGATGACCGGAGAGGAGCTTCAAGAAGAAATCCGACGGGTTCGCTCCCTTACCGATCGCCCCTTTGGGGTTAACTTGATGCTTCTTTCTCCTCACATTGAGGATCAAATCCAGGTGGTCAAGGAAGAACGAGTTCCGGTAGTAACAACTGGTGCGGGTAACCCTGGGCCCTTGGTAGAGGACTTTGCTCACCTTGGGATTCTTGTCATTCCGGTTGTTGCTTCAGTAGCTTTGGCCAAAAGACTTGAGCGGCATGGAATTCAGGCCATAATTGCCGAAGGAAGTGAGTCGGGAGGACACGTGGGTGAGGTGAGTACACTGTGCCTTGTACCTCAGGTGGTGGATGCGGTGACCGTTCCTGTCATTGCTGCTGGGGGAATTGGGGACGGAAGAGGTATGGCTGCCTGTTTTGCTTTAGGAGCTGAGGGAGTACAGCTGGGAACCCGCTTTATCTGTACACAGGAGTGTACTGTACATTCTGCTTACAAGGAGGCTATTCTCAAAGCCCACGATCGTTCAACGGTTGTGACTGGCCTTACCACTGGACATCCGGTGCGGTGTTTACGAAACCGCTTGACGCGAAAATTCGAAGAGCTCGAGTTCAGCGGAGCCTCCCGCCAAGACGTTGAGGCCCTGGGTGTAGGGAAATTGAAAGAAGCAGCAGTTTGTGGAAATGTAGAAGAAGGGTCTGTCATGTGTGGAGAAATAGCTGGTCTCATCCGAGATATAAAGCCTGTTCGTGAGGTCATAGAGACCATCATGACAGAGTTTTGGATAACCCTTGAGAAACTTCAAAGGGTGAGAGAGGAATGAGGTTAGCCTTCCTTTTCCCCGGACAGGGCTCTCAAAAAGTGAACATGCTTCGGGAGTGGACGGAGGAAGACTTTCAAGGTGTAAGGACATTATTTGAGAGAGCAAGCCGTGTTTGTGGGGTGGACCTTTTGAGCTTGAGTCTTGAGGGTCCCGAAGAGGAGCTCAACCTTACTGAGAATAGTCAGCCAGCCATCGTGACCTTTTCTGCTTTTCTCCTCACGAAAATCCCTCTTACTCCGGATGTGGTAGCCGGTCATAGCCTTGGTGAATACTCGGCTCTCTTTTGTGCCGGAAGTCTTGACTTTGAGGAGGTTGTGTACCTTGTACGCAAGCGAGGAGAGATCATGCAAGAGGCCTCTCCCCTTGGAGAAGGAACAATGGTGGCGGTTGTCGGCCTTTCCCCCAAGGAGGTCGAGGATGTTGTGGCTTTTTTGGGTAAGGAGGGGAGAGTTGAAATCGCTAATGTCAACTCCTCAGAGCAAGTGGTTTTATCCTTGGAGAAGGCCTTACTCGAGAGGGTTCTTGAAGAAATTGAAAGGAGAGGGGCGAAGAAGGCGCTGGAACTGAGGGTGAGTGCCCCGTTCCATTCAAGTTTCATGGAAAAAGCAAAGGAGTCCTTCGCCCGGATTTTGCAAGGTGTTTCTTTGCGGCGGCCTCGGTACCCTTACATAAGTAATGTTACGGCTTCCTTTGTTTCTGACCCTGGGGAGATTCGAGCACTTCTTGTAGAGCAACTTACTTCCCCAGTGCAGTGGAAGGGCATAATGGACGTCCTGGTAGAAAGGGGCTTACGAGTCGCTTTTGAGGTGGGGCCGGGGATGGTATTGACGAAGCTCTTTGAGCGGGAATATCCAGGGGTGAGGATTTTCCCCACGTTTTCTCCTCAACGCCTTGGGAAAGCCTTAAGCGAGGTGGGTGGAGCACGATGAGTTTTGAGGGGAAGGTAGCACTTGTAACTGGAGCGCGACGCGGAATTGGTTTTGCCATTGCCAAAGCTTTGGGGAAAGGCGGGGCCAAAGTGGCTATAAATGACGTAGTCTCTCCGGAGGAAATGAGTGAAGCGGTGGAGTCGCTTCGCAAGGAAGGAATCGATGCCCTGGGTTATGTGGTGGATGTGACGACTCGGGGTAAGATCAGGGAAATGGTAGAGGACATCATCAAGCGGTGGGGGCACATTGATATTTTGGTGAACAATGCTGGAATAACGAGAGACGCTCTCTTTGTGCGCATGAAAGACGAGGATTGGAAGGCAGTTCTTGATGTTTGTGTACAAGGTACATACAATTGTACCAAGGAAGTCCTCCGCTACATGATGAAACAGCGGTATGGTCGGATCATTAATATTTCCTCGGTCGTTGGGGTTATGGGAAACGCAGGGCAGACAAATTATTCAACGGCGAAGGCTGCCCTTCTTGGGTTTACTAAATCTTTGGCCAGAGAAGTGGCATCTCTGGGGGTTACGGTGAATGCCATTGCTCCTGGCTTCATCGACACAGAGATGACGCGGAGACTTCCCGAGGATGTACGAGCGATATGGTTGCAACAAGTACCGATGAGGAGGTGGGGCGAGCCAGAAGAAGTAGCTCAGCTTGTGGCCTTCTTGGCCTCTCAGGCTGCAGGATATATTACAGGTCAGACCATTCACATTAATGGTGGACTTTTTATGGCTTGAGAAAAAACTTTTTGGGAGGTGTCAGAAATGGACGTTTTCTCTAAGGTGAAAGAAATCATCGTGGATCAGTTGGGAGTTGATGAAGAAGACGTGACCTCCGATGCTTCCTTCATTGATGACCTTGGAGCCGATTCCCTTGACATCGTAGAGCTCATCATGGCCTTTGAGGAAGAATTTGATATTGAAATTCCTGACGAAGACGCTGAGAAGATCACCACAGTTGGAGAAGCCGTCGAGTACATCGAATCGAAGTTGAGTTAGCGTTTCTCGATGTCTCTGCCGGAAAGAGATCTTTCAGAGTTGGAGAAACGGATCCGATATCCCTTCCGGGATCGGGAGATTCTTTACACTGCCCTCCGGCACAAATCAGCTTTGGAGGGCAAGGCCGGAGCCTGTAACGATAAGCTTGAGTGGTTAGGTGATGCAGTTATTGGTCTTTTCATCGCTGACTATCTCTTCCGAAACTACGACCGCCCCCGGAGCTGGCTTTCCCTTATGAAAGCAAAGTGGGCGAGTGAGGAATGTTTAGCCTATCTTGCTCGAAAGATCGGTCTTGAACGTTTTATCGAGCTTGGCCGAGGGGAAGAGCGCAACGGGGGTCGAGAAAAGGATTCCATTCTTTCCAGTGCTTTTGAAGCACTCATTGGTGCAGTGTTTGTTGATTCAACGTCGTACGAGCGAACCCGGGAGGTTTTAGAAGCAGTTTTTTGCCAGGATGGGGGGGTAGAGTTTGCTTTTCTTTCGGTGAACTACAAAGGACTTTTGCAGCGGTGGTGTTTGCAATATTGTGCTTGTCTTCCCGAATATGAAATGATATGTTCTAGCGAGGACTCTTTCTATGAAGTTGCAGTGAAGATTAGGGGACGAGTAATTGCCAAGGGTGAAGGAAAGAACAAAAAGAGAGCGGAACAGGAAGCGGCAAGACGAGCTTGGGAACGGATCATGGGTGAAAGCAAAAGGACTCTGGGATGATCAATGTACCTTAAGAGCGTTACCCTCTGTGGCTTTAAGTCCTTTGCGCGTCCCACCACAGTAGAATTTGTGCAAGGTTTCAACGTTATAGTTGGTCCCAATGGAGCTGGGAAGAGCAATCTTATCGATGCTCTTCGATGGGTCTTAGGTGAACGACGCGACACAAGGGGAAGCGGGGGGCAAAAGATTATCTTTTACGGTTCGGCGAAGCACCCCCCGGTAGGCATGGCTTCTGTGGAGCTTCTTTTAGAAAGGAATGGTGTTTCTCCCTTTCGTATTGAGAAGCGGACCTTTACTTCGGGCGAGACCGAATATTTTCTCGAAGGAATAAAGGTTCGTTTAAGGGATTTACGCAGGAAACTTCTTGAGTGGGACGCCTCCTTAGGACGTATCGAGGTGACTTTCGTCACCAGTAAAGATCTTCACGAGGTTTCCGATCTTTGCCCCTTAGAGCGTCTTCGCTGGCTTGAGGAGATAAGCGGTGTTTCGGAGAAGAAGGCTCATCTCTCTGCGTTCTCTGAACTCCTCGAGGGGATCAAGAGGAAAAGAGAGCGTTTTGAAGAGCGATTGAAAGAACTCGCTTTGCAGAGAGAGAGGATTTTCGAATGGGCCAGAAAGGAAGAAACTTACCTTCACCGAAAGAGGCGCTGGCAGGCTGCTAAGAGGGCGTATCTTCTCGAAGTTTTGGCCCGGAGAAGAAGGGAATTGCAGCGTATCTCTTCTTTGAGAACGCTTCTTGATGAAGAGCTCTGTCACTTGGAGTCGTCGCAGGAAGGGGAAAGCCTTGTGGAAAAGGAGAGGCGTCTTTCCCTCCTCTTGGAAGACTTAAAGCTTTGGAGTTCCAAGGTTGTGAAGAAGCGGAAGGAGGTAGAAGAGGAGGAGGAGAAACTTTATCATCTTCTCACTCAGATAAGAGAACGTAAGAAAGCAGGTCTTTTACTCGAGACAAAGTGTCGCAGGCTGCTTCAAAAAATTAACGATCTTGAAAAGGAGAGAAATAATCTTGGAATTTTTCCCTCCCTGGTTTTTGACAAACTGAGGAAAACCGAGGAGGTTATTGCTCTCTTTCTTCGGGAGAGAGAAAGACGTCTCCAGACTCTCGATGCCCAAAGGGGACGCTTAAGGGAAGAACTTGCCCGTCTTGAGGCAGCCATAGGAAGGCTGAGGAGGGAAAAGGAGCGACTCTCTCTCAAGCTTGCGCGAACGCATGAGGAGATCATTCGGATTGAAGAATCTCTTGAGCGGGAGAGTGTTTATCTCGTGAAGCTTGGAGAGAAAAGAGTAGAACTTTGTAGAAGGGAAGAAGAATTCTTAGAAAAGGGTGTCCGTCTGAGGGCGGTGCTTAAGCGGGTAAGAGAAAAGATGGGAAGTATCGAAACGAAAGTGACACAATTGAGAGACTCTGAGGAAATACGTCGTCTTCTCCTTGAGAAGGGTTGGTCCCAGAGGGCTACAAATGCCCTTCTGGGTTTTCTGGAGAAAATCAGGATTGTGGTTGCCAAAGAGGACCTTTCCTCTTGTGAGGGAGAGTGGATGACCCGCCTCTCTTTTTTGCCCCCTTTTTCTTCGACTTGGGATGAGGAGAGAGAAGAAAGGATTCTTGAGGCTTTCTTTTCAAACCAGGAGATTTCTTCAAATCTTGTGGCTTTTGATGGAAGTTGCCTCTTTCTGAGGGGAGGTTTTCTCGTCTTTCCCAAGAGGCTTGTTGCCGGAAGGCGCTTTGTAAAAAACTGGGAGAAGAGGAGGGTTCGCCTTGAGGAAGCCCTCTCTGAACTTGAAGGGAAGATAAGGGAAGTGGTAGAAGAGAGAAAAGAGATGGAGCGGATTGCCAGAGAAAAAGAACTCCAATTGGTCAAAGAGCAGGAAAACCTCCGCCAGAAGGAGGAAACAAAGAAAGAAACCGAGGAAATGCTTCTTTGCCTCGAGGAAGATCTTAAATCCCTTGAAGGGCGGGCAGATAAAGTACAGGCGGAGATCCTTGAACTTGAGGGGATGATGCAAGAAGAAAGGAAGATATGTGCTCGTTCTGAGCGAAGTCTCAAAAAGGTAGGGGAGCAGAGAAAAAGAGAAGAGGAAAAAAAGAAGTCTTGGGAGAAGTTTATCCTTGAAGTCCAGAGGGTACAGGAAGAAGGGAGAGAGCTCCTTGAGGCTTTCCAGGGGAACAAGGAGGACCTTCTTTTCCTCAACGGGGAACTCCTTCAAATAGCGGAGAGTGCGGGACGGGGATTCAAGGAACTCAAGGATGAGGAAAGGGTCCTCCACCAGTGCAAGAGGGAGAAAGAAGCGCTTGAGGAGGAGATTCGCTTACAGCAAGAAGAAGTAAGGACTTTCGAGCAACGGCGGGAAAAACTCCTCCGTGAGAGGGAACGTCTTCTCTTCCAGGAGGAGAAAATCCTTGAGAGCCTCGAGTATACAGAGCGGGAAATGCGAACCCTTCCAGAGATTTCCTTTCCAGAGTTCCAGAACCTTGATCTCAAAGAACTTGAGGCATTTGTGCAACAAGAAGAGGAAGCTCTCTCTCGTGAGGAGATCCGTCAAGGAGCCATCGAGGAGTATAGGGAACTCAGCGCCCGGGAAGAAAATCTGCGGGCAAAGAGTGACTTTTTGGGTGGGCTTCTTCTTTATGCCGAGGGAAAACTCAAGAGCCTTGAAGGAGAAATTCGCCGATCCTTTACTTCTTTCTTTGAGGAAGCAAAAGAGGCTTTTTCTTACTACTTTGGACGAATTTTTGAGGGTGGGGAGGCTTCTTTAAGGGTTCAGGAAGGAGTACATCTTGAGGTTCAGCTTCCAGGAAAGAAAAAGCAGGTTTTGGTTGGCCTTTCTTCTGGGGAAAGAACGATTGTGGCTCTATGTTTTCTCTGTGCTATTCTTGAGGCAGCCTGCCTCACAGTGTGCTTTTTCGACGAAATTGACGCCAATCTTGACCATACAAACAGCGTTCTTTTAGCTCAGGTTTTGAAGGAGTTCTCCCGTTCCCGACAAGTAGTTTTAGTAACCCATAAAGAGGAAGTGATGGAAGTGGCCGACCGGGTGATCGGCATTACCATGGGTGAGCCTGGGGTTTCGCAGGTACTTCTTTGCGAAGAAGATGTGGGGAGGCTCACCGTGAGAGGATGATGGAGATGGAGCGAGGATTGTGGAAGAAGTGGTTAGAGGGGATGGGAAGAATCAAGGAAGGAATCAAAGAGCACTTCACCCAACTCTGGTTGCGAAAGGATACGCAACCTGAGGACTGGGAAAGGCTCGAAGAGATGCTCATTCAGGCAGACATTGGTCCTTTGCTTGCTACCGAGCTTGTAGAGGAATTCCACCATCTTAAGGAAATGTCAAGAGAAGGTGCGGGCTGGCAAGAATGGCTCTACGAGAGGCTCATTTCCTTCTTTCAGGAAAAGGAGTATGTCCTTTTCCCTTCAGCAGATCCCCAAAAGCTCAAGGCTCTCATTCTTGTAGGCATAAACGGGGTAGGGAAGACGACCACTGCTGGGAAGCTGGCCTACATGGCTCGGATTCAGGGAGAAAAGGTCCTTTTAGTCAGTGCGGATACCTTCCGGGCAGCGGCTAACGAACAGCTTGAAATCTGGGCTCGTCGTGCCCAGTGCCGGTATTTTCGTGGGTCCCGGGGAGGAGATCCGGCAGCAGTCATTTACGATGGATTACAGTTGGCACAGAAGGAAGAAGATACACTTGCCATCATCGATACTGCGGGTCGTTCTCACGTGAATCGGAACCTTCTTGCCGAACTTGAAAAGGTAGCCCGAGTGGTTCGTCGACTGCTTCCTGAAGGGCAAATAGAAACCCTTCTTGTAATCGATGCCCTGACTGGGCAGAACGCTTTCTCTCAGGTAGAATCCATTGCCAAGGTCGTGCCTATTTCTGGTATCGTTTTGAGCAAGTGGGACAGTCAGGCCAAGGGGGGCATCGTCTTTCGTATTCGAAGAGAGCTTGGTTTCCCTGTGAAGTATATCGGTGTAGGAGAAAATCTTGAAGACCTTATTCCCTTCGATGCCGGGGAATTCGTTCGTGCCCTTGTATACTGAGTATTTTTCTTGACACATCACGAAGTCGTGGATATCATCTCCGTGTGTCCTCGTACAGGATAAAGGAGTGGAAAGGGTGTTTGAACAGTTAGCAGAAAAATTTGCCGGAATCTTCAAAAAGTTGCGAAGCAAAGGTCGTCTGACCGAAGAAGACGTGGACGCTGTTTTACGAGATCTGCGTCTTGTACTTCTTGAGTCCGACGTGCACTACAAGGTAGTGAAGGACCTCATCGCCTGGGTCCGGGAACGGGCGGTGGGTAAGGAAGTTTTAGAGAGTGTCACCCCTGGGGAGATGGTAATAAAGATTCTTTGGGACGAGATCAGAAAGATTTTAGGGGGTGAAGCCCAAGACCTCCGTGTTCCTTCGGTAACACCGGCTCTTTTTCTCCTTGTAGGGTTACAGGGCTCGGGAAAGACAACAACCTGTGGGAAGCTTGGACTCTTTCTGAAAGAGCGTCATTATTTCCCAGTCCTTGTCTCGGTGGATACCCGCCGACCGGCGGCAAGGGAGCAGTTACGCGTCCTTGCTTCTATGGCGGGGCTTGACTTTTTCGACTTCCCCTCAGCACAGCACCCTCTTCAGGTGGTCCAAGCGGCTCGTCAGTACGCGAGAGAGCGAAGTAAAGATATCATCATTGTGGATACGGCTGGAAGACTTCATGTGGAAGAGGAGCTTTTGAGAGAGCTCCAAGAGCTTACCAAGGGCGAGGAGTTTCACGAGATATTTCTTGTGCTCGATGCTACGACGGGACAAGAAGCGGTGAAGGTTGCCGAGAGATTCCGGGAATGGGTGGAGCCTACCGGGATCATTCTCACCAAAGTTGATACTGATGCTCGTGCCGGAGCAGTGCTCTCCATTGTTTCCCAGACAGGTTGGCCGGTGAAACTTGTGGGAGTGGGAGAAAAGCTCAATCAATTCGAAATCTTTCGCCCGGAACGAGTGGCCAGCCGTATCCTTGGTATGGGGGACACCCTGAGCCTCGTGGAGAAAATCGGACGGGCTATCAGTGAAGAAGAGAGGAAGAAACTTGAAAAGAAGGTAGAAAAAGCAGGGTTCGATTTTGAAGATTTTCTCGAAGAGCTGCGGCGAGTTCGTCGGGTGAGTTCCTTTGAGGAGATTCTTGGGATGCTTCCTGCTCCTTTAAAGGGGGCACTTTCGCGGGTAGACGGAGAAAGAAGTTTTAAACGAATTGAGGCCATTATCCTCTCCATGACCAGAGAGGAACGGAAAAACCCTGCAATGATCAATGCCTCTCGGAAGAGGCGTATTGCCCAGGGAAGTGGGACGAGTGTACAAGAAGTAAACCGTCTTTTGCGAGAGTTTGAAGAGATTCGAAGGGTCTGGAAAAAAATGAGAAAGGGACAAGCCCTACCCTTTCAGAGAAAAAAGGGATTTTTTGATTTTGGATTCTGAGAGACGAAAGGAGTGTCAAAAATGGCTGTACGGATTCGTCTGATGCGTATAGGGAGAAGTCATTTACCCCAGTATCGCATTGTAGCGGCTGATTCTCGGGAAGCCCAGAATGGAAAGCCTCTTGAGGTTTTGGGGAACTACTGTCCTCTCACTGAGCCTCCGTTACAGGGCGTGAGATGGGACCGGGTCGAGTACTGGATTTCCCAAGGGGCCGAAGTTTCCTGCAAAGTTCGAGCACTATTCAGGAGAGCAAAGAGAGCCGAGGGAGCGGAAACCCTGTGAAGGAGTTCGTCGAATTTCTGATTCGTGCTCTTGTGGACGAGCCGGACAAAGTGGAGGTCAGGGAAGTTAAGGGAGAACGATCTGTGGTGTATGAGGTTCGGGTTGCTCCTTCTGATACTGGCAAAATCATTGGGCGACAGGGGAGGATTGCCAAGGCCCTGCGTACTTTAGTAAAGGCTGCCTCGGCTAAAAGCGGAACGAAAGCCGTGGTGGAGATTTTAGAGTAAGGAGGAAGCACTTTGTCCCACCGTATCGAGAGGGTAGTGGTGGGAAGAATCATTGCTCCCCATGGACTGAAAGGGTGGGTACGGGTTCTCCCGCTTACCGATTTTGTAGACCGTTTTGTCAGAGGTGCGGTTTTTTTCGTTGGTTCCTTTGAAAGCACCTTTGTGGAGCGAGTTGTGGAGGAGGTAGCTTGGCGGGGGAACTTTCTCCTTCTCCGGTTCTACGGTGTTTCCTCCCGTCGAGAGGCGGAAGCTCTGCGCAGTCTTTTCATCACCATTTCTCGAAAGGATGTTCTGCCCCTTCCCCCAGGTCACTTTTACCACTTTGAGCTTATTGGCCTTTCGGTGAGGGAAGGGGGGAAAGAGCAAGGTGTGGTGGATGCAGTCATCCCTATGTTGGCATATGACTACCTCGTGGTGAAGGATGCCTGGGGTAAGGAATTTTTCCTTCCTTTTGTGACGGCCTTTGTGACGAAGGTTCGTCCCGAGGAGGGTTTCCTCGAGGTGCGCTGCCCTGAGGGGTTTTGGGAATGAAGTTACGGGTAGACATCGTCACCCTCTTTCCAGAGGCCATTCGTTTCTATCTTGGAACCTCAGTTCTGGGTAAGGCTCGGGAGAAAGGAATTGTCTTCATCAAAGTCCACAATCTTCGCAGTTTCACCCAAGACAGGTATCGAACGGTAGATGATTATCCCTTTGGGGGTGGTCCGGGGATGGTGTTGAAGCCCGAGCCTCTTGTGAGGGCGGTACGTTTTATAGCGGCATACACAGGAAGTACACCTTTGGTTATTGTCACAAGTCCTCAGGGAGAACTTTTTACTCAGAAAAAGGTCCGGGAATTGTCGGAAAAACGTCACATCCTCATCCTCTGTGGCCGGTACCAAGGCATCGATGAGCGGGTGATAGAACTTACCGGTGCTCAAGAGATTTCTATTGGGGATTACGTGCTTTCTGGGGGAGAGCTTCCGGCCCTGGTTATTGTGGAAGCAGTTGTCCGGTTGATTCCTGGTGTTTTAGGGGATGAAGAGTCTCTTCGGTATGATTCCTTCTCGGAATATCTCTTCGGTCCTCCTCAATATACCCGGCCCCGGGTATTCTGCGGTCTTGGGGTTCCGGAGGTCCTTCTTTCGGGGGACCACGCCCTTATTGAGAAGTGGCGCCGGGAAAAGGCCCTGGAGAAAGTACAAAGAGTGCGACCGGAGCTTTTTGGTGTTGCGCACGGCAAGGAGTAATGATATAGTATTTCGGGATTTTTCTTTGGTTTTTAGGAGGAGGTTCACATGGACAAAGCAAGAGTTCTCAAAGCGGTGGAAGGAAGTTTTCTCAGGGATGAGACGCAGATTCCCCAAGTTGCCCCAGGAGACCTGGTCCGAGTGTACTTTAAGGTCATTGAAGGAGAGAAAGAACGCATTCAGCCCTTTGAGGGTCTCGTCATTGCCGCGCGGGGAGCAGGGGTCAATCGGACCTTTACGGTGCGGAAGGTGTCCTTTGGTGTCGGAGTAGAACGGATTTTCCCTCTGCATTCTCCTCGGATTGAGCGCATCGAGGTTTTGCGACATGGAAAGGTGAGAAGAGCAAAACTTTACTACCTGAGAGAGAAAAGTGCCAAAGAATCTCGACTCGAAGAAAAGCGCGAAGCCTAAAAAGAGTGCCTTGCGAGAGCTTGTAGAAACTGTCCTCTGGGCTTTGGTTATTGCCCTTTGTGTGCGGTACTTCGTTGTTGAGGGTTACTATATTCCCAGTACGTCTATGGAGCCGACCCTTGTTCCAGGAGAAAGGGTACTCGTGGCAAAGTTCCTGTACCGTTTTAGTGAACCTCACCGAGGGGACATTGTGGTATTTCGTTACCCCATCGATAATCGTAAAAACCTCATAAAACGTGTTGTGGGGCTTCCTGGCGAGAAAATTGAAATCACCCAAGGCAGAGTTTTCGTTAATGGGGAGCCCCTGGTGGGGGAACTATTCCAGCGCACATACTATGATATCGGATACTATGGACAGGGTGCACATGTGGTTCCGGAAGGGCATTACTTCGTCTTAGGTGATAACAGCGAAAACAGCGATGATAGCCGCTTCTGGGGTTATGTTCCCCGCAAAAATATTCTGGGAAGGGCGTTCCTGGTGTACTGGCCTCCTCACCACATCCGTATCCTTCGCTGATGCGCATTGAGGACGAACTCTGGCAGAAAGGGTATCATTACATTGGAGGAGTCGATGAAGCAGGGCGGGGCCCCTTGGCCGGTCCATTGGTGGCAGTTTGTGTAGTTCTTACTCCTTCCTTCCCTCTCAGGGAAGTTCCTGATTCCAAGCGTCTTTCTCCAAAAAAGAGGGAAACTCTTTTCAAAATCATATGTCAGAACGCAGAATTTGTAGGTCTCAGTGTGGTGGGAGAGCGCTTTATAGACCTTTTGGGCATTCAGAAAGCCAATGAATTTGCCCTCTATGAGGCAGCATGGAGGGCCCTTTTTTCTGGACATCTGGAGTATCTTGTAGTTGATTGGGTAAAGATTTCCTGGTCCTTTTCCCCCGTCGTTTCCTTCCCTAAGGCTGAGGGCAAGAGTCTTTCTGTGGCCTGTGCTTCGATTGTAGCTAAGGTTTTTCGAGACACCCTCATGAGGGAATGGTATGAGCCCTCCTTTGCAGGATACGGACTGGCCAAGCACAAAGGATATGGGACTTCTTTCCACTTTGAAAGAATCAGGGCCTTGGGTCTTGCGCCGTGTCATCGGAGGTCTTTCTGTGAGAGGTACGCACCTGAGCAATAAAGGATCGAAGGGTGAAGCTTTAGCGGAGCGATGGCTCAGGAAACGGCTGAGAGCCGAAATTCTTGAAAAGAACTTTTACTCTCCCTTTGGTGAAATCGATCTTGTGGTTCGCCTGGGGGAGTGTCTTGTCTTTGTGGAAGTGAAGACGAGAGAAAGTGTATCCTGGGGGTCTCCCGAAGAGTCTATCACCGAAACAAAAAAGGAACGTCTCCGGAAGAGTGCTCTCTTCTATTTGATGCGGCAAGGCTACGATCCTGAGAGGACTTCCTTTCGCTTTGATGTGGTGGCAGTACGCTTGCGTGGGGGGAAGACGGAGATCAGGCACTATCCTTCGGCTTTTTAAGGAGGGAGAAAAAGTGTTGTCCAAGATTTTCAGCGCCACGAGTTTTGGCATCGAAGCCCGTTTTGTAGAGGTTGAAGTGGACGTGGGAACAGGCATGCCTTCCTTCCACATTGTAGGATTGCCCGATACGGCCGTTCAAGAATCCCGGGAACGGGTCCGCAGTGCCTTGAAAAACTGTGGTTTTTCCTTTCCTCCTCAGCGGGTGACGGTCAATCTTGCCCCGGCTTTTCTCAAAAAGACTGGGAGCGACTTTGATCTTCCCATTGCCTTGGGGATTCTTCTGGCCACGGGGCAGCTCCGTGTCCCTTTGGGGAACGTTGTAGCTGTTGGAGAACTTTCTCTCTCCGGGGAGCTCAAGCCGGTGAATGGGGTTTTCCCTATTGCTCATTTTCTCTCTCTTCAGGATAAACTTTACCGGCTGCTTCTTCCTCTGGGGAATGCTCGGGAGAGTGCCGTGGTGGAGGGTGTGGAAGTTTTTGGGTTTCGAAATCTCAACGAGGTGTGTGATTTTTTAGAAGGAAAGATTCTTCGGGAACCTCTTTCCTCCTCTTGGGAGGAGTACTTTGATGCCTCGATGTTGGAAGAGGACCTGGCGGAGGTCAAGGGGCAAAGAGGAGGGAAGAGGGCTTTGGAGATTGCTGCAGCAGGGGGACATCATCTTCTCTTCGTAGGACCTCCAGGGTCGGGCAAAACGATGCTAGCGCGGAAACTCCCCTCTATTCTTCCTCCCCTCACGGTAGAGCAAGCCATAGAGGTGACAAAAATTCACAGTGTTGCTGGCTTGCTTTCTGAAAGCCGCCCCTTTGTAACCACTCCGCCTTTTCGTGCGCCACATCACACCATTTCTGACGTAGCTCTTATTGGTGGAGGTCAATGGCCCCGTCCAGGGGAGATAAGTCTTGCCCACCATGGGGTACTTTTTCTTGACGAAGTGCTTGAATTCCGCCGAAACGTTCTCGAGGCCTTACGAGAACCCTTAGAGACAGGGATGATTACTGTCAGTAGGGTAAACGCCACTATCACCTATCCTGCCTGTTTTACTCTGGTTCTGGCCTGCAACCCCTGCCCCTGTGGATACCTTGGAGATGCCAAAAGACCCTGTACTTGTTCATATCAGCAAATCCTTCGTTATCGGAGCAAGCTCTCCGGTCCTCTTCTTGACCGGATCGACCTTCAGGTAGAAATTCCTCGCCTTGAGGTAGGTGAAATCCTTTCTGAGAGAGAGGAGGAGTCCTCGAAAGAGGTGCGCCAGAGAGTGGAAAGAGCAAGGAATATTCAGAAGGAACGTTTTCAGGGTGAAAAAATTTTGGTGAACGGGGAGATGAAGGCTCGCCATATAAAGAAGTTCTGTGGGGTGGAGGGAGAGACAAAAAAGTTTCTTGAGGTTTCTCTGAAGAAGCTTTCCCTGAGTGCCCGAGCATACCACAGGGTTTTGAAAGTAGCTCGTACCATTGCCGACCTTGAGGAGAGAGAGAAAATCGAGGTTTCTCACGTAGCTGAAGCCATTCAGTACCGCTTTCTCGATCGACGCTACGAGGGATGACGACGAAAGAACTTCCTTTCTTTGTGGCTTTCAGCCACATTAAGGGCATTGGACCGGTGCGTTTTCGAAAGCTTCTTGATGTTTTTGGCAGTGCATTTTCTGCCTGGAGCGCTCCTTTCTTAGATCTTCAGGAGGTACTCGGGGAAGGTCTTGCCCGGCAGCTTGTCTCCTTTCGGGAGAGGACGGATCCTGAAAAACTCTGCAGCGGTATTTTTCAAGAGGGGATCCGGGTCATTACCTGGGAAGACGAAGGGTATCCTCCTCTTTTGCGCACTATCTCCTATCCCCCTTTCCTTCTCTACGTAGAAGGAGACCTTTCTTTCCTCAACTACGAATTCTATGTGGCCGTCGTGGGAACGCGTCGCCCCACCCCGTATGGTAAGAGGGCGGCGCGCTTCTTTGCCCAGGGTTTGGCACAAGAAGGGTGGATAGTAGTGAGTGGTCTTGCTTTGGGGATAGACGGGGAAGCGCAAAGGAGCGTGGTGGAGGAGGGATATCCCACTGTGGCCGTTTTGGGGAGTGGGCTCAGAAGAGTGTACCCCAGAGCTCATCTCTCTCTTTCCCGGGAGATTCTCAAGAAGGGAGGAGCCATCGTCAGTGAATATCCGCCCTTTACAGAACCTCGTCCAGAACATTTCCCTCTCCGGAATCGGATTATCGCCGGCCTGAGCCTCGGGGTTTTGGTCATCGAGGCTCCCCGGGAAAGTGGAGCCCTGATCACCGCTGATTTTGCCCTTGAGGGAGGGCGTGAGGTTATGGCCGTTCCTGGCCCGATTTTTTCGCCCCAGAGTGAGGGGGCGAATGCCCTCATTGCTCAGGGAGCGAGACTCGTACAAAGTGCGACCGATGTTCTCGAGGCCTTTGGTATTTTGAAAAGTGGAATTCAACCTGAAGAGAAAAAGCTTCCTCTCAGTAAAGAGGAAGAAGCCCTTCTCTCCCTCGTTGATTATATCGGGGTTTTCAAAGAGGAGCTTCTTGAGAAAACCGGATGGGGAGAGGGGGAATTTTTCAAGGTTCTCCTTGCTCTCGAGATGAAGGGGCTCATCGAGGAAATCCCTGGAGGGAAGGTGGCAAGGAGGTAGGGCTTCTAACCGTTGACACCCCCTTCTCCATCACCTATAATGGTTATACTTTGAAGCAGGGGAGGAATACAAGTGACCGAGGTCCGTATTGGTCAGGGGGAGAGCCTTGACGAGGCATTGCGGCGTTTCAAAAAGAAGTGTCAGAGAAATGGTATTATTTCTGAGATGAAACGCCATGAACATTATGAGAAGCCGAGTGAGCGGAGGAGGAAACGGGAGCAAGCCCGGAAAAGGAAGAGAAGATGACAGAGGGTTTCCCTGATACTAAGCGTCGTCTTCAGGAGGCAATGAAGGTGGCCTTGAAAGCGAAAGACGTTGTACGCCTTGATACTGTGCGTCTTCTCCTCGCTGAAATTCGCAATGCTGAGATCGAAAAGCGTGCTCCCCTCGAGGAAAGAGAAATCTACACTCTTTTGCGCAAGAATATCAGAAAGCGAGAGGAAAGTCTTGTATACTTTAGACAGGGTCATCGGGAGGACTTGGTAGAGAGGGCAGAGAGGGAAATCGAGGTCATTAAAGAATTTCTGCCTCCACCTCTTACCGAAAAGGAGATTTTTACTATTGTACGAGAGACTCTTTCTGCCTTTTCCCAAAAACCTGCTTTTGGAGATCTCATGAAGGAGGTCATGCGTCAGGTGGAAGGAAGGGCAGAGGGTAAGGTTGTGTCGGAAGTTGTAAGGAAGGTTCTGGAAGTGGGGTGATAGAAAAACTTGTCTCCTGAAGTGTCACTCAAAGAGGGAGAGCTTCGGTTGACGCTTCCCGGTGGTGTGCGGGAAGCAAGGCAGTTTTTTGGTTTTCTCGATGCCAATGTACGGGTGATAGAAAGTGTTTTTCAGGTCGATGTGAATGTTGAGAGTGACGCTGTCGTTGTTCGAAAGAAGGGCAAGGAGGACCTTGCCCTTGTGGAGCGTTTTCTCACCGAACTTGTAGACTTCCTCAGAGAGGGAGTCGAGCCCACGCCTGAAGATTTGCGCCGCATGGCTACTAGTTTCCGCGAAACTCAAAAAGTCTGGTGGAAGGACGAGGAAACCATCTTCGTCACCTCTTCCCATAAGCCCATAAAGGCGAAAACCCCCGGGCAACTCCACTATGTTCAGGCAGTACGCAGCTCAGATATCACCTTCTGTATAGGTCCGGCAGGAACTGGCAAGACATATCTTGCTATGGCCATGGCCTGTGCCGCCCTCCAGAAGAAAGAGGTTAGTCGTATCGTTCTTGTCCGCCCAGCTGTAGAAGCGGGAGAAAGCCTGGGTTATCTTCCTGGAGATCTCAAAGAGAAGATTGAACCATACCTCCGTCCCCTGTACGATGCCCTTTACGAAATGCTCTCCCCAGAGAGATTCCAACGTTACTCTGAACGGGGGATTATTGAAGTAGCACCTCTGGCCTACATGCGAGGGAGAACTCTCAATGACTCTTTTATCGTCCTTGACGAGGCACAAAATACGACTTCGGAACAGATGAAGATGTTCCTCACCCGGATGGGTTTCGGCTCCAAAGTGGTGGTCACCGGTGACATTACCCAAGTCGATCTCCCTCTGGGCAAGCGCTCCGGGCTTGTAGTGGTGCAGGAGATTCTTCGTGCTATTCCGGGCATCACCTTCGTATATTTAACCGAGAAAGACGTTGTACGGCATCATCTCGTGCAGAAAATCATCCTTGCCTATGAGCACTTCGAAACGAATATGGCCCGGCGGTAGTCTCCCCCTCTCTCCTTCTTTCCTAAGTTTTTTGGCTTACGGGGTGCTCCTCTTCGTCCTCCTGGGGTTGCCACTCCTTTTGGGAGGAGTAGAAATCCAGGAGGGATGGGTAGCTTTACAGGATATTGTGGCTCCCGAGACTGTGGAGATTGTAGATACTCTGGCCACGGAGAAAAGAAGGGGGAAAGTCCTGGATAATCTCCCCCCGGTGTATCGGGTCGATGAGGAGGTCGTGCAGGAGACACAAAGAGAGCTGGAACAGTTCTTTTCAACCTTTGAGGAAATCCGAGCCCATACCTTGCCTTCCCTCCCAGAAACGGTTGAGAGCCTTTCTCGAAAATGGAATGTCACTAAGAGGACTGTCCTTTGGCTCCTTGAGGCTCCTGATGAGGTCTACAGACAGGTCAGGAGTTTTATCCACGATCTTTTCGCCACTCGGTTTTTTTCTCGGCCTCTTCGCCGGGAAGACCTATCCCAGGTCCTGCTTGAAGTCAACACTTCTTTAGAGGAATCTGGGTTGTCTGAAGGGGCCGTGTGGGTTTTGAGTCTTCTGGTTACCCGTTTCTTGCGTCCCAATGCCGTAGTGGACGAATTACAGACCCAAAAGATAAGGACGCAAATCTTGCAATCTCTTGAACCGGTACGGCGAGTCGTCCGCCGGGGGGAAATCCTTGTTCAGAAAGGGGATATAGTCACTCGAGAACAGATGCAGGCTCTGGAAGCTTTAGGACTTGTGGGCAGGGGAAAACGACGGTCTTTGGCTCTCGTTCTTTGCATTCTTTTGGGAGGAGTACTTCTTCTTGAGTATCTGTATCTGCAGCGCTTTGCCCCTCGTTTCCTCAGAGACAAGCTTTCTCCCCTGGTACGTCTTTTCGCGGTTGGAGGAGTCATCGCTTTGAATATTTTCACCCTCCGCATTTCTCCCTTTTTCTTTGTTATTGGAGCTCTCCCTCTTGTGCTTTCGGTCCTCTTCGGGAGAGAAGTGGCTCTGGGAGGGTCTCTCCTTCTTTTTCCGCTTCTTCTTTGGATATGGAGAACAGGCGTTCCGGGAGGAGTTTTGTTGTACCTTCACCTTATCTTTCCGCTCTTCCTTTTTGGAAGAAGGATGCAGCGAAAGGACTTCGTCCGTATGGGAGGAATACTTTCCCTTTCCAGTGCTTCCTTGGGAATCTTGTTTTCTCTCTACGAGGGTCTTTCTTTGCCTTCAGCCCTTGGGATTATACTCTATGGAGCGGCGGGAGGCATCACATCTTCGGTAGTTGCTTTGGGAAACGTGTCTCTTTTTGAAAGCATTTTTCACCTTACTACTGACTTTCGTCTCATGGAACTTCTCAATCCCACGCATCCACTTCTCAAAAGACTCATGATGGAAGCTCCTGGCACTTATAGTCATAGCCTTGTAGTGGCGAACCTCGCCGAGGTAGCAGCAGAGGAAATCGGAGGCAACGTATTGCTGGCCCGGGTTGGAGCGTATTATCACGATGTCGGAAAGCTCAAGCGACCCTACTGTTTCATCGAAAACCAAGTTCATGAAGAACGCAACATCCATGATCGATTGTCTCCATATCTCAGCGCTTTGGTCATCACGAGTCACGTGCGGGATGGAGTGGAGATTGCTCAATCCTTTCATCTTCCGAGAGAAGTCCAGAGTATCATCCGTTCCCATCACGGTCGGAGTGTCATTCGCTACTTCTATGAAAAAGCCCGGCTTCTGGAAGGTGAAAGCGTCGAGAGGGATGCTTTCCGTTACCCCGGTCCCCTCCCCCGGACTCCGGAGGAGGCCATTGTGTTTCTGGCTGACAGTGTTGAAGCAGCAGTGCGGAGTATGAAAGACCCCACTCCACGCCGGGTGGAAATGACGGTGCGCAGCATTATTCGGATGTATCTTGAGGATGGACAACTCGATGAGTCCTCTCTAACTCTCCGTGACCTTAACCGTATTGCTTCGCGGTTTGTCGTGTTCTTAAGTGGAATGGTCCATGCTCGGGTTCCTTACCCAAGTTTAGAGAAGGAGGGCGTTCATGAGAAGGGTTGAGGTCACCAATGCCACGAAAACTCATGTCCTTTCCCGCTCTTTTATTGAGAATCTCACGAGTTTTGTTTTAACAGAAGAGGGAAAAGACTTTAAAGGAACTTTGAGCGCGGCCTTTGTAGATGAGGAAGGTATGCGAGAAGTGAAGAAGCGTTTTTTTGGAGAGGATACACTGGGAGATGTGGTTTCCTTTTTCTACGGGGAAGATTCCGATAGAGTGTGGGGCGAGGTCATAATTTGCGTACCCGTGGCAGAAAAACAAAGCAGAGAGGTTGGTACTCCCTTCAAGGAGGAGTTAGCACTTCTTTTAGTCCATGGACTTTTGCACCTTCTCGGCTATGAGGATTCGACAGAGGAAGAACGAGCGAGAATGATGGAGCGGGCCTTGGCACTTCTTGCAAGGTACAAAGAAGAGGAGAGGCGAAGGATGCTTCTCAAGAGAGCCGAGAGGGCGCGAACCTTTGCCTATGCTCCGTATTCTCGTCTCCGGGTGGGAGCAGCGCTTTTGGCGAACGACGGCAGGATTTTCACCGGCTGCAACGTGGAGAATGCCTCCTTTGGAGTGACCCTCTGCGCCGAGCGGGTAGCTCTTGGCAAGGCGATTTCCGAAGGAGCCCGAGAGTTTCTGGCCATTGCTATTATCTCGGATGATGAATCCTTTTGTTTTCCCTGTGGTGTGTGTCGTCAGGCTCTTGCGGAATTCAGTCTTGAGATTGAAATTTTGGCAGGGAGAAGGGACGGAAGCTATGCGAGGGCTTTGCTTCGGGAGCTTTTGCCTTCAAGTTTTACCCTGAAAAGGGATGAGTGAGGCGTGGCCTTTCGAGCTGGATTTGTAACCCTTTGGGGAAGACCGAATGTGGGGAAATCCACTTTTCTCAACAAAGTCGTTGGGCAAAAGGTGGCCATAGTCTCTGATAAACCCCAGACCACCCGACGCGTCATAAAGGGCATCCTCAATCTTGATCAAGCTCAGGTTGTCTTTTTAGATACTCCGGGGCTTCACGCTCCCAAGGACCGTTTAGGGGAAGTCATGATGCAGGAAATAGAAGAATCCCTCTCCGACATCGACATCCTCTGCTACATGACCGATCCTTTCTTCAGGGAAGAGGAAGAGAGGGAGTACTTCAAGAAGCTCGTGTCTTTCTCGCGCCCTGTTTTTCTCATTCTCAACAAGAAGGACCTCCTCTCTAAGGAGGAGGCAATCTCTCTTTTGGAGCGCCTGGGAAGGTATTACCCCTTTGCTGAGTGTTTGAGCATTTCCTGTTCTACCGGTGAGGGCGTTGACGAGCTCCTCAGGAGGATTATAGCTTATCTTCCTGAGAATCCTCCCTATTACGACCAGAGTATTGTTTCGGACTCTCCTTTGAGCGAGATATTGTGGCAGAGATCGTCCGGGAAAAGGTTTTCTGGTATGTGCATCAGGAGGTCCCCTATGGAGTTGAGGTACGGGTGGAAGAGTTTAAAAGGAAAGATTCTGTGCTCTATATTCGGGCCACGATATATGTGGAGAGGGAATCGCACAAGAAAATCATCATTGGAAAAGGGGGAAAAATGATCAAAAAATTGGGGAAGAGGCTCGCCGAGATATTGAAGCCCACTGGGGGGAGAGGGTATACCTTGACCTGTGGGTAAAGGTGGAAAAGACTGGCGCAAGCGTGACGAGATTCTGCGGCGATGGGGATATAGAGTCAAGTGAATCGATACACCCTTGATGAAGGCATTGTCTTGCAGTCCAGGGAATTCGGAGAAATCGACCGCCTGGTTACCCTTTTTACCAGAGGAAGGGGCAAACTCCAGGTGCTTGCCAAGGGAGCAAGAAAAGTGGGAAACCGCTTTGGAGCCTCTTTGGACCTTTTTTCTCTTTCGGAATTCCTCTTTTATACTGCCTCAGGTATGCCCCTTGTGGTGCAAGGGAAAATTCGGCGCGCCTTTCGAGATCTTTTGCGTTCTCCTCTTCGGTGGATGGCAGGGGAATACCTTTTACTTGTGGTGGAGAAGTCTTTTCCTCTGGAAAGAAGGGAAGAGAGAATCCTTGACGAGGTTCTCTCACTTTGGGAGACGTTTCTTGAAGACGAAAAGGCCATAAAGCCGCTTCTTCTGCGCTTTTATTTCGATATTGCCTGGGCCTTGGGAATATTCCCTGAGCTTAGGGAATGCGTCCGGTGTCGGAAAACGTTAAAAGGAGAAGGGCATCTTTTTAGTATACCTTTGGGAGGGTTCGTGTGTACATCTTGTGGCCATGCCCTGAGAGAAGCCACTCTTCTTCCCTCCTCGGCCGTTTGTGTCCTTCTTAGTCTTGTTGGAGCCCCCTTAGAGAATGTAGCACATACCCCTCTGGAGGAAGAGGACTTCAAAAGCCTCGACATCCTTTGTGCTGAGTATCTCTCGTACCATGGGGAACACCGAATCCCTGGTTTTGTTTCTTTCGTCAGACGCGGGGTGATGCCATCGTGGTGATAGGGTGGATTGAAAGGACTCTTCCCGGTAATGGTCTGGGAATCACTGTGTGGAACAACGTCGTGCCCGTGGGGGATGCCAAGTTATTCTTCTCCTCTCTTAAAGCTTTCTACTCGCCTAAGAAGGGCTCTGAAAACCTCTTCCCGATTACTTTGGTTGAGGAGAAGGCGTTCCGTTACCCCTTTTCGCAGAAGCTCTTTGACCTGTAGGAGTTCTGGAAGACACGACGTGGCAAGGACGAATAATGCTTCCTTCCAGATTGTTTCAGTGAGTTCTGCAAAGCGGAGGGAGTAAAGCTCCATTTTTCCTATTTCATCCAAGAGAATCGGGGCTTTGTGCTTCAGGGCTTCTTCAAGTTCTGGGAGGACAAGACGTTCGAATTCTTCTACAAAGACACGGTACGACCCTATCCGAAAGGGGGAATTTCCCTCTTTGGCGGCAAGCGTTCCCAGCTTTCCGGAGAGGGTGATGATGCGGAAACCGAATCTCTGTGTCCCGTGACGGATTTCTTCGGTATAGAATCCCTGAAAAAATCCGGGAAAGCGCCCTACAAGAAGCTTCACCAGAGTCGTTTTCCCCGTTCCCGGCCTTCCCAAGACAATCACGCGCATTGTCTTTACCTTCCTCCTCTTTTTCTGTATAGTACTCCCTGATGAGGGGCTTCATCAAGTTTTTGGGAACAGCAGGAGCGCGTTTTGTGGTGATGAGGCAACTCCGGGCTTCAGGGGGAGTGTGGATTTCGTACGAGGGTTTTTCCCTTCATCTTGACCCCGGTCCTGGAGCACTTGTTCGAGCCCTTTCCAGTCGGCCCTCTCTCGATCCAGCATCTTTATCTGGTGTTCTTCTTTCCCATCGACACCTCGACCACGCCAACGACGTTAACATCATCATTGAAGCTATGACTCAGGGAGCGACAAAAGTTCGCGGTCATCTTTTCCTCCCCCAGGATGCCTTAGAGGGGGAACCGGTGGTTTTTCGATACCTTCGAGAACATCTTGAAGAGATTCATATCCTCGTTGAGGGAGGGGAATATACCCTGGGTTCTTTTTCTTTCTCTACTCCCTGGCGTCACATCCATGGAGCGGAAACCTATGGTTTTCGCTTTCGTTTCCCCCAGGGGATTGTTTCCTTCATCACAGATACCCAGTTTTCGGAGGACATCTACAGGGCGTATGAGGGGAGTGACGTTCTGGTAATTCATGTAGTGCGTCTTGAGCGGAGCGATCTCCCCGACCTCTTGCACCTGAGTGTTCCTGAAGTCGAGCTCATTGTTACCCGCATTCGTCCTCGTTTGGCAATACTCACCCACTTTGGCATGACCATTCTGCGGGCCAAACCTTGGGAGGTGGCTCAACGTTTATCGGAGAAAGCCGGGATTCCCGTTGTTGCCGCCTCTGACGGACTCACCCTCGATTTTGAGGACCTTTTCAGTAGCGAGTGAGTCTAAGATAGAATCGCCCAAGGAGTACGGAGAGATAGGAGAGGATTGTCCCTCCAAGAAGGGTGTTAAGTATTATTCCAAAGAATGACGCGAAACCGAAGACCCAAAAGAGGAGATATCCCACCACAAGGAGGAACAATGCCACTACTGCGAGGGTGAAACATTCTCCTGGATTCCCAATAGCGAGCTGAAAGCTGTGGCGTATTCCTGAGAAGGGGTCGTACCCCTCAACCACAACTGCTGGAATGGTGAGCATGAGGAGGAATCCGAAAACGAGCCCCGGAAAGAAGAACCACAGAGAAAAGAACCCCACGAGGAATCCTACTATCAGGGAAGCAAAGAGAATTTCCAGGAAGCGACGAGAGAACATCCGAAAAGCCCGGTACAAGTCTATTTCTCCCCGGACCTCTTTGTCCCATACCAAAAAGACCACGAGGCTCAGGGCGAGGAGGGCAAGGAAAAAACCCAAAAGAACAAAGAAGATGCTTGTACCCCACTGGAAAAAGAGGGTGAACCGGGAGAGGCTTCGATCCCACACCAGAAAGTTTGCCACGCTGAGAAGAAAAGCCGGTGCAAGGGTTACCAGAAGAATCTGGGGGTACTGGAAGAGGGTATCAAGACTTTTTCGCATCTCTCGCCAGAGGTCAAGTGTTCCCATAGGCATCCCTTCCTTGTTTTCCCATATCTTACCCTCTTTCTCAAAGTGAGGCAAGAGTTACACCCTTTCTTCTCTTGTGCGTTTAGGTTAGAATGGAGAAAACTCTTGGAGGAGGGGGACGATGGGAACCTTTCTAAAGGTCGTGGGTGTTATTGTGATGTGTGGAGGGGTAGTTTTTGCAGTTTTTGTGGTTTTTGGAGCGAGAGGCTGGATGCATTTTTTGGGACAGTCCTCTCTTGCTCCTGAGGAAACGCTACCCTTTGGACCCTTAAGTGGCTTTGTTTGGGCTGGAGGGCTGGGGGGAATTTTGGGGGGCTTCGGGATGGTGGTGGGAGGAGCGGCGCTTTTCTGTCTTGGAACTATTTACAACGAGGTGAAGTCCTTACGAGGTCAATAAAGGAGTGAGAGCATGGGAAAGAGAGTAGTCATAATCGGTGGTGTAGCTGCAGGCCCGAAGGTGGCAGCCAAACTCCGTCGGCTTGATTGGGAAGCAGAAATAACTGTTTTGGAGCGAGGAAAGTTTCTTTCTTATGCCGGATGTGGACTCCCTTACTATGTGAGTGGGGAGGTCAAGGAGTATAGGGAACTTATGGAGACCCCGGTAGGAGTACTACGGGATCCGGACTTCTTTGAAAAGTCGAAAGGAGTTAAGGTTTTCAATCGAACCGAAGTCGTTCGTATCGACCGAGAGAAGAAAGTCGTGGAGGCCCGCAATCTTGACACCGGTAAAGCTCTCTCTTTCTCCTACGATTACCTTGTTTTGGCTACAGGTTCTCGACCGACATTTCCACCGGTGAAAGCGACAGACCTTGATCATCCTGAGACCTCGATAAGTGGTAAGGATTTAGGACATGTGTATACCCTGCATGGGATTGAAGATGCCGAGGCCATTCGCTGGACGATAAAGGAAAAACTCGCTAAGAAAGCGGTGATCGTTGGCGGTGGACTTATCGGTATGGAGATGACCGAGAGCCTTGTCAAGAGTGGTCTTGAAGTCACGGTTATCGAGGTACTTCCTGAAATCCTTCCTATCCTCGATGAGGATATGGGGATTTTAGTTCGTCGCTACTGCCAATCTCAAGGCGTAACGGTGCGAGTAGGGGAGAAGGTAGAAGTCCTTGAGGGGCAGGGAGGTGTAGTCAAGAGGGTTATAACCGACAAAGGAACCTATGAGGCAGATATTGTTGTCGTGGCTACAGGCTTCAGACCTAACACTGATCTTGCCCAACGAGCAGGGTTGGCTCTGGGAGAAACTGGAGGTATAAAGGTTGATTGCTTCATGCGTACGAGTGACCCCTGTATTTTTGCGGTAGGAGACTGTGTAGAAGTGGAAAACCTGGTGTGTGGGAAACCCGCCTACATGCCCATGGGCTCCTTAGCCAATAAAGAGGGAAGGGTGGCAGCCATAAACATTGCTGGAGGGACGGAAGTCTTTCGAGGGGCTTTGAGTTCGGTAATCTTTAAGCTTTTCGATTACACTGTTGCTCGTACTGGCCTTACCGTGCACCAGGCACGCGATTTGGGGTATGATACGGAGTATGCCCTTATTCCCGCTCCGGACAGAGCTCATTATTTCCCTGGAACCAAGCAGGTCATAACGAAACTCATAGCTGATCGCCGAAGTGGAAGGATTTTAGGAGCCCAGATCATCGGGAAGGGAGATGTCCCCAAAGGCATTTATACCATTGCTACTGTTCTGTACTATGGCGGTGTGGTGGAAGATCTCTCCAATATGGACCTTCCGTATGCTCCTCCCTATGCTTCAGCCATAGATTATGTCTGTGTGGCGGCAAATGTGTTGCGAAATAAACTCGAGGGGAAAATGGTGGGAATTCCTCCACATGAGGTAGAACGGAAGCGCAAAAGGGGCGACGATTTTGTCCTTCTTGATGTACGTACCCCTAAGGAGTATGAAAAAATGCGTATTCCTGGAAGTACTCTGGTGCCCCTTGGAGCCCTGCCCCAGAGGTTACACGAGCTTCCTAAAGATAAAGAGATCGTGGTCTTCTGCGCTGTAGGTCTTAGAGGATACGAGGCGTCGCTCATTCTCAAAAGCGCTGGTTTCTCAAACGTTAAAGTTATGGATGGGGGAATTGCCTGCTGGCCCTATGAACTTGAGTCATAGGTGGCTCTGGATTCTCGTTTTTTTGGGGGCAGGGTTTGGGATGGTATTTTTCCTCCTTTCCCTGCCTCGGCCTTCTCCTCCGGAGGAAGAGGTTGAGGCCCAGCCAGAAGAAGTGGTGGAGCCGACCTCTTTTCCTATTATCACTGAGAAAGTCCGTGTGCGGGGGTGGGAGAAGGGTAGGCTTTATTTTTTGCTCGAAGCCGAGGCGATGGAGCTTGATAAAGAGGGGACTGTGGGAAAATGCTTGGGTGGTGTCCGTCTTCTGGTCTTTGAAGACGATGGTCAGGTCCGGGCAACCTTGCACGGTGACACTGCTCTTTTAAACCTTACGCATAGAAACGTGAGACTTCAAGGGAAGGTCGAAGTTGTGTCCTCTTCTGGGGATCGTCTTGAGACGGAGGAGCTTTTCTACCTCAATGCCAAGCAAACGATCCAAACTGGTGCCTTGGTGAGAGCATACTTTAACGGGAACGAGGTAGAGAGCGAAGGTTTCCAGAGTGACGTTGACTTGAGTAACCCGGAGTTTTTCCGAGTTACTCGAGGCATATTTCGTTTGAAATCTTCTTCGCCGTGAAGAGTGCCGTTGAAGTGAGCATCCCCTCCCGGTATCGGCAGAAACGAGGAGGGTTCCTTTGCAGGGTGGCAAGCAAAGCATCGGTGATGTGCCAGGCCTCCCGAATGAAAGCGGAGTCCGGGAAGAGTGTCCGGTCTCTGTGGAGAAAGTCATAGAGTATTTTCTCATAGGCTTGGGGAGTGTTTGCCTTGAACGTTCCAGAGTAACTGAAGTTTAGGGTAACTGGAGAGGAACCCAGGACAAGCTCAGGGGTCCGTACGTGGACGATAAGGTCTATGCGCTCTTCAGGCTGAATTTCTATGATCAGCCGATTTGGAGAGGGAGTAGTAGAGGAGAAAAGAACCTCAATAAACGAACGTTTTTCGGCCATCCTTTTCCCACTGGCAAGATAGAAAGGCACTCCCCTCCAACGTTCCGTTTCAAGGAAAAGGGGTAAGAAGAAGAAAGTTTCCCTCAGGGAATAGGGATTGCCTGTTTCCCTTCGGTATCCCTCATATTGTCCCAGCTGTACGTCCTCTCCTTTGGGAAGGCGTATCCGGGAAAGAAGGGCAGCCTTTCTTTTGGCCATTTTGCTTAAAAAAGCGGTACACTCTCTCTGGTCTTCCTCGCAAAGGGGAGGGATGTCTACGGTAAGGAGGGAAAGAAGCTGCAAAAGATGGTTTTGAAAGATGTCCTTGATGGCTCCAGTTTCCTCATAGAATGTCCCTCGTTCGCCCACCCCTTCCTCTTCAAAAACGGCGATGCGCACTTCTTCTACGAATTCTCGCGAGAGCAGTCGCTCCACAAAGAGGTTCTCCGCTTTGAGGACGATGAGATTTTGCACCGTGGCCTTTCCCAAGTAATGGTCGACATAAAAGACGTGGTCTTCGGGGAAGACGTGTTTCAGGTCCTCTTCAAGGAGGAGAAAATCTTTGCCACTTTGGCCGAAGGGTTTCTCAAGGGCAACACAAAGGCTTTCGGGAGCCATTTCTTGACAGAGTTGGGCTACAAGGTGCAAGGCTGGACGGTAGAGAGAAGGGAGGGTGGAGAGGTAGAAATAGAGGTAATCCCTTGGGGAGAAAAGGTGAGAAAGCCGACCCGCCAAGTCTTTCTCGAGTATATCCCCTCGAACATAGGTGACGCGCTCGAGGAAGGGAAGAAGCACATCTTGAGGAAATAAAGGGCAAAGAAGGGTTGCAATGAAACTGCAATATGAAGAAGTGTCTTCAAAACGACGGCCAATGGCTAACACCCTGAATGTCTCGCCCAGGCTGGAGAGCGAGACCAGAGCAGGTAGAATTTTGCGGGTGAAAAGGTTACCGGTGGCACCGAAAAACACGAGGGTTCGCATGGAACCTCACCCCTGCAAAAGGATTGCCCGGGCTGGAGCCCCGTCCCCTCCTCGGATTTTGAGAGGGAGGACGATGAAGAAGTAGAGCCCCGGTTCAACATCCTGCAGAGCCAACCCCTCAACTATCACCATACCACTCTCAAGGAGTATTTTGTGTGTGGGATGCCCGGGTTGGTCTCGCTCGATACCTAAGGCATCTGTGCCCACTCCCTTGAGTTTTTTGCCCGCCAGAAATCGGGCAGCGCGTTCTGTAAGGTACACAAAGTCCTCCCGAGAAAGGTCGCTGAAGGAGTTATCGGTTTTGAATATTACAAAGTGATTGGGGAAAAAGAGTGGTTCAAAGGGTCTCAGATCCTCTTCGTCAATAGCAGAACGATGACGAAATTCAAGAACCATCGCATGACCCATGTACTGGGTCACAGGGATACGGTCGATGGAGGTTGGAGAGTCCAGTATATGGAGGGGAGCATCGACGTGAGTCCCAGTGTGGCTGTCGAAAGAGATTTTCGTTTCGTTCGCTCCCTCTCTGAGAGTTCGAATGCGCTCAATACTGGGTTTTCGTTCTTTTTTCCCCCGATAGGTGGGCATATCTTCCGCAATGTCCAGGGAGACATCAAACACTTTCATCGTTTTCCTCCTTTCAGGGAACATAAATCATTTTGGCGGTCATACCGCCATCTACAATGATGTTTGTTCCGGTTATGAATTCCGAGGACGGTGAGGCGAGAAAGAGGCAAAGGGTGGCAATATCCTCGGGTGTTCCCACCCGTCCTACGGGGTGCTGAAGGTGATCGATGGGGCGAAGAGAAGGTTCTCGACGAAGGGATCGTTTTTTCCAACGGGATGTTTCAATCCATCCCGGGCTTATGGCGTTGACCCGGATTTTCCGTGAGCTCAAAGAGATGGCCAGAGCATGTGTTATGGCCACCACCCCTCCCTTAGAGGCTGAGTATGCCTCAGTGTGAGGTTCAGACATTAAGGCCCTTGTTGAGGCAATATTCACAATTGCGCCTCCTTCCCGGAAGAGGGGAAGGAGATGTTTAGTCACGAGGAATATACTCTTTAAATTGACTCCAAGGACGCTATCCCATTCCTCCTCGGTGAGGTCTTCAAGGGGTTTTTCGATGAAGATTCCGGCATTGTTTACCAAAACGTCCACACGGTCGACACAAAAACGGATTTCTTCCTGGGCTCTCCGTACCTCTTCCTCCTTTGCCACATCACAGGCTATGGGGAAACATCGATCTTTCCAGTTTATCCACTCTTCTTTGAGTTCTATAAGGGCTTCTTCATCCACGTCCCACACAAAGACCAAGGCTCCGGCCTCAAGGAAGGCTTTTGATATCGCCTTTCCGATACCCTGTGCACCGCCGGTGACGACCACGCTTCTTCCGCCAAAATCATGCATGCTTATCCTCTCCTCCAAGTAGCGTCTTCATTTCCAAAGCATTCCGTACCGCGAAATCCCGGTAACAATTGTTGAACATGAGAAACACGTCTCCTTCCTTAAGGAGTTTGGCAAAAATTCTATCTCTCCATTCTTGGAGCTCGTCCGTGCTGTAGAGATAGCGAAATTTTTCTACCACAGGAATGTTTTTGGCCTGCCAGGCCTCCCTGTTTCTCCCGTGGAAGCGAACGATCGCCACGTTACTCGTCCACTCAAATAAGGGCGGAATGGTCCAGGGAAGACCCGGCTCATCTACACAGACAAGGGGACACCGGAGGTCTTTAAGAAATTTCAAGGTGTGGGAGAGAGTTTGGGGCATAACCCAGCTTCGGTGGCGAAACTCCAAGGCAATGGTAAAATCCTCGGTGTTTTCTTTCAGCCATTCAAGGTAGGAAAAATTGTGTGTTTCCCGACGGAACCACGGTGGGAACTGGAAAAGTATATACCCAATCTTTTTGGCCTCTTTGAGGGGGCGAAGAGCAGAGAGAAACGAAAGAAGGGCTTCCCGAAGCCAGGAAAGAGGAAAATCGGAGGTCGAGAGACACTCTTTTTCTCTTAAGGATTCGTTCAGGTCCCTTTGGAGGAGGGGAGGGATGGCTTTCAAGGCCGTCCGATGGAAGGTGAAGAGGGAAAGAACTTTGATGTTGAAGAGAAAGTGTGGCGGTGTTCTTTCCACCCAGAGAAGAGCATTTCTCTCGGAAGGAAAGGCATAAAAGGTTGAGTCGACTTCGACGGTGTCAAAATGCTGGGCATAAAAGCGAAGACGTTCTTCAGCGGTTTTCACATTCTGGGGATAAAAGTCACTCTCTTCAATGAGAGTTCTGTCTGTCCAGGAACAGGTTCCTACATGGAACACCTCTTTCACCTCTTTGTAGAGAGTATAGTTTTTTATTTTCTCTTCGACAATCCTAACGTGGTAGAATGAAGCTGTATGAAAGGGGGTTGAAATTCTTGGGTCGAGAGAGTATTTCCAATCTTCCCCGCAAGATGAAAGCTGTGGTGAACTATGCACCTCACGATCTTCGTTTTGAGGAGGTGGATGTGCCGGAAATTGGCCCGGGGGAGGTTCTCATCCGGGTTGGGGGATGTGGAATATGCGCGGGAGATGTAAAGACCTTCCACGGGAATGCACGAGTATGGGGAGGAAATGGCCATCCTCCTGCTATTACTGCCCCAGTCATTCCGGGACATGAATTTTTCGGGCGGGTTGTAGCTTTGGGAGAGGGGGCCAAAGAGAAGTATGGTATTTCTCTTGGAGATTGGGTGGTCTCTGAGCAGATTATTCCCTGTGGAGTCTGTCGTTTCTGCAGGGAGGGTAATTACTGGATGTGTGAGCGGCATTACATCTTTGGCTTCAGACGCAAGGAAGCGGAGGGAGCTTTTGCCGAGTATATGCGCCTTCCCCAAAATGCCTTGAACTACAAGCTTCCAGAAGATTTTCCCCTTCGAGTGGCTCCTTATGTTGAGCCTTTAGCCTGTGCCATCCACGCTGTGGATCGAGCTGAGATCGGGTTTCAGGATGTGGTGGTTGTAGCTGGAATGGGTGCTATCGGCCTTGGAATGCTTCAGGTGGCTCGACTCCGCAATCCCCGTCTTCTTATAGCCATCGATATCGTTGAAAAGCGCCTCAGTCTGGCGAGAAAGCTTGGAGCCGATCTTGCCCTCAATCCCAAGGTGGCAGATGTGGTGGAAGAGGTCAAGCGTCTGACCGGTGGTTACGGCTGCGATGTGTACATCCACGCCAGCGGCAACCCACAGGGCGTCATTCAAGGTTTGCAAATACTTCGTCGTCTTGGCCGTTACGTAGAATTCAGCGTCTTCAATGCTCCAACGACTGTGGACTGGAGTATCATCGGAGATGTCAAAGAGCTTGATGTCCGGGGAGCACACCTGAGTCCCTGGACGTACCCGGTGGCCATTCGCCTTTTGCATGAAGGTCTTGTCAAAGCGGATGAGATTGTCACCCATGAGTTACCCCTTGAAGAATTCAAAAAGGGTTTTGAGCTGGCAGAGCGAGGAGACGAAGCCATCCGGGTCGTTTTGAAGCCCTGAGGAGTGGGGGAGTTGCGAAGGCAGACAAGAGATCTCGCTTTGATATGTGAGGCAGCAAAGCTTTACTACTATGAGGACCTCACCCAGGACCAAATTGGTGAGGTCCTCGGACTTTCAAGACAGAAAGTTTCACGGCTTTTACGACAGGCCAAAGAGGAGGGGCTTGTTCAGATTCGAGTGCTTGAAGTAGGAGAGGAAAGGAAGGAGCTTGAAGAAAAAGTCAAAGCGCGCTTCGGCCTTAAAGAAGTGCGAGTGGCTCTGACTTTTACGAACGATCATCAACATGTTATGAGGCGTATCGCTCAGGTTGCAGCTTCCTATCTTCGCAATGTGGTTGAGCCCCACATGTCTCTGGGAGTGGCTTACGGGAAAACGCTCTTCGCCATGACGCATTTCCTCGTCCCCAAGACCGTCCCTGGCCTTGAAGTGGTGCAGATTATGGGGGGATATGGAAAACTCAAGGGGAATGTGGTGGCTGTAGAACTTGCCCGAGCCATCGCCCACAATTTTGGGGGGAATGTGACATATCTCCTGGCTCCGGCCTTTGCCAAAGATGCCGAGACACGATTGGTGCTCCTCAGGGATGAGCGTATAGCCCGGGTTCTTGAGCTTGCTCGGGAAGTAGACATGGCCCTGGTAGGGGTTGGAGGTGTGACCTCGGGTTCAACGCTTCTTGATACTGGAGATATCTATCTCCAAGAGGTTGAGGAGCTTGTGCATCGTGGGGCAGTGGGAAATATTTGTGGCAACTTCTATGACGAAGCTGGAGAGGTGGTCCACTGCCAGGTCGATGAGCGGAGAATTTCCCTTCCCCTAGAAGACCTTGTGAAGATTCCTAAGGTCGTGGGAGTTGCAGGAGGGGAGGGAAAACTCAAGTCCATTTTCGGAGCCCTACGAGGAAAGTTTATCAACGTCCTCATTACTGATGACGTGACCGCTTCAGCACTCCTTGAGAGAAGGTAGTACGCTGCTTGGGTCATTTGAGGGTCAAGGGGTAGTTTTTCTTGAAGCCGGTAATCTGGGAAAAGAACAACCACCCCCCACGAAGTAGGCTCCTTCGCTATCCGGTTTTTTTCTCCTCTCAGAAGATGTACTCTCGCACTTCTGTGTGAATCTCTGTCTCTCCGAAAGAGCACTCCCAAGAGGCGATCGGTCTCCTTTTGTCTTTGCTCCTTCCTGGCTCCATCCTCGTGAGGTAGATGTTGAGGCTCTGGGAAAGGGTAAAGGTTTCCTTCGGTGCTCTGCTTCTTTGAAGAAAGACGACCTTGTTGTCCACCCTGGCAATACACTCAACTGCAAGCTCAACGATGAAGAGAGGCCTAAGAGGATGGAGATAATCTCTCCCAGCACAAAGGTAGTTTTCTTGGCAAAGACCACGGTGAATGTATCTTTCTCTGCCTCCTTGACTTATCTTCCAAGACCAATCTCGCGAAGCCAGACCCACACTTTTTCCTGGGCTTTTTCCACCTCTTGTCCGTAGACCGCGAGTCCTTTCAAGAGAGTTGCCCCAGGGCAGAGTTTAGCGATTTCTCTTTCGATTCTTCCCATTCCTCCTCCCCCATGAGTAACAAAAGGTACCACAGTTTTTCCCGACCAGTCATGTGCCGAGAGAAAGGTCGCAATAGGAGGAGCGATAGTACTCCACCAATTTGGAGAACCGACAAATACGATGCTATATGGCTTGAGGGAATCCAGGTTTCTCTGTAGAGGCGGTTTGTATCCAGCTTGTATCTCTTTCTTTGCTTGTTGCACTGTCACGGCGTAGGAAGAAGGGTAAGGGTCTTGCGGTTCTACCTCGAAAAGCTCTCCCTTTACAGCTTCCTGAACGAGTAGAGCCAGGTGGCGAGTCTTTCCCGACCAACTGTAGTAGGCGATGAGGACTTTTTCTTCCATGGCTGTCCCCCTTTGAATTTCCTCATTAGATGTTTTCATTCTATCACTTTTAAAGAGGTTGGATTTTGGAACACTAAATGCTTTTTCGACTGCATTGTGATACCATGGAGAAAAGAGTAAGCAAGGAGGGAAAAGTATGCGTTCTGTGCCATTTTTGGTCATCCTCGTGTGCTTTGGTGTTCTCTTTCTTAGTGCTTTTGGTCTTGGTGCCCAGGAGGTGCGCCTTTCGGCAAGCACCTTCTCTTCAAATGGGGACCTCATCCAGGGATGGTACTGGCTGAGAGACCCAGAATTCAAGCAGATTGCTGAGTGGGTTTTTACCAGCGTTCCTCCGGGAGAAGAAGACCTCGTTTTGGACTGGGAAGTGTTAGCCACCGACCGGGTAAATGGTCCGCGAGGCGTGGATGCGCATTTTTTCATCTCTTACGGTATTCCCCCTTTGCAAGGCCGAGGAGGGCTTATTGTTGGGGTGCAAGAGGTTTTTCTTCCTAACGTTTCGCCACCCCATGACCCGGTGGGATACCTCTGTCGGGGGAGAATAACCATACCCCGTGAGCATCTTGAGAACGCCTCTTCGGTATGGATACGGGCTCACCGAACCCCGCATCCGGAAAACCCACAAAGAGAAACACCCTCAAGAGTTCACGTTGCCTTTAACGAAAAGAGCGTCGTGCTCCTTGTGGGGGGGACGGTAACTGGTGGAGAGAGCGGAGAGACCCCTGAAGAGGCAGCCGATAGTGATGTGCGCTGGGAAGCAATAGGTATCAGAGAGGGGAGTATTTCAGGAAGCTTTGGAGGATTGCAACCAGGTGGCCTTGTTGATTCTGAAGACTGGTATTTT
>FMSI01008950.1_pt1 | contig 42650 bp, 40 predicted proteins | sample 1504471 | NCBI WGS metagenome assembly FMSI01 (sample SAMEA4475357, study PRJEB15587) | soil metagenome | biome: Soil; feature: Field | place: India | collected 2015-03-11 | depth 0 m
TATGGAGTCAGCGGCAGCGCGCTATCAGATGGACGCCACCCCGGGGCGCCATACACAAGGCTTCGGTCCCAGCGGCTTCCGTAACCACCTCAGCAACGCCACCGGCGTCTGCTATTTCGGCGGCATCGGTACTGAAATGCTGGCGGACTTCCTTAGCGCCGTGACCGGTTGGGAGTATACTAGAGACGAGCTATTAAAGACCGCTGAGCGCATCGCCACCTTGAGGCATGTGTTCAACCTCAGGGAAGGAATAAACCCGCTCAAGTGGTATGTACACCCGAGGATAATCGGTAGGCCGCCCCTCAACGAGGGTCCCCTGGCAATGGTGACCGCCGACATCGAAGCCCAGGTATACTGGAACCTCGGCGCCCTGGACTGGGATCGCCATACCACCAAGCCAAGCAAGAGAAAGCTGACGGCGCTTGGCCTTGAGGATGTGATAAAAGACCTGTACTAATGGCTATGGGCGGAGCTGTATTCAACTGCACCATTGAGCTCTACGGCATACCCAAGCAGATAACCACCGAGCGCAGGGTGGAGGTGGAACTCGAGGACGGGGTGGGACTTGCCGGGGTGATCGCCGCACTTCGCCGCAAAATCCCGGCGCTCGATGGCACGGTATTCCACCGCGGCGAGGACAGGCTTTCCGAGTTCTATGCCTTCAACATCAACGGGCGCTTCTATATAGACGACAAGGGTATCAGAGTCCACAAAGGGGACCGCATCGCCCTGCTCTCCCTCGCCGCCGGCGGTTGAACTCACACCATTGCTCGAAACTATAGAGGACATCCGGGGTACGTGCTCTTTGATGGTTGCCGTAACGGTATAGCGCTACGGACTCACCACTCCCGGGCGCTCAAGAAAGGGCTCAGTCCCACCGAGTCTTCTGCAAACCAGAAGACAGCCACAGTCGTAGAGTCAAACACATTTAATAAATGCGGCGCCAGAGCCACATTTGCCTAGGAGCCGGTGCCCAGCCGGGGAAACCTGACTGTCTGATAGCAGACTCTATCTAATATACCTTCCTTCTGGCTGCCCAGACAATTATCCCAGCCGTGATAATCACCATACCCGCTATGGCAGCGTATACCACGCCCTGGGCAGGGACCTCAGGAAGGGAAAACCGCTTCAGCAATATTCCCAGCAGTGCCCAGTCAACCACAAGACAGAAGTAGATGTCCTTCCTTGACAGGAGCACTGACAGTGCAATCGCAATACCAGCGATGATCATCGCCACCGCCCAGAATTGCTCGCCGAGACCCCATGCATCCCACCCGATATCCACCAGGAAGGCGGTCACATTGGCGATCGTGGCTATGGTAATCCACCCTAGATACACGCTGAAGGGAAGGTGCACAAAATACTTCTCAGTCTTACTTGCGTCTGATTTACCGACCTGCAGCCTGAGGTAAATCGCCATCAGTGACCCCAGCAGCACCAGCATTATGACCAGCGATAGAGCCACGATTTCATAATGCCAGGCGAATATCCAGCCGATGTTAGCCAGACAGGAGATGAAAAACAGCACCCCGATCCTCTGTATGAAGACATTCCTCCGGAAGTCCCTTCGGACAGAAGGTATTAGCTGATATACGACAAAGACAGCAAGCAGCAGGTAGATTATCCCCCAGATTGAAAAGGTCAGCCCCGCGGGCACAAATAGATTGGGGTAGAGGTCGGCTAACTCGCCGGTGGTCCTGTTGTTTATGGGCAAGGCGTTAGCCAGCCCATTGACGACAATGGTGCCGAGAAACCCCAGCAGGTTAAGTACCGAAAGCACCAGCACCGGCCGATTTCTATTCATAAATACCCCTCAGTATATTTAAGACACTGCGGCTCGGGCTTTGTCCTGTTTATCGCAGGGTCTTTGTCGCTATTTTACACCGTCCCCACCGCAGTAGCAAAAACGGTGCTACAGGTAGTACCTTTTCAACATTGTGAGCAGCTGTCCAGCACAGTCTCCGAGTTCCCGCAGCTCTTCAGGATGTGAAAACAATCCAGCTTCGCATGTGGAGGTCTGTAAGACCGGCCCCGTTTCCCGATCAGGGCCCTGCAACAACCTGCATTTCTATGTCGCCCCGCGTGTCTGAACACAATTATCGAGACGACGATGAAGATATGACGCAATAGATAGTAAGTAAATCTAGAGCGTCTTGCTCTGAACGTGAAAACAGTTTCTTGAACCAGATCTGGGCGACAAAACCTCATTACATCGGGATGTACCCCCGTCGGGGCAACTCGGAGCGAAGGCGTCCCGCAGCTTCTTCTGCTTCCGTAAGTGCACGAGCTTGTCGGTCTCGCATGCGCAGCTTACCGTCCTCTCCAAGCTCATAACCACAAAAGGCTAGGATCTTGTTCAACTCATTCCGACGCCAGTCAAAGAGCTCAGGGTTTTTGTGTATTGTACAGGGCTCATTGCCTCTTCGGTAAAAGCACCAACAATGTTATCCGAGCGCTGTTGCACTTGGCACAGCTTCAGAGCTTCAAAAAGACGACGCCACTTGGTCACCGTAGGCATTGGGTCGAAGGATACCAAGCCGCTTCAAGATGGTGCCTATTTCACTTCCTGTGAGCCCGTGACAGGTATCAGCAGGGACTTTACAGATACTTGTTATTTGTGCATCGTTAAATTTAGGGATTGCCGGCATCTTGTTCTAATCACAACACGCCGACATCGTATATGCTTTAACAGAAGGGCAACGCTCGTTCATCAGCATTGTGCAACATTGTTGATATAATATGACATTAGCACACGAATCGCCGATGCCGTGGTATTTGCCGCACGGAGTGTCACATTTCATCCCTGTGGAAAGACAGCAAGACGAGGTCAGACATAGTCCTCAGCTCCTGCTAGCTTGGTCAAGCTGAACAGCGAGGACACCCGGGGTGATTTTGTCTGGACTCAATCTCAACGTTATTGTAAGCGGGCTGCCTTCGTTAAAAACGCGGTCGAAATCTTAACACCCGTTTCCGATACTGCCCAAATCTTGCAGCAGCTTATCGTCCTCAGGGAAACCAGCTTACAGTCCGCGGAGGAACTCGGGGCGTAGCAGCGAGGTGTCCCCGGTGGCGAGCACACGCTCTATCGCGGCAAGCATCCGCTCCCGATCCTGCGGCAGTGTGCCGCGCACTGCCAGATAGTTGGAGGCGTGCATGGAGCTGAAAAAGCACCTGGTGAAACTGGCATTCTCTATCATCAACTTGAGTTCCTTCAGCGACTGTAGCGGTGGTACAGGATGGAACCTGCCCTCCTGCCAATTGTGGTAAAGAGGGGTGCCCGGCACCAGCATCAGCGCCAGCACGGCGGCATACTCAGGGTCTATAGCGGTAAGGACTTCAGCCGTTCGCAAGGCGTGCTGTTCACTTTTCTCCACACCCCCGAGCCCCAAGATGACTGTCACCGAAAGGGTTATGCCGGCTTCCTTCGCTTTTCTCCCCGCGTCGATAATCTGCTGACTGTCCACACGCTTGTGTACAGCTTCCAGTACTTCATCATCACCGCTCTCGATCCCCATGTACAGTATGGAGAGTTTGAGTTCCCTGAGCTGCCTGAGCTCCTCAACGCTCCTCCGCAGGATGTCCTGTGGTGTGGCATAGCTGCCAACCCTCTCGATGGCAGGCAATTTTCGGTTCAAGTACTGCAACACTTCCTTGAGCTCGGGGAACGGGTAGACCAGGGCATCCCCGTCCTGCAGGAACACCCTCCTGCCGTCCCATTCACTTGCCACGGCATAGACCACAGCAGGCATGTTAGAAATACGGAGCCCGCTCCGCAGGAACAGGGCTAAGGCGTCTATCTCCTGCTTCACGCTGTCCACATCGCGGATTTGCAGTTTCGAGCCGTAATAGCCGCAGAAGGTACAGGTATTGTTGGAGCAGCCCGAGGTCAGGGGTAAGAAATAGCTCCTCCATTCGCTGGGCGGTCTGATTATCTCAGGTCTTCGAAAAGCCATGGTCCTTTAATTATTCTAGCGACCGCTGAAAATTATCTGCCACAAGGAGGCTTTCCTGTAATTGGTGACCGTGCGCTGCTTTTCCACCACAACAGGCTTCCCGCAGTAGCCGCTAATAACGGCTGACACTTCCCCGGGATCAGTCCACTTTAGCCTTAAGCTCAGGCGCATGTTTCCTCCCCAGAAAACACCCTCTCTAAGCAACACCCTGTATTCGCCCAATGGCAGCGGAATATCCACCTCCCCCTCCGTGCCGAGCTGTTCATAAACTATTCTGCCGGTAGCGGTGTAAAGATACAACCCACCCGGGGCGGGGAGCTTGAAGCTACCGACCAGCCTGGCACCGGTGCTGGTGACAGAAAATGGCACGGTGAGACCCCCGGGCGTGGAGTAGACTCCACCTTCGTAGACCACCTCCTCCCGTTCCATCACGCCGATGGGAGTCTTTGCCCCGGCTAACTCACAGGGCTCCCACACGACCTCGATGTCCTGATAATTCTCCAGCACCTGATAGGGCACCGTCTTCCAGGGAACAGCAAAGAGGATGCATACTACGGCAACTGCCCCAGCAGTTGCCGCCACAATAAGGATGGTTTTCTTACTCCAAACTATTCCTCGCATGTCTAGACAACGGCACAGTCAGATTGTACAGTGCAACAAATCACCGGGCAACATCAAGAATCAGGCTGGCTTTCCAGCCTTTGTCAGCCTCAATAAGCCAAAGAGCCAAGGGGCTCCCAGAGTGATCCACAAGCCCATAAGAGCATAGCGCAGGAAACGGAAAACGAGGTACAGCCCCGAGCTTTCGCCGGGGAATAACGCTTTGAGCCCGAGATACAAAGCCAGCACGACCACCATGCCGACGAGGAAACGGGTAAGCCGCTGCCACCACCCCCCGATAGCCTCGAAGCGGACATAGCGGTCCGCCAGAACAAAACCCAGACTCGCCCCGGTCAGAGGCGCGAGCGTGGTCACGGTATTTTTGGTGGGATAGACCAAGACCAGCACAAGGGGCACTGCCAGCACCAGCAATATCTGCCACCACAGGTTTAACCGGGACACCCACTTTTCCACCGGCGGCTGCACCGCCAGATAGACAGCCAGCAAGATGCCACCTATCGCCCAGCCAGCGAGGACGTCTGTGGGGAAGTGTACGCCCAGATAAACGCGGGAGAAGCCGATGAGCACTATCAGCGCTATGGCCAGCGCCAGGAGCCATGTCGTTCTCCAGCGGGCAGCGAGAGCACCCCACACAACGATTGCTGACTGGGCATGACCACTGGGAAGCCCGTAGCCCTCAGCTTCGGCGAGCTTGACACCGGGCTCGAGGACAAATGGGCGTGGATGCTGGATGAGGTCCTTCAGGACGACATTGATATAGCTTGCCATAAGAAAGAAGGCAGCAAGGCGCACACCAAACCTGAAATCCAGACACCATACCAGCACCGGGATGAGTATCAGGTAAAACTGTTCATCCCCCAGGAAGGTGATGGTGCGGAAGAAGCTGTCCAGCATTAGTCCATTGACCTGCTGGATGGCGGTAATTATGCTTATTCCCCATTGCCAGACTGCTTCCATAGTCCTCCTAGAAGTCCACTGATTCCTCCGGTGGAGAAAACACCTTGAAAGGATGCCAGTGCCCCTTGTCTGTCACAAACCGGAGCACCGCTACCAGATGACCGTCGCTGCTGTAGGCACGACAGTATTTGTCGTCCACCACCGCGTCAGCAGGCAGCACAAACGGGCTACCACGTCTCACCGCAAGTTCGCTCTGCCCACTGAGTATCACCGCCTTCCAGTCCAGGAGCGGAGCGTCGATGGGGTGGAGGAACTCCCTCCAAGTACCTTCCTTGCAGGCGGACTCGAACTGCGGCAATGTCAGGGCATCTTCAATAGAAAAATGACCGCAGCGCAGCCGGGTGAGGTTATTGAGATACGCACCGCAGCCCAGGCGCTGTCCCAGGTCATGAGCCAGTGAGCGGATATAGGTGCCTTTGCCGCATGCCACCTCTATAGTGACCAGCGGGGGCTCATATTTGACGAGCCTGATACTGTAGATGGTCACTCGCCTGGGCTTGGGGCTCACCCTCAAACCCTCTCGGGCAAGCTGGTAGTATGGCTTGCCGTCCTTTTTCAGCGCACTGAATGCCGGCGGGGTCTGCTCTATGGTGCCACATAAAGTCGTCAATGCTCCCTTCAGGTCGTCCGCGGAGATGCAAACTGGGTCACCTTTGTAGACCACCTTGCCCTCGCGGTCGAAGGTATCTGTGGCTTCCCCCAGCTTTATCTCCGCAAGATATGTCTTGCTTTCCGCGGCGATGAACTCTGCTACTCTGGTCGCCTGACCGAAGCAGACCGGCAGCACACCGGTGGCGATGGGGTCGAGGGTACCGGCATGTCCCAGGCGTCTTTCACCGGTAAGGCGTTTCAGCCGGGCGACGACACCGAATGATGTCCACCCCTCAGGCTTATTGATATTGAGGATGCCGTCAGTCCCCACCTTCCTCCCCGGTCTTATCGGATGCCAGCTCGTCGATAAGCTTGAGCACCTTGGCACCCTTCTCGATAGATTCATCGAGGTGGAAGCTGAGTTCTGGTATATGCTTCAGCCTGAGCCGGCTGGCTAGCTGACGGCGCAAGAAGCCGGAGGCAGCGGCAAACCCCTGCAGCACCTCCCCCTTGCTGACCTCCTCTCCGAAAATACTGACATATACTCTGGTATGGGTCAGATCCACAGAGGTGAACACCCTGGTTATAGAGATGAAGCTTCTCAGCCTAGGATCGTTGACCTGCTCACGGAGGAGTTCACTGATCTCCTGTCTGATAAGGCTGCTAATACGGTCAGTCCTTCTGGTCATGTCACCTCCTCAGGTCTGTGGACCGGAGGCAGAGCTTTTAGCTCGGGAGAGAACCTGCTTCTCAGGTTACGACTGTCCTGCCAAGGACCTGGATAACATCACCGACCTGAAAGTCGGAGAAGCCTTCCACACCAACGCCACACTCGAAGCCAGCGGCTACCTCCTTAACGTCCTCCTTGAACCTTCTCAGGCTGATTATCTTAGACTCACAGACGACCCGTCCTTTGCGGACCACCCGCGCCAGGGCGTCCCGCCTCACTCTGCCCTCTTTCACCATTACGCCCGCTACTTTACCCTTCTTCGCCGTATCGAAGACTGCCAGCACCTCCGCCTGCCCCTCTAGAACTTCAACATAGGTGGGCTCGAGCATGCCCTTGAGAGCTCGGGAGACATCGTCCACCAGCTCATAGATTACATTGTAATAGCGTATGCTCACACCTTCGAGTTCAGCCAGCTTCTGCGCACCGGGCTCGGTGCGGGTATTGAAGCCGATGATTATCGCCTTTGAGGCGACGGCAAGGAGGACGTCGCTTTCGGAAACGGTTCCGCTGGCGCTGTGGATCACCCGCACCCTCACCTTCTCATCGCTGAGCCTTTCCAGGGAGTCCTTTATGGGCTCGATGCTGCCCTGGACATCGGTCTTGAGAATGATGTTAAGCTCTTTGGTCTTGCCGGCGCCGATCTGGGCTGAGATACCGGTCAGGCTGACAGCCCGGGCACGAACTGCTTCTCGCTCCGCCTGCCGCTTCTCCAGAATCTGCCGCGCCTCGCGCTCGCTGTCCACCACCTTGAAGCTGTCACCAGCTTGAGGCACACCGTTAAGCCCCAGTATCTCCACCGGTGTTGCCGGCTCAGCCTTCTTAAGGTGCTTGCCCAGGTCGCTGGACATGGCTTTTACCTTGCCCCAGGTATCGCCGGCAACCATGATATCCCCGAACTTCAGAACCCCCTTCTGTACCAGCAATGTCGCCACCGATCCCCTAGACTTATCCAGCTTGGCTTCTATCACCACGCCCTCGGCAGGGCAATCGGTCTCAGCCTTGAGCTCCATTATTTCGGCAAGGACCAGAATGTTTTCCAGGAGGTCATTTATGCCCTGCTTTTTCTTGGCTGATACGGGCACACAGATGACGTCACCACCCCACTCCTCGATCACCAGCCCCAGATCTGCGAGCTGCTGTTTCACCCTCTCCGGGTTGGCTTCGGGCTTATCGATCTTGTTAATAGCCACCACTATAGGCACATCTGCTGCCCGGGCATGGTCTATCGCTTCAATTGTCTGCGGCATCACGCCGTCATCGGCAGCCACCACAAGCACGGCGATATCGGTGACCTGGGCACCGCGCGCCCTCATGGCAGTAAAAGCCTCATGCCCCGGCGTGTCCAGGAAGGTTATCTTTTTCGAGCCCACCTCCACTTGGTAAGCGCCGATATGCTGGGTAATGGCGCCCGCCTCGGTGGCGGTGACGTTACTCTGGCGGATGGCGTCAAGGAGGCTGGTCTTGCCGTGGTCGACATGCCCCATTATGGTGACCACCGGCGGTCGGAGCGAAAGCTTGCCCGCCCCGGTGGGCGTGGGACGTTTCACCGCCATCCTGGTCACTTGTTTTCTGGCTTCGCGCCCGTAGACCGCTGCCACCAAAGCGGCGGTCTCAAAGTCCAGAACTCGGTTTATGTTCGCCATGATGCCGTTCCGCATCAACTGCTTGATGACCTCAATGGAGCTGACCTGCAACAGTTCAGCTAACTGCCTTACGGTTAGGGATGGCGGCAGCACAATCTGGGGCTTTGACTCTACAGTAGTTTTAGCGCCGGCGCTATTTTTTGCCTCGCCCGCCTTTACGCTGCTCGCCGCAGCTGGTTGTTTCTTCTCCCCCGTGGTCACCCTTCAGTATCCCCCCTGGACGGCAGATTTCTGCCATATTCTACCAGCATCTGGCGATTTTCCAAAGTCAGGTTGGTGCGCAATGCATGTTCCAGGCGGTTACCCTTCAGCCCCGTCTCCCAGCACTCACGGTAGGGACAGAGATAAGCACCCCGCCCCGTCAGCTTTCCCCTGGGATCGATCAGCACCTCCCCTCGATGGTTTACCAGACGGACCATTTTCCTTTTGGCTTTCGTCTCCCGACAGGCTATGCAGGTACGCTGCGGGACGTGTTTACGCCGGATGGTCTGTGGTCTGGCCTCACTCTTCAAGTTCGTCCTCGTCCATGTAAGCGGGCTTGGGGCGTACTTTCCTGGCTTTGCCCTTGGTCAGGTCAGACTCTTTCTTGCTCTTCTTCTTCGCCTTCTCCTGCCTTGCCGGCAATATGTCCTCGGCAAAGCGTATCTGAGGTATCTCCGTAGTTCTTGTCGTCGTCGCCCCTGAAGCCAGCACAAGCTCGTAGTCCGTTGCCGGTGCCACTGCTTCCTCCACAGCCTCTTCTTCCACAGCTTCAGCCACTTCAGCGGTCCCTGCTGCCGCAGTTACAACTTCAGGTGCCGGTATCTCCTCAGGCAGCACCGCTACCTCAGCCTTTGCCAGGGCACTGGCAACAGCCACCTTCTCCTTTTCCGCTTCAATGGCTGAAGCGCTTTTAATGTCTATCCGCCACCCAGTGAGCCTGGCTGCCAGCCTGGCATTTTGTCCTTCCCTGCCGATAGCCAGTGAAAGCTGCCTGTCGGGCACAACCACCACGGCAGTGTTCTCCGCCTCGTTGAGCTGGACATCCAGCACCTGCGCCGGGCTCAGCGCATGAGCGATGAACACCGCCGGGTCATCCGACCATTCGATAACATCTATTTTCTCCCCGTTCAGTTCATTCACAATGCTCTGTATCCTGATACCCCGCAACCCCACACAGGAGCCTACGGGGTCAACGCCCGGCTGACGGGTAGCTACGGCGACCTTACTCCTCGACCCAGCTTCACGGGCGATCGCCTTTATCTCAATGACACCGCTCGCGATCTCCGGTATCTCCAGCTCCAGCAGCCGGCGCAGCAAATTGCGGTGCGAGCGTGACACCACTATCTGAGGACCCCGCGTCGTCTTGGTCACCTCAATGACATAGAGCTTCAGCCTGCGCCCGGTGCGGTAGCGCTCGCTGGGCACCTGCTCGCTGGCAGGGAGCACAGCTTCAGCCCTGCCCAGATCCACGAAGACTTGTTCCGGGGTGATGCGCACCACCGTGCCGCTCACTACATTGTCTTCCTTGCCGGTAAACTCCTCGTAGATGGCACGATGCTCAGCCTCGTGCAGGCGCTGCAATATCACCTGTCTGGCTGTCTGGGCAGCGATGCGGCCGGCATTGGGCGGAGTGCATTCGATGCTGATAACCTCGCCCACCTGCGCCGATTTGTTGATTTTCCGCGCCTCCGCCAGGGATATCTCACGGGCTGAATCGTGGGGGTCCTCAACCACCGTCTTCTTGACGAAAATCTTCACCTCGCCAGTGTTGGGGTTGATCTTGGCTGCTATGTCCTGACCGGCGGTGAAGGCGTCTTTCTTATACGCAGACACCAGTGCTGACTCGATTGCTGCCAGCACCGCTTCCTTGGGCAGATGTTTCTCCGCTGCTAACTGGGTCAGCGCAATCATGAACTCCGTCTTCATAATTCAACACCACCCCTGTAACTTTCTACCAACAAAAAAGTGGGAACTTTGCCCCACTTTTTCGCAATGATTGAATTCTACCAATTAGTTTACCATAAAAAACGGCAAAAGGCAACCACTATGTTCAATTGCGACCTGTTATGTCCGAATTTTTTGACTAACGCGGTGGCAGACCACCGAAACGCCGCTGCCGCTGGCTATAATCTATAAGGGCTTTATCAAGTTCCTCCTGCCCGAAGTCTGGCCATAGGACGGGTATGAAATATATTTCCGAGTAGGCAGACTGCCAGATAAGGAAATTGCTCAGGCGTTTTTCACCTCCTGTACGGATGACCAGGTCGGGGTCGGGTATGCCGGCGGTGTACAGGTGGTGACTGAAAATCTTCTCGTCTATCCTGGATGCCGGAGTGCTACTAAGGACTAGGCGCTTTGCCGCCTCCACTATTTCGTTTCTGCCGCCGTAGTTGAAAGCTAGGCAGAGCGAAAGCCGACCATTGCCCTTGGTTAGCTCGAGCGCCCTTTTTATTTTGTCCCTAGCCTCTGGTGACAGCCCATCGAGCTTCCCCAGATGGTACAGCCTTATCCCTTTCTCCATCGCGTAGTCGAGCCCCTCATCGAGCTTTTCCTCCAGAATATGGAAAAGGGCGTCCACCTCCTGCCGCGGACGGCTCCAGTTTTCAGTGGAGAAGGCATACAGGGTGAGGTATGGAATACCGTAGCCAATAAAAAGCTCCACCACCCGCTGGGCAACTTTTGCCCCCTCGCGGTGTCCTTCAATCCGGGGCAAGCCTCGTTGCTCAGCCCACCGTCCGTTGCCGTCCATGATGATAGCAACATGCCGCGGCAGCTTTTCTGGTGGCAACGGCGGACTAACTTGAAACTGTGCCGACACCTGGTGCTCCCCTGCTAGCCACAATTCTACCCCCTTTGGTGGCTTTGGGCAAGCTAGCAGACTCTCCGGGACAATCTAATTTCAGCCGTCAGAAGATTTGGCTCTCCCCACCGGATGCACCAGCAACGAGCGGGCAAGGTGCTTCAATGCCCCGGAAACAGCCCGCGAGTGGTAGTCAAAGTACAGGGGTTCTGCCTGACGCAGAAAGTCGGCAATGCCATAACGGACGGCGAAGTTATATAGGAACTCCACCTGCCCATTATCCAGCCTGCGATAGATACGATGCAGCAGATAGCTAGTCCTGAACTCCTTTCCAAGCTTGTCTTGCCAGCGCCGCTGGTAGCAGGACAGAGTTTTTTCCGAAAAATCACCACAGCGAAACGCCCTGCCCAGAACTTCAGCGGCGATGCCGGCACACAATGCCCCGTAGTATATGCCGCCTCCGGTGAGCGGTTTGACCTGACCGGCAGCTTCGCCGACCACGACCACGCGGCTGCCGAATGTCCTCTGCAGTGGATAGAGGGGGATGGCAGCGTATTTCGGCTGGCACTGTACTGCGGCTATTTTCCCCTCCGCCGCAAGCCGCCGTAAAAGCCTGTTCAGCTGCTGCTTGGGCTGACGGCGAACCATCAGCCCCGCCAGCCCCATCCCCTCCCTGGTGGGCACCAGCCAGGCGAAACTGCCCGGCGCCACTTCCTCATCCACATAGACCTCCATCTCATCGGTGTTCACCCTTACCTCTGCCTGAGCACCGATGGTGAAATCGCTTATCCTGCCCAGCCCCAGCTTCGCTGGCAGTGACGACCCGAAACCGCTGGCGATAGCCAGAACACGGCAATTGTAGCTCTTCGTCTCTCCATAGCACTCAGCCTTTACAGTAACGCCGGTATCCTCGATCATAATCTCGCTGGCACGTGTGCAGAACACACAGGATGCGCCCGCCGATCCTGCTCTCTCTGCCAGCAGCCGATCCAGAGCGGGCCTGTCGACCACCCAAGCGATAGCATCATCACGCCGCAGGACCAACGAATCTCCCGAGGGGGACACCACCCTGACTGAACTCACCGGCCTCATCAGCAGGTCCCGAGGAACCTCCAGCAGTTCAAGACATCTCTGACTGACTATACCCGTGCAGCAGATATCTTTTCCGGGCACGGTTTTCTTCTCCATCACCAGCACCGCATAACCGCGCCTGGCTAAGCTGAGGGCGAGGTAGCTGCCGGAGGGACCGGCGCCGACTATAGCCACGTCATAGAACATACCCCATCCGTCAGGGTACCCTTAATCCTCCCGGTTCCGGTACTCGGCATATTCCACCAGCTTAGCGTAGACCGCCGCAGCCTGGTGCGGCAGTTCATAACATATTGAGTTCCGTTCGGCAAGGATACGGGTTATCTCCTCGGCACCGAGTCCGCCGAAGTCCGCCTGCCTCCAGGCAATGACCACCGGCTTGCCATACTGGTCGCTCAGCCCGTTTATTGCGTCCAGCATGGAGCCCAGTATAGAGCTTACGAACTCCTTTGTTATCTGTCCGCCCTGAGCGATGTTGAAAAAGGCTGCAATCTGGTCGCGCCGGAGAGGCGGCATCAGACCAAGCGTGATGACGCCATCAACCACCGGGCAACGGAGCAAGATTTCCAACACTTTCAGGTTGTTTTCCCTTGGCATCCCCCCGACGAAGTCCACCGGGTTGCCACGGTTCCACCATGCGGGCATAAAGACGTCCAGCTCTTTTATGGTCTCTGGAGGTAAGGTGACCACATCAAGCCCCAGCTTGGCACAGGCATCGGCGGTGAGCACACCCCAGCCACCACCGCCGGTGATTATCGCCACTCTCCGTCCGCGGGGCAACGGCTGCCTCAAAAAGGCGATCCCCGTGTCCACCAGATCATCCAGGGTGGTCACCCTGATGATGCCCGCCTGCTTGCACATCGCTTGTACGATGGCATCGGGCACTGCCAGAGAGGCAGTGTGTGAGTGGGCAGCCCTTGCTCCGGCTTGTGTTTCACCAGCTTTGATCAGGATGATCGGCTTCCGCTTGCTCACTTCCTTCGCCGTCTTGAAGAAACGGACACCGTCCTTAAAGCCCTCGATGTAGCACAGAATTACTCTGGTCTGGGGGTCTTGAGCGAAATATTCAAGATAGTCCTCGGCACGGATATCTGCCTGATTGCCTATGCTCACAGCCTTGGATAGACCATATCCCTGACTATCTATGAGGCGGGCAACGGTGTTCATGATGTTGCCGCTCTGTGAAATGATGGCAAGGGGACCAGGGCGGGAGAACTCTGAGGGCATCTGCGGATGGAGCTTGTGTGAAGGGTTCATGATGCCGAGACAGTTGGGACCGACAAACCGGATGCCGGCACTGCGGGCTATATCCACTATCTCCCGCTGCAACTTTTCGCCCTCACCACCGATCTCAGCAAAGCCGGCGGTGATCACCACAGTAGCCTTTACTCCCTTGGCAGCGCAATCTCGCATCACTTCCGGCACCGCCGGAGGGGGCACCACAATGATCACCAGGTCAGGCACCTCAGGTATGTCCACCACCCGTGAATAAGACTTCACCCCAAGCACCTCAGGGCTGCCGGGATTTACCGGGTACACCCGTCCTTCGAAACCCCCTCTCAAAATGTTGGACATCACCCGGTAACCCCATTTGGACTGGTCGTTAGAGGCGCCGACTACTGCCACCGAAGACGGCTCGAACAGCAACTTCATGTATGACACTGACCCTTTTACTTCGGTGCACATATTATCGCTCCTTCAGAATTTTGGTTGACCGAGAAAAAAACACCACTATTTTAGCAGTCAGAGGGGCAACAGAACAAATAGCTTTAAACAGGCTGGTTCTGCGATGCGCACAATTGGCGGGACATCATCAGAACAACACTAAATGTGCCTGCATAGCTTGCCACAAAACTACTGTTCCTGCTGCAGGTATTCGCTATATTGAAGCAGCTTGGCAAATACAGCAGCCGACTGATGCGGCATCTCATAGCAGACCGTGTTCCGGTCAGCTATGGCGTGGGCTATTCTGCGGTTCACCTGCGAGCCGAAACCCAGTGGCTCTGAGGCGATCACCAGTGGCTTGCCGTAGCGGTCACTCATCTCAACCAATCTATCGATGGTCCGAGCCGCCCCGGCGACCATGGCATCCCTTGTCGCGTCTTTGTCATCACCCTCAGAACGGCGCCCGAACTGTCCCGGGTTCATCACCGGCATCAGCCCCAGCATGATGACGCCGTCCACCACGGGGCACCGGAGTATCGTCTCCACTGCCCGAAAAAGGCTGTCTCCCGACGTACCCGCCACCAGGTCAACCGGGTTGCCCCGGCTCCACCACGGCGGCATGAAGCTGTCCAGTTCCTTCATCGTCTCCTCAGGCAGGTTGACCACCTCCAGACCCACTTCTGCGCAGGCGTCCGCCGCCAGCACGCCCCAGCCACCCCCGGCAGTAACCACACCCACCCTACGCCCTTTAGGGAGCGGCTGACGCAGGAAGGCAATCCCCACGTCCACAAGCTCGTCAAGGCTCTTCACCCTGATGACACCAGCCTGTTTGCACATAGCGTCGATCACCGCGCTGGAACCAGCCATGGAAGCGGTGTGGGACTGTGCCGCCCGGGCACCCGCCGGCGTATGCCCGGCTTTAAGCAGAATGATCGGCTTCCTCTTGCTTACCTCCTGCGCCACCCTGAAAAAGCGGATGCCGTCCTTGAACCCTTCAATATAGCAGAGGATGACCTTACTCAGAGGGTCCTGAGCAAAATATTCAAGGTAGTCCTCGGCAGTGAGGTCTGCCTGATTGCCAATGCTCACGCACTTCGAGCAGCCGTAAGCCCTCTGTATCAGCACCCGGGCAATGGTACCTATGATGTTACCGCTCTGGGAGATGATACCGAAGGGACCCGGTGGTGGAAAGATCGGGGGCATCTGGGTGTAAAGTTTATGGTGGGGGTTCAGGATGCCAAAGCAGTTGGGACCCACAAACCTTATGCCACCACTTCGAGCGATCTCCGTAATCTCTTGCTCCAGTCTGGCACCTTCACCACCGACCTCAGCAAAACCGGCGGTGATCACCACCACTGCCGGCACCTCTTTGGCGGCACAATCGCGCATCACCTGAGGAACGCTGGGCGGGGGCACCACGATAACCACCAAGTCGACTCTTTCAGGTATGTCCGTCACCCGAGGATAGGTCTTTATGTTCAGCACCTCAGGGACACTGGTGTTCACCGCATAAATCCTGCCCTGGAAACCGCCGCTGATAATATTGGAGAAAATGCGAAAGCCCCATTTGGAGGGGTCGTTGGACGCGCCGACCACTGCCACCGAGGTCGGCTCAAACAACACCTTCAACCGCGCCATAAGTTCTCCGGACTGTATATCCATGTCTGTCTTCCGGTCTTACTGGTTCTGTGTGACCCAGTGTATAACCCGGAATGTCTTATTGTATCAGTCAGACGGAATATGCGGCAAATCTTCAAATGCCAGCTGGCTTAAGCAACGGCTGCCGGCTTGACAGAGCCGAATTCAGAAAGTTCAGCGTCCGGCGCAGGATGAGCGGGTAATAGAGCCAGATTGATATATGAGTGCCCGGCAGCCAGACTATAGGCGGTTGGCCACACTCGTTCCAGAAATCGAGCGTTGCCCCTTTGGGTACAGCCTCATCCCAGAGGGCATTTATCATCAGCACTGGCTTCTGGCGCAGAAACGGGCTATAGGTCAGCGGGTCAGTGAGGAAACATCGCTTCAACGGGCTGACGTTGTCCAGCCCCTTAGTAGCCACTTCAGCAATATACTGAGGATAGACCTCGCGCCGCACCTGGTAGCACTCCTCCTCGGTGCAGAGACAGCGCCTTTCAACTATCGGGCGACGGGTCTCCCAGGTCATCCTGGCTGAATTGCCGCCGGATATGATGAACACTCCAGCCCCCACCCGTTCGTCAACCCCCATGGTTATCGCTGAAATAAACCCTCCCATGCTCACACCCACCAGCCCCACCCTGCCACCGTCTATCTCCGGTCTGATAGCCGCCCAGTCCATAATCTGCCGTATCTCGATCACGGAGGCGCGGTAACCTTCATACCATTCTTCGGGCGTCAAATTGGGGGCGCGCTGTTTCATCACCTCCGGCATGCGGCTGGCATGAAAGACCAGATAGGGGATGAAACATGCTATACCCCTCTTTGCCAGGGAGGGTGCCATAAGCTGGCAGGGCACCGCGCCCCGCTCGCCCCAGCCATGCACCAGAATAATTAGTGGTGCCCGCTCCACCCCCAGTGGCTGAAAATACTCACCGTAAGCGACATCGCTCTCCTTATACCCCAGGGGATGGGCGCTGGGGAACTCCACAGCATACTGCACCCACCTGGAGTTCCTCCTTACGGGCTTCAGAGAGAACTCGGGGTCTGCACACTCATACTTATAAGGGTTCATCCCTGTATCCTGCCCGAATGGCTGCGCCTCTTTGAGTGTCGGACACCGTTCCATATTTTACGGCGCTGCTCTCCACCCTTCAAGCCGTAACCCTTACGTAATGTTCCTATCTTGATACCCGGGCTGCAGCAAGCTCACCCTGCTTTTCTAGATACCGGCCGCCATTTGCCTAGGCTGAAGAGACGGGGGAAGAAGGTCTTGCGCAGCTCTTCTACCGCGAACAGGCTGACGCCGGCAGAAACGGCAATCCCCCACTCTCTGACGCCTATGGGGACAGTACCGAAAGCGACCTGCATGAAGGGCAGGTAGACCACCCCCATCTGGAGCAACACCGCCACACTGACGGTGACCGGCAGCAAGCGGTTGCGGCGGATGCCAAGCTCAAAAACGGTGTGCTCATCAGAGCGGGCTAAAAACGCCTTAAACCACTCCATGACGGCAACGGCACAGAAGGTCACCGTGCGCGCCGCCTCCAGATCCATCCTCGCCTCCGCCCAGGAGAAGACAAAGAATATCCCCAGGCTCATCAATGTAGACAGGAAGGTGACACGCAGCAGAAGCCCAGGGAAGAGGAGCCCGACTTTGGGATGGCGCGGCGGTTGCTTGAGCTCGTCACCCGCCTTCCCTTCCAGGCCCAGCGGGATCGCAGAAGCACCGTCTGTCACCATATTTATCCAGATTATCTGCAGCGCCAGCAAGGGCGCCTTGCCCACAAAGAGAACACAGATGATTAAGCCGAGCAGCTCACCGAAGTTGGAACTGAGCAGGTAGAAGACCACATTGCGGAGGCGGTTGAAGATGGTGCGCCCTTCCTCCACAGCCGCCACCACCGTGGCGAAGTTGTCGTCCGCCAGCACCATGTCGCTCGCCTCTTTGGAGACATCGGTACCGGTTATTCCCATAGCAATGCCTATATCCGCTGCCTTCAGCGCCGGGGCATCGTTGACGCCGTCCCCGGTCATGGCAACCACATGCCCACGGCTCTTCAGCGCCCTGACTATCCTGAGTTTTTGGACGGGCTCAATGCGGGCAAATACGGTGATGTTCTCTATCTCCCGGGCAAGCGTGTCATCGTCCATAGCCTGAAGTTCAGCACCGGTGACCGTCCTGCCTTGAGGTAACTCCAGCTGGCGAGCAATCGCTTCGGCGGTCAATTTGTAGTCGCCGGTTATCATTTTTACCTTGATCCCCGCCTGCTCACACAGCCTGATCGCCTCCTTGACCTCCTGGCGTGGCGGGTCAGCCATGCCTGAAAGCCCCACAAACACCAGCATCCCCGATATGGTGCTCTCGGTAAGCTCCGCCATTTCCGAGGGGAGCCTGGTATAAGCGCTGCCGATAACCCTCAGTGCCTGCTGCGCCATCGTCTCGTGTGCCTGTCTGATGGCTTCAACCTGTCCTTGCTCAAGAGGCACCTCTTCGCCTTTCTCAGTGAGGATAGCACCGCTCATGGAGAGCAGCTTCTCCGGTGCACCTTTGACGAAGGCTATCTTGCCCCCATCCCCCGGGTGGACGGTGACCATATATTGCTTCTCGCTCTGAAACGGTATTTCGTCCAGACGCGGCTGCCTTATCTCCAGCTCCTCCTTATCCAGCCCAGCCTTGGCAGCAGCCACCAGCAGTGCCCCCTCCGTGGGGTCACCCACCAGGCTGCAGCATTCGCCCTCACCGTTTCTGACCAGCAGGGCATCGTTGCACAGTACCCCAATCTTGAGATGCATGGCAAGCGCCGGAAAATCGCCCGGTGATACGGCGCTGCCGTTCTGCCTGAACTCGCCTTTAGGCACATAGCCCTCGCCGCTGACCTCAATCCACTTTCCAGCGCAGTAGATGCGCTGCACCGTCATCTGGCTCAGCGTCAGCGTGCCTGTCTTATCGGAACAGATCACCGTGGCTGAGCCTAGCGTCTCCACAGCTACCAGCCTGCGGACTATGGCATTGCGCCGCGCCATCGTTTGCATGCCCACCGCCAGAACCACGGTGACCACCGCCGGCAAGCCTTCAGGGATGGCAGACACCCCGGCGGCAACGGCGAGGAAGAACATCTCCATCCACCCGATCCCTTTGAGCATACCCTCGACGAACAGGATGACAAGGGCACCGAGAACCAGAATGATGATGAAGCGCCCCAGCCGGCTGATGCTCTGTTGCAGCGGCGTCTTCTCCGCCTCGATCTCCTCAAGTGTGCCGGCTATGGTGCCGATGGCGGTGGACATGCCAGTGCCGACCACCACAGCCGTAGCCCTGCCATAGGTCACCACCGTGTTCATGTATACCATATTCTTTCTGTCAGCCAGAGCCACCTCACCGTGAAGCGGCTGGCTATGTTTGTCCACTGGCATGGACTCACCGGTGAGGATCGCCTCGTCAACCTTGAGGTTGGACGAGTCTATCAGCCGGGCATCAGCAGGTACCTTATCGCCGATTTCGAGCAGTATGATATCACCGGGTACTATCTCCCGCGCCGGGACTTGCCTCACCACGCCGTCACGCCTTACCTTTGCCCTTGGCGCCGCCATGTGTAGTAGTGCCTCCATAGCCCTCTCAGCGCGCCCCTCCTGAATGAACCCGATGGTGGCATTGGCAAGGAGCACCCCGAATATTACCCAGGCGTCTATATAATGCTGGGTGATGAGGGAGATAATGGCAGCCGCCAGCAATATGTATATCAGCGGGCTCAAGAACTGTCTGAAGAAAAGCACCACCGGCAATGTTCTCTTGCGTCTGGCCAGCTCGTTGGCGCCATACTGCTTTAGCCTCTCCTTCCCCTCAACATCGGTGAGCCCGTGGCGCCGTGAGCCCAGCAGCCGGAGTGCTTCGTCAGCCGTCAGATTATGCCAGTTATTAGCTCTGGACTGCATAATGTTATTCCCCCATTTGAATGATTTACAAACCTAGAAGGGGTATCCGGGGCTGCGCATATCTGCTGCTCAGTTTTTCGCCGCCGGAAGGGGCGGGCGGACAAGCAGCACGGGCTTCGTGGAGCCTTCGACCACCCTGGAGGCGACGCTGCCATATGCCCACTTGCTGACGCCGGAAAAACCGTGAGTGGTCAGGGCGATCAGGTCAACATCGCTTTCGCTGGCATACTGCAGTATGGTGTCAGCAGGCTTCCCCTGCAGGAGTCTGGTGGTTACCTTCAGCCTCTTCTCCTCCAGAAGTGCCTTCCGTCGGCTCAGATAGCGTTCAGCCTCCCTCTGCAGCTTATCTGTTAGGTCTTTTTCCACCTTCGTCCAGTCCTCATACACAGCTAGCTGGGGCACCTTCACTGGCTCAGCGACCTGAAGCAGCACGACCTCGCCAGCCATGGCTCTGGCAAACGCCTCCACGTGGGGAAGGATGGCTTCGGCGAACTGGGAACCGTCCAGCGTAGCCAGTATTCTTGCCAGCTTCACCGCTGCCTCAGCCCGTTCACTGGAGCGCACCAGAAAGACGGGTATGTGCGACCTCTGTACCACCTTAGTGGCGATGCTGCCTAGCGCCCAGCGGCTTAGCCCACCCTTGCCATGGGTGGAGATTGCGATGAGGTCAACTTTGCTTTCCGCAGCAAAGTTCAGTATGGAATTAGCCGGTTCTCCCTCAATGCACAGAGCCCGCACCTTGACTTTCGAGACCTTGAAGGCTTCAGCCTTTTTCTCCAGATATTCCACCAGCACATGTTTCAGCGGGTCTCCCGGCGGGCAAACGGTGAGCAGGACAACTTTGCTGTCAAAGCCCCGGGCAATCTTCAACACATAGGGTAAAGCCTGTTCAGCCAGCTCCGAGCCATCTAGCGGGACAAGCAGCGTGTGATACATCTCCACACCTCCTGCGTTTTCCAGCACCTTGCCTTCAGGGAACTGGTCTATCCACAGCTATATTAGCCGTTCCGTGAACTCCTGGCAAGTCCCCTGGGAAACCATTAATGTCTTGCAGCCGCAAAGCCCGTCTTGCCCTGCTGGGCAGGGGGCTTGAGCAGCAGAACCACGATGGCGGCCGTCATCATCGTGGCAGCGAAGGTGAGGAATGCGGTTATGTAGCTACCGGTGATATCAAACAGCCAGCCGGCAAAGTAGGGTCCGGCGAAGGAGCCGAACACTGCAAAGGCATTTATGTAGCCCATGATGGCACCGAAGGCTTTATAGCCGAAAAACTGCACCCGGAGCATCGGTTCCAGGGGCAGGCGCAGCCCCATGCCGGTGCCATATACGATGACGAATACCCAAATCCAAGCCATGTCGGTCGCCCTGGCGAGGAAGAAAAGTCCTAGGGCTTGCATCAGGCTGGAGACAAAGTATAGACGTCTGATATCCCACTTATCGGCAAGCCAGCCGCCGGAAATCCTCCCCGGGACGCTTATGAGGGTCATCATACCCAGCGCCGTGGCTGCCAGCACTTTGGAGATGCCCATATCTTCCACAAACGGTATCTGGTGCACCACGATGGCGCTGAGTGCAGTATGGGAGAAGGTGAAAGCCAGCACCATCAGCCAGAAAGCCCGCGTCTTCATAGCCTCCTTCAGAGTCAGACCTTCACCAACATCAACATGCGGTCTCTTGCTATCGCTGTGGGATGGCGTTGCCACGGCAGGCTGCCGCTCTTTGCCATCAGGGGCAAGCCCGTACCGCTCCGGTCCATGGGGCTTGAGCACAGCACCAAGCCCCAGTCCCAGTACGACGGTAGCCACCGCCAGCACCAGCACCGACACCCGCCAGCCGTATTGAGTGATCAGCCAGGCAACAGCGGGCACGATCGCCGAGCCACCAAGCGCTGCCCCAGCCGTCAGGATCCCCATCGCCAGCCCTCTTTTCTCGTTAAACCACCTGGCAACAGCGGTCTGGAGTGGTAAGTACAGCCCTGTGCCCATGCCTAGGGAGACAAGTACCGTGTAGCTTAAGATGAACATCCAGAAGCTGTGCATGTAGTACATAAGGGCAAACCCGATGGCTGCCATCATCCAGCCGGCGATGACCATGGCACGCGGACCGTATCTATCGGTGAGGGGACCAGTTATTAGCCCCTGGACACCGCCCTCAAGGCGCGATAAAGAGAAGGCGATTGAAGTGGTCGCGCGCGACCAGCCGAACTCGTGAGAGATAGGGTTGAAAAGGGCGCCATAAGAGTAAAAGTAGCCGCCGTAGCCGAACATGCACAGCACCGACCCGGCAGCAACGATCCACCAGCCATAGAACACTTTGCCCGCTTTTCTGAGCATCCCCGGTCTCCGCACAAAAACAAAAAGGCGATTTCCTCGCCTCTCCTCTCCCTGCCAGAACAGTGCCGGTTTACCTTACCGGAACTTCAATACCCCACGTCCCACCCGCCGTACAGCAATGAAGCAGTTTAACACAAAAAACCGCGGGCTTTCAATTTTTGTAGGCTATCTGCGAAGGTCACACCAGAGCCTTCACAGCAAGCTCGGAAAGGCTAGTGACCTCGATGTCGAGCCCGTAGTGTTCGTTGAGTTCACCGATCTGATGGCGACAGTTATCACACGAGGTGACCACGATCCTGGCGCCGGTGCTGTGGACCTGCTCCGCCTTCAGCTTACCTGCCCTGAGACGGATGTCAGTCCATTCAGGTATAGCCACCAGTCCGCTGCCGGCACCGCAGCAAAAGCTGTAGATCCGGTTGGGGTTCATCTCACGGTAGTCCTCAGCCACAGCGCGGATTATCCGCCGCGGCTCTTCAAACAGCCCGCCCTTGCGCCCCAGATTGCAGGAATCATGATAGGTCACTGGGACACCGTTCCTTTTAGGAGTTAAGGTGAGAACACCTTTCTGCAAGTACTCGTCCAGCACCTCTATTATGCTGCGCACACGGAAAGGCAGCCGCCGCCCCAGCCACCGCGCCACCTCCCACCGCATTACAGGATAGCCATGCCCGCACTCCGTAATGACCACCTCCTCAACCTTCAGGCGCTCCGCCTCAGCGATGATGCGTTGTGCGATGCGACTGGCCCTCGATGTATCAGCCAGAAAGTAAGCGTAGTTCGAGGTCTCGAACAGGCTGAGAGCCCAGGACTCCTTTGCCAGGTTGAACAGGACTGCCTGCGGCACGATGGTATGTGCCCCGGAAAGGGGAACATAGAGCACCCGGACACCTTCCTTCCCCACCGGTATGGTGGCGCTGGAACTACCCAGATGGTCCTGCACCTGCTTTTCCAGCTCTTTCACCTGGTCGAGGTAGAACTCTTTGAAAAACTCGATGTTCTCCCCCTTGGCAATGGCGGCATCCGCCAGTTCCACGAGCATCTGCGGTGCCCCGCCGCTGGCGGTAGCCAGTGCCCTGACTGCCCGCATAATGTCCGCGGTGTCCACACTGAGGGGACAGTCAAGGGTGCACCTCTGACACAGCGTACAGGTGGAAAAGGCTATATCGGCAAGTCGGCGTAGCAATTCCGCAGACACTTCGCCGGAGTCACGGCGCCGGAAGCGACCCGCCGAAGGGTCAAGGAGCCGCCGGTATATCCTGCGCAATTGCTCGGCGCGGTAGAAGGGGGTATGCTCCAGTTTCGGCTCGGACCGGTAATAGTGACAGCTCTCGGCGCAGATACCACAGCGGACACATGCCTCTAGAGAGGCAAGCTGCTTGCGGTCAATCAGGACCTCCAACTTCCGTTTCACATCAGCAAGGGATAGGGAGGTGGCTTCGGCACTCATCGCAGAATGCCCCTGTGACCAGATATCCAGCCAAAGAAGCCTCGTGAATAGAAGAAGTAGAGGAAATGACGCAATTTGCCGAACGGCGTGTAGGCGAGCGTTATAGCTGAGACCACCCAGAACAGCGGCAGGAACTGCGCATCGGCGGCACAGAGGCTTGCCGAGATGAGGAATACCGTGACTAAAGTCAGCGAGAAATAGTCATCGGCGGTGCTCACCGCCCTCAATATAGGGTCACGAGACCGCAACCAGAAACCCGTTAAGGCGGCAACGGCAGCTATGGCGAAAAGAACCGATGCTGTAAGCCGCACTGCCGAAGGCAGAAAGGTCAGCCACGGGGTGGAGATGAGAAAAGCCGTGCCCAGAAAGATACCGCCATGAAAGACCACCCCGCGGAGGTAAGCGACCCAGTGCAGCCGTGCGCTCTCCTTCTCCCAAGGCAACATACCCAGGGTAAAGGCATGTAGCACCCCTTTTGCCGCTGAACCTCTGGCGGAAGCCACATCGCCACGAAACTGCCACCGCTGCATACGGGCAATATGCCAGCCCAGTCCCGCAGCACAGATAACTGCACCAAGACACAGCGCCACAAAGGCGATGAGTACGCTCACTTCGCTTTCCTGATGGTGAAGGTGATGAGCTTATCCTTTTTCTCCATGGAGAGGAGTTCGTTCCCGGTGCTCTTCACCCAGGCTGGGATATCGGCGAGCACGCCCGGGTCTGTTGCCGTAGCCTCCAGGATTCCACCCGCAGGCAGATCCTTTATCGCTTGGCTGACCCTGACCACCGGTATAGGGCAGAGCAAACCCTCAAGGTTGAGCTTCACACTGGCACCTGTTTCCTGCGTCATTTTGTCACCTCCTCTAAATGAACAACGTGGCAAAGGAGCGTCCCGCCGCTTCCAGCATTGTCGCCACCCCCGCCGGCTCCGCCACCTCGTCGATGAGGTCCTCACGCTTTATCTCCATGACCTCCATGCTCATCTGGCAGGGCACCAGTTTGACCCCGAGGTCCACAGCCATCTTACGAAGTTCCCCCAGCGGCGTGATGTTATGCGCCTTCATCATCTGCTTGAACATCCACCTACCGATGCCACCGAAGTTGAACCGGGAAGGACCGATGCGGTTGATGCCACCCCGGTTAAGCAGCCCCATCATCCGCCCGAAGACGCTCTTACCGGTAAGGTTGCCCTTCTGTATGGCTTTTATCCCCCAGAAGGTGAAGAACATGGTGGTCTCCTTACCCGAGGCAGCAGCACCAACGGCAATGTTGAACGCCGCCATCACCTTGTCCATATCACCGCTGAACACCACTATGGTCACCCCTTCTCTGTCTGACATTTTCACCCTCCTTGTCAATTTATCCTGTCAGCCTTTCCGCCAAGCGCCTGTTCTTTTCCATCTGGTTCAATAATATCTGATGCACAACGTCGCAGGCTTCGCCTATCTTGCTATCGGTCAGGCTATAGTACACATTCACCCCCTCCCGTCTTGCCTGCACCACACCACGGTCACGAAGCACTGCCAGATGCCGTGATACCACCGCCTGCGGCACTTGAAGAAGCTGCACAAGCTCGCTTACCGCCCTCTCACCACCACGCAGGATGTCAATTATCTGCAGCCTCTTGGCATCGGCAAAAGTCTTGCACAGCTCCGCCTTAAGCTCGTATAGCTCCAGATCCCGTCGCTCTCTCAAATAACTTCTCCTCATCTTTTTAACTATATCGATATATTAAAATATTATCATATGATTGCATTTGTTGTCAAACCGTGTTTCTGATAGGTTGTGAATAGTGGAGGTAATAGGGCTTGACAAGCTGTATTATAATATGTTTAGCTTTGGAGAAAGGAGGTGACTCAAATGGCGCAGGCGTATTGCTTCAAGTGTCGCAAGAAGGTGGAGGTCAGGAATCCCGCCAATGTGACGCTGAAAAACAAGCGTCCAGCGATCCGGGGGACTTGCCCGAACTGCGGAACCAAGGTATTCCGCATCGGTAAGAGCTAAACTTTTCTTGAGTTAAGCCGAAGCTGAAAAGTGGTGGCTGAGCCTCTGCAGCAGCAGACGGGGGTTCTCGTCTAAGATTACGTGGTGTTCCACGCTGCGCAGGCCGGCGGCGACTAGTGTGGTTGTTGCTAGAATTGGGGAAAGCAGGTCGCCCTCGTTATGGGCGTCTGAGTTAAGCAACAGGCGCGCTTTGGCCTGGAGGCAAACCGAAGCAGCATGGGCGTTGGTCGTTGAATGTCCCTTGCGGGTAGTCAACTCTATGAAAATGCCCCTTGCGGCCGCAAGGCTAGCCTGTTCAGGGGTGATTAATCCGGGGTGAGCCAGGATATCAACATGTGGTGACTGGAGCGCTGCCAGGTTGGTGCCATTTTCCACAGGTTCGGCAAGGGTTTCGCCATGGACCACCACCAGCCAAGCACCGAGCTCCTTAGCCCTCTGGGCGATTTCTGGGATCGCTTCTGCGGGGAGGTGAGTCAGTTCGACACCGGGGATAGCAAGTATGTTCCAGTAAGCTCTGGCAAGGGCACAGTCATCGCTTACCTCCTTGATCACCCGGGCAAGAGAACCGATGCCAACATGATCCGTGATAGCAATGGCTGAATAGCCCTTCACTATAGCGCGGCGGATAAGCTCCATGGGTGAAAGAACGCCATCGCTGAGAAAACTGTGGGTGTGAAAGTCATAAAGCACCTTTCAAAGATATCACAAACCACAAATCGAGACAAGGTGGTAAAATATACAAAAGGATGGTAGCTATGGCAGAAGCAAGATTGCAGCAGATTCTGGTGCCCCTCGATGGCTCACTCGAGGCGGAGTGTGTGCTCCCCTACCTCCGGGACCTGGCGCCTAGGTTTAATGCCAAGGTGCATGTCCTTGCCGTGGGTGTAGGACAGAGGACAAGGAGGGTAAATCGCCTGCTGGAAGACTATATCGTCAAGATGACTGAAGAGCTCAAACAGCAGGATATTAACGCCGAGGCGTCGGTCGTTTACGGGACCACTGCCGATATGATACTGGAGTTCGCCCAGCACCAGAAGGTCGACCTCATCCTTATGGCAACCCATGGCTTGAGCGGGGTGACGCGCTGGTGGCTGGGAAGCGTTGCCGAAAAGGTGGTCAGCGCCTCCCCCACCCCCATAATGCTGGTCCAGGCAACACGATCCGAAAAACATGACACGACAAGTAAAAAGAGCATCGAAAGAATCCTCGTCCCGCTGGACGGTTCCGAGTTAGGGCAGGCGGCTCTGCCCTATGCCGAAATGCTCACCTTCAAGACAGGGGCTGCTCTTGACCTGCTGCATGTGGTGGCACCCCCGGGAGCCATAGAAGCCAGCCTGCTCACCGGACCCGACTGGGTAAAACTGATCCAGGTGCTGCAGGAAGCTGGCGAGGATTACCTTAAGGAAATGGTGAGGCAACTGGGTGAGCGTGGCATAAAAGCCACCTACGAAGTGGTAACTGGTGAGCCTGCCGACAAAATAGTACAATATGCAGAGACAAAAAGGGTCAGCCTGATAGCAATGTCAACCCACGGTCGGACAGGGCTAGCCCGCTGGGTGATGGGGAGCGTTGCCGACAAGGTAGTGCACAGCGCCAGCATGCCCGTCTGGCTGGTGAGGTCAGCTAAAATACTAGCTCCCAAAGCGAAGCCCTGACTTGAAAAATAAGGTATTAACGGAAAGGAGCAAGCCATGGGAAAGATTAACGTGGCTATCATCGGTGTGGGCAATTGTGCCTCATCACTGGTACAGGGAGTGTACTACTATCGCAAAGCCAAGGACGACGAGTTCGTCCCCGGGCTGATGCACGTCAACTTAGGTGGCTACCACATCAGAGACATCAACTTCGTGGCTGCCTTTGATATAGACAAAAACAAGGTGGGCAAAGACCTCGCTGAGGCTATCTTTGTTCCCCCAAACAATACCTACAAGTTCTGCGACGTACCAGCCACCGGCGTCAGGGTTGCCCGGGGCATGACCCATGACGGGCTGGGTAAATACCTGTCACAGATCATCACCAAAGCCCCCGGCTCCACCGCAGACATCGTGGGCATCCTCAAGGAGACTAAGACCGATGTGGTGATCAACTACCTGCCCGTAGGCAGCGAGGAAGCCACCAAGTGGTATGTGGAGCAGGTGCTCGATGCCGGCTGCGGGTTCGTCAACTGCATACCGGTGTTCATCGCCCGGGAGCCTTACTGGTACAAAAGGTTTGCTGATCGGGGACTGCCCATAATCGGAGACGACATCAAGTCACAGGTCGGCGCAACCATCACCCACCGCGTGCTCACCAGGCTGTTCCACGACCGCGGTGTCAAGCTGGAAAGGACTTACCAGCTTAACTTCGGTGGCAATACCGACTTCTACAACATGTTAGAGCGGGAGCGACTGGAATCAAAGAAAATCTCCAAGACAAATTCTGTCACCTCGCAGCTCGACTATGAGATCGAGCCAGAGAACATCCATATCGGTCCCAGCGATTACGTGCCGTGGCTTGCCGACCGCAAGTTCTGCTACATCCGGATGGAAGGAAGGGCCTTCGGCGATGTGCCGCTCAACCTGGAACTGAAGCTGGAGGTCTGGGACAGCCCGAACTCCGCCGGAGTGGTCATAGACGCCATAAGGTGCTGCAAGCTGGCGCTGGACAGGGGCATAAGCGGCTCGCTGGTGGCGCCCAGCGTCTACTTTATGAAGTCACCCCCTATACAGTACTCCGACGATGAGGCGCGGAGGCGCGTGGAGAACTTCATTTCAGGGAAGGACCTCTTACCACCAGTCTCTCTTCCCGAAGCACCACCAGCACAGGCAAAACAGCGGTAACAACGGAGCACAGGCAGAGTGGGGTAATTCAGAGCAGAAGTGAGAATCGGACTTGTTTCGCCGTACGACTACTCTTTTCCGGGCGGTGTGGTGAACCACATCGCCTATCTGGCACACAATTTCATCCAGTGGGGACACGAGGTTAAGATCATCGCCCCCTGCCGCAAGAGAGGCACCAGATACTTCGAAGAGGAGGTAACGCCGGTAGGCAGGCCCATCCCCATACCTTCCGGCGGCTCTATAGCCCGCGTACCGCTCTCGCCCTGGCTCCCCGCCCAAGTAGGGGAGATATTGAAGAGGCAGAATTTTGACATACTCCACCTTCACGAGCCATTCACACCGATGCTCTGTCTCAGCGCTCTCGCCAGGTCAGAGGCCATAAATGTGGGGACGTTCCACGCCTACCACAGCCGCCCCTGGCCCTACAAAATCGGCCGCCCCGTCTTTCTCAGGCTACTCAACAAGCTACACGGCAAGATAGCCGTGTCCCAGCCAGCCCTGGAATACGTCAGCCGCTACCTCCCCGCGGACTACCGCATCATACCCAACGGGATTGACACCGAACATTTCACCCCCGACGGTTCCCGCCGGGAGGAATTTGCCGACGGCAGGGTAAACCTGCTTTTTGTGGGCAGGCTGGAGGCAAGGAAAGGGCTGCACCACCTGCTAGACGCCTGCGCCAGAGTAAAGAAGGCACTGCCCGGCTTTCGTCTCATAGTGGTGGGACCGGGCACGGTGCTGCGGCGGAAATATCAGGCAATGGTCAAGCTCCTTGATATTGAGGACAATGTCACTTTCGTCGGTTACGTCCCCACGTCAGAACTACCGTCATATTATCGTACTGCCGACATCTTCTGCGCCCCGGCGACCGGTGGCGAGAGCTTCGGCATAGTGTTGCTTGAAGCCATGGCGTGCGCCAAACCCGTCATCGCCACCAGCATAACCGGCTATGCCAGCGTCATCCGGGACGGCGAGGACGGGCTATTGGTGCCACCAAAGGACGATGAAGCGCTGGCGCAAGCCATCCTGAGGCTCGTCGATGATAAGCCACTACGAGAGCGCCTCGCAGCACAGGGCAGGAGAAAGGCTCAAAGGTATGGCTGGGCGAACATCGCCCGTGAGGTGATGGACTACTACAGGACTCTGCTCAGTTGAGAAATCCCATGCCCAACCTTTCCGAACTGCGAAAGCTTGCCGCCCAGCGCATCACCAATCCCTTCCTCTCAGCCCTTTCCCGGAGCGGGCTTAAGCCCAATACACTCACCTGGATCGGGCTGGTGGTAAGCTTTGCCGCCGCCTATACCATCGCCACCAGACACCTTGTGATTGCCGGCATCCTGGTGCTCCTCTCCGGTCTGTTCGATATCCTGGATGGGGCTTTGGCTAGAGCCACCAGCCAGTCCACGCGCTTCGGTGCCATGCTGGACTCTACCTTCGACCGCCTCGCCGATGCTGCGTTGCTTTTCGGCGTGACACTGCTTTATCTGAAGACCGGAGAATGGCTTACCGTCGTCCTGGCATTCTTGGCACTGGCGGGCTCCTTCCTCACCAGCTATACCAAAGCCAGAGCAGAGGGACTGGGCATAGCCTGTCCTGTCGGTTTGTTTACCAGAGCGGAGAGAGTTATAATACTGGCGCTGGGCTTGTTGCTGAACCAGCTTTTCATAGCCCTGATCGTGCTGGTCGGACTTGCCTTTTTTACCGTAGGACAGAGACTGGTCTATGTGTGGCAGAAGACAAAGGACTTTTAGGAAATTGGGAGTTAACTGATAGTGAGCGACCGGGCTTTTCAACGGGGTGCCGCCGGTCTTAGCGCGGCTGTTCTGGTCTGGATAGTACTGGGCACCGTTATGCGCGTTCCGGGCACCCTGTGGGTGATAGCCACCGGTCTGGTTGTGTGGCTTGTAGGCAATGGCGCCCTGCTCTATTACTGGGGCAAGGACTATATGTCCCGCATGTAAAAAGGATTCCCCCGCTTTCGGGCTGGGTCTCAATTTTTAAAGTGCGATGTCGATAGTAGCGATTGTCGGTGCCCAGTGGGGCGATGAAGGTAAAGGCAAGATCGTCGACCTCCTCGCTGAGAGAACAGACGCTGTGGTACGCTTCTCCGGAGGCGATAACGCTGGGCACACGGTGATAAATGCTTATGGAGAGTTCAGGCTCCACCTGGTGCCCTCAGGTATATTCCACCCGCACGTTGCCTGTATTATCGGCAATGGCGTGGCAATCAACCCAGCGGTGCTACTGGAGGAAATCGATAACCTGGAAAAGCATGGCGTGAAGGTGGACAACCTGCTCATCAGCGACCGTGCGCACCTGACCATGCCCTATCACACGCTCCTCGATGGTCTCGAAGAGGAGCGTCGGGGTGAAAGGGCCATCGGCACCACCCGCAAAGGGATCGGTCCCGTTTTTGCCGATAAAATAGCCCGCCTGGGAATCCGCACCTGTGATTTGCTGGACAGAAACGGGTTCCGCAGGCGGCTTGCCTCCGTGCTAGAACTCAAGAATGCACTCCTTACCAAAGTATATAATGTTCAGCCGCTCTCTCTGGACGAAATCTACCAGCAGTACTGTCAGTACGCACAGAGGCTCGCCCGCTTTATAACCGACACTAGCGATCTGTTAAACCGCATGGTTCTGGAGAACAAGAACATCCTTCTGGAAGGGGCACAGGGCACCCTACTCGACCCCGATTTTGGCACCTACCCGTATGTGACCTCTTCATCACCCCTGGCAGCAGGCGCCTCCCTAGGCACCGGCATAAGCCCCAGAAAAATCGACCAGGTCATCGGCGTCTTCAAAGCGTACACCACCCGTGTGGGCGGTGGTCCCATGCCCACGGAGCTCAAAGACAAGGTGGGGGAATTCATCAGAGAGCGGGCGCACGAGTACGGTGCGACCACCGGCAGGCCTCGCCGCTGTGGCTGGTTCGACGCCGTCGCCGGACGCTTCGCTACCGAGATCAACGGCTTCACCAGCATCGCCCTTACCCGCCTCGATGTCCTGGACGTCTTCGACTCGGTCAAGATATGCACCGCCTACAGGCTCAACGGCGAACTAATACGCCGGTTCCCCAGCGATGCCTCTGCTCTGGAAAAGTGTCAACCGGTATATGAAGAACTGCCGGGCTGGAAGGCACCGACCTCCCATATCCGCCAGGCCGCAGAGCTACCCTCGCAAGCCCGCCGCTATGTGGCACGCATCGAAGAACTGCTCTCCTGCCCTGCAAGCATAATCTCAGTGGGCCCCAGCCGCGACCACACAATCATGGCCAAGGAGGTCTTTTAGCGCAGCGTGTGAACGCTGACTGCTATTCTGGCGGGGGATTGAAGGAACGCTACGAAACATAAAAGCTGGAGAAGGGGCTACCCAACCACGGGAAGATAGTTCCGACCGCAGGACTGTGACTTCGAAAAATCGCAATATTTTCTGTAAGCCGAGTCCCTTTTCTTAAAAAGGCGCTCACCTCGCCCAAGTGCAAAGGTTACGGAACCGGCAGGTCGATCTTGTAGTTCCTGACGGTCTGCTCGATTATAGCCTTCGATTTTTCATCTGGCTCCACCAAGGGAAGCCTGGGCTTACCCACATTAAACCCCAGATAGTTTAGGGCATACTTCAACGGAGTGGGATTGGACACGATAAACATGGCACTTACCAGTGGTAGGAGATTGTGGTGTATCGCTGCCGCCTTCTGGGTATCGCCCTTAACACAGTATTCCATCATCTGCTTTATCTGAAGTCCCACCAGATGGGAGATAACGCTGATGACGCCGTAGCCATTCAAGCACATGATGTGGAAGGTATCGCCGTCATTGCCACTGTAGACCAGAAAGCCCTTTTTCGCCTTCTGGATGATGGTGGCGATCTGCTCAAAGTTGGCGCTAGCTTCCTTTATCCCGACGATGTTATCTATCTGGCTCAGCTTCACCGTAGTATCGGCGGAGAGGTTGGTCGCCGTCCGAGAGGGCACATTGTACAGTATACAGGGCAACCTGGTGGACTCGGCAATAGCCTTGAAATGCTGGTACAAGCCCTCCTGGGTGGGGCGGTTATAGTACGGCACCACCAAAAGGCAGCCGTCCACGCCGGTCTTCTCTGCCTCCCTGGTGAGCTCGATGCTTGCCTCGGTGCAGTAGTTGCCCGTGCCGGCGATCACCGTTCCTTTATTGCCCGCAGCCGATTTGACCTCAGCGAAGAGCCGCAGCTTCTCCTCTTTGGTCAGGGTAGGCGATTCGCCGGTGGTGCCTGAAACAACCACCCCGTCGCTACCCGAGTCGAGCAGCGCTTTAACCAGCTTCTTCGCCTGGGCATAGTCTACTTTCCCTTCAGTATCGAAGGGGGTGATCATTGCAGTCAGCAGCCTTCCGAACTGAGCCATGGTTTCCCTCCAAATTAGATTTTACTTTTCTTTTTCACCCAGTCCCGTTTGATCGCCTCTTCGGCTATCTGGATGGCGTTCAAAGCAGCCCCTTTGCGCAGGTTGTCAGCAACTATCCACATCACCAGCGCCCTAGGGCTGGAGACATCGGCACGGATGCGCCCCACGTAGACATGGTCCGTCCCCGCAGCCAGCCAGGGCTGGGGATAAAGGCTGACGCTGGGGTCGTCCAGCACCTTGACCCCGGGAGCCCTCGCCAGTATACTTCTAGCTTCCTCGGGGCTAATTGGGTTGGCGAACTCTGCGTTTACCGCCTCGCTGTGGCCAATAAATACCGGCACCCGGACGCAGGTCGCAGATATGGCTATATCTTCAGCATGCATTATCTTCTTCGTCTCCTCCACCATCTTCCACTCCTCTTTAGTATAGCCATTATCAAGGAAGACATCTATTTCGGGCAGCAAGTTGAAGGCGATCTGGTGCGGATAGACATGGGGCACCACACTCTGCCCCTCCAGTATCAACTTGGTCTGGGTGGTCAGTTCCTCCACAGCAGCCGCCCCGGTGCCGGACACCGACTGGTAGGTTGAGACCACGATACGCTTTATGGGGTTGACCTTGTGCAGCGGGTACAGAGCCACCACCAGCTGAATCGTGGAGCAATTGGGGTTGGCGATGATCCCCTCGTGCCACCTTATGTCCTCAGGGTTCACCTCGGGGACGACCAGCGGCACCTTGGGATCCATCCTCCATGCAGCGCTGTTATCGATGACCAGCGCCCCGTTCTTGGCTGCTAGCGGTGAAAAATAGCGGCTGACCTCGGAGCCTGCAGAAAACAGGGCGATATCAGTGTCATGAAAAGAATCAGGGCTTGTCTCCTGAACCTCTAGCTCCTGATGCCCAAAGAAGAGCTTCTTGCCAACTGAGCGGTCTGAGGCATAAAGCTTGACCGAGGCGACAGGGAAATTACGCTGCTGCAGGATCTTGATAAACTCCTGCCCCACCATACCAGTAGCGCCGACGATCGCCACATTGTATGTCCTCATGGGCCCCCCTTCAGATCAAGTAGACTGTCCAGACCGTATATCAGCCCCTTTCGCCTCACCACCTCCTTTATAGCCAGCATAACACCTGGCATGTAGCATTCACGGTTCAGGGCATCATGCCTCAAAGTCAGTGTCTGCCCCTGGGCACCGAAGACCACCTCCTGGCTTGCCATCAAACCCAGCAGCCTCACGCTGTGGATGGCAATCCCCTCCACCTGCCCTCCGCGGGTGCCGCTGAGCGTCTCCTTTTTGGTCACCGGGTAGACAAAGGGCTTGCCCCTTGCCTCCACCATCGCCTGTGCTGTAGCCAGTGCGGTGCCAGAAGGGGCATCGGCCTTCTCATGATGGTGCAGCTCGATTATCTCAGCATAATCAAAAAACCTAGCAGCGATCTTTGCCAGGTGGAGCAATACCACTGAACCCAGAGCGAAATTGGGGGCGACCACCGCCCCAACTCCATTACCCTTAGCCAGGCGGTCAATTTCCTCCAGATTGTCGCGAGTAAGCCCTGAAGTGCCGATGACCACATTTATGCCCTGCTTCAGCGCCAGGCGTACTGCTGACATAGCCGCCTCGGCAATGGAGAAATCGACCACCACCCCGGGCTTGCAGCGTTTCAGCGCCGATTCTAGGTCTCTGGACAGCGGCACTGTCTTTGAGCCGTCGGGGAGCACCAGTTGCTCCTCCGTGGCTTTGATATCCACCGCGCCAACCATCTCCAGCTCCCTGTCGCGGCAGACGGCTGCCGTGACCTCCCTGCCCATTTTGCCTAAAGCTCCGTGAATCAGTACTGCAATCGCCTCCATCTCAACCCCCTGCCGATTCAGTAACTTTACTACTTGCGACCGTGCTGGCGGTTATCGCGGCCCAGTCTTCCCCGTGCCGGCATCCGCCTTCTTTCCCGCTGTGGCTCACGGCTGGTGCCGGTGGAAGAGTCCATCAGCCGGGCTCCCCTTATCTGCGACAGGTCGGAGAACACCGCCCTCCGGGAAAGGTTTATCCTCCCCAAGTTGTCTATCTCGATTACCTTAACCATAATCTCATCGCCCACCTTTACCACATCCTCCACCTTACCCACCCTGTGGTCAGCCAGTTCACTTATCCGCACCAGCCCTTCCTTGCCAGGAAGTATCTCAACGAAAGCACCGAAGCTGGAAACACGGGTCACCTTGCCGGTGTACACAGCACCCACTTCAACATCGCGCGTCAGGCCTTCTATCCTGGCAATCGCCTCCAGCGCCGCTTCCCTGTTCGGCGAGGCTATGATCACCGTGCCATCGCCCTCAATATCAATGCTGGTCACCTTGGTCTCGTCGATTATCGACCTAATCACCTTGCCTCCGGGGCCGATCACGGCGCCGATCTTTGCCGGGTCGATGCTGATGCGGTACATCCTTGGGGCATAAGGGCTCAGCTCAGGGCGGCTGGCGCTTATCGTCTGCTGCATCTTCTCCAGTATCTCAGAATGCGCCTCCCGTGCCTGCCTTATCGCCTCAGCTATGATATTCTCACTGATACCCCGCAGTTTTATATCGAGCTGCAGGGCTGTAATCCCTTTGGCTGTGCCAGCCACCTTAAAGTCCATGTCCCCGTGGGCATCTTCCTTCCCCTCGATGTCGGTCAGGATGATATATTCACCGCCGTCCCCGGTTACCAGCCCCATGGCTATCCCAGCCACCGGCACCTTGATGGGGACGCCGGCATCCATCAGCGATAGGGAGGAGCTGCAGACGCTTGCCATGGAGGTGCTGCCATTGGAGCTGAGCACCTCGGAAACAAGGCGTATGGTATAGGAGAACTCCTCATCGCTCGGTATCACTGGCAGCAGTGCCCTCTCCGCCAGCGCACCGTGGCCAATCTCACGCCGACTGGGTGACCCCAACCGCCTGACCTCACCGGTGGAGAACGGCGGGAAATTGTAATGGTGCATGAAGCGCTTTGCCTCTTCCAGCCCCAGACCGTCCAATAACTGTTCCTGCCTAGGTGAACCTAAAGTGGTGATGGTCAGGACCTGGGTAAGCCCCCGCATAAACAGCCCCGAGCCATGCGTCCGTGGCAATATCCCCACCTCACAGGTTATGGGCCTTATCGCCCGGGGCGGACGACCGTCTATATGCCGTTTTTCCTGAAGTATCTTTGCCCTGACCGCCTTTCTGGTCTCGTTTTCCAGCACCGCCAGAATATCAGCCTCAGCAAAGATGTCCTTCAGTCTTTCCACAGCTTCCCGCCTCACCTCCTCGAGCACATTATCCCGCTCCAGCCTGTCAGCATGGCTGATGGCAGCGGCAATCCTAGGAGCGAATTCTGACGAAATGGCCGCCACCAGCTCTGGGGGAAATTCGAGTGCTTTGACCTCTATTTTCGGCTTGCCGTAGGCGGCACGGAGTTCCTCCTGGAGCTTGAGGATGTCCTGGTTTGCTTCATGGCCAAACCTAATAGCCTGCAGGACTATGTCCTCCGGCGCTTCCTTAGCCCCCGCCTCCACCATCACGATGGCTTCTCTGGTACTGGCAATCACTATGTCAATCAGGCTGCTGGTTATCTGGGGTAAAAGCGGGTTGAGCACCAGCCTACCATCAATGTAACCCACCCTGACCGCTGACACCGGTCCATAAAAGGGAATGGACGAAAGGTGTACGGCAGCCGAGGCACCGATTACAGCCAGTATATCGGGGTCGTTCTCTTGGTCGGTGGACAGGACGGTAACTATTATCTGAATGTCATTATGAAAGTTTTTGTCAAACAGCGGACGGAGGCTGCGGTCAGTTAACCTTCCAGCCAGGGTGGCTTCCTCACCGGGACGCCCCTCGCGGCGGATGAAGCTGCCTGGGATCTTGCCCACGGCATAATGTCTCTCCTCATAGTCCACGGTGAGCGGAACAAAGTCAACTCCTTCGCGGGGCTCACTGCTGACACACACGGTGGCTAAGATTACCGTGTCACCATAGCGGACAGTGACAGCGCTTTCAGCCTGCTGGGCTAATTTGCCAGTCTCGATTGTCAGCACCCGACCCCCGACCGTACACTGACCAGAATAAGCCATGCTCCCCCCGGCGGCATCTCTACTTTCTCAGCCCCAACCTGCCGATGACATCCCGATAGCGCTGCACATCTTCCCTAGCAAGGTAGGCAAGCAACCGCCTCCGGCGACCGATCAATTTCATCAGTCCGCGCTGCGTGTGGTGGTCATGCCGGTGTAACTTCAGGTGCTCGGCAAGGCGGTTTATCCTCTCGGTAAGCAGCGCAACCTGCACCTCGGTCGAGCCGGTATCTTTGTCGTGCTTCTTAAAGTCCGAGATTAGAGCTGCTTTTTTCTCCTTCTCCAAACCTACTCTCCTTATGTGTTCGCTTATGAAACCAAATTATAACACACGCCAGAAAACAATGCACCACGCTTTAGCCACGGGGACGCATGGAGTATAATAAAGAGCAAATGGCCTCTCAGGTTTTCTACCGCAAATGGCGCCCCCAGAGGCTCTCCGAGATAGTGGGGCAGGAACACGTGACCACAACCCTCAAGCATGCCATCGCCAGCGGACATATTGCCCATGCCTATCTCTTCTGTGGGCCACGGGGTACCGGCAAGACCAGCACCGGACGCATCCTAGCTAAAGCAATAAACTGCCTTCAGCCCGAGGATGGCGAGCCGTGCAACAATTGCACTGTCTGCACTGCGATCAATCAGAACAGCCTGCCCGATGTCATCGAGATAGATGCTGCCAGCCACCGCGGCATCGACGAAATCCGTTCCTTAAGGGAGAAGGTGAATTACGCTCCCAGTATAGCCAGGTACAAAGTCTATATCATAGACGAAGTACATATGATAACAAAAGAGGCGTCCAACGCGTTCCTTAAGACCCTGGAGGAGCCTCCGGAACACGTAAAGTTTGTCCTGGCAACCACCGAGCCCCACAAAGTCCTGCCCACCATTATGTCGCGCTGCCAGCGCTTTGATTTCCGCCGTCTCTCCAGCGCAGCGCTGAGCACCAAACTTGAGCTCATCTGTCAGAAAGAAGGCATTGAAATCGAACCCCAAGCATTAGCCCTGCTCGCCCGCTCCACCGCTGGCAGCCTGCGCGATGCTGAAAACCTGCTGGAACAACTTGCCATTTACTACGGGCGTAAGATAGGGCTCGATCAGGTCAGGGATCTGCTGGGCATCTCCGGTGACCCGCGCATCAAGGAGCTGGCAAAGCACATCATAGACAGAAATGTCACCGCAGGGCTGAAGACTATAAACAGCGTCGCCAGCGATGGCATAGACCTGCGCCAGTTTGCTCGCGAGCTTGTGGACTATCTGCGCCGGTTGCTGCTGGTAAAATCCGGAGCTGACGAAGCGGTGGACGCCGCCACCGATGACCTCGCCGAGATGAAATCGCTGACCTCTCCTATTAGCCTGGAATACCTGGCTTCAGCGGTGAAGCGCTTCAGCGAGATTGACCTGCGTTTGGACAACTATTCGCCGCTGCCCCTGGAGCTGGCGCTGGTCGATTGCAGCCTGTTCAGTGCTACCCCAGCCGCACCCGGGACAGCAGCCAAGGTCGCCGAGGAAAAACAGCCGGTGCTAGCATCCGCCAGAAAAACGTCCGAGGCTGAGCCGGCACCACCACCAGCGCCGCTACAGACGCATCCCCGCAGCCCATCGCCGGAGATAAAGTCTTCGCCGGAGCTGGATCACATCCGCAGCCACTGGAAAGAGTTCATACAGGCGCTCCGTGGCGAGGGTTCCAGCGGCAATCTCGACGCCTTCCTGCGCAGCGCCTGCGAGCCCATCGCTGTGGAGGACGATACCCTGGTCCTGGGCTTTTACTGGGAAATGCACAGGTCGAAAATCGATGACCTCAAGTACAAACACCTGGTGGAGAAAAAACTGAAGGAGGTGTTCGGGCGACCCTACAGGTTGCGCTGCGTCCTCACCCCCAAGAGTGCCAAAGCTTACTCCAGACAAGAGGCAAACATCCCCCTGGTGAGGGCTGCCCTAGAAAGGGGAGCGACATTCGTAGACGAAGAAACGGAAACAGGAGGCAAATGAACAAGTTTTTCTTGAAACAGGCGCAGGAATTGCAGGCAAAGTTGGCCAAGGCACAGCAGGAGCTGGCAGAGATGACCACCGAAGCCACCTCGGGCGGCGGAGCCGTCAGGGTGGTCATCGATGGTCAGCAGAGAGTCCGTTCGGTAGACATTTCGCCCGAAGTGGTAAATGCCGAAGATGTGGAACTTCTCGAGGACATGGTGTTGACCGCGGTCAACGAAGCTATTCGAAAATCACAGGAAATGGCTGCCAGCCACCTGAGCAGCTTGACCGGTGGCTTGAAAATGCCGGGGCTGCCCTGAGGAGGCAACGCCGTTGAGTGGTACTTCCTACGCGGCTGAGCCCATAGCCAGGCTCATCGAGGAACTGAACAGGCTGCCGGGCATAGGTCCCAAAAGTGCCCAGCGGCTCACCTTCTACCTGCTAAGGGCGCCGGCAGAACAGGTTGAGGCGCTGGCTGAAGCCATAAAGGCACTCAAGGAGAGGCTGCGGCTGTGTTCCATCTGCCTCAATATCACCGATTCCGACCCCTGTACTATTTGCAGCGACCTGGAGCGTGACCGCACACAAATATGTGTGGTCGAAGAGCCTATAGACATACTCCCTCTGGAGCGGACGAGAAAGTACCGGGGTCTGTACCATGTTCTCCACGGCGTCATTGCGCCCAGCGAAGGCATCGGTCCCGAGGAGCTCAAAATCAAGGAACTGCTCACCCGTCTAAAAAATAGCCAGGTTGCCGAGGTGATCCTGGCTACCAATCCCAATCTTGAAGGAGAAGCCACCGCCATGTACCTGCAGCGGCTGATAGCACCGCTGGGGATAAAGGTCACCCGACTTGCCCGCGGACTGCCCTACGGCGGCGACCTGGAATATGCCGATGACGTCACCTTAAGTCGCGCCCTCGAAGGCAGACAAGAAATGTGAGCCTTTTAGACAGCGATGCCGTCTCCCAGGGTATACCAGACAGAAGCCATCATCATCAGGCGGACCAACTTGGGGGAAGCTGACAGGATACTCACCCTGTACACGCGTGACCTGGGCAAGATAAGGGCGGTGGCTAAAGGGGTGCGCCGTCCCCAGAGCAAACTGGGGGGACACGTGGAACTGCTCACCTGTAGCCGCCTAATGCTCGCCCGGGGCCGCAGTCTGGACATCATCACTCAGGCGCAGACCATCGCCAACTTCCTGCCCCTAAAGGATGACCTGGAACGTGCCGCCAGCGGTCTCTACGTGGCTGAACTGGTCGATGCCTTCACCGCAGAACGTGCCGAAGACCCAGCCCTCTTCGACTTGCTTGTGGACATCCTCGCCCATTTGGCACAGTCCCCCCGCACCGACATCGTGCTGCGCTACGCTGAACTGCAACTGCTATCACAGGCGGGCTATCGCCCTGAGCTCCAGCGCTGTGGCAACTGCAAAGCGCCGCTGCAGCCGCGCGCCAACTTCTTCAGCCCCAGCCACGGTGGAGTGCTTTGTCACATTTGCGGTTACCATGAGCCGCGGGCACACCCCCTGTCCCTCAACGCCCTGAAGGTGCTCCGTTTCTGGCAGAGCTGCGACTTCGCCACCGCTGAAAAGGTGAAACTGGACAGGGAGCTTGCTCTTGAACTGGAGACGGTGCTGCAAGAATACATCCGCTTCCTGCTGGAAAGAGAGCTGAAATCGGTCACCTGGCTGGAAAGGCTAAAGCACCTGCCGCACAAACCGTCCCCACGCCCAAGCTAGGAAACCGGGGACATGCCTGACACCACTGGAACCGCTTAACGGCTGGAAAGTGCCTTGGACACCTCTGTCACCAGTTTAGAGGCATCGAACGGCTTCACCAGATAGGGTGCGCCGGTACGGGTGAGGAACTCCCGTGTGCTTTCCCCCATGACATCCCCGGTGATAAACAGCGTCCGCTTGGTGAGCGAGGGGACCAGCCTCCTTAACCTGCGGTAAAGCTCTACCCCGCTGGTGCCCGGCATCTTGATGTCGAGCAGCAAAAGCTGGTAACGTCCGCTTCGCACCTTTTCCAGCGCTTCCTCAGCGCCGCCAGCCGTATCCACGTCACAGCCCTCCGCCCTCAGCACCTCTGACACGAAATCCCTGACCACAGCTTCATCGTCCACCACCAGTATCCTGGCTTTACCCAGGCGGAGGCGGGCGCGGGCTTTGGCTGGGGTAACCTTTTCCTCAGCAGCCAGCGCAGTCTCCACCGGCAGCTCGATGAAAAAGGTCGCCCCCTTGCCCGGCTGGCTCTCCGCCCATATTCTTCCCTTATGCTCGGTTATTATCCCGTGGCATATGCTCAAGCCCAGCCCGGTGCCCGCACCCACCTCAGCGGTGGTGAAAAACGGCTCGAATATCCTCTCCAGGTGCTCAGGGGCAATCCCCGGGCCATTGTCCTTGAAGGATATTCTGATAACGGAGTCCAACGCTTCGGTCTTCACCACCAGCCTGCCCTTCCTCGGCACCCGTTTCACCGCCGTCTCAGCGTTTATGATAATGTTCAGGAACACCTGCTGTAACTGACCGGGGTCAGCCACTGTGGCAGGAAGGTTGGGAGCAAGCCGAGTGGTGACGGTTATGTTGCTTGTCTCCAGATGGTAGGCTCTGAGTCGCAGCACAGCCTCGATAACCTCATTGATATTCACCAGCCTCCGCTCCGGCCTGTACTGGCGGGCGAAGGTCAGCAGCCTCCTCAAAATGCTGGCTACCCGCTGGGCACTCTCGTTTATCACCTCGAGAGCCGCCCTCATATCCTCTGGCACGTCCTTTCTCGCCAGCAGCAACTGGGCATAACCCATCACGCCGGTGAGCGGGTTATTTATTTCGTGGGCAATTCCCGATGCCATCTCGCCCACAGAAGCCAGCCTGGCGGCGAGGTGCGCCCGCCTCTCCAGCTCCCTCCTCTCCTCCTCCGCCTGCATCCGCTCAGTAATATCCCGCCCAACGCCGCGGAAGCCGACGACTTCGCCTTTCTCGTTGCGCAGCGGTAAAGCAACAAGCTCACCAAAGCCGGTGCTGCCATCTTTGCGCACCATTCCGAAGATGACGCCCTTCTGCGGTCGCCCCGTCCGGTACACCTCATTGAAAACTTTGAACACCTTTTTCCAGTCTTCTTGGGCTACCAGCATGCGGTAGTTATTGCCCAGTAGCTCCTCACTGGAGTAGCCCGTGACGCGGCACATGGCATCGTTGACAAAGGTGAAATCACCGGCGATATCCAGCTCGAAATAGCTGTCCTCCATCTCATCAAGGACGGTGCGGAACCTTTCTTCCGACCTCCTTAAAGCCTCCTCCATCCGCCTGCGCTCGGTGACGTCCCGGGCAACGCCACGGAAACCGATGATCTCGCCTTTTTCATTACGCCGCGGCAGCACGCTGTACTCAACGTCGACCCTCCTGCCGTCCTTGGCGATCTGTACAGCGTGAAGCGACCTCAAGGGCTGCCCGGTGCGGTATACCTGGTTAAATGACCGAAAGACCTCTTCCCTGCCCTCTTCCGGTGTGTAATTGCGGTAGTTCAACCCCATCAGCTCTTCCGGCGAGTAGCCGAGCCGCCGCGCCAGGGCATCGTTGAAGAAGACCAGGTTGCCGCGCAGGTCTGTCTCGTAGTAACCTTCGTCCACCTCCTCGAGAACCGTGCGGTACCGTCGCTCCGACTCGATGAGCATGTCCTCCAACCGTTTCTGTTCGGTGACGTCCTCCATGAGTACAAGCAGCGCCGGCTTCCCGTCCCAGGTGATGTTGACCGCATTGAACAGAACCCACCTGATGCCGCCGTCCTTTAATACCACCCTTAACGGGTAGTAGCGCGGCTGCCTTTCGCCTCTGAGCCAGCCCTGGAACCGCCTCTTCGCCTTATCTAAATCCTCGGGATGGAAGAAAGCCCAGACTGACATCTCTCGCAACTCTTCCATACCGTAGCCGCTGATACGCAGCACCCTGCGGTTGGCGAACACCACATTATCGCCCTGCACCACCACAATGCCTTCGGTAGC